>Ga0182741_1001496_pt1 | contig 30192 bp, 25 predicted proteins | sample eDN5th37CBELigOP_FD_128874 | JGI IMG/M metagenome (GOLD analysis project Ga0182741, IMG submission 128874) | Enriched Organic Plus compost microbial communities from Emeryville, California, USA - eDNA 5th pass 37_C BE-Lig OP (version 2) (version 2) ... | reverse complement strand
CATCCAGTCGCAGGTCGGCGGCGAGGGGCTCCAGGCGGCGTTCCTCGGCAGCAGCAACAGCACCGCCAACATGACGGTGATCTTCGACGACAGTGTCGATCTCAACGAGACGCTGGAGACGGTCCGCACCACGCTCGCCGATGCGGACACCGGCGCCGACATCACGGTGACCAACCTCGATGCCGCCGGAACCGGGGGCAACGCCGTCACGATCATCGTCACCGGTATCGACTACGAGCAGGTCTCCGCGACGGCACAGGAGCTGACCGGCCGGCTCGCCGAGATCGACAACCTGACCAACATCGAGAACGACGTCGTCAGCGCCGCGCCGGAGCTGGTGATCTCCGTCGACTCGCAGGCGGCGGCCGGCAGCGGTACCGCCAGCGCGGCCGTGGCGGGCCAGGTTCGCCAGGCCCTGTCCGGCATCCCGGCCGGGACCCTCACGATCGACGGCCGGCCGATCCCGGTCGAGCTGACCATCGCCGGTGCCACCGACGCCGAGTCGCTCGCCCAGCTTCCGGTTGCCGGTGGCGGGCAGGTGACCCTCGGGGACATCGCCACCATCGAGGAGGGCGAGGGCCCCGTCCAGATCACGCGCATCGACGGCGACCGCTCCGCGACGGTGTCGGCGACGATCACGACCGAGGAGACCGGTGGGGTGCTCACCGAGGTGGCGCAGCTCATCAACGACTACGAGGCGCCGGAGGGCGTCGAGGTCGCGATGGGCGGCCTCGGGCAGGACCAGGCGGATGCGTTCGCCAGCATGGGCATCGCGATCCTGGTCGCGATCGCGGCGGTCTACATCGTGATGGTGGCGAGCTTCAACTCGCTGACGACCCCGTTCGTGATCCTGTTCAGCCTGCCGCTGGCGATCATCGGTGTGCTGGGCGCGCTCGCCCTCACCGGCAAGACGCTCGGCCTGCCCGCCCTGATCGGCCTCCTGATGCTCGTCGGCATCGTGGTCACCAACGCGATCGTGCTGCTCGAGTACGTGATCGAGCTCCGCAAGGAGGGGCACTCGCTCAAGGACGCGCTCATCGAGGGCGGCAAGGTTCGCGTCCGCCCGATCCTGATGACGGCGTTCGCGACGATGTTCGCCCTCACACCGCTGGCGATCAGCGGCGAGAACAGCGCCATCATCGCGTCCGACCTCGCGGTGGTCGTGATCGGCGGCCTGCTGACCTCGACCCTCCTGACCCTGCTGGTCGTGCCGGTGATCTACGAGATCATCGGCGGCTGGCAGGAGCGTCGCGAAGCGAAGCGGATCCTGCGAGAAGCGCGTGACGAACGAGATGTATTCGCCCCATCTCCAGCGGATTAGGCACCAGGATCGGTCCACCGCCGGCCTGTTCAAGCGGCGCGGGCGGCGGCGACCCATTGGAAAGGATTCATTTCACATGACCATTCAAGATTTGCGACGCGGGGCAGACCGCACACGTCTTCCAGACCAGGACCGGCCTTCGAACGAGCGCTCCGCCACGACGTGGCCCCCGGCCCCGGAGCGCAAGCAGGTTTCCATCGCCAGCGATCATGATGGGCACAGGTCCTCGAACCCGGTCATCACGGTCGACAACCTGAATGTCAGATACGGTGACTTTCACGCCGTCAAGAACCTGTCGTTCCAGGTCGAGCAAGGGGAGATCTACGCGCTGCTCGGCACAAACGGTGCCGGCAAGACGTCGACTCTGGAGGTCATCGAGGGACACCGGAAGGCGACCTCTGGCACGGTACGCATCTTCGGTGAGGACCCGATGAATCGGAAAGCGGTCCGACCCAGGATGGGCATCATGCTCCAGGAAAGCGGATTCGCACCCGACCTCACCGTGTCGGAAACCGTGCGATTGATCGGACCGCTCACCGGTCGCCAGGACAACGTCGAGCGTGTACTCGGCGTCGTTGACCTTGTCCGAAAGGCCGAGACCAGGGTGTCCCAACTTTCCGGAGGCGAAAAGCGCCGGCTCGACTTCGCGACTGCCATGTATGGCCAACCAGAGATCATCTTCCTGGATGAGCCCACCACGGGCCTGGACATCCAGTCCCGTGACGCCCTCTGGAACAGCGTGGAACAGCTTCGCTCCAGCGGTTCAACTATCGTCCTGACAACCCGCTACCTGGAAGAGGCACAGCAGCGCGCCGACCGGATCGGACTCATGCACGCGGGTGGCTTCCGCCATCAGGGAACAGTGTCGGACCTGACCCGGACCTTGCCGGCGTCCATACAGTTCTCGCTTTCCCCCGGCGCCCCGGCTCCGCCAATGCGGTTCGCAATCACTAGCCAGCAGTTGCTCCGGATCGAAACCTTCGACATGCAAAAGGATCTCAAGCACCTCCTCGACTGGGCGGACGCACATGCCGTCGAACTGCTCGGCCTGGCCGCCGCACCGACCCGACTGGACGATGTCTTCCGTGCCATCGACTCCGATCCGAATCCATCCTGATTACGCGGAAAGGACCCGCCATGTTCGCCATCGCGCGCAGCGAATTCCGTCAGATCGTTCGTAACCGAGCCGTGCTCATCACGACGCTCATCATTCCGTTGGCCTCGAGCGCCTATTTCATCTTCAACCGCGACATGTTCGAGAACTTCGATGGCAACGGATATCTCGGAGCCATTCTCGTCTTCACGATCGGCGTCTTCAGCCTCTACTCCGGGATGGTTACCATCCTGGCCGCTCGCCGTCAAAACCTCTTCCTCAAGCGATTGCGCTCCGCCGCGGCCGGTGACCCAGCCCTCCTCGTCGGCCTCGTGACTCCGATCAGTCTGATCTCGCTGCTCCAGGTCATGTTGGTCTTGGGTGTATTCGCCGCCGTGACCACTACGCCCGAGAGTCTCGCGTTGCTGATGCTGGCGATAGGCGCGACATTCGCGATGGCGCTTGCCCTGGGCATGGCCACCGCCGGCCTGACGTCCTCTCCCGAACAAGCTCAGGTCACCACATTGCCCATCAGCCTGGGGCTCATCGCGGTTGCCGTGTGGGTCGCGATCACCGGCACCGAGGACCTCACCGTGCTGAAGCGACTGGTGCCAGGAGGCTCGGCCACCGAGCTCATCGCAAACGCCTGGGACGGCGGCGCACCTCTGGCTGACTCGCTGATCCTGCTGGTTCCCACCCTCTCCTGGGTGATCGTGTCCATCGCGCTCGCCGCCAGGATGTTTCGCTGGGAGCCACGCCGATGACCCTTTACGTCACCCAGGTCCGGAAGTGGCCCTTCTCGATCGCTCACGGTAAGACGGATCGCTCGCCACCCGCCCGCGCTCCTCATGGACACGTCGAGAACGTTCCAGCGGACGGAATCGAACTCTCTGGCCACGAAACCCGCCAGTATCCGCGCAATGCGCACTGGCCACATGGAAGGAACAAGATCATGGGATACATCAAGGTCGGCAACGAGAACAGCACGTCGGTCGAGCTCTACTACGAGGATCACGGTAACGGTCAGCCCGTGGTCCTCATCCATGGATATCCGCTGAACGGTCACAGTTGGGAGCGCCAGACGCGCGAGCTGCTCGCCAATGGATACCGCGTCATCACCTACGACCGGCGCGGCTTCGGTCAATCGTCGAAGGTCGGTTCCGGCTACGACTACGATACCTTCGCCGCGGATTTGAACACCCTGCTGGAAACCCTCGATCTGCGCGATGTCGTCCTCGTCGGATTCTCCATGGGCACTGGGGAACTCGCCCGCTACGTCTCACGCTATGGTCATAAGCGGATCGCCAAGCTTGCGTTTCTGGCCTCGCTAGAGCCCTTCCTCGTCGCCCGCGACGACAACCCCGAGGGTGTGCCACAAGACGTCTTCGACGGTATCGAGGCTGCGGCAAAGGGTGACCGTTATGCCTGGTACACGCAGTTCTTCTCTGACTTCTACAACCTCGACGCGAATCTTGGCAGTCGGATCAGCCAGGAGGCAGTCTCCGGCAGCTGGGATGTCGCGATCTCCAGCGCTCCCGTAGCGGCCTACGCCGTGGTCTCCTCCTGGATCGAGGATTTCCGCGCTGACGTGGAGGCGGTTCGCGCGAGTGGCAAGCCGACCCTGATCCTGCACGGCACCGCCGACAACATCCTGCCCATCGACGCCACGGCCCGCCGCTTCCGTCAGGGACTGCCCGAGGCCGAGTACGTCGAGATCGAGGGGGCCCCGCACGGGCTGCTCTGGACGCATGCCGAGGAGGTCAACTCGGCTCTGCGATCATTCCTCGGCAACTGAATCACCCGGCACCTTCGCCCAAGTCCCGAAGGGAGACTTCCTGTGACCGACACGCCTCCGAGTAATGACCGTCCTCGTTTGCCACGAAGTGGAGGCCTCACGCCGAACACGATCCAGCGGGCCGAGAGCGGCCTGATCGGCGCGCTTGCCATGTCAGCGACGATCAGCATCTCCCCCGCGCTGTGGTGGTTCCCCCTGGCTCTCTTCCTCATATTCGATCTGTCGACGCTGGGGTACCTGCATTCACCGGCGGTCGGCGCATTCTGGTACAACGTGATTCACACGTACAACTGGCCGGCGCTCCTCGCCATCATCGCGCTGATCACAAGGGGATCCTCGCCCTCGCTGTCCAAATGGCTCGCGCTGATCGCGCTCGCCTGGGCCTTCCACGTCGGAATGGACCGGATGCTTGGCTATGGACTCAAACTGTCGGACGCATTCACGAATACCCACCTGGGCCCGATCGGAAAGATCAGGGCAATGGCCGAAGATGGCTCATGACAAGAGAGCCGGTTTCTGATCATCGACGGCGGTCACCTCCTCCTGGAGCCCCACTTCGACAAGGTCGCCTGGATCATTCTGGAGTGGCGCGACGCGTTCTGATTGCACGTGGCTGAAGTCCGCTGGCGGAAAGAGGTGATTGTCATGGCCTGGAGTACCCGGGAACTTGCCGAGCTCGCCCAGACAACTGTCAACACCATCCGCCACTACCATCACCTCGGACTTCTCCCCGAACCGGAGCGCAAAGACAACGGCTACAAGCAGTACGGTGTAAAGCATCTGGCACGCCTGCTTCGCATCCGTCGACTGGCGGGATTGGGCGTGCCGCTTTCGCGGATCGGCGACGACGACGTCGCCGGGCAGAACATCCAGGAAACCCTGCGTCAACTGGACGCGGAGCTCGTCGCAAGCATCCACCGTCTCCAGCGGACCCGTTCCGACATCGCCAGCATGTGCGATGAGGCCCGCGCCGGTGCAACTGGGGCGGACGAATCAATCGGAGAGAACAGACCGTGAGCCAGCAATACCAAAGCCGCCTTGTCGCCAGGAGCATGATTCCGCCCGCCGAAGGGGAGAGGCGAGGCGAGCCAACGCTGGCGGAGGACCTCTTGCTCCTGCTGTTTCAGCCCAAATCCGGCATGATCATCGGTGAAAACACGCTCTGCTACGCGCTGGCCGGAGCTATGCTCGCGGAGCTCACGCTCGACGAGCGCGTGACGAGCACCGTCACGCGCCAGGCTGTCACGAGTGTGCAAGCCGTCAACGGACTTGCACCCGAGGACAACATCCTGAGAGCTGCCTTGGGACTATCTATCAGGAGAACCCCAGGCGGTTCAGTCTGTGCTCCCCGCGATCGGACCGAGCCTCCGGCGGCCGCTCCTCATCCGTCTCATAACGCGCGGAGACATCCATGAAGAAAAGCGCAAACGGCTCGGGCTGTTCGCTACGACCGTCCTCGGCGACGGCAGGACCAGCAGACGACCCCACCTCTTGCAAGACCTCCAAGCCGTCCTCGTCGACGGAGTAGAGCAATCGCCGAGGACCGCCGAGCTTGTGGGCTTGATAGGGGGCAGCGGAACGCGCCTCAGTTCGACCCCGACATTCCCTGGAACTCAGGAGTCATCAGTCGCGCCCGGGAACTCGAACGCGAAAACTGGGGTGCGAGCGCAGCTGGCGAAGCGGTCGCTCGCACGTTCAACGCGATCGTCACCACTACCATCGTCGTCGCTTCAACTGCTTTGCCTCGCTAAGCCTTGACAATGTGGCCCGCGCACGTGCCCATCCCTGGATAGCTCAACAATGCGATGGGCCCCCGAAACCCTGAACAGTCCACAGTGTGGACGCCGAAGCGCAGGACGTGAGCATGCTCCGAAACATCAAGACGGTCCTGTCTCAGCGCAAATTCATGATGCTCGCAATCGCCACGTTCATTCGGGAGCCCATGACACCCGACGCCAATTCTGGAGCAGATGGTCTCATCCTCATCGGCAACTCCGGGGGAACGCTCGATCTCGCGAAGATCGGCGCGCATTGGGGAATACGCAGACTGGTGGCACCACTTCGCCCGCCGTGTAGCCGGCGACCACTTCGTCGATCATTTCAGGCGAGAGGTGGCGTCGAATACGTCGCTGGTGAAGGCGGATGTTACCCGCTCCACCATGAGGTATAGACCCTCCCGTCGTTGCCCGCGATGAACAGGTCGAGATTGTTGGGCGTGCGTGCGACGGCATCCAGGGATACCCCCACAGGGAAGTAGCCCCCGATCGGGGCCCAGTTGTCGTTGACGCCAGACCAGTCAGCGCCGGCATACCACCACGACGTGTAGACTCGGCCATCGTTTCCACAGATGAACAGATCGAGATTGCCGGCGTTGCGAGACGTGGCTGCGATCGGAGCACCTGCGGGGAAGTAGCCACCGATCGGTCGCCAGTTGTCGTTGACGCCTGACCAATCGGACCCCGCATACCACCAGGACGTGTAGACCCTTCCGTCATTGCCCGTGATGAAGAGATCAATGCTGTCAGGCGACTTCGAGATCGCCGTCACGGGCGCGCCCGCCGGGAAATAGCCGCCAATCGATCGCCAGTTGTCGTTCGCTCCCGACCAGGCTGCACCGCTACTCCACCAGGACGTGTAGACACGCCCGTCGTTCCCGGTGATGAACAGGTCCAGGTTGTCTGGCGTGCGGGCGACGGCGGCGACTGGTGCCCCGCCGGGGAAGTACCCTCCGATGGGCAACCAGTTGTCGTTGGCTCCGGACCAGGCGGCACCCTCGTACCACCACGAGGTGTAGACCCTGCCATCGTTGCCCGTGATGAACAGGTCCAGGTTTCCGGCATTCCTGGATGTCGCGGTGACAGGCGCTCCCGCGGGAAAGAATCCCCCGATGGGCAACCAGTTGTCGTTGGCTCCGGACCAGGCGGCACCCTCGTACCACCACGAGGTGTACACGCGCCCGTCATTGCCGGTGATGAAGACATCAATGCTATCCGCTGACTTCGCGATGGCGGTGACCGGTGCCCCGGCCGGGAAGACACCGCCGATGGACAACCAGTTATCGTTCGCTCCCGACCAGGGAGCGTTGGCGTACCACCATGAGGTGTAGACGCGCCCATCGTTGCCGGTGATGAAGACGTCCAGGTTGTCAGCGTTGCGTGTCGTGGCAACCACGCGTGCTCCGGGTGGGAAGATCCCACCGATCGACATCCAGTTGTCGTTGGCACCCGACCAGGGGCTCTGTACAGCGTTGTGGGACGAGATACGAAACACCAGCTCGTATCTCCCCTCGGAGGTCTCGAACCGCAGCACCTTGTCCTTGGTGCCGCTCACGATGAGATCCGATGCATCCATGACCAGTTGCTGCGTGCCGACGTGATCGTCGTCCAGCGTGAAGGGGATCGGCAGGTCGACGCCGTTGAGCGCGTCGCCGATTCGGCGGGTCAAGCGTGCCGCGCGGTTGGCCGGATTCGGTTCTCCCACCGTGGATCCGAGCCACACCGGCACTACAAAATCGCGGAGCAGCTCCTGATACTGCTCCGGGGTGCCATTGTCGTTCTCCATCACCGACACGATCATGGCAGCGTGGTCAGGGTTCTCGATATCCTCAGGGGTCGAGCTCGGCCCCCAGAACGGGATGCCATCGACGGTGACGACATCCCCCTCGTCGAAGTCCTCGTACACGCCATATCGAAACACTTCGAAATTCGGAAGGGGCGGGACACCGTCGATGACAGTCGTCGGGGGCCGGAGACTGACGGTGGTTACCAGGACATAGATCTCCTCGGAAGCCGATGCTTCGTTGACTTCCTCGAGGCACCTGATGCTGTGGAGACTGATGGTCAGGCTGGCCGTCTGGGCAGCTGCTTGTGAGACGCCAAGCAAGCGCCATCCCACGGCCCCAGCGCCGAGGACCGCAGTGCGAGCGAGAAGGGCGCGACGGCTGAGGTGTCCCTTCCGGGGTACATCAGCATTGCCAGCAGGATAGGAATACTTCGGGTGCCCGTCCATGACAGTTCCTCCTCGACACAAGGTCGAAAGTAACGCTGCGAAACGACAGATGGTGGACATCGACCGAGACCAAGGATGGCCGTGCTAGCGGCTCGTGCACTTCCAGGAGGATGGCTTTTGGGACCCAGGGGATCTGCCTCACACGATCATACGCCCTATGTCAACTGGCCGGATCCAGCCAGTTCTGGTGTTGGGGTCGCAAGAGGCAGCAAGCCGCAAGGGGACTACTGCATGACCGCCCGGCACGACCTCAGGCTGGACGCCTCCGAATGCCGCGACCGTCGCCGGCGAAATACACCGCATCACGCGTCTGGAGACCCTGCCGGATGGCGTTGTGGATCGTGATCAGTCCGAAGATCGCGAGGACCCCGTACCTGGTCACTGCGTCGACCGCACCGTCCAGTTCCGCTGCGACCACCACACACGTCGCAGGGGTTGGGCACTGCTCGAGCGGGCTGGCGGCACACCCGCTGAACGGCTTGCGGGCGGTCGGGCCCGGGGCCGACCGCCCCTGGGGTGCCGGTGTCGATGCGGTACCCCCGTTGACACCGAGGGAGCTGACCGGGATCATGCCGGCAACCATCACAAGGGATCTCGGGAAGGAATGACCAGCGATGACGGGATTCACCTGGACCGATGACGATCAGCGCCGTTACCTGGCAATCCGGGACGACCTCGCCGGTGTGAGCACCGCCTCCGCCTGTCAGCTCCTCATCTCCGAGGGCTGGCGCAACACCTACATGCGCGGCCTGTTGCCGCTGCGCCCGCTTGGGCTCGGCACGCGCATCGTCGGGCGCGCGCGCACCTGTCGCTACCTCATCAGGCGTGCGCCCGATCGCGGACCGGATCCCGAGGCCCGTCGCCGTTCGCCCGAAATCGCCCTGATCGAGTCGATCGAGGAGGACGACATCTTCTGTGTCGACGCGCTCGGCGTTCCCACCGCCGGCATCATCGGCGACATCCTCTCCGCACGCCTCAAGGCACGTGGTGTGCCTGCCGCCGTCATCCACGGTGCCGTCCGCGATTCCCCCTACATCGCCGAGCTCGGGTTCACCGTGTTCTGCTCGACAGTCCACCCCGCCCATAGCGGGCGCGACCTCGAGCCGGTCGACTTCGACCGTCCGATCGACATGGCCGGCGTGCAGGTCCGTCCGGGCGACATCATCCTCGCGGACGACGAGGGTGTGCTTGCCATGCCGCTCGATCTCGCGGAACTGGTGGCCAGGATCGGCCCATCCAAGGAGCGCCTCGAGGCGTGGATTCGCGACAAGATCGTCGCGGGGGGATCGGTCCACGACTACTACCCGCCGAGTCCCGAGAAGCTGGCGGAGTATGAGCGCGAGACCGGCGAGCGCTACGACCATTGATGCCCGGCGTGCAGGCAGCGCGATCTCGCGCGAGTGACGCGGAAGGATGATCGGGAGAGGTTCCACATGAAGATCACGGACATTCGTACCGCCGAGATCAAGGGGCACGGCTACTCGACCTACGTCCGCGTCTACACCGACGAGGGCATCATCGGCAACGGTGAGTGCATCCACGGCGGCGAGGGCTGCCCGGCGATGGTCCACGCCCTGAAGCACTACCTGATCGGCGAGGATCCGCTCAACGTCGATCGCCTCTTCGAGAAGATGCGCCGCTCCCGCCTCTTCGACGGCGCGATGGCCGGGGCGACCGTGACCGCGATGACGGGCATCGAGATCGCGCTCTGGGACGTCGCCGGCAAGGCCCTCGGGGTGCCCGTCTACCAGCTGCTTGGCGGGAAGTTCCGGGATACGGTCCGGCTCTACTGTGACAGCCACGCCGGCAGGGACTTCTCCCCCGAGTCCTATGCGGAGCGAGCCCGCGAGGTCGTCGCCCTCGGGTTCGACGCCATCAAGTTCGATGTCGACGAGACCACCGCCGGGTACCGCAACGACGCCTGGAACTGGCACGCGTCCGGGCCCGAGATCGCCTGGATGGTCGAGCGGGTCGCCGCCGTCCGAGACGCCATCGGCCCGGACGTCGACCTCGCGATCGACATGCATGGCCGGTACGACATCGCCAGCGGCATCGCGGTCGCCCGTGCGATGGAGCCGTTCAATCTCCTCTGGCTGGAGGAGCCGGTGCCGCCCGAGAACGTCGCCGCGCTGCGCGAGGTGAAGCGAGCGTCGCGGGTGCCGCTGTGCTCGGGCGAGAACCTCTACCTGCGGTGGGGGTTCCGTGACCTGCTGGAGCAGCAGGCGGTCGACTATATCATGCCGGACATCCCCAAGTGCGGCGGGCTCTCCGAGTGTCGCAAGATCGCGAACATGGCCGAGGTCTACTACGTGCCCCTGGCGCCGCACAACGTCTGCGGGCCGCTGGGAACGATGGCGTCCGCGCACGTGTGCGCGTCGATCCCCAACTTCCTCGTGATGGAGTGGCACTGGATCGACTATCCCGGTTGGGAGGACCTGACCATCCAGGACCAGCCGGTCATCCAGAATGGCCACGTGGTTCTGACGGACAAGCCCGGCATCGGGCTCGAGGTCAACGACGAGGTAGCCCGTACCTATGTTCGTCCCGGCACCGAGTACTTCGGCGAGCGCCCCTGATACCGGATCGCTCGAACGCGAAAGGACGTCACCATGACCAGGACCGCCCGTGGGGTCGTGCTCCGTGCCTTCAACGAAGCGCTGACACTCGAGGAGGCGCCCGTGCCCGACCCAGGGGAAGGCGCGCTCGTCGCACGGATCGAGCTCGGAGGCGTGTGCGGTACCGACGTGCACCTCCACCATGGCAACCTGCCGATCCCGACGCCGGTGATCCTCGGGCACGAGGCGGTCGGTCGGGTCTGGAAGCTCGGCAAGGGCGTGACGACCGACTTCAATGGCGAGCCGCTGCATGAGGGCGACAGCATCATCTGGGCCTCGAACATCCCCTGCGGGACGTGCCACTGGTGTGTGGTCGAGCAGGAGCGAACCCTCTGCGAGAACCGAAAGGTCTACGGGATCAACCAGCGGTTCGACGAGGAGCCCCGCCTCTCCGGCGGCTGGGCGGAAGCGATCTATCTTCAGCCGGGTTCGGCAGTGTTCAGGCTCCCGGACGGGATCGCGCCCGAGCAGGCGATCGCCCTTGGCTGCGCCGGACCGACCACGGTGAAGGGCGTTCTCGAGACGGTCCGGATCGGCGTCGGTGATACGGTGGTCGTCCAGGGAAGCGGCCCGGTGGGGATCGCGGCGGCGATGTACGCCCACCTTGCCGGCGCGGGGCAGGTCATCATCGTCGGCGGTCCGGCCAACCGGCTCGAGCTGGCCCGGGAGATCGGGGTCGGCCACCACCATCTCGACATCTTCGCCATCACGGACCAGGCGGAGCGGATGCGGCGCGTGCTGGCCCTGACGCCACAGGGCCGCGGCGCGGACGTGGTTCTCGAGTGCACCGGCGTGCCCGGTGCTGTCGCCGAGGGGATGGAGATGGTGCGCCGCAACGGGCAGTATCTGGTGCTCGGTCAGTACACGGACCGGGGTGAGACGCCGATCAATCCGCACGTCATCACGCGCAAGCAGCTCAAGATCTACGGCTCCTGGGCGTTCGCGGAGGCACAGTACGGCCGGTATGTCCGCACGCTGCCGCAGCTGGCCGCCCGATTCGACCTGGCCAGGCTGGTGACGTACTACCCGCTCGCCGAGGCGAACCGGGCGCTGGCGGACATGGCGTCCGGCGCAGTCATGAAGGCGGTGCTGAAGGTCGATGCCGAAGCGGCCTCGTAGCGAGCCAGTTCCGCAGACTCACGGCATCTCTTCACCGATTGATGCGAGACGGCAGACAGCCTGACCGATCCTGCGTCGTCTCGCCGGCGACAGGCTGGCTCGTGTCGTGGCACCTGCCCTACCCCTTGACCGAGCCGGCGGAGAGGCCGGCGATCATGAAGCGCTGAGCCAGCATGTAGATCACGACGACGGGCACGGTCGTCATGATGCTTGCCGCGAACATCTGTCCCCACGGGAAGATGTCACCGGTGACCATGTTGCGCAGGCCGACCGACAGGGTGAAGCGCGATTCGGAGTTGATGAAGACGAAGGCGAACAGGAACTCGTCCCACGCCGCCGTGATCGCGAAGAGCGCGACCGCCATCAGCGCCGGCTTCATGAGCGGCAGGATGACCCCGAAGAAGGCCTGGAAGTAGTTGGCGCCGTCGATCAGGGCAGCCTCCTCGAGCTCGCGCGGCAGTGAGCGGTAGTACCCCATCAGGAGCCAGGTCGCGAACGGCAGCCCGAAGGTCGGATACGCGATCATCAGGGCCCCGAGCGTGTTGACCAGGTGCAGTTCGGTGAAGATCCGGTAGAGCGGGATGAAGAGCATCACCGTGGGCATCAGATAGGCGAACAGGATGGCGGTTGAGAGGAAGCTCGCTCCCCGCCAGCGCAGCCGGACGAGGCCGTAGGCGCCGAGCGCGCCGACGATCACCGAGAGGATGCAGGAGACGAGCGCGACCTCCGCGGTGTTCAGGAACCAGCGCGGGAAATCGGTCTCGGTGACCATGTAGTCGAAGTGCTCGATGGTCCACGGTGTCGGCCAGAAGACCGACTCGGACGTCCGCATCTGCTCGTCGGTCTTGAAGGCCGTGATGATGACCCAGTAGAAGGGGAAGAGCAGAAACAGGAGAAGCACGCCGAGCGCGGCATAGGCGCCGACGTTGCCCAGTCGCCGGGTCAGTTGCTGCCACGATCGCTCACGCTCGGGATCCCCGCGCGAGTAGGCGCTGGCGAGAAACCCCATGCCCTTGCCGAGGACGAGGTCGACCGCGTCGCCGACCGCGGTCATCACGAGGAGCAGGCCCTTGAGGACGATGGCGAATGGCCAGCTCAGGAGGGCGCCGAGCTGGGCGAGCGCCGTGCCGCGCTCATTCGACGCATCCGGATCGCCCTGCATGTAGCGCCCGAGAATGATGATGAGCAGCAGCAGTGCCGGGACGACCGACATCGCCACCGCCACCCCTGCGCTGTAGCGCAGGCCGCCGATCGCGAACTCGTAGGCCAGGATCGAGAAGAGCCGGGTGGCACCACCCGGTCCGCCGCCGGTGAGCAGGAAGACCTGGCCGAAGGCGTTGAGCGTCCAGATCAGGGAGAGCAGGCACCCGACGATGATCACGTAGCGCAGGCCAGGCAGGATGATGTCGACGAAGCGGCGCCAGGCGCCGGCGCCGTCGACCGCGGCGGCGTCGAGAAGCTCCGAATCGAGTGCCTTCAGGCCGGCCAGGAGGACGATGGTGAAGAAGGGCACACCCTTCCAGACGTTGACCGCGATCACGGAGGGCAGCGCGAGGTTGAAGTCTCCCAGCCAGGCGATGCCCTTGTCGATCAGGCCCAGCTTGAGCAGCAGCTGGTTCAGGCCGCCGAAGATCGGGTCATAGATGCCGCGCCAGGTCAGTGCCGCGACGATGTCGGGGATGACCCACGGCAGCAGCACCAGGCCCGTGAAAATGCTGCGGAAGCGGAGGTCCTTGCGGTGCAGCAGCAGCGCGGCGATCAGCCCGATCCAGAACTTGAAGAAGACGGCGATCGTCGCGTACTTGACCGTGATCCAGACCGACGAGCGGAACTGCCGGTTTTCCCACAGCCGCTCGTAATTCTCCAGCCCGACGAAGCCACGGTTGGTGATGCCGGTGTAGTTGTAGAAGCTGAGGATGACCCCGCGCATCAGGGGATAGGCGATCAGGCCGAACAGGAGAATGACGAGTGGCGCGATGAAGATGTACGCCACGGGCCAGTCGCGACCCAGAAAACGCTTCGATCGCTTCAGAACGCTCGCGGTTCGCGTCGGGGCCACGACCCGTGGCGTGCGAGGGATGGTGCGGATCGCCATTCGACCCTCCTCAATGCCCGGGGAAGACGGCAGGCGCCGGATGGGCATGGTGTCGCGACCGGCGCCTGACATGCCTGCGGGGGCTATTCGCCGGGGTAGCCGAAGTCCTGGTAGATCTGCACGAACTGGTCGTGGTAGTCGGCGGCCACTTCCTCGGCCGACCGTCCCTGGATGATCTCGGACATCATGTCGGTGAAGAAGACCCCCTCACCGATCGAGCCGATCGGCTCGTTGACGGGACCCGGCCAGGCGAGGCCGTAGAAGCCGGTATCGGTGAGGGCGATCTCCATGCCACGCGCGCCGTTCGGATTCTCCGTGATGATCGGGCTGTCCGCACCGGAGGCGTACGACGGCAGCGCGTAGCCGGTGGAGATCGTCCAGACCCGCTCCTGCACCGGTGTCGTCAGGAAATGGCGGATCACGTCGGAGGCGGCTTCCGGGTTCTTCGCGTCGGTGATGAGGTAGAACCGCATCCCGTCACTCATGAAGTCGAGACGGGCATCGTCGGAGATGCGCCTCGGGTACGGGATGAACGCGATCTGATCGGCGAAGGGCACCTGGTCGAGCACGGCCTTGGCGTACATCGTGCCCGCGTTCTGGGTGATGGCGATCTGACCGGCCAGGAACGCCTCGTTGTTGCTGGTGTCGGTCCATGCCAGCACACCGGGTGGCAGCATCGGCGCCCACTGCTCTTCCGTGTAGGTCGCCGCCAGCCACTTCAGGCCCTCGACCGTCTCCGGCGAATTGAACGTGACGATCTCGCCGGATTCGTCCTGCAGGTGGCTGCCATGGCGGAAGAGGACGTTCTGGACGACGGCGTTGCCGTCGCCGGAGCGGTTGACCGTCACGCCCCAACCCCACATGTTCTCGTCGGGTTTGGAGATGGCCAGCGCGGTCTCGCGCATGGTCTCGTAGTACTCGGTGCCGTCGATGATGTCGATACCGTTCTCCTCGAAGACGTCCTGTCGCACGTAGTAGCCGCCCGCGCGGGTGAAGAACGGTACCGCGTACCAGACGTCGTCGACGGTGGAGCTGAACACCGCGCCCGGAATCACGTCGCCATAGGCCTCGATCGCTTCGGCGACGAGGTCGTCGACGGGCTGCACCAGACCGAGCGTGACGAAGTTGCGCACGGACGGGGTGTGAAGCAGCAGGTCGGGCGCGTCGCCGGACTGGACGCTGGCGAGGAGCTTCTGGAAGAGGTCACCGCCGCCGATGTAGCCGGCGACGTCGGTGATCTCGATCTCCCAGCCGTTGAGCTCCGCGTAGGCCTCGAGCTCCGATCGCATGAATGCGTTGTGATCCGGGTGGAAGTCGTCCGCCAGGAGAACGCGAAGCGTGCCATCCACCGTCGCGGACGATGGTGTCCGCGGGATCTCACCTTCGGTGGTCGAAGGCGTTTGCGCTGCGGCCCGTGTCGCGCTGCCGAGGATGTGTGGCGCGGCGAGCGCCGCGGTTCCGGCGCCGGCCGTGCGACGGACAAACTGGCGGCGGCTCGAGGACCCGGAAGTGCTGGACGTGCGCATCGTCGCTCCTCACCTTGGCGCGCGCAACCCGCCGGGTGGCGGAGGGTTGCGCCCACGTCTGCAGGCGCCGTCCCTGCGGCAGTGGTGTCATCGCCTGTCGGACGGCGTGCCTCCGTGAACGGGGGCGAAAGGTGACCCTGCGACCAGCCGGAACATGCATCCCGGCCCAGTCGTCGTACCGTGGCGCCGGGCTGAGAACGGATAGATTATGTGGACAATTTACGGGTCAGTATATCGACGCGCAGAGAGGCATGTCAACAGCGGCCGGGCCATGTCCCATCCGGGAAGCGACGAGGATGACTCGATCGTCCCGTCTGGGGAGCGGTGTACCGGCAACGGGATGCATGCGCGAGCTGCCCTGACCGGGCGGCCGCTGCGATCGTCTCCAGCCCGGAGCAGGTGTCGACAGCGTGGGCCAGCGACCAGGGCGTCTCGAAACGCCCTGGTCGCTGGCCCTGCGGAGGTGTCGGCGATGCGTGGCAGCCCGGTCACGTGTAACGGACCGGCCGGGCGACTCGGACCACCGTTGCCGATTCGCCGAGGCTCGTTCTGTCAGAGATCCACCCGGCAGTTGCCGGCCGCCTGCGACGCCAGGATCCCCTCGATGAGCGCGACCGTCTTCACCGCCTCCCGCGGGGGACTCTGGAGCTCCTGCGTGCCCTCGATCGCCGCCAGCAGGTTCATCAGGGCCGCCTGCATGCCACCCACCGTCCCCTGCGGGATGATCGGCGTGGTGGAGAGCCCGCGCTCGGTCTGGACCACCAGCGTCGCGCCCTGGTCGTTCGCCAGGATCCGTCCGGTGCTTCCCACCAGGTCGACGCTGATCTGCTGCACGGCGGCCTTCATGCCGCCGAGGAAGGCCCGCACGCCGTTGTCGTAGCCGATGTAGGCGTTCACCCCCGGCTCCAGCTCCGGACTGCGGCCACCGTCACCCTTGTAGCTGGTCCCGTAGTCCTCGAAACCGGGCTCCAGCTCGGCCACCACCCAGGTGGGATCCCCCTCGGCGAAGAAGGTGGCAAGGTCCAGGAAGTGGCTGTGGTTGCGCCACAGCATCGCTCGCTCGCCGCCGAAATGGATCGTGATCTGGCGCAGCTCCCCGATCGCGCCCGACCGGATCGCCTCGCGCGCGGCGACGTAGACCGGTGACCAGCGCCGCGTGTGGTTGACGTTGACGACGACACCGTGGCGCTCGATCGCGTCGACCATGGAACGCGCGTCGCCCAGCTCGTGGGAGATCGGTTTCTCGCAGAAGATGCCCCGTACGCCGCTCTCGCAGGCGGCCCGCACGATGTCCCCGTGCAGGTGATCGGGCGTGGCGACGCTGACGATGTCCAGCTCCTCCTCGCGCAGCATCTCCGCGTAGTCCTCATAGGCCCGCAGGCCGGGCCAGGTGCCACTCCAGTTCGAGACGAACGCCTCGCGGGCCGACGGCACGATGTCGCAGCCCGCCACCACCGTTACCGACGGGATCGCCGCCAGCGCGGAGAGGTGGCTGTGAGGGGTGGCGGTGCCGAGGACCGGGTGGGTGCCGGGTCGGGCCGGCTCGGAGGTGATCCAGCTCAACCCGATGATGCCTGCTCGATAGCTGCGCATGTCTGCTCCTCAGTGGTCGTGAACGGTGAATTCCGGAAAGGATCTCTCGATCAGGTCGCGCAACGTCGCGACATGGGTCGTGTCGCACGAGTGGTAGGGCGGGCGCACGGCGAGCGGCATCCCCGGCAGGATCCCGGCAGCGGTGGCGATCTTGCCGAGCGCCGATGACGCCGAGACATCGCCGGTGGTGCCGAGCCAGGTCCGGAAGAGCTGGTCGATCCGCTCTCGCAGGCGCGCGGCCCGCTCCCACGCCCCGTTCTCGCAATGGCGCCAGAGCTCCAGCGCGACGTGAGGCGCCAGGTTCGCCAGGAAGCTGTAGAACCCGCGCGCCCCGAACAGCGCCCCCGGCACGATCTGCCCGTCGACGACGAAGTGGTCGAGCTCCGGGGTCGCCTGCACGATCTCGATCAGCGAGCCGACGTCGCCGCCGGTGTGCTTGCTGCCGACCAGGTTGGGTGCCACCTGGAGCAGCACCCGGTAGTCGGTCCCGGTCAGGAACCTGCCGGACCGCGCGATGTTGTAGTGCACGATGCGCATGTCCGGCACGGCGTCGTGAAGTGCCGCGAAGAAGTCGCGAACCTCCGCGTCGCTCAGTGGGATCCACGATGGCAGGGCCACCTGGATGATGCCGACGCCCGCCTCCCGCGCGATCCGGGCCCGCTCGATCACCCCGGCGGTGTGGCTCCAGGAGCATCCGATCTGGGCCGGCAGGCCGACGTCGGCCGCGGCCTGCCCGAATGCCGCGGTGAGCCGGCGAACGTCGTCCAGCTCCACCACGTGCATCTCGCCATCGGTGCCGGTGGTATACGCGCCATGCAGTCCGAGGGCGGCGTAGCGCTGGACGAGCTCGCGTACCACTCCGGTGTCGACCTCTCCGGTCGCTGTCCAGGGTGTGGGCATGGCCGCCCACACCCCGCGCAGGCGCTCCCGGTCGCTCAAGCGAGGGGGAGTGTCACTCACGAGCGCTCGACGGTGTTGCGCATCGATCCGAGCCGTTCGATGCTGGCGTCGACCACATCGCCCGGCTGCAGGTAGGTGGCGGAGGCATCCCCCACCCCACCCGGTGTGCCCATGCAGATCATGTCGCCGGGGCGCAGCGTGACGAAGCGCGAGAGGAACGCGATCGATTCCGGTACGGTGAAGATCATCTCGCCGGCCGCCGAGTGCTGACGCAGCTCGCCGTTGACCTTGAGCGACATCTCGAGGTCGCGTGGGTCACCGATCTCGTCCCGGGTAACCAGCCAGGGACCGATCACCGCGAAGCTGTCGCACCACTTGCCCAGCAGCCAGTCGAAGAACCAGTCGCCGTTGCGCTCGTCGCGCCCCTCCGCGATCTTCAGCGACCGGGCGGAGACGTCGTTGAAGACGACGTAACCGGCAATGTGCTGCTCGGCGTCGGCCTCGCTGATGTGTCGGCCACCGGTGCCGATCACGGCGGCGATCTCGATCTCGTAGTCGAGGGTGTCCGAGTCGGGCGGGATCAGGATCGGGTCGCCGTCACCGATCACGGAGGATCCCGGCTTCAGGAACGGCCGGGGGTTGATCCTGTCCTTGTTGACGGGTGGCGCGCCGGACTCCTGGATGTGTGCCTGGTAGTTTCCCGCCAGCAGGTAGATCGTGGTCGGGTCCGGCAGCGATGCCAGCAGCGTCACGTCCGATTCCGCAATGGTGCTCACCTTGCCCTCGGCAGCGGCGGCTTCGACCTGCCGTGCCGTTGCGAGCGCCTCGTCACCACCCGCCAGCAGGGCGGACACGCTGGCCGGGGCGTCGGCACCGATGGCACGCGCGCCCTCCTGCAGGTCGGCGATCCCCCGATCGGTGGCGATGCCTGCCCGTGGGGTGCCGCCGCCGCTTCGATAGGTCACGAGTTTCATGGATTCGTTCCTCCTTGTCCTCTGTACGTAAGACGACGCACCACTGCTGGCGCTACCGGCCCAGCACGCGACCCGGCAGCGCACCGGTCGGCGTGCCATGCGCCGCCACGGTGGTGCCGTTCACGATCACCCGGTCGATGCCCACGGGCTCGAGCCGCGGCTCGTCCCATGTGGCGCGATCTGCCACGGTGTCGGGATCGAAGATCACGATATCGGCCCCGTACCCCTCGCGCAACAGGCCGCGGTCGCGAATCCGGAAGCGCTCGGCCGGCACGGCACTCATCTTTCGGACGGCCTCTTCCAGCGACACGGCTCCGGTCTCCCGCACGCTCATGCGCAGCACCTGCGCGAAGGTGCCGTAGCCGCGCGGGTGGGCCGACTGGCCGTGGTAGATGCCGTCGCTGGCGACCATCATCGCCGGGTGCCGGATCGTGTCCCAGGCGACCCGCCGCTGCTCCTCCGGGGTGGTGCCGCGGTGGTAGACCATCAGGGCGTAGGGGTGTTCCTCTTCCAGCACCGTGATGGCGAAGTCCGCCACCGGCATGCCGGCCTCGGCGGCGGCCTCGTGAATGGACTGGCCGATGTAGCGACCCGTCTGCGTGTGGACGAACACGGGCCGGTCGGCCCCTGCCGTCTGCACCAGGCGATCGTCGAGGTGATCCCGGATCCGGCGGCGCGCTTCGGGGTCCTTCAATCGCTCGCGGATGCCGTCGGGACCGCCCTCCTGCGCCCAGATCGGCAGGGTCAGCGCCAGGTGCGTGCAGCCTGCCGGGTAGAGGTAGCTCTCGAAGGTGAGGTCGCAGCGCCGGGCGGCCTCCTCGAGCAACGGGGCGGTGGTGGCGTTGACGCTCTCGTGGGAGACGTGCACGGGGATGCCTGCCTGCTCCGCGATCTCCATCGTCTCCCGCCACGCGGCCTCGCGACCGAGGTCGTTGTACCGCACGTGGGCGGCATAGATGGCGTCGTGTTCGCGCGCGACCTTGCTCAGCTCGATCAGCTCGCGGGTATCGGCGAAGGCGCTGGGCTGGTAGTCGAGTCCGAGACAGAGCGCGACGGCCCCGGCCTCGAGCCATGCGCGCGTGGAGGCACGCATCCGGTCCAGCTCCTCGTCCGTCGCGGGCCGTGCCGCCCAGCCCATCGCCTCGTAGCGCACGGCGCAGTGAGGCACCTGCGGCACGATGTTCACCGGCGTGGTGCCGTCGAAGATGGCCAGGTACTCGCCGGGTGTGGGCCAGTCGAGGGCGAGGTCGGTCTCGCCGTTGGCGAAGAGCGTCGACTGCCAGAGCTGCCGGGCTCCATCGCGGTCGACCCCTGCCCAGCCGAAGCCGTCCGGGGCGGTCAGGTGGGTGGTGACGCCCTGCAGCACGCTGCCGTATCGGGTCTGGTTGGCCGGATCGGCAAGCTGGGCCTCGGAGTGGATGTGCACGTCGATGAATCCGGGGCTGACCACGCGGCCGGAGGCCTCGACGATTTCCCGGGCGATGGCGCCCTCGAGGTCGCCGATGGCGGCGATGCGGTCGCCGGTGATGCCGACATCGGCAGGGCGGGCGGGGTCGCCGGACCCGTCCACCACCATGCCACCGCGTATGAGCAGATCGAACTCCACGAGTTGTTGCCTCCTGATGCGTCGAGAGCGCGCCAGTGCGCGCATCGGAGCGGTGGCACGTGTCGCTGCCTGTGGACACCTTCTGCGTTCGACCGCCCGAGCCAATACGACATCGACAATGGGCAGGGATGGTCTTCGGCACTACCCGTCGAGGGCCTCGAGGAGCTCCGCGACGTCCACGCTCAGCGAGATGCCCATGTAGCCAGCTGATTGATAGAACGGTGTGGTCCACGGTCCCGTCCAGTCCCGCTCCTGGATGCGGGGGAAGGGGGCCACGTAGTAGGTCACCACCAGGCGATTCCCGTCGGCGGTCAGGGCTCCGCTCGGGTAGCCGAGATCGGTCGGCCGCGGAGAGGGGACATCGTATCCGTAGAGATGCCCGGATAGCGCAAGCAGGGTCGGCTTCCACGTCCGCCCTTCATCGTGGCTGTATCGTCCTTCGATCCGATAGGGTCCACTGCGGTTGCCGTAGAGGAGCAGCAGCGTGCCGTTCGGGAGCAGCAGGAGGTCCGCAGGATGCTGGCGGTCGTCGGTGACGAGCTCCGGGGGACTCCAGGTAAATCCTCCATCCGACGATCGGCTCGTCCACAGGCGCTGGTGTTCCCGTGCCGTTTCCCGCATCGCCGCGAGGATGTCGCCGGAGGGAAGCTGGATGAGCGTGGTCTCATTCATGTCTTTGGCGATGAGCTGGGGCGGGCTCCATGTCGCGCCGTTGTCGGTTGATCGCAGGTAGTACGACCCGCCGGGCACTGCCGGAGTGCCACTGGCGGTGTAGATCGGCATCAGGGCCGTACCATCCTTCAGCGTGATGATGCGGCCGTACGGCGACATGCGTGGGTAGGTGCTGCGATCCAGGCGAACGGGGGCGCTCCAGGAGAGCCCGTCGTCCCTGGAGGTCATGACGCAGACATCCGAGTTCTCGAGCGACGGCTCGTACCTGCGCTCGTTGGTATAGCTCGCCTGTCGCATGTAGCTCAGCACTAACGTGCCGTCGGCCGTCACGCCGAACGCCGGGTTCCGGTCGTCCTCGTCGCTGTCGACGATCACTGCGGGTGGAGTCCAGGTGAGCCCACCGTCCTTCGAGCGGCACAGGTCGAGTCGACCAGCCTGGCCGAGGTGCCCTGCCCCGCCCCGTGCGATCGCTGCGATGTCGCCGTTCGGCAACGTCACCTGGACGGGAAACAACCCGCCCTGCGGGTGGGAGATGACCTCGCGTGCGGACGGGAGTGAACGGAGATCAAGCTGCTTTCGTTCCATCATGTGTCGAATCCCTGCCTGTTGAGCGATGAGGTTGATATCAGGTGTCGTGGAGCGGGGCTACCTGGGTGCCAGTGCCTTTCTCAGGGTCTCTCCGACATAGCTGACCGAGAGCACCACGATGGTCAGGGTGAAGCCTGGGGCCATCCATGACCATGGCACGTTCTGGAGAACATGGACGGACTGCGCGTCTGAAAGCATCGAACCCCAGCTCGGGGCCGGCGGCTGAACGCCAAGCCCGAGATAGGAGAGCCCGGCTTCGGTGAGCGTGGCTCCGGCCGCACCGAAGGTTGCCGCCACGGCGATCTGCGTAAAGACGTGCGGGATGAGGTGACGCGTGATCAGGCGTCCGTTGGAGGCACCTATGCTGCGGGCGGCGAGCACCCAGTCCTGCTCGCGCAGGATCAGGAACTGCCCGCGTACCAGCCTCGCCATACCGGTCCATCCGAGGATGCCGATCACGATGATCACGTTGCGGATGCTTGGGCCGAGGATCGAGGCGAGCATAAGCACCAGTACGATGTCCGGGAAGGCGATGAAGCCGTCGGTGATGCGCATCAGCACCGAGTCCACGACCCCGCCGTAGTACCCGGCGGCGGCGCCAACGAGTGTCCCAATCACGATCGAGATTGCTACGGCGGCGGCGGCCACGGTGAGTGACGTGCGCGCTCCCCAGAGCAGCCGACTCCAGACGTCACGGCCGGCGTTGTCCGTGCCGAGGAAGTGCTCGGCGGATGGTGGCGCCTCGAATGCCTGGAGATGTGACTGGGTTGGCGAGTAGCGCTCGATCCACGGGGCCATGAGTGCCAGCACGATCACGAGCAGCAGCACGCACAGGCTGATCATCGCGATCCTGTTGCTGCGGAAGGCGATCACGATGCGTTGCCATGGGCCGGGCGCCGCCATGCGCGCCCCGCTCGCCAACTGATCGAACCGCTCGTTGCTCAGGTCTGGCTGTGCGTTCGCCTCCCCACCGACGTTGCGGGCAAGTGTCGAGGTTTGCTCAGGCATACCGCACCCTTGGGTTCACGATGGCGTAGGCAATGTCGGTGACCGTGCTGCTGACGAGCACGGCGACGGCGTAGAGTAGCGCCGTCCCCATGAAGACGGGGTAATCGCGGAAGAGGGCGCTCTGGATGCTCAGCGTGCCAAGACCGGGCCACGCGAAGACCTGCTCGATCAGCACCGACCCCCCCACCAGCACGGGGATTTGCAGGCCCATGATGGTCACCACGGGCATCAGCGCGTTTCTCATGACATGCCTGATGACAACTACCGACTCGCTCAACCCCTTGGCACGGGCGGTTCGCACGTAGTCCTCTCGCATGGTTTCCAGCACCGAGCCTCGCAGGTGCCGGATGTAGCCGGGTGTCTGCAGGATACCCAGTACGGTTGCGGGGAGGATCAGGTGGTGCAGGCTGTCGAGGAAGCCGGTGTCCGACCCGATCGACGACGCACCGGTTGCCGGGAAGATGTGGTATTTCACTGCCGCTACGAACACGGCGATCAATGCCAGGAAGAACCCCGGAATGGACGCGATGGTGTACGAGAAGAGCGTCAGCAGCTCATCCAGAAGCGATCCCTCCCGGAGCGCTGCCAGGATCCCGAGCGGGATTCCGACCACGATCGCGATGATCGCGGCCGTGAGCGTGAGCCTGACGGTATTCGGTACTGCCTTAGCTATCGCCTCGATGGCCGGTTCACCGGTCCGGAACGAGGTTCCGAAGTTCCCTTGGGCAACCTCACCGACCCACTTGATGTACCGGACTGGGATCGAATCGGAGAGTCCAGTGTTCTCGTACACCTCCTCGGTGACACCGCCCATATCGGCGTCCCCCTGGGGGAGCATCGCTTGAAGCGGATCCCCCGGGGCGAGCGCGATGAACCCGAAGTCGAGCACCGAGATGACGAACAACACGGGGATCGCTACGATCATTCGACGGATGATGAATTTCCACATGGCCCGGTGCCTTCCGCCGTGTCGGTGCTGCAGACGCCTATTCGCCTTCCTTCCACCACTTCTCGGACTCGATGTTGTTCAAGGGGCCGCGTCCGAGGATGCCACCATGCATACGGGAGTTCACTGCCCAGATCTCGGCATCCATCCAGACCGGCGCGTACGGGAGCTCCTCCTGGAGGATGGTCTGTGCGGTCTGATACAGCGGCACTGCCTCCTCGAGAGACGGAGTGCGGATGGCAGCCTGCATCGCCTCGTCGTACTCGGGGTTGCAGTAGTTGCTGTGGTTTGGGCGCTGTTCGCAGCCGAAGCTCTGGTAGGACGAGGAGGGGTCGTAGGCGAGCCAGGCAAAGCTCGTCATCGTCATGTCGTAGACGTGGTCCTCATTTCGCGAGATCTCGACCTGGGCGGCGGAGTCGAGCGGCATGAACTCGACCTTGACGCCGATCTCGTTCCACATGCTCATCACCGCGGACACCACGTTGCTCGGTGATCCCTGGGTGGTGTACTGGCCGAACTTCAGGGTGTAGTCCCAGTCCCAGCCAGCTTCGTCCAGCAACTGCCTGGCACGCTCGGGATCATAGTCGTATGTCGCGAGGCGGTCGTTCGGGAAGAGCGATGGATGCATCATCACGCTCGGCGCCGACTTCGCGTAGCCATAGGTGAGCGTTTCGATCAGCGTCTGCTTGTCGAGTGCGGTGAGCAAGGCCTGGCGCACCGGGACGGACATGTACTCCTTTTCCGTCGCCGTGATCAGGACTGTCTCATTTGCGAGATCGTGATTGACGACCAGCTCGAGCTGCTCCGAACCCTCAAGCGAGCGTGCGTCCTCCGCCGAGACATAGGCCGTGTCGAACTCACCCGCCTCGAGCCCCGCGATGATCGCCGGCCCTTCGACGCCGTACCGAAGGATGATCTGATCGAGGATCGGGGCGCCGAGAAAATAGTCGTCGTTTCGCGCCAGTGTGAGGTTGGTTTCGGGATTGTATTCGATGGCCTTCCACGGCCCGGTGCCAATCGGCAGGCCGGATCCGGATCCCGACTCCCCGGTGAAGAAGGGGAGCTCCTCGATGGCCGCGCCGCTCGTCAGCGCGTCCTCGGGGAACAGGTGTCTTGGGAGGATGCCGCAGTTGGAAATGTTGAGTTCGAACACGTTCGACGGTGAGTCGAGGGTGAACTGAATCGTATGGTCGTCCAGCACCGTCACGCCTGGCAGTTCTTCGCTGGTGCCGTCACGGAAATCGATGGCGCCCGCAATGATGCCGGGATCGCTTACGGCGAAGTATGGATCCGTGCGGATACCCAGCTTGTAGGTGAATTCCACGTCGGCGGCCGTGAGTGGCGTGCCGTCGTGGAACACGACATCGTCGCGCAGCGACATGGTCAGGACCGTGCCATCGTCGTTCCACGCCCACTCGGAGGCGAGGCCGGGCCCGAGGTTACCCCATGTCCGGTCGAGCAGCAGGAGGGGAGTGTAGAGCAGCTTGCTGACGAAGAACGCTGCGGTGCCGAAGTAGGAGGTGCCGACGAACATGCGCGGGTTGCCGGTCCCGCCGACCGCGATCACTGCAGTCCCACCCTGGCTCTGGGGCTCACCGAATGGTGTCGCCTCCTGCGCGGATGCGCCGTTCGCCAGCATGTGACCGGAGAGCGCAAGCGCGCCGACCCCCGCCGTGGTGCGCTGGACGAGTTCGCGTCGGTTCAATCGTCCGGACGTATGACGTACCGTACCTGACATGGTGACCTGCCTTCCGGATAGCGCGATGCAAGGCACATCGTGCCCGCATGCACAATGGACGATGAGCGGCGCTGCTCATTCTCATCACTTGGATGTGGCGTATGGTATACCAATGGACCATACGGTGCAATGGTATACGGCAGAAGGTGACGAGTTGGGAGACCATGTGGACGGGACGATGTCCGGATCGGAGTGCCTGGTGTAATGGACGTTCTGGAACGACTTGAGGCGATAGCGCCGCCGTCGCGGGAAAGCCTGGCCGATCGGGTCGTCGTGATCCTCAAGCGGTTCATCATCGTCGAGGGACTGGAGGCCGGCGCACGCATGCCGCCGGAGCGCCATCTCGCCGAGACACTGAACGTGAGCCGAACGGTGCTCCGCGAGGCGCTCAGTCGTCTTATCGGGGAAGGGGTGCTGGAGCGGACCTCGCCACGAGTGCTCCAGCTCGCGAACTTCGACCGGGACGCCCTGGCCGCATCGGTGTCGCCGCTGCCTGACCGCGAGGCTCGCTTTCGTGACCTCATGGAGCTGCGGTACATCCTCGAGATCGGGGCGTTGCCCGTCATCATCACGAAGCTCACCGATGCGTCTCTTGCCCGAATCGAAGAGGGGCTGCGTCTCTACGAGGAGGGCCGCCGGGCAGGCAACACGGGGCATGGCCTCGATGTCCAGTTCCATGCGATCCTGCTGCGTGCGCTCGACAACGAGACCGTCAACAGCCTGCTGCCACTGATCGAGGAGCAGATACGCGACTATCTGTTCTTCGATCCGCTCCAGCTGCGCGCCAGCAGGCCGGATCCGACCGATCGCGTGGTGAACGAGCATCGTGCGATCGTGGAAGCGATTCGCAACCGGCAGCCACGGGAGGCGGTGCTGGCGATGGAGCGGCACCTCTCCCCGTATTTCGAGGCGATCCGACGCCGCAAGGGCTAGCGTCTGACACACATCGCACGGCCGCGTCGGCAAGGATGGCGAGGAAGGACACGGATGCCATGACACAAGGATCGATGCTGAGCTGGCTCGATGAGCAGCTCGCGGAGCTCACCGAGGCGGGGCTCTACAAGCGGGAAGCCGTAATCACCACGCCCGAGGGCGCAGAGATCGAGGTGGGCGGTGAGGAGATGATCAATCTCTGCGCGAACAACTACCTCGGGCTCGCCAACCACCCCGAGATCGTGGCCGCGGCAGCCGAGGGTCTCCGCACGCACGGCTTCGGCATGGCCTCCGTGCGCTTCATCTGTGGCACGCAGGACCTCCACAAGGAGCTCGAGCGTCGCATCTCCGCGTTCCTCGGCACCGAGGACACGATCCTCTACGGGTCATGCTTCGACGCCAACGCCGGGCTCTTCGAGACGCTGCTCGGCCCCGAGGACGCCGTCATCAGCGACGCCCTGAACCATGCGAGCATCATCGACGGCATCCGCCTCTGCAAGGCCCGGCGCAAGGTCTATCGCCACGCCGACATGGCCGACCTCGAGCAGCGCCTGCAGGAGACCACCGACGCACGCTTCCGCCTCATCGTCACCGACGGTGTCTTCAGCATGCAGGGCGACCTCGCCCCACTCCCCGAGATCTGCGACCTCGCCGACCGCTACGACGCCCTCGTGATGGTCGACGACTCTCATGCCACCGGCTTCCTCGGACCGACCGGCAGGGGCACCGCCGAGCACTTCGGCGTCGCCGACCGGATCGACATCACGACCAGCACGCTGGGCAAGGCGCTCGGCGGGGCGAGCGGCGGCTTCACGACCGGGCGTCGGCAGGTGGTCGACTACCTGCGCCAGCGCTCCCGTCCCTACCTCTTCTCGAATTCCGTCGCCCCGCCGATCGTCGCCGCGGCACTGACGGCCCTCGACCTCGTCGAGCGGCATCCGGAGCTGCGCGAGACGCTGTTCGAGAACACGGCCTATTTCCGTAGCGAGATGGCGGCGCGCGGTTTCACGATCATCGAGGGGATCCACCCGATCGTGCCGATCATGATCGGCGACGAGCGCCTCGCCGGTGAGCTGGCCCGTGCCGCCAACGCACGCGGCATCCTCGTCGTCGGGTTCAGCTACCCGGTGGTGCCGCGCGGTGAGGCCCGCATCCGGGTCCAGCTCTCCGCCTCGCACACCAGGGAGCAGCTCGACCGGGCGATCGCGGTGTTCGAGGACGCCGGCAGGGAGCTCGGCGTCATTCAGTAGATATCGGGGCGGGTCCGGAACGCGGCGCCCCGGTGGATCACGGACCCGGATGGGGGCATGCTCCTCCTTCTTGCAGGATGGGAAGGAATCTCACGGGAGTAGCGACAGGCCCGCGCTGGGCGGGGTGGAGGCACATGACATGGAGGAGATCGAGAATCTCGAGGGCAGGACGGCGATCGTGACCGGTGCCGGTCAGGGCATGGGCGCTGCCATCGCCCGTGCCCTCGCGCGTCGTGGTGCCCGTGTCGTGGTGAACGACCTGCAGGCCGAACGGGTCGACCGCACGGTCGCCGAGCTCGCGGGCGCGGGCGCCACCGCGATCGGGGTGCCAGGCAACGTGGTCGATGCCGGCGATGTGCGGCGCATGGTGGAGCGCGCGATCGCCGAGTTCGGTGGGGTGCACATCCTCGTCAACAACGCGGGTGTGCTGCGCCCCACCCGGGTCGCGGACATTCCGGAGGACGAATGGGATCTGGTTGTCGACGTGAACCTGAAGGGCACCTTCCTCTGCTCGCAGGCGGTGCTGGCGCCGATGAGGGAGGCCGGCTGGGGGCGGATCGTGAACCTCTCGTCGACGGCGGGCAAGAACATCAGCACGGTCGGCGGCGCCCACTACACCGCCGCCAAGGCCGGGGTGCTCGGCTTCACCAGGCATCTCGCCAAGGAAGTGGCCGCTGACGGTATCACCGTCAACGCGGTCTGCCCGGGACTGATCGACACCGAGATGGTGCGGGCCACCATCGACGACGAGCGCGTCGAGGCCTACGCGCGAAGCTTCCCGATCTCGCGCCTCGGACAGCCCGGAGAGGTCGCGGAGCTGGTCGCCTTTCTCGCGTCCGACCGCGCCGCCTACATCACCGGGGCGTCACTGGATATCAACGGCGGCGACCTGATGATCTAGGAAGGTGTCCTGATCGGTGATCGTGGGGACCGGCGGGTACGGGACCATGTTTGCGTACTTTCGGAACGGGACGACGAGTTTCGGCAGGTAGTGAAGCTGTACGGGTACATCAGTTTGATGCTGGCAGCCACGTGGAGGTCGCATTCAGGAACATGAAACAGCATGTTCCCGAAGATGCCGGAGTGGCTGATCATCTCCGGTGGTGGCGTGACGTGACATGGTGGCCCGATGCTGATACCGCCGGCTCACGCTTGCAGGTCCGGCGTGCGGTAGAGCACCTCGCCGTTCACGGTGATCTCGATGTCGACGAGGTAGTCGCGCAGGGCCTCGGTGTCGACCTCCATCCCCAGACCGGGTGCCTCGGGCACATGGACCATCCCCTCGCCGTCCCGTTCCAGGTGCCTGGTCGTCACCGCCAGCGCCAGCGGCTTCGGTGCCACCGGGTACTCGCAGATCTCCGCTTCCTCGTGCCCGGCGAAGGGCTGCAGTGACGCCGACAGCGCGAGGTGCGACGTGAACGTGTGGTTGACGTAGGTCACGCCACGCTCCCGCGCATACCGCGCCACGTCGGTGGCCGGGGTGATGCCACCGATGCGGCCGGCATCGATCTGGACATACCCGATGCCGGCGTCGTCGATCATGTGGCGCGCCTGCCAGGCGTCATGGGACCCCTCACCCGCCGCCATCGCCACCGGGGCCGCCAGCTCCGCGAGCCGGCGGTAGGCTTCGAACGCGCCCGAGACGAATGGCTCCTCCAGCCAGGTGACGTCGCACTCCCGCAGCACGTCGACGATCGCGCCCGCCCGCTCCACGTCGTCGACCCAGACCGTGCCGACATCGATCAGGAGCGTCAGGTCCGGCCCCAGACCCTCCCGAGCCGCGCGAACGTGCTCGGCATCCTCCTCGGCGGTGCCGCGACCGAACGGTCCCCATCCGAACTTCGCGGCAGTGTATCCATCGGCCGCCGTCTGTCGTGCCAGCGCGAGGGTTTCCGCCGGTGTATCACCGAAGAGCTGCGAGGCGTAGGGCCGTTTCGGGTAGACCCGCTGGTGGCCGAGGAGCTGCCAGACCGGGGCCTGCAGCCGCTTGCCCAGCAGGTCCCAGAGCGCCATGTCGATGCCGGAGAGGGTGTGATCGGCCTGGAGAAGGTCGAGGCTGTTGGCGCGGACAAGGTCGCCGATGCGGCGGATATCGTCGATGTCGTCGATTCGCTGGCCCAGCACCGAGTCGCGCACCGGCTTGCAGGCACTGTGAGACATCGGGGCGACGAAGCTGGCGATCGAGGTCAGCGGCGACGCCTCGCACTCGCCCCAGCCGACGTACCCGTCCGCCTCGACGCGGACCAGCAGCAGGTCCTGGCTGCCGTCCCCGATATCGAGCACCTCAGGCATCGCGCAGTAGTAGAAATCAACGGCATCGACCTGCATGAGCGGTACCCCCATGATATGTCACGGTCCGGATCGGCGATCGTGATGGGATTCTCGCCGGGGGTGCCGTCCGTCGCCAGTCCT
>Ga0182741_1001494_pt1 | contig 30228 bp, 34 predicted proteins | sample eDN5th37CBELigOP_FD_128874 | JGI IMG/M metagenome (GOLD analysis project Ga0182741, IMG submission 128874) | Enriched Organic Plus compost microbial communities from Emeryville, California, USA - eDNA 5th pass 37_C BE-Lig OP (version 2) (version 2) ... | reverse complement strand
TCCTCGCGCCTGGCCGGACTGCGCGACAGCCTGCCGGAAGTCCGCGCGGGCGCCCAGATGGTCAACGACCGCGCGCAGGGCACGTACGTCGAAACCCTCTCCGCGATCGCGCCGCCGGCTCCGCTGGAGGAAATGCAACTCGCGCCGCACGATCTGTCCCGCTTCATCGAGCCTGCTCAGGCCGATGCGCTCGGCACCGTCGAATGGAGCGAACCGTCGCCGGCCGCGCCGGAAACGGCTGCGTCGGACGCCGCCGCATCGGGCGTCCAGGCAGGCATCACACCGCCGCTGGAACCGGATTCCCCGGTTTCCGCCGTGCCCGAAGGCATGGATCGCGCACCTGCCGCTGCCGCGAGCGCCATCAGCTTCTACGACGTGCATGACGTACGCACCTCGTACGTCTACACGCCCTGGACCGATGCCGGCAGCGCGGCCGCCACCGATGCGCCCGTTGCGGACGCCGGGGTGCAGGCGCACGCCGATGCAGGTATCCGGGAACCGGCCGCCGATCTGTCCGCCGCGCTGTCCGACGACGCGCTGGTGATCGAGGAAGCCGGTTTCGACGTTGCCGGCGAAACGACCGAGGGCGACGCCACGTTCGAATTCGACACCGCCGCGCCCACCGACGCGAACGACGCCACCCCGGACGCGACCGCGGACGACATGCTGGTCTGGGAAAGCGTCGCACCGGAAGACGGTGACGCCGTCGAAGCGTCCGACGCTGCCGACCTTGCCGGAATGCCGGCGGACGCGATGCCGGATCCGGTAGCGGACGCCGAAGCAGCGACGCTGGCCGCGCAGGAACCGGCCTCGGTTTTCTTCGTGGACGACGCCGTGTCGCTGGACATCGACGAGGGCGCGGGGGAAACCATCGCCGTCGCCGGAATCGACGCCATTCCGGAACCCGGACCGGCGGCCGCCGCTGTCGATGTCGATGCGTGGGTGCCCGCCGATGCCGACGACGCGATGTCCGCAACGCAGGACGCGCCAGCCATCGACCCGGCGGAAACGTCCGTCGAAACCGCCGCGGTGATGGAGGCGGAAACGCCCGCCATCGAAGCGCCATCCGACCTGCGCATCGAAGTTCCTGCCGACGTTCGCACCGAAGTCTCCGCCGAAGTCTCCGTCGAAACCGCGGCGGACGCCGCGGCGGCTACCGATGCCGGTGGCCACGTCGCGGAGGCGGGCGAACCGCAGGCCGCCATGGACGCGCCGGCAGCGGAAGCCGCGACGATCGCCGACGGGGCCTTGCCTGTGGAAGAGCAGCCTGAAGACGCCCTCGATCTGGCCGGCCTGGACCTGGATCTGGTCGAGATCTTCATCGAGGAAGGCAACGACCTGCTGGATCACTCCGACGACCTGCTCGCGCGCCTGCGCGACACGCCGGAGGACCGCAGCCTGGTGACCGGCCTGCAACGCGATCTGCATACCCTCAAGGGGGGCGCGCGGATGGCGGGCATCCACGCGGTCGGCGATCTGGGCCACGCCATCGAATCGATGCTGGAATCGATCGTCGCCCAGCGCACCGAACTGGATCGACGCGGCGTACAACTGCTGGAACGCGGCTTCGACGCCCTGCACGAGCAGCTCAAGCGGGTCTCCGCACGCCGCATGGTGCGCATCCCGGACGGCCTGATCGGCGAATTCGTCGCGCATGCGCGCGGCATCGAGCCGCCGTCCGAGCCGGCGCGCCAGGCCGAACCGGCGCGCGCGCCGGTCGTGCTCGCGCCACTGTCGGCGCCGGTGGAGACCGAGTTCGCGCAGGACGAGGAGTTCTTCCCGCACAGCCAGCAAGAGCAGGTGCGCGTGCGCGCGGATCTGCTGGACCGCCTGGTGAACCATGCCGGCGAGGTGGCCATCTACCGCGCCCGCCTGGAACAGCAGTTGGGTGCGTTCCGGGGGGCGATGGCCGAACTCGAGCGCACCAACATCCGTCTGCACGATCAGCTGCGTCGCCTGGATCTGGAAACCGAAGCGCAGATCGTCGCGCGTTACCAGCGCGAACAGGATCACCAGGACGCGACCTTCGATCCGCTGGAACTGGATCGTTTCTCCACCCTCCAGCAGCTCAGCCGCGCGCTGGCCGAATCGGCCGCCGACCTGAGCGGCCTGCAGGGCGTGCTGGACGATCTGGCGCGCAATTACGACAGCCTGCTGCACCAGCAGTCGCGCGTGAGCTCGGAATTGCAGGACGGCCTGATGCGCGCCCGCATGGTGCCGTTCGAGGGCATCGTCCCGCGCCTGCGGCGCGTGCTGCGCCAGGCCGCCGCCGACACCGGCAAGCAGGTCCGCCTGCTGCTGGAAGGCACCCACGGCGAAATGGATCGCAACGTGCTGGAGCGCATGACCGCGCCGCTGGAGCACCTGCTGCGCAACTCGGTGGCGCACGGCCTGGAGTCGCCCGGGCAGCGTGCCGCCGCGGGCAAGCCGGAAGAAGGCACCGTGCAGGTAACCCTGCGCCGCGAGGGATCGGAAATGGTGCTGAGCGTCCGCGACGACGGTGCCGGCCTGAACCGCGCGGCGATCCGCGCGCGTGCCGAACAGCGCGGCCTGCTCCAGCCCGGCGCGGTGATCGACGACATCGATCTGGATCGCCTGATCCTGGAATCGGGCTTTTCCACCTACGACAGCGTCAGCCAGCTGGCCGGCCGCGGCGTCGGCATGGACGTGGTGTACAACGAAGTGCGGCAGCTCGGCGGCTCGCTCGACATCGCGTCGCGCCAGGGCGAGGGCGCCGAATTCACCCTGCGCCTGCCGCAGACGCTGGCGGTCACCCAGGCCGCGTTCGTGCAGATCGGCGAGACCCAGTTCGCGGTGCCGGTGGCGTCGGTCAGCGGCATCGGCCGGATCAGCCACGAGCGCTTCGAGTCGGGCACGGGTGGCTACGTCTACGGTGGCGAGGAATACACGCTGTACAACCTCGGCCACCTGGTCGGCCATGCGCCGGCGCGCGCCGATGGCGAGGCGCAGGTGCCGCTGCTGCTGATCCGCGCCGGCGACATGCGCGCGGCCGTCGCGGTCGATCATGTGCTCGGCAACCGCGAGATCGTGGTCAAGGCGGTGGGACCGCAGATCGCTTCCGTACCGGGCATCTACGGCGCCACCATCACCGGCGACGGCAGCGTGGTCGTCATCCTCGATATCGCACCGCTGGTGCGCCGCCAGCTGGCCCAGCCGCAGCAGCCTGCCTCGGCCGCGCCGGTGCGGGAGCAGCGGCGCGTGCCGCTGGTGATGGTGGTCGACGATTCGCTGACCATGCGCAAGGTCACCGGCCGCGTGCTGGAACGCCACAACTTCGAAGTCACCGTGGCCCGCGACGGCGTGGAAGCGCTGGAGAAGCTGGAGGATCGGGTACCCGACCTGATGCTGCTGGACATCGAAATGCCGCGCATGGACGGCTACGAGCTGGCCACCGCGATGAAGGCCGATCCACGCTTCAAGGACGTGCCCATCGTGATGATCACCTCGCGTACCGGCGACAAGCATCGCCAGCGCGCGTTCGACATCGGCGTGCAGCGCTACATGGGCAAGCCGTACCAGGAACTGGATTTGATGCGCAACGTCTACGATCTGCTGGGAATCGCACGTGTCCGCGAATGAAGCCAAGCGCGTCGCGCTGCTGGCGCGTCCCGGACCGGCGAGGGAACGCCTGCGCAGCACGCTCCATGACGTCGGCGCGGACATCGTGCTGGAAGATGATCCCGGCGCGGTCGACGCGCGCACCGTGGGCGACGCCGCGCCGCAGGTCGTGCTGGTGGCGCTGGAGCCCGCAATCGAGGACAGCCTCGCGCGTTTCGATGCATTGCTGGACGATCCTTCGATCGCGGTGATCTTCGACGAGGCGGAGCTGGCCGCGCGCCGCGACGGCTGGGAAGCGCGCCGCTGGGCCCGGCATCTGGCCGCCAAGATCCACGGCCACGACGACGTCCTGCCGCCGGGGCGCGAAGAGGACGCCACGCTCGCGCTGGAACCGGGCCTGCCGCCCACGCCCGCGCAGATGCATGCCGATGCGGCAATCGAGCCGCACCTGCACGAAGCCGTGGATCGGGCCTGGGAATTGCCCGACGACGATTTCGCCTATCGTCCGCCCGCGGCCGCCACGCAGGCAGTGGTCGATGTGGATGAATGGCTGCGCGGCGCCGCCCCCAAGGCGGAGCCGCCGCGCGAGAAGGAGGAAGACGCGGCGCGGCCGCCGGTCATCGAACCGGTCTGGGATCTGGCGCTGGAGCCCTTGACCTCCGACCCCGTGCCGCCGTCCCCGCCCGCCGCCGCGGGTCCGGCCGCAACCGATGTTTCCGTCCCGTCGGCGTGGGAACTGTCGCTGGAACCGCTGGAGCCGGTGGCGGCGGCCGGCAGCGGCCCGCGTACGCCCGGCGCGGTGATGGTGTTCGCCGGCATCGGCGGTCCGGACGCGATACGCAAGCTGCTGGCCGAGTTGCCGCCTGATTTCGGCCGTCCGCTGGTCATCCATCTGAAGCTGGACGGTGGGCGCTATGACAACCTGGTGCGGCAGATGGCGCGCGTCTCGACGATGCCGGTGACGCTGGCGGAAGCCGGGCACGCGGCCGAAGCCGGGCACGTCTATGTACTGCCGGAAGGCGTGGGCGTCGGCGTGGAGCAGGACGCGGTGGATTTCCGCGCACAGGGCGAGCTGGATGCCGCGCTGCCGCGGTTGCCGCCGCGCGACAGCGCGGTGCTGCTGCTCAGCGGCAGCGACAGTCATTGGGTCGACGCGGCGTGGCCGCTGGCGGTGCAGGGCGCCTGGGTCATCGGGCAGGCACCGGAAGGCTGCTACGACCCGACCGCCTCGCACGCGCTGGCCGCGCGCGGCGGACACCTGGCGACGCCGGTCGAGATGGCCAGGCAACTGGCCGAACGCTGGATCTGAGGAGGCTCCTTCATGGCACATTCGAACGACGAGATCCGTGGCGTCCTGGTGCAGTCGGGTGACGACCGCCTGTTGCTGCCCAACGCGACGATCGCCGAGGTGCTGTCGCGCGCACCGATCATCCCCATCGAAGGCGCGCCCGAATGGCTGGCCGGAGCCATCGACTGGCACGGCTGGCGGGTGCCACTGGTCGCCTTCGCGCGCCTGACCGGACTGGGCGGCGACGCCACGCCCGCCAACAGCAAAATCGTCGTGCTGAAGGCACTGGAAGGTTTGGCGGACCTGCCGTACTACGCCTTGCTGACGCCGTCATTCCCGCGCCTGGTCTCCGTGCCGCGCGATGGCCTGCTGGCCGACGCGACCGAAGAGGAACTGCCGGCCGGCGTGCAGGTGCGCGTGCTGCTGGGTGAGGAAGTGGCGATCCTGCCGGATCTGCAACTGGTCGAGCAGCGCATCCATGAAGCCCTGCAGGCCGCCTGAGCGGCGCGCTTTCACGCCGTTTCCACCCGCCTGAATTCCGGCTTGCGCAAACGCGCCCGTTCACGCGGAGTTTGAGGCGGCAGTGACAGCGTGATCGGGCTGCCAGACGCAGCCTTTCACACGAGCCATCAGGAGGTCCCATGAAAGCCTGGATCCTTCTTCCCCTTGGTTTGCTGGCGTGGCAGGCCGCCGCCCAGCAGGCCTCCCCGCAGCCGGTGCGCACCGAACCGCTGACCGCTTACCAGGGTGGCGGACAGAGCCGCCAGTTGCAGGAACAAAGCGGCCCGGTCACGGTGCGCTGGGGCCAGCCGGCGACCCTGCCCAACGCGGCCGACTACCGGGTGACCATCGGCGATCTCGATCGCAACCAGGACGGCGTGCTGACCCGCGACGAAGTGCCGGAGAGCCATGCGCTCGCCAGCGAATTCAAGCTGGTCGACCGCAATCACGACGGCCGCATCACCGCCGAGGAACTGGCCGCCTGGCGATGACCGCCGTTCTCGGCGGGTACGGCGACCCCTGCGGCTAGGCGAGATCGCCGAAGCGCGATTGCAATGCCGCGATGGCGGCCAGTCCGGCGGTCTCCGTGCGCAGGATGCGCGGGCCCAGTCGCAGGCCGAGGAAGCCGGACGCCAGCAGGATTTCGCGGTCGCGTGGCGACCAACCGCCCTCCGGGCCGATGGCCACCACGATGCCGGCACCGTCCGGCGGCGACAGGCGCGCCAGTGACAGGTCGCCGGCGGGATCCAGCAACAGGCGCAGGTCGGCGGCATCGCAGGCCTGCGCCGCCGGCATCAGTCCCGTGGGCGGCAGCAGTTCCGGCACCTCGGCGCGGCCGCTCTGTTCGCAGGCCGACACGATCACGCTGCGCCAGTGCGCGACCCGCTTGTCCAGGCGTTCCGCATCCAGTTTCACTTCCGTGCGCTCGGCGTTCACCGGTTGGATCCGCGACACGCCGAGCTCGGTGGCCTTCTGCAGGATCAGATCCATTTTTTCGCCGCGCGCGATGCCCTGGATCAGGGTCAGGCGCAGCGGTGATTCGCGCGCGACCGCGAGCGAGGACAGCACCTCGACCTGCACTTCGCGCTTGCCCACGCTGACCAGGCGGGCCGGATGATCCCGGCCGTCGCCGTTGAACAGCACGCACTCGTCGCCTTCGCGCAGGCGCAGCACCCGGGTGAGGTGATTGGCCGCCGCTTCGGGCAACGCGAAGGTCCGGCCCGGGGACAGCGGCAGATCGACATGGCAACGGGTCAGGCGCATGCGACGGCTTCCTCGATGGCGGCGCGGGTGGTGGCGGCGAGCAGTTCCAGTTGCGCGTCGTCCACGCAATAGGGCGGCATCCAGTACAGCACGTCGCCCAAGGGACGCAGCACCACGCCGCGTGCCAGCGCGGCGCGGTAGGCGTGCAGGCCGATGCGGCGGCCCGGGTCGAACGGATGCCGGCGGTCGCCGTCGCGGGTCAGTTCGATGGCCAGGATCATGCCGGCCTGGCGCACGTCGGCGACCCACGGCAGCTCGCGCAGCGGCGCCGCCAGCGCGGCCATGCGCGCGGCGGTCGCGCGATTGCGCGCCAGTATGTCGTCCTCGGCGAAGATGTCCAGGCTCGCCAGGGCGGCGGCGCAGGCCAGCGGATTGCCGGTGTAGCTGTGCGAATGCAGGAACGCGCGCTCGCGCGAATCGTCCAGGAAGGCATCGTAGATGGCCTGGGTGGCCAGCACCGCCGCCAGCGGCAGGAAACCGCCGGTCAGTCCCTTGGACAGGCACAGCAGATCCGGCATGACGCCGCTCTGTTCGCTGGCGAACAGCGTGCCGGTGCGGCCGAAGCCCACCGCGATCTCGTCGGCGATCAGGAATACGCCGTGCGCGTCGCAGAGCTCGCGTGCGCGTCGCAGATAATCGGGATGGTGCATGCGCATGCCGCCGGCGCACTGCACGCGCGGCTCCAGGATCAGCGCGCAGATCTCGCCGGGGTGCCGATCCAGCAGGTTCGCCAGCGCGTCGGCGGCGCGTGCGGCGACGTCGGCCTCGGTTTCGCCCGGCTCGGCCAGGTAGGCGTCCGGCGTGGGCGTGAACAGCGCTTCGGCCAGCAGCGGCGCGTAGATGCGCCGGTACAGCGGAATGTCGCCGACCGCCAGCGCGCCCAGGGTCTCGCCGTGATAGCCGTTCTCCAGCGCGATGAACCGGGTCCGGCGCGATTCGCCGCGGTTGTGGAAGTAGTGGAAGGCCATCTTCAGCGCCACTTCCACGCCGGCCGAACCGTTGTCGGCGTAGAACACTTTCGCCAGCGGTGCCCGCCCGGGCTGGCGGGGCGCGAGTGCCAGCAGGCGTTCCGCCAATTCCACTGCCGGCGGGTGGCCGAAGCCGGCCAGGATCACCTGCTCCAGCTGCCCGGCCTGGCGCGCGATGGCCGCGCCGATGCGCGGCTCCGCGTGGCCGAACAGATTGGTCCACCAACTGCTGACCGCGTCCAGATAGCGGCGGCCGTCCTGGCCGATCAGCCAGGCGCCTTCGCCGCGGGCGATCGGCACCAGCGGCAGGGTGTGGGGATGCTCGCGCATCTGCGTGCAGGGATGCCACAGCACCGCCAGATCGCGCGAACGCCAGGCGTCCGCCTCTGCTAGCATTCGGGTTTCATGATTCGTCGCCACCATTCCGCCATGATATCGGCGTGCCTGCCATCCCGTCGCCCGGTTCCCGCCCGCGGGGCGCGACCATGAGCCGGCGCCTGCCCATCATCCATCGCGTCACCGAGCGCAGCGGCGGGCCGCTGGATCGCAATGTCGAAGAGCTGGACCTGGAGTTCAGCAACGGCGAACGCCGGCGCTTCCACCGCGTCCGCGCGGACGGCCACGGCGCGGTGGTGGTGGTGCCGCTGATCGACGAGAACACCGTGCTGCTGGTGCGCGAATACGCCGCCGGCGTGCACCGTTACGAACTGGGCCTGGTCAAGGGCCGCATCGACGCCGGCGAAACGCCGGCCCAGGCGGCCGACCGCGAACTGAAGGAAGAAGCCGGCTACGGCGCGCGGCGCGTGGACGTCCTGCGCAGCCTCACCCAGGCGCCGCTGTACATGAGCCACCAGTCCTGGCTGGTGGTCGCACGTGATCTGTATCCGGAGCGCCTGCCCGGAGACGAACCCGAGGAGTTGGAAGTAGTGCCGTGGAAGCTTGATGCGCTCGACCAGCTGATGCTGCGCGAGGATTTTTCGGAAGGTCGTTCGCTGGCGGCATTGTTCATCGTCCGCGAATGGCTGCGTACCTCGGCATGAGCCGGATGACCTCGGACCTGCACGAAGCCGTACTCGTCATCGCCCGTGAAGCCGGCGACGCGATCATGGCGGTGTACGAACAGGGCTTCGACGTGACCCGCAAGGCCGACGACAGTCCGCTGACCGCCGCCGATCTGGCGGCGCACCGGGTGATCACCGAAGGCCTGCGGCGGCTGACGCCGGAGTGGCCGGTGCTGTCGGAGGAAGCGGCCGACATTCCCTGGCAGACCCGCTGCGCCTGGCCGACGTACTGGCTGGTGGATCCGCTGGACGGCACCCGCGAATTCATCAAGCGCAATGGCGAATTCACGGTCAACATCGCGCTGATCGAACAGCACATTCCGATCTTCGGCGTGGTACAGGCGCCGGTCACCGGCGAACTCTGGCACGCGGAGCGCGGACGGCACGCGTATCGCCGGCGCGGCCAGGTGGACGAACAACTGCGCAGCCGCGCGCCGGCCAGGGCGCCGTTGCGGGTCGCGGCCAGCCGCTCGCATCGCGACATGCGCACCGAATCGGTGCTGGCGCGGATGGGCGACATCGAGCTGGTGGGCCTGGGTTCCTCGTTGAAGTTCTGCCGCATCGCCGAAGGCACTCTGGACGTCTACCCGCGCTTCGGCCCGACCTCCGAATGGGACACCGCCGCCGCGCAGTGCGTGCTGGAAGCGGCGGGCGGCGCGCTGCTGGCGCCGGACGGGCGTGCATTCCGCTACAACCGCCGCGAGACCCTCCTCAACGGCGATTTCATCGCCCTGGGCGATCCCGCGCTGCCGTGGCGCGAATGGCTGGAGGATGGCGCCGTTGAACAGACCGCCTGAGCCACGCGACATCCGCGAGCTGCTCGACATCATGGCGCGCCTGCGCAATCCCGACGGCGGTTGTCCGTGGGATCTGGAACAGGATTTCGCCAGCGTCGCGCCGTACACGATCGAGGAAGCCTATGAAGTGGCGGACGCGATCGATCGCGGCGACCTGGGCGACCTGAAGGACGAACTGGGCGATCTGCTGCTGCAGGTCGTGTTCCATGCGCAGATGGCGAAGGAGCAGGGCGCGTTCGCGTTCCCCGACGTGGTGGCGGCGATCTGCGACAAGATGGTCCGCCGCCATCCGCATGTGTTCGGCGACGACCGTTTCGAGGATGCCGAAGCGCAGACCCGCAACTGGGAGGCGATCAAGCAGGCCGAGCGCACCGCCGCCGGCCATGCCGACACCTCCGCGCTGGCGGGCATTTCGCGCGGGCTGCCGGAATGGCAGCGGGCGGTGAAGCTGCAGTCGCGCGCGGCGCGGGTCGGTTTCGACTGGCCGGGCCCGGCGCCGGTCATCGAGAAACTGCACGAGGAAATCGGCGAAGTGCAGGCCGAGCTCGCGCGCGGCGATGTGGTCGCCAACCACGATCGGCTGGAGGACGAGATCGGCGATCTGCTGTTCGTCGCCGCCAACCTGGCCCGCCATGCGAAGGTCGATCCGGGTGCGGCCCTGCGTCGCGCCAACCTCAAGTTCGAGCGCCGCTTCCGCGCGATGGAGGCGATTGCGGCCGAACGGCGTGAAACGCTCGGGGATCTGTCGCTCGAACAGCAGGAAGCGCTGTGGCAAGCGGCGAAGCAACAGGAACGCGACCGCGCGGAATGATCCGGAAGGGGCCGGTGATCGCCGCGGGGGCCGGCCGGGGAGAATGCCGATGAAGACACTGCTGCTGTTCGCCGTCACCGCGCTGGCGGAAATCGTCGGCTGCTATCTGCCCTACCTGTGGCTGCGCAAGGGCGGCAGCGCATGGCTGCTGGTGCCGGCGGCGGCAAGCCTGGCGCTGTTCGCCTGGCTGCTGACGCTGCACCCGACGGCTTCGGGGCGGGTCTACGCGGCGTATGGCGGCGTCTACGTCACCTTCGCAATCGGCTGGCTGTGGCTGGTGGACGCGGTCAGGCCGACCCGCTGGGATCTGCTCGGCGCTGCCCTGTGCCTGCTCGGCATGGCGGTGATCATGTTCGCGCCGCGTCCGGCCTGAGCGCCACGGCGCATTGCATCCCCGCGCCGGCGGGACCATCATCGCGGCGGTCGGCGCAGCGCCGGACGGAGGGCCATCCATGAGCCGTTTCGCCAGTTTCCGCGAGTTCTATCCGTTCTACCTGGGCGAGCACAGCAACCGCACCTCGCGCCGGCTGCATTTCATCGGCAGTTGCGGCGTGCTGTTGCTGCTGGCCTGGACGATCGTGTCGGGCAATCCGTGGTGGCTGCTGGCGGCGCTGCTGTGCGGTTACGGTTTCGCCTGGGTGGGCCATTTCTTTTTCGAGAAGAACCGGCCGGCCACTTTCCGGCATCCGTTCTATTCCTTCGCCGGCGACTGGGTGATGTTCAAGGACATCCTCACCGGCCGCATCCGGTTCTGACGGCCGACCGCGTCCGGTGCGCCGCCCGGCGAGTTCGCCCGGAACCAAGCGCGGCCCCGGGCCGGACAGCCGCTACACCGGCTCGGCCGCGGCTCACTCGTAGAACATCAGGAATGCGGCGCCGACGATCAGGGCGAAGGCGGCGTAATGGTTCCATTTCAGCGGCTGGCCGAGGTACCAGGTCGAGAAGCCGGCGAACACGACCAGGGTCAGGATTTCCTGGATGGTCTTCAACTGCACCACCGAATAGACCGTGCTGCCCAGGCGGTTGGCCGGCACCATCAGGGTGTACTCGAAGAAGGCGATGCCCCAACTGGCGACGATGGCCAGCAGCAGCGGCGAACTGCGGTACTTCAGATGCCCGTACCAGGCGAAGGTCATGAAAATGTTGGAGCCGAGCAGGAGCACCAGGGGCAGGATGCGGGCGAGCATGGAGGGGACCGGAGGAAGGACGCGCAAGCCTAGCCTCACTGCGGGCTGAATGGCAGCGGGTGTCTTCACACGACCTCAACCGGGCGCCCGGTAGCTTCACAAACCTGAAGCAACAGGAGCCCATATGCGCCACTCACAGGAAACCGCGGGTCTGGTCCTGGTCGTCGAGGACAACCGCAACATTTCGGAAATGGTCGGTGAATATCTGGAAGGCCGGGGATTCGAAGTCGACTACGCCTCCGACGGCCTGGACGGTTACCGGCTGGCCACGGAGAACAGCTACGACGTGGTCGTGCTGGACCTGATGCTGCCGCGGATGGACGGCATGGAAGTCTGCAAGAAGCTGCGCAACGAAGCGCGCAAATCAACCCCGGTGCTGATGCTGACCGCCCGCGACACCCTGGACGACAAGCTGACCGGCCTGAGTTCGGGCGCCGACGACTACCTGACCAAGCCGTTCGCGATCCAGGAACTGGAAGCCCGCCTGCGCGCGCTGATCCGGCGCGAGCGCCGCCAGGTCGGCGCCGAGGTGCTGAAGGTGGCGGACCTGGTGCTGGATCCAGTCAGCATGCGCGCCACCCGCGGCGGCAACGAACTGATGCTGTCGCCGATCGGACTGCGACTGCTGACCATCCTGATGCGCGAGTCGCCCCGCGTCGTGACCCGCCAGGAGATCGAGCGCGAGATCTGGGGCAACGGGCTGCCGGATTCCGACACCCTGCGCAGCCATCTCTACAACCTGCGCAAGGTCATCGACAAGCCATTCGACAAGCCGCTGCTGCATACGGTCCAGAGCGCCGGCTACCGGATCGCGGACATCGGCTGACGACCACGGCATAATCCGGCCGGGGAAAGGAGCCGCCATGCCGCAGGGGTTGCCGCGCAAGCTACGCATCGCTTTCATCCTGCAGGCGGTGATGGTCAGTCTCGCCATCGTGCTGGGCGTGTACCTGATCTCGGCCGTGATCAAGCACAGCCTGATGAACACCGCGCTGCAGGAGGAGGCGACCCACTTCTGGGAGCTGTACGACGCCTCCACCGCGCAGCCGCCGCCGAACACCCACAACCTGCGCGGCTACCTGGTGGTCAAGGGCCATTCCAACCTGGTGCTGCCGGACAACCTGCGCGCGCTCAAGCCGGGATTCCACGAGCTCAAGGACGACGACATGCTGGTGCTGGTGGACGAGCAGCCCGCCGGCCGCCTGTACCTGGTGTTCCTGCGCTCGCAGGCCGAACGGCTGGCCTTCTACTTCGGCACCCTGCCGATCGTCCTGACCCTGATCGCCATCTACGTGGTGTCGTGGCTGACCTACCGCGCCTCCAAGCGGTTGGTCTCGCCGGTCAGCTGGCTGGCGCGGCAGGTCGCCGAATGGGATCCGCGCCGGCCCGATGTCAGCGGACTGGCGCCGGACCGCCTGCCGGCCGAAGTACAGGGCGAAGCGCGCCAGCTGGCCTCGGCCCTGCACGGCCTGGCGCAGCGCGTGGCCTCGCACGTCGCCCGCGAACGCGACTTCACCCGCGACGCCAGCCACGAACTGCGCACGCCGCTGACCGTCATCCGGGTCGCCAGCGACATGGCGATGGCCGAGGAAGCCTCGCCGCGCGTGGTCCGTTCCCTCCAGCGCATCCAGCGCGCCGGCCGCGACATGGAAGCCGTCATCGATGCCTTCCTCATCCTGGCGCGCGAAGCCGAGGTGGAACCGCAGCGCGAGGACTTCGACGTGGCCGACATCGTGCTGGACGAAGCCGAGAACGCCCGCGCGCTGCTGATCGGAAAACCGGTCGATCTGGAAGTCACCTGCCATGCCAAGCCGCGCCTGCACGCGCCGCCGCGGGTGTTCCAGGTGGTGGTCAGCAACCTGCTGCGCAACGCCTGCAGTTACACCGATACCGGGCGCATCGACGTGATCGTGGAGGCGGACCGGGTGACGGTCCGCGATACCGGCATCGGCATGTCGGCCGAATCCATGGCGCGGGTGTTCGAGCCGTTCTACCGCGCCGATCCCTCGCGCCCGCGCGGGAGCGGGCTGGGCCTGTCGATCGTCAGCCGGTTGTGCGATCGGTTCGGCTGGAAGATCGAGTTCGAGAGTGAGCTGGGCAAGGGCACGGCGGCGACCATCCGCTTCACCTGATCGGCCGCGGCCGGGAAAGATGAGCGGTGGCCCAACGGAAAGGGCCGCCCCCGCGAGGCTGTCAACCGCGACACCTGCCGTGCGTTAATGGCGCAGACTTCCTTTCGACATTGCCGACTCGCCCGCATGAGCAAGCCGTCCCGCCGTCGCTCCCCGTTGATCTCCCGCATCGTCCTCGGCGTCGCCGTCCTCGCCCTCCTGGGTGCGGGTGCCTGGTACTGGAAGGGCCGCCAGGCCAAGGCCGAGGAAGGCGCCTACCGCACCGCCGAGGTCGAACGCGGCAACATCCGGGTGGCGATTTCGGCCACCGGCACCCTGAGCGCCATTTCCACCGTCACCGTCGGCAGCCAGATTTCCGGCCAGGTGACCGACGTGCTGGTCGACTACAACAGCCCGGTGAAGAAAGGCGACGTGCTGGCCCGCATCGATCCCAAGACCTACGAGGCCCAGATCGAACAGGGGACCGCCCAGATCGCCGCCGCGCGCGCCTCGCTCGCGCAGGCACAGGCGACCCTGCGCAACGCCGAACTGGATTACCGCCGCAAGGCCGATCTCGGCCAGCAGAAACTGGTGGCGCAGAGCGACGTCGATCTGGCGCGCGCGGCGCTGGATCAGGCCCGCGCCCAGTTGAATTCGGCGCAGGCGCAGATACGCCAGCAGACCGCCTCAACCCAGACCACGCGGGTCAACCTCGAGCGCACCGTAATCCGTTCGCCGGTGGACGGCGTGGTGCTGACCCGCAGCATCGAGCCCGGCCAGACCGTGGCCGCCAGCCTGCAGGCACCGGAGCTGTTCACCATCGCCGAGGATCTGCGCAAGATGAAGATCGAACTGGCGGTGGACGAAGCCGACATCGGCCAGGTCAAGGTCGGGCAGACGGTGTCCTTCACCGTCGACGCGTTCCCGGACCGCCAGTTCAAGGGCTTGGTCGAACAGGTGCGCCTGGCCGCCACCACCACCAACAACGTGGTGACCTATCCGGTGGTCGTGACCGTCGACAACGGTGACGAGATCCTGCTGCCCGGCCTGACCGTCAACGCGGAAATCGAGGTCAGCAAGCGCGACAACGTGCTCAAGGTCTCCAATGCGGCGCTGCGCTACAAGCCCACCAACGAGGACGCGCAGGCGCAGGGCCTGCCGCAGGCGGCCCAGATGCGCGGCGGCGGGATGACCGACGATCTGCAGCGCATCGCCGGTGAACTGCAATTGGCACCCGAACAGCGCGCCGCGTTCGACGCGGCGGTGCAGGCGGTGCGCGAGCGCCAGGCCGCGCGGATGGCGCAGGTCCAGCAGGGCAGCGGCAATCGCCTTTTCGGCGGCGGCCCCGGCGGCGCCGGTCCGCGCATGGTCACGGGTGGTGGCAATGGCGGCGCGATGCAGGCGCAGCAGCGCCAGCGCATGGCCGAGCGCTTCCAGCAGGATTTCGCCGCCTTCCGCGCCACCCTGGATCCGGCCCGCCAGCAACGCTGGGACAACGAACTCAAGACCCTGCTGGCGGCCAAGCGCGCCCCCATCTACAAGCTGGTCGCCGGCAAGCCGGAGCGCACCATGGTGCGGCTGGGCGCCAGCGACGGCAGCGCGACCGAAGTGTCCGGCAATCTGAAGCAGGGCGATCAGGTGATCGTCGGCGAGCGTGCCAAGGAATGAACGCCGTGCCCGCACCCGCCGGCCAGGTGCCGGTGATCGAAACCCGCGGCCTGCGCAAGGTGTACTCGCCGGGCACCGAGGCCGAGGTGGTCGCGCTGAAAGGCGTGGACGTGCGCATCGAACGCGGCGACTTCGTCGCGATCATGGGACCATCGGGTTCGGGCAAGTCGACCCTGATGAACCTGATCGGCTGCCTGGACACGCCGACCTCCGGCACCTATCACTGCGACGGCGTCGACGTCGCCACGCTGGATGCCGAGGAACTGGCGGTGCTGCGCCGGGACAAGATCGGCTTCGTGTTCCAGGGCTTCAACCTGCTGCCGCGGATGAACGCACTGGAGAACGTGGCGATGCCGCTGGGCTACGCGCAGGTGCCGCCGCACGAGCGCCACGAGCGGGCGCGCAAGGCGCTGGCGGCGGTCGGCCTGGCCGAGCGCGGCGGCCATCGACCCAGCGAACTGTCCGGCGGCCAGCAGCAGCGCGTGGCCATCGCCCGCGCGCTGATCAACGAGCCGCCGATCATCCTGGCGGACGAGCCGACCGGCGCGCTCGACAGCCGCACCGGCGAGGAAATCCTGGCGCTGTTCAAGCGTCTGCGCGACGAGGGCCACACGGTGATCCTGATCACCCACGATGCCGACGTGGCCGCCCACGCCGACCGCATCCTGGTGATGCGCGACGGCGAGCTGCATGAGGAGCCGGGGTTCGGGAAACGGGATGCGGGATTGGAGGAAGGTGCTCCATGAACGGTTTTTCGATTGCCTTGATGACCAATCCGGACGCATTGCGAATCCCCCATCCCCCATCCCGAATCCCATGAATTTCACCGACATCCTGCGTACCGCCATATTCGCCCTGCGCGGCAACTGGATGCGCAGCGCGCTGACGTCGCTGGGCGTGATCATCGGCATCGCCGCGGTCATCGTGATGGTCTCCGTCGGGCAGGGCACCCAGGCGGAGATCGACAAGCTGGTGTCCGGGCTGGGTTCCCAGCGCCTGGACATCAATCCCGGCGCCGGCCGCGGCGGCGGGGGCGTGCGCATGAGCGGCAGCAGCTTCTTCACCCTGCGCGAAGGCGATGTCGATGCCATCCGCAACGAAATCCCCGAAGTGCAGTACGTCGCCGGCGCGCTGCGCGGCAGCAGCCAGGTGGTGTATGCGGAGAACAACTGGTCGAGCAGCTGGCAGGGCGTGCAGCCGGACTACTTCGACATCAACAGCTGGACGATCGCCAATGGCGAGGGCTTCGATGCGCAGGACTACAGCAGTGCCGGCAAGGTCGTGATCCTGGGCGAGACCGTGCGCCGCGAGTTGTTCGGCGAGGAAACCGGCATCGGCCAGACCGTGCGCATCGGCCGGGTGCCGTTCACCGTGGTCGGCACCCTGGCGCCGAAGGGGCAGGGTGGCTTCGGCCAGGACCAGGACGACGTGATGATGGTGCCGCTGGAAACCGCGCGTCGCCGCCTGATGGGATCGATGGGCCTGCCACCCAGCGCGGTGATGCAGATCGCGCTGACCGTCAGCGATGCCAAGGACCTGGGCTACGTGCAGGGTGAAGTGGAGGCGCTGCTGCGCCAGCGGCACAGGATCGCGCCCGGCGAGGACGACGATTTCAACGTCCGCAACATTTCAGAGATCGTCGCCACCCGCACCGCCACCACCCGCCTCATGTCGCTGCTGCTGGGCGCGGTCGCCACGATTTCGCTGATCGTCGGCGGCATCGGCATCATGAACATCATGCTGGTGTCGGTGACCGAGCGCATCCGCGAAATCGGCCTGCGCATGGCGGTTGGCGCGGGCCCCGCCGATGTGCGCCGGCAATTCCTCGCCGAGGCCATGCTGATTTCGCTGATCGGCGGCGTGCTCGGCATCGCGATCGGCATCGTCGGCGCGCTGCTGGTCGGACGATTCAGCGAACTGCCGGTGGCATTGAACGGGCAGGTCATCGGACTGGCGGCCGGTTTCTCGGTCGCCACCGGCCTGTTCTTCGGCTACTACCCCGCGCGCAAGGCGTCGCAACTGGATCCGATCGAGGCGTTGCGCTCTCAGTGAGGTCCGCCGCCGCGGACGCTTCTGCGGCATCATCGGCGGATGGACCTGGAGACCTATCGCCAACTGCGTGCGCAGGCGCGCCGGCTGACCCGCGACGCGGCCGATGCCGAGGATCTGGTGCAGGACGCGCTGGTCGCCGCGCTGCAGGCCGGCCGCGCCGACGCGCCGTGGCTGGCCGGGACGCTGCGCAATCTGGCGGCCATGCAGGCGCGCACGGCGGTTCGCCGCCGGCGTCGCGAACAGGCCGGCGCGGCGGACGAATCGACGGCCGCCGAGCCGGTCCGGCCGAGCGACGCCGTGACCGGCACCGCCTGGCTGCAGGCCTGGCCGACCAGCCTGCGGCGGGTGGCGGTGCTGGCGCTGCACGGGCTGTCGGCGGAGGAAATCCGCTGGATCCTGGCCCTCTCGCCGGACGCGTTCCGGCAACGCCTCAGCCGCATCCGCAAGGCGCTGGGCACCTTGCCGCCGGAAGCGCGGGCGGAGAGCTTGGCCCTGGCCTACGTGCGCGATCCGGCACGCAGCGCGGATCTCGAATTCGGCCTGATCCGCCGCCGCCTGCGCGCCGCGCTGGGCGGGAGTGCCGGGCTGGCCACCCACGATGCCGACGGCCATCTGCTGGTCATCCGCCGGCCCGGTCACACCTGGCGTCCCGGCGGCAACGGATAGACGGGACCACAACCACAAGGAGGATTCCCATGCTTTCCCAATGCAAGGTCGGCGCCATCGTGTTCTTCGTCAGTGATCTGGCGCGCTCGATCGGTTTTTACCGCGACACCCTCGGCCTGCCGGTCAACGCCATCGACGGCCACGACGGTCCGTTCGCGCTGGCCGAGGTCGGCGGACTGACGCTGGTGTTCATCGCCCAGTCGGTGCGTCCCGGCGACTCGCCGGTGGTGGTGTTCAGCCTGGATGGCGGCATCGACGACTACGCCGAGGCACTGGCGCAGCGTGGCGTGGAGATCGTCGTGCCGGTCGGCGAATCGCCGGATGGCGGACTGTCGCTGGACTTCGTCGACCCGGATCGCAACCTGCTGAGCCTGCATCAGGACGCGGGCCTGCCACGGCGGAAGTAGCCTTGCCGCGTCCGCTCGTCCGGTGTTTTTCCCTCCGGGTTCGGAACCCGGAGGGAAACCGCATCGACTTCAGCCGGAGGCCCGCGCCTGCGACCAGGCTTCCATCCGCCGCTGCATTTCCTCGGGCGCGACGTCCTCGACGTGGGTGGACAGCGACCAGCGGTGGCCGAACGGGTCGATGACCGAGCCGATGCGGTCGCCCCAGAACTCCTGTTTGACCGGACGATCGGCGCGCGCGCCCGCCTGCACGGCGCGCGCGTAGGCGGCGTCGGCATCCTCGACGTAGATCATGAAACTGGACGTCGCGCCGCCACGCGAATTCGGCGAAAGCGCATTCATGTCGGGCCATTCGTCGGACAGCATCAGCACGGTATCGCCGATGCGTGTTTCCGCGTGGCCGATCCGGTCGCCCATCGGCAAGCGATAGATTTCCTCGGCGCCGAAGGCATCGCGATAGAAATCCAGCGCGCGGGCGGCGTCGTCGACGATCAGGTAGGCGGTGACGCTGTGATAGCCCGGCGGGCGATAAGCGGTGTCGGCCATGACGGTCTCCTCTGCGGAACGCCGACCCTACGCCCGCGCCGGTTACGCGCCCGTCTAGGCGGGCGCGGTACGCGACCGGGTGTTCCGATCACTCGATATAGGGAGCGAGCAGCTCGCGCCAGATCGCGTAACCGGCCGGATTCATGTGCAGGCGATCAGTCAGGAACAGATCCTCCCGGGGTTTGCCGTCGGCATCCAGCATCGGCGTGAACACGTCGACGTAGACGATGCCGCGACGGGCGGACTCGGCCTTGATCAGGGCATTGGCCTGGCGCTGCGCGTCGAGCAGCTGCGCGCGCGACGGACTGGGCTTGGTGGAGATGTAGACCAGTCGGGTACGGGGCAGCCGGCGTTGGAGGAGGTCGGCGAAGGCGACGAAGTCGTCATGCAGTTGCTGCGGCGTGCGGCCGCTGGCGAGATCGTTGTCGCCGGCGTACAGCACCACCGTCTTCGGCCGGTACGGCAGCACGATGCGATCGGCGTACCACGTGCTGTCGCGGATCTCCGAGCCGCCGAAACCGCGGTTGATGACCTTCACGCCGGGAAAATCCCGGGCCAGCGATTCCCACAGCCGGATCGAGGAGCTGCCGACGAACAGCACCGCGTTCTCCGGCGGCGGCGCGCTGGCGTCCTCGGCCGCGAACCGTCGCATGTCATTTTCCCACTCCGCGTTGGAGACCTCGGCGGGGATCGCGGGCGCCCGTTTCGCGCCGGTACCGGCGGGCAGGGTGGCGCAGGCGGACAGCGCCAGCAGGGCCGGCAGCAGCAGGCAGGCCAGGCGCCGGACGGACGGCGGGAAACGGGACATCGGCTAGGCTCCGTGCAACGGGGAAAGGGGCAGTGAAGCAGCCGGGGCGGCCAAAGGCAAACCCTTGCGTGCCGGGAAGGCATGCCGATGTGGCAAGATCGGGGCCTTCTCCGACCTGCCCATTCCATGCCCGCCGCCGCGATGACCTCTTCCCCCCCCTGTCCGCCCGCCTTCGTCGCAGGCTGATCGGAGATCCCGGGATGGCGGACGAAATCGGACATATGCCCCGGGGGCCCGGGCGCATCCTCAAGGCTGCGGTCTGGTCGATGCAGGGATTGCGCGCCGCCTGGCTGCACGAATCCTCGTTCCGGCTGGAGGTCTACCTGCTGATCGTGCTGGCGCCGCTGGCCCTGTGGCTGGGCCAGACGCCGCTGGAGCGCGTGCTGCTGATCGGCAGTTGCCTGCTGGTGCTGGCCGCCGAACTGCTGAACTCCGCCATCGAGGCGGTGATCGAGCGCTACGGCCCGGAGCACCACGAACTGGCCGGGCGCGCCAAGGACATGGGCTCGGCGGCGGTGTTCGTGCTGATGATGAACGTATTGCTGTGCTGGGGCCTGATTCTGTGGCCCCGCATGCCCGAACTTTTTTCCTGATAAAGCAAGGTTGCAAATCGAATGAGTCTCGAGTTCCTGGCAGATCCCAACGTCTGGTTGACCCTGGTGACGCTGAGCGCGCTGGAAATCGTGTTGGGCATCGACAATCTGGTGTTCATCTCCATCGCGGTGAGCAAGCTGCCGGCGCACCAGCGCCCCACGGCACGCCGCTTCGGCATCGCGGTCGCCTGCATCACCCGCATCGCGCTGCTGGTTTCGCTCGCGTTCCTGGCGCGCATGCAGAACGATCTGTTCACCGTCGCCGGCATGGGCATCTCCATCCGCGATCTGGTGCTGATCCTGGGCGGCATCTTCCTGCTGGTGAAGGGCAGCATGGAAATCAAGGAGCTGATCACCGGCGGCGAGGACGAGGATCCGTCCACCACCAAGGCGTCGGCGGTGTTCGGCCTGGTGATCGCCCAGATCGCCATCATCGACATCGTGTTCTCGCTGGATTCGGTCATCACCGCGGTCGGCATGGCGCAGCACATTCCGATCATGATCGCGGCGATCCTGCTGGCGGTGGCGGTGATGTTGCTCGCGGCCAACCCGCTGGGCCGCTTCATCGACGCCAATCCGACCATCAAGATGCTGGCGCTGGCCTTCATCGTGCTGATCGGCGTCGTGCTGATCCTCGATGGCCTCGAGATCCACGTACCCAAGCCTTACGTCTACTTCGCCATGGGCTTCTCGGTGATGGTCGAGTGGCTGAACCTGATGATGCGCCGCCGTGCGGCGAAGAAGCAGATCCCGGGCGCCGGCAACTGGTAAGCCGCGCCGTCGTTCCGCTTCCCGCGACGCCCGGCACCGCCGGGCGTTGTCGTTCAGGGAGGTGATCGGAACGGGCGGCGATCCGGTTGCATCCTTCACCGGCGGGTGCTGCAATGCGCCGTCCCTGCCGAAGGAGTGGTGTCATGCGCCTGTTCGTCCGTTCATTGATGCTGGCCGCGCTGGCGGCCCTGCTGTCCGGCTGCGGCTACAACGCCATCCAGCAGAAAGACGAGGCGGTCAAGGCCGACTGGTCGAAAGTCCTGAACCAGTACAAGCGCCGCGCCGATCTGATTCCCAACCTGGTCAAGACCGTGCAGGGCTACGCCCAGCAGGAGCGCCAGGTGCTGACGGACGTGACGAATGCGCGCGCCCGGGTGGGACAGATCCAGGTCAATGCCGATGATGCCGCCTCCCTGCAGCAGTTCCAGCAGGCCCAGGGCGAATTGTCCAGCGCGCTCTCGCGCCTGCTGGTGGTGACCGAGAACTACCCGAACCTGAAGTCCGACCAGTCGTTCCGCGATCTGCAGGCGCAACTGGAAGGCACGGAAAACCGCATCACCGTCGCCCGCGGGCGGTACATCGAGACGGTGCAGGATTACAACACCTACATCCGCTCGTTCCCGCAACTCGTCACCGCCAAGATCTTCGGTTACAAGGAAAAGCCGAACTTCACGGTCGAGAACGAGGCGCAGATCCAGGAAGCGCCGCAGGTCGATTTCGGCACGCCGCCGCCGGCGCCGCAGGCTCCGGAGCCGGCCCAGCCGCCGGCACCCGCCCACTGATCCGCGGCGATCGCGCCGATGCTGCGCCGCGCGCTGGCCTGCCTGCTGCTGTGGTGCTGCCTGTTGCCGCTGGCGGCGCAGGAACTGGCGCCCATACCCGCGCTGGATTCGCCGGTGGTGGACACCACCGGTACGCTGGATGCCGCGCAGAAGCAGCAGTTGCAACAGCAGGCGCTGGCGCTGCAACAGCGCAAGGGCAGCCAGTTGCAGGTCCTGATCGTGCCGACGACCGAACCGGAGTCCATCGAGCAGTACAGCCTGCGGGTGTTCGACCAATGGAAGCTGGGACGCAAGGGCGTGGATGACGGCGTCCTGCTGCTGGTCGCCAAGAACGACCGGCGCGTGCGCATTGAGCCGGGTTACGGGCTGGAAGGCGCGATTCCCGATGCGATCGCCAATCGGGTCATCCAGGAATACCTGGTGCCGAAGTTCCGCACCGGCGACTACGACGGTGGCATCGCCGACGCGACCGCGGTGCTGGTGAAACTCATCGATGGCGAGGCATTGCCGGTGCCGGTCAGCGACCATCGCCCGGAGCGCCCGCGCGGCGCCGACTGGCTGTTCTCGCTCTTCGCCGCCTTCGTCATCGCCACCATCGTGCGCGGTGTTTTCCGGCGCGCACCCGCCGGCATCCGCGGTCTGTTCACCGGCGGTGCCGCGGGCGGGACGGCGTTCCTGCTGTCGTCGCTGATTCCGGTGGCCGGCATTGCCGGGGTGTTCGGCCTCATCTACGGCCTGCTGTCGATTTCCGGCGGCGGCGGTGGCGGCGGACGTTATGCCCGCCACCGTGACTGGGGTGGCTGGGGGGGCGGCGGCTGGGGCAGCGGCGGTGGATTCGGTGGTGGTGGTGGCTTCGGCGGAGGCGGCTGGGGCGGGGGTGGCGGCATGTCCGGAGGCGGTGGCGCCTCGGGGAGTTGGTGATGCGCGTCCTGCGCCATCTGTTCCCGCCTTCCGCGCGGCGCCTGTTCCCGGCCGACAGCCTGGAGCGCATCGCCGACGCCATCCACCAGGGCGAACAACGCCATCGCGGCGAAGTGATGTTCGCGGTCGAGCCGGACCTGCCCCTGCAGGCGGTGTTGCGCGGCGTGCAGGCGCGTGAACGCGCGCTGGAGGCTTTCGCGCGGCTGCGTACCTGGGACACGGAAGCCAACAACGGCGTGTTGATTTATCTGCTGCTGGCCGACCACCGGATCGAGATCGTCGCCGACCGCGGGCTGCGCGGGCGGGTGAGCGACGAGCAATGGCGCGGGGTCTGCCAGTTGATGGAGGAGCGCCTGCGCGCCGGCGAGGCGGAGGCGGCGGTGATCCGCGGCATCAACGCGGTGTCGGATCTGCTGGCCGCGTTCTATCCGCAGGATGGCAGCCAGCCCGACGAGGACGAACTGCCCAACCGCCCGCACCTCTTCTGAAGTCCGGCCGACGGCGGTGAGTGGCCGGCATGCTGGCCGCAGGCTGTCCCCGTGGCATCCGGATGGCGGCGCAAGTTGCCGGGCTGGGGCAAAATAGGGCATTCCCTGCCAGTCCCCGAGGCGCATGATCTACCTCCACCAGATTGATCCGATCGCTCTTTCGCTGGGGCCGCTGAAGCTGCACTGGTATGGCCTGATGTACCTGTTGGGCTTCATCGCCGCCTGGTGGCTGGGGCAGCGGCGGGTACGTGCCGGACGATTGCCGGGCGTGGATGCCAACGGTTTTTCCGATCTGCTGTTCTACGCGATGCTTGGCGTGGTCCTGGGCGGGCGCCTGGGCTACATCCTGTTCTATGGCCTGGAAGGATTCCTCGCCCATCCGCTGTCCATTTTCAAGGTCTGGGAAGGCGGGATGAGCTTCCACGGTGGCCTGCTGGGCGTGATGACCGCCGCGCTGTGGTGGTCGCGCCGGCAGCGCATGCATTTCTTCGACACCATGGATTTCGTCGCCCCGCTGGTGCCGCTGGGCCTGGGCTTCGGCCGCATCGGCAATTTCATCGGCGCCGAGTTGTGGGGCAAGTACACGCAGGCTGGCTGGGGCGTGATTTTCCCGACCGACCCCGCGTTGAAGGATCTTTCCGCCGCGCAGCTGCAGGCGCAGTACGCCGCCGGTGCGCTGGACCGCTTCGCTCGCCATCCCTCGCAGCTGTACCAGGCGTTCCTGGAAGGCCTGGTGATGTTCGTGGCGTTGTGGTGGTTCTCCCGCCGGCCGCGGCCCCGGTATGCGGTCTCGGGCCTGTTCGCGCTGCTGTATGGCGTATTCCGCTTCCTGGTGGAATTCGTGCGGGTGCCCGACGAACAGCTCCAGTATCTGGCGTTCGGCTGGCTGACCATGGGCCAGTTGCTGAGCGTGCCGCTGATCCTGCTGGGCGTGTACCTGCTGTGGCTGTCGCGTCGTTCCCCCGTCCTGCATCCCGTCGTCCCGGCCAAGGAATCCGCATGAAGCCGTACCTCGATCTGTTGCGCCATGTGCTGGAGCAGGGCGCCGAGAAATCCGATCGCACCGGCACCGGCACGCGCAGCGTGTTCGGCTGGCAGATGCGGTTCGATCTCGCCGAAGGCTTCCCGCTGGTCACCACCAAGAAGCTGCACCTGCGTTCGATCATCCACGAGCTGCTGTGGTTCCTCAAAGGCGAGACCAACATCGCCTACCTGAAGGACAACAAGGTCAGCATCTGGGACGAGTGGGCCGACGCGACGGGCGAGCTCGGCCCGGTCTACGGCAAGCAGTGGCGCCGCTGGGCCACGGCCGACGGCGGCGAGATCGATCAGATCAAGTGGGTGGTGGAAGAGATCAAGCGCAACCCGGATTCGCGCCGCCTGATCGTCAGCGCCTGGAACGTGGCGGATCTGCCGAAGATGGCGCTGATGCCCTGCCACACGATGTTCCAGTTCTACGTGGTCGACGGCAAGCTGAGCTGCCAGTTGTACCAGCGCAGCGGCGACATCTTCCTCGGCGTGCCCTTCAACATCGCCAGCTACGCGCTGCTGACCCACATGGTGGCGCAGGCGACCGGCCTGGGCGTGGGTGATTTCGTGCATACGCTGGGCGACGCGCACCTGTATTCCAATCATTACGAGCAGGCGCGCGAACAACTTGCCCGCGAACCCCGCGCGTTGCCGACGCTGCGGTTGAACCCCGCGGTGACGGATCTGTTCGCCTTCACCTACGACGACATCGAGATCCTCGGCTACGACCCGCATCCCGCCATCAAGGCGCCGGTCGCGGTATGACCGGTGACGAGGGCGCGGAAGTCGGCTTCCGCCGCGACGACGCCTACCTGCGCGAGCAGTACCTGAAATGGTGGCTGTTCCGCAGCGGCTGGCGCCGTGGCCTGTGGTTCGGTTCGTTGCTGCTGGCGCTCGCCGCGCTGGTGGTGGCGTTCGTGGCGGACATGCCCGGCGTGCGTTTCCCCGCAGTGGTGATCGCCGCGGCCGGCCTGGCCCAGGGCGTGGTGCCGTGGGTGGAGTTCGGCCGCTGGAAGCGTGCCGCGCTGGGCGGCCTGGAAACCATGCCCGACCTGCGCCTGTCGGTGGAGGCGGGCGTGCTGCGGTTCGGCGCGGGACCGAACGTGCGCTACGAAGCCCGCGGCGATGTCGTGCGCGTGCCGGGCGGACGTTTCATCTACGAACAGGGCAATCGCGGCCGCCATGCCTACGTGCCGGATCGCTGGTGGAACGACCCGCGCCTGCAGGCGCTGCTGGCCGACTGGCGCCCGGTATCGCCGGAAACGCCGCGCTAGCGCGGCGACGTATCCCGGCAACCGGTGACGCAGCGGAAATAAGCGGCCGCGCCCGGATAATCCACGGTCATGATGAAGTGGCGGAAGGCGTTGCCACCCAGCGCGCCGTCCACGCGCGCATCCATGAAGCTGGACATGAAGTCGTGGAAGTTGCGGTTCTCGCGATGGGTGAACCAGACCGGGCCCACCCTGTAGCCGGCGATGATCACTTCCGGTACTTCGATCATGGCCGAGCCCATCCCGGCCTGCGCGTTCTCGATGACGCGCCATTCCGGGTGCGCCTTGCGCCAGGCCTGGAACACGCTGTCGGCGATCATGCTGGTGGCGCGTTCCGGCGGACCGCCATCGGCGAGCTCGGCCAGTGCTTCCGGCGTGAGCACGGTCATGGCGCCGGTATCCAGCAGCAATGAATGCACCTTGCCGTCGATGCTGACCTGCAGGCGCGGGAAATCGGCGACCCGCGCGCCGTGTTCGTCGGTCTTGAAGCCCAGCGCGACCCGGCGCAGATCCGGCGCTGGTTTCCAGTCGGCGGCTTCGCGACGGAAGTGGCGACCGGGATAGTCCCAGGTCCAGATCCGGCCGGCGAACCAGGCTTGGCCGAGGATGCCGTCGTCCTGGCTGGTGCCCGGTAACTGTGGGCCGGCCAGCGCGCTCGGCAGCACCATCAGCCGGCCCTCGCCGGCGAGTGGCGGCGGAATGCCGGCTTCCAGCGCGAATGCCGGCAGGCGCGTGATCCGGGCGCGATCGCCCAGCTCGCGGCGCGCGTCGGGATCCTCAAGCGGCGACAGCGGCAGGCCCAGGCGTTCGACCGCCTCCTGCTTGAGGAACAGCCCGCCGCCGGTATCGGTATACAGCCGCAACCGCTCGCCCTGCGCGCCCTGCGCCTGCAGATAGACGCGATCGGATTCGAAGCTGGCGGGAAGCGGCTGGCCGGCGCTGGCGGTCGCGCCCAGCAGCAGTCCGCCGGCCAACAGCATCGTCCTGGCTTGCGAGGGCATCCGGCCTTCCCCGAAGATGGTGTGTGGCGAAAGTACGCCGCGTTCACCACGCCTGCAATACGCCGGGAGTCCATCCGCGTGAATCCACCCGTTTCCCTGTCGCTGATCGCGGCGCTCGATCGTCATTCCGCCATTGGCCGCGACAACGACCTTCCCTGGCGCCTGCCCGACGACCTCAAGCGCTTCAAGGCGCTGACCCTGGGCAAGCCCGTGCTGATGGGACGGCGGACCGCCGAATCGCTGGGACGCGCGCTGCCGGGGCGACGCAATCTGGTCCTGACCCGCAGCGGACAGGTGCCGTTCGCCGGCATGGAGGCCGTGGCATCGCTGGACCAGGCGCTGGCGTGGGCCGCCAGCGAAGGCAACCCCGAACTCTGCGTGATTGGCGGCGGCGAAATCTACGCGCAGACGCTGGCGCTGGCCGACGCCCTGTACCTCACCCACGTCGATACGGTGGTGGCGGACGCGCACGCGCATTTCCCGCAATTCGATGCCGGCGAGTGGGACGTGGTCCGGCGCGAGCCGCATCCGGCCGACGCGCGCCACGCGCATGCGTTCGAGTTCGTCGACTACCTGCGCGTGCGGAGCCGCTGACGCAGGTCCCCCCGACCGTCACGGCAGCACCGGGCGGTAGTGGCCGATGATGGCGTGCCGGAACAGCAGATCTTCTTCCTGTGTGCCGGCACCGATGTTGTGCAGGATTAATGGCGTGCCTTCGGCGCTTCGTCGATCCGAAACGATGCCGATGTGCAGCAGACCGCTGCCTTGCAGTTTCCAGGCCACGATGTCGCCCGCCTGGTAACGGTCGGTGGGTGTGTTGGCCGGCACCGTCCAGCCCTGCCGCTCGAACCAGCGCATCTGGTTGGGCACGCGCCGGTGATCGATGTTGCGATCGGGACCGCGCATGCCCCGGTTCCGCGGATACGCGTCGAAGTTCCCGCGCATGTCCTCGTGGATGCTTTTTTGCAGATCCAATCCCTGCGACCGGAAGGCGCGGATGACGACATCGGTGCAGACGCCGCGATCCTGCGGAACGTCGCCGCCGGGGTAGCTCAGCCCGACGTAGGCGGGATCGTAGAGGCGGGTCACGCCGATCTGGGCGCGAGCCGCCGCGACCAGAGGCGGAGCGACCCGCGGGGCAGGGGCCGCAGCCGAAGGTGCAGGGAGTGCGACGCCAACGGTGGCGGCCGTCGTCCGCGCTTCGCCGCAGGCGGCCAGGGACAGGCCGGCAAGCAGGGCGAAGACGATGCGCGCGTTGTTCGGTGAGGGGAACATGGCGATGGATTGTAGGCGGCACACGCTGCGCGTGCGGGTGAACGCCAGTGTGATGTGCCTGGTGGACGTGCCCCCGGCGATGATCACCCATACTGGCGGGAAGCCCGGGCGATGCCCGGCAACGGGAGAACGGATGGGGAACCAGTGCTACTCCGGTGGCTGCCTGTGCGGACATATCCGCTACGAGGTCAACGGACCGCCCGGCAATCCGCATTGCTGTTCCTGCACGTTCTGCCAGCGGCACTCGGGCGCACCGACGTTGTGCTGGGTGGAGTTCACCCGTTCGTCCGTGCGCTGGACGGGCGTCGGCGGCATGCCCACGCTGTATCGCTCGTCAGACTACTCCAGCCAGGCATTCTGCCCGCGTTGCGGCAGCACGCTGGGCGCAGTGGACGATCAGCCGACGGTGGCGCTGGCGGTCGGCAGTTTCGACGACGCCACGCTGCCCGAGCCGCAGCCTTCGTCCCATTCTTTTGTCGATGCCTGCCCCGGCTGGTGGAAAGTCGAGGGCATGCGCTGAGCGGTCGGCGTCAGTCCCGGCCCGCGAAGCTGCCTGGATCCACGTCGCGACCGGGCACCTGCACGATGCGCAGTTCGTCGGTGTCCAGTTGCAGCGCGGTGAGCTTGCCGCCCCAGACCGCGCCGGTATCGATGGCATGCACGCCGTGTCCGATCATCAGGCCGAGAGTGGACCAATGGCCGCAGACGATCTTCAGATCGCGCGGCGCGCGGCCGGGAACCTCGTACCAGGGATACAGGCCCTGCGCCTGGGTGCCGGGCGCGCCCTTTTCTTCAATTGCCATGCGTCCGCGCGGCGTGCAGTAGCGCATGCGGGTGAGCACGTTGATGATGGCGCGCGCGCGGTCGTAGCCGGACAGGCCCGACGACCAGTTGGGCTTGTCGCCATACATGTTGCGGAACAGCTTGCGATAGCCGTTGCCGTGCAGTTGCTGCTCGACTTCGCGCGCGTAACGTTCGGCGAGGGTGGTCGTCCACTTGGGCGCGAGCCCGGCGTGGATCATCATCCAGCCCAGTTCGCGGTCCGCATGCACGAGTTTCTGCCCACGCAGCCAATCCAGCAGTACCCGTGCGTCGTCGGCCAGCACCACCCGTTGCAGGTCCGGATTGACCTTGCGCTGCTCCTCCGGCGAACGCTCGCCGATTGCCAGCAGCGACAGATCGTGGTTGCCAAGCACCACCGTGCTGCGATCGCGCAGCGAGTGCACCAGCCGCAGCGTTTCCAGCGACTGCCCGCCGCGGTTGACCAGATCGCCGCAGAACCACAGCCGATCAGCGGCCGGATCGAAACGCAGCTTCTCCAGCAGGCGTTGGGTCGCGTCGTAGCAACCCTGCAGATCGCCTATCGCCCAGACCGCCATCAGTGCAGCGTCCGCGGAATCGAGAGGGTGAATTCGGGAATCGGCGCATCGAAGCGGGTGCCGTCGTCGGCGATCATGTCGTAGCTTCCTTTCATGGTCCCGATATCGGTTTCCAGCACCGCGCCGGAGGTGTATTCGAAATCCTCGCCCGGTTGCAGCCAGGGCTGTTCGCCGACCACGCCCGCGCCTTCGACTTCGCGGACCTTGCCATTGGCGTCGGTGATGATCCAGTGGCGGCCGAGCAGGCGCGCGGGCGCCGGTCCGCGGTTGCGGATGCGGATGGTGTAGGCGAATACATAGCGCCCGTCCTCGGGCGCGGATTGATCGTCGAGGAAGCGGGTGGCTACGTCGATATCGATGGCGTAGTCGTGTTTCATGCCGGACAGTGTATGCATTGCGGCGTGAAACAGGAATCGCCGCGCGGGCGCGGCCGCGATCAGCCGGCCGGCACCGCCGCGATGTGGTTGGCCAGGCGGATGAAAGCGGCCACTTCGACCTGTTCGGCGCGGGCATCGGGGCTGATCCCCGCGGCTTCGATGGCGGCGCCGTCGCACAGGCCGGACAGGGCGTTGCGCAGGGTCTTGCGACGCTGGCCGAACGCGGCCCGCACGACGTCGGTGAAGCGTTGCGGATCGGTCACGCCGATCTCGGCGGCCGGACGCGGCACCATCCGCACCACCGCCGAGTCCACCTTCGGGGGGGGCCGGAACGCGCCCGGCGGCACCACGAACAACGGCGTCACCGTGCAGTACGCCTGCAGCATCACGCTCAGCCGGCCGTATACCTTGCTGCCGGGGCCGGCCGCCATGCGGTCGACGACTTCCTTCTGCAACATGAACACCATGTCGCGGATCGCGTCGGCGTGTTCGAGGGCGTGGAAAAGGATCGGCGAGGAGAGGTTGTACGGCAGGTTGCCCACCAGCCGCAGGCGGTCGTCGCCAGCCAGTTTGCCGAAATCCACCGACAGCACGTCCTTGTGGATGATGGTCAGCCGGCCGACGCCTTCGG
>Ga0182741_1001493_pt1 | contig 30228 bp, 29 predicted proteins | sample eDN5th37CBELigOP_FD_128874 | JGI IMG/M metagenome (GOLD analysis project Ga0182741, IMG submission 128874) | Enriched Organic Plus compost microbial communities from Emeryville, California, USA - eDNA 5th pass 37_C BE-Lig OP (version 2) (version 2) ... | reverse complement strand
TCGCTTTATGACGGAAGCTGGGCCGAATGGGGCAGCTTCCCCGACCTTAAAATCGCAACCGGAGACGCGTGATGCTGGGCAATCTGAAACCGCAGGCCCCCGACAAGATCCTGGCCCTGATGGGCGAATTCAGGACCGATCCCCGCCAGGGCAAGATCGACCTGGGCGTGGGGGTCTACAAGGACGCGACCGGCCACACCCCGATCATGCGCGCCGTCCATGCCGCCGAACAGCGCATGCTGGAGACCGAGACCACCAAGACCTATGCCGGCCTGTCGGGCGAGCCCGAATTCCACAAGGCCATGGGCGAGCTGATCCTGGGCGAGGGGCTCAAGCCCGAGACCACCGCGACGCTGGCCACCGTCGGCGGCACCGGCGCCATCCGGCAGGCGCTGGAACTGGCGCGCATGGCGAACCCCGACCTGCGGGTCTTCGTCAGCGACCCGACCTGGCCCAACCATGTCTCGATCATGAATTTCATGGGCCTGCCGGTCCAGACCTATCGCTATTTCGACGCCGAGACCCGCGGCGTCGATTTCGAGGGCATGAAGGCCGACATCGCCCAGGCGAAAAAGGGCGACGTGGTGCTGCTGCACGGCTGCTGCCACAACCCGACCGGCGCCAACCTGACGCTGGAGCAATGGGCCGAGGTCGCCGCGATCCTGGAAAAGACCGGGGCGCTGCCGCTGATCGACCTGGCCTATCAGGGCTTCGGCGACGGGCTGGAAGAAGACGCGGCCGGCACCCGGCTGATCGCCTCGCGCATCCCCGAGGTGCTGATCGCGGCCTCCTGCAGCAAGAACTTCGGCATCTACCGCGAACGCACCGGCTGCCTCTTGGCGCTTTGCCCCGATGCCGCGACCCGCGAGCTGGCCCAGGGCGCCATGGCCTTCCTGAACCGCCAGACCTATTCCTTCCCGCCCTTCCACGGCGCCAAGATCGTCTCGACCGTGCTGACCACGCCGGAACTCCGCGCCGACTGGATGGCCGAACTGGAAGCGGTGCGCGGCGGCATGCTCAAGCTGCGCGAGCAGCTGGCGGGCGAGCTGCGCGACCTCAGCGGTTCGGACCGTTTCGGCTTCGTGGCCCAGCATCGCGGCATGTTCTCGCGCCTCGGCGCCACGCCCGAACAGGTCAAGCGCATCAAGGAAGAATTCGGCATCTACATGGTGGGCGATTCGCGCATCAATATCGCCGGGCTGAACCAGGACACCATCCCGATCCTGGCCCGCGCCATCATCGAGGCCGGGGTCTGACCTGACCGCCCGAAAACCGAAACCGCCGGCCTGGCCCGGCGGTTCTGCATTTCCGGCAACGCGCCGAAAGCCCCGCCTTTCTCCGTTTTCCAAATACCCCGGGGTCCGGGGCAGAGCCCCGGCCCGGCAGCCCCGTCACGCGCCCGCTTAGCCCTTGCGACCCAGCTTGCGGTCGATATAGTCGCGCAATTCCTCGACCTCGGTCAGGCTTTCGCGCAGCTGCGCCTGCCTGGCGCGCAGCTCGGCCTCGGTGCGGGACAGTCGGGCGACCAGGTCGGCCTCGCGCGTCTCCAGCGCGTCCACGGCGCGGTCGCGCTGCTCCTCGGCCTCGTGCAGCTGCTGGGCCATGCTCTCCAGCTCGCCCATCTCGGCGCGGGTGACGCGGGACAGGCGGTGGACCAGCCAGCTTGCGAACCAGCCCAGCATGAAGGCGGCGAACAGGATGATCGCTGTGGCGATGATGAATTCGGTGCGGTTCATGCAGGGGACTTCAGGGCAAGGGGTTGCGGATCACGGCGCCGAGGCCGGTTCGGGGCGCGGCAGCGGGCGGTTCACATGCAAGGCATCGCGCGCGGGCATGGTCGCCGCCTCGGTGGCGGCGCCGACCAGCGCCTCGCGCACCGGCCGGGTGGCGGCCTCGGCGGGCTCGACCGGCTCGGCGGGCGGGGGCAGCAGGCTGGCCGCGGGCAGCGTCGCGGCCCGCAGCGCCGGCAGTTCCGGCAGCGCGGCCTCTTGCGCCGGCTGGGTGGCGACGCGCGACGGATCGACCCCCGACAGCAGCAGCCGCACCGGCTCGGTCGCGGCGAACAGCGCCGCCTCGGGGTCGGTGGGCACGCCCAGCGCCGGGCCGAGGGCGGCGGTCGCGGCATGGCGCGCGGCCTGTTCGGCCCGCGCCGCCACGGTTTCGGGACTGTCGGTGACACCCTTGACCAGTTCGGCCGGGGCCGGGGCCTCGGTGACGACGGGATCGTCGGCCAGCAGCAGGAACTCGATGCGGCGGTTCGCCTCGCGCCCGGCATCGGTGTCGTTGTCGGCGATGGGCCGGCTTTCGCCATAGCCCCTGGCGGTCATGTTGCGGGTATCCATCCCCGCCTCGGTCATCGCCGCCAGCACCGCCTGGGAACGGGCGCGCGAGAGTTCGGCGTTGAAGCCTTCGGACCCCTGCGAATCGGTATGGCCGCCAATCTCGATGCGGAAATCCGCGCAAAGCTTCATCGTCTCGGCCAGCAGCGCCAGCGTCGGACCCGGATCGCCGGCGATGACGGATTTGTTCGGCTCGAAGCCGATCTCGGATTGCTGCATCGCCGCGTTCAGCCGGTCCACGCATTCGATGCCCGAGGGCAGGCCCAGAAGCGGATCCATGCGCCGGTCGTAGCGGATCGCCAGCTCATAGCGCGCGCCCGCACCCAGCCGCTGCGCCAGCCGCGCCGCCGCCAGGTCCGATGCGGTCTGGTTGCCCGAGACGCCGCTGATGCGCACCAGCTCGGGCGTCACCCTGGCCTCGCCGCGCGCAAGCCCGTCCAGCGCCTCGAGCGCGGCGATGGCGCGCAGCGTCCAGCCCTCGGGGACCGAGGCATCGCTGCGCAGCGCGCTGTCCACCTGGCCGAAGCGCGCCCGCGCCAGGCTTTCCACCGCGTCGCGCATCCGCTCGTCGGTGATGCGGCCGCGCAGGCTGACGCCGCCCGCATCGACCATGGCCGAGAACTCGGCCGGTCCCGCCTGGACCTCGCCGGGCTTTTCGTGCCGGGCGCTCAGCGTGAAGGCCGGGGGCAGCGCGGCCTCCAGCCGGCCGACCGCCTCGTCGAAGGTCGCTGCTGCGACATCGGCGGGGGCAATCAGGGCCACATCGGTATCCGAGATGGTGACGGAACCCGCCCCCAGCGCCTCGACGGCGCGGATGGAAGGGACGGCGGCATCGGCCCAGCGGGGCGAGGGCACGCCCAGGCCCAGGGTGCATGGCGGCTGGTCCGGCACGCCGGCTGCGCGCCCGGCCTCCAGGATGCGGTCGCGCGCGGTTTCGGTATCGGCGGCGCAGGCGTCGAAGCGGGCACCCGCCGCATCCTTGACGAAGCGCAGGGTAAAGGGCGCGATCACCGGCCGCGGCGCGGTGATGTCGGCGGTCAGCGTCACGGTGGCCGGCCTGGCGCGGTTCAGCGCCATCTCCAGGTCGCGCTTTTCGCGCGGGCTGTCGGCGATGGCGCGGACCGAGACCTCGCCGGCCGCGATCGAGACCTTGGCGCGCTTGGCCAGCTGCGCGGCCCTGAGGCCGAAGGCAAAGGCATCCTCCCAATCCTCGGGAACCGGGTAATCGGCGCTTTCCATCAGGTCCGAGACCTGGGCCACGCCGGTCTGGCGCTTCAGCCGGTCGACCAGCGAAGCGCGGTCCAGCGTGGCGGGCACCAGGCCGATGATCGAAACGCCCTGGTCGTTGCGCAAAAGCTCGATCTCGAAGGCGGGGGTGGCCAGTTCGGCGGCGGCGGCGACCTGCATCCGGTCGATCACGCGGCCCGCATCGACCACGGTTTCGGCGCTGGCACGGGCACGGAAACGCTGCACCTCGTCGGGCGCGATGCCTTCCAGCCGCACCTGCAGGCCGTCGGTGGTGAACTCGACCCAGTCGTAATCGGCCAGGGCGGCACGCAGATCCTGGGCCGAGCGGGTCTGGATGAAATCCGCGGCCGCGCGGGCGCCCAGGAACGACAGGCCGGCGGCCGCCGCAAGGGCGATCAGGCTGGCGACAAGAACAGGACCACGACGCGCTTGCCGCTGGGGATTGGCCATCCGGGGAACCTTGGGACTGTTACCGACCCGCCGCATGTAAACCCTGCGCCGGGTTTTCGCAATCAGACCAGCCCCGCCAAGGCAAGAAACAGCGCAACCACCAGCCCGGCGTCGCGATTGCTGCGAAACAGCCGCAGGCAGCCGGCGCTGTCGGTCATGTCGAAGCGCCACAGCTGCCAGGCCAGATGCGCGGCGAAACCGGCGACGCCCAGCAGGCCCAGGGTCAGGCCCAGCCCCGCGGGCGCCGCCGCCATCACCGCCAGGCCCAGAAGCAGCACCGAGGCGGCGGCGAAGCCCGCCAGCCAGCGCGGCGTGTCGCGGCCGAACAGCCGGGCGGTGGACTTGACGCCGATCAGCGCGTCGTCCTCGGCATCCTGATGGGCATAGATGGTGTCGTAGAAGATCGTCCAGGCGATGCCAGACAGGTAGGCCAGCACCGGCGCCGGGGCCAGGTTGCCCATATGCGCCGCCCAGGCCAGCAGCACGCCCCAGTTGAAGGCCAGGCCCAGAAAGACCTGCGGCCACCAGGTGAAGCGCTTGGCAAAGGGATAGATCGCCACCAGCGCCAGCGAGGCCACGCCCAGCGCGATGGCCGCGCCGCCCAGCGTCAGCAGGATGGCGAAGCCGGCCAGCGACTGCGCCACCAGCCAGACCAGCGCGCCCCGGACCGTCACCTGCCCCGAGGGGATGGGGCGCGAGCGCGTGCGCGCCACCTTGTCGTCGATGTCGCGGTCGGTGATGTCGTTCCAGGTGCAGCCGGCGCCGCGCATCAGCACCGCGCCCACGCCGCAGGCCACCGCGATCCACAGGTCGCGCCATTCCGGCCCGTCGGCGATCATCGCCAGCCCGATGCCCCACCAGCAGGGCAGCAGCAGAAGCCAGGTGCCGATCGGCCGGTCGGCGCGCGACAGGCGCAGCCACGGCCTCCAGTCCGGCGGTGCGTGGCGGTCCACCCAGTTGTCGGGCGGCGCGTCGGCGACGGTGCTTGGGCCCTCTGGCGTCGGCCCCTCTGGCGTCCGGTGGTCGGTCTGCATTAGGCTGCGCCCCATCATGGCGAAAATCAGACTGTTCATAGATCACCCGCTGGCCGAGGGACAAGGCGTCGAGCTGAATCCCGACCAGGCGCATTACCTGTCCTCGGTCATGCGGCAGGGTGCCGGGGACGAGATCCTGGTCTTCAACGGCCGCGACGGCGAATGGCTGGCGCGGATCGAGCGCATCGCCAAGCGGAACGGCGCGCTGGCGGCGCTGCGCCGGACCGCGCCGCAACTCAACCCGCCCGACCTGTGGCTGGTCTTTGCCCCGATCAAGAAGGCGCGCACCGATTTCATCGTGGAAAAGGCTGCCGAAATGGGCGCCGCCCGCATCCTGCCGGTGCAGACCGACCACACCAATTCCGAACGCATCCGCCAGGACCGCCTGCAGGCCCATGCCGTCGAGGCCGCCGAGCAATGCGGCGGCACCTTCGTCCCCGAGGTCGGCGACCTGGTGCCGCTGTCGCGGCTGCTGGACGGCTGGGACGCCGGGCGGCGCATCCTCTGGGCCGACGAGGCGCTGGCCGGGCCGGCGCAGGTGCTGTCCGGCCTGCCGCGCGGCCCCTGGGCGATTCTGATCGGTCCCGAGGGCGGCTGGTCCGAATCGGAACGCAAGCGGCTTGCGGCGATGGATTGCGTCACGCCCGTCGCCCTGGGCCCGCGAATCCTGCGCGCCGACACCGCTGCCGTGGCGTCACTGGCGCTTTGGCAGGCGGCCCTGGGCGACTGGCGCTGAACGATCCGGTCTGAAACGCGCAATCTTCCCGCTGGAAACCGCCTGCGCGCGGGAGAATATTGCACCGCAGCATGCATTCCGGGCACCTAGCGCAAAAAGTCAGGAATTTCGGCGCCTTATGCACAAGCTGCATGGCAGAGATGCCGGTTTGTCCGTGGTTTTCGCGAACTGCCCGGCCTATATGCTGTTGCATCAACGAAGCGCCCGATGAGCGGGCAATGATCTCAAGGTGAAAAACTATGTCGGCGATTGACACGAACCGCATCCATGGCGGGACGGGCTCTCTCGGTATTGGCTCGAAAATCTGGGCGGCCCTGTCGGCCTGGAACGATGCGCGCATGACCCGCAATGCGCTGAGCCGTCTTACGGATCGCGAGCTGGACGATATCGGTCTGTGCCGCGGCGATATCGAGCGGATTGCGCGCGCCCGCTAAGCAGCGGTTGAAGACGCGAGATCGGCTGCGTGGGAAACCCGCAGACCCGTTTCCGGCCCGGAGGGGCAAGACGACCAGGCGGCCCCGCAAGGCCGCCTTCAGTATTTCTGGCGGGGCGTTTGCCCTGATCAGCCGCGCCTGACGACCAGGGTGGACCATTCGCCCAGGTCGTCGCGCCGTTCCAGCGCCAGCCCGCCTGCCGCATAGGCCGCGATCACCTCCTGGGCCTGGGTGACGAGGATGCCCGACAGGATCGCCCTGCCCCCCGGCGCCAGATGGCGCGCCATGTCCGGCACCAGGTCGATCAGCGGCTGTTTCAGGATATTGGCAAAGACCAGGTCGAAGGGCGCCGCGTTCTCGATCAGCGGATGGTCGAAGCCCACCGCCTCGACGCATTCGACGCGCCCGTCCAGCCCGTTGGCGATGACATTGGCGCGCGCCACGTCCACCGCCTGCGGATCGATGTCCCCGGCCAGCACGATCACCGGGAAGGACCGCGCCGCCGCCATGGCCAGGACCGCGGTGCCGCAGCCGATATCGACGATGCGCTGCGGCGCCACGCCTTCGGCGATCAGCCGGTCCAGCGCCAGCAGGCAGCCCTTGGTCGTGGCGTGATGGCCGGTGCCAAAGGCCATGGCCGCCTCGATCAGCAGCGCCTCGGCGCCCTCGGGCACCTTGTCGGCGTCATGGCCGCCATGCACGAAGAAGCGCCCGGCCTCGACCGGCGAAAGCTCGCGCCGGACATGGGCCACCCAATCCACCTCGGGCAGTTCCGAGACCGCGAAGGGCTCGGCGTCCCAGGCCGCGGCCAGCAGCGCCAGGCCCACCTCGTCCGGGGCCTCGGTGAAGTAAAGCCCCACCTCCCAGCGGTCCGAGCCGTCCTCGATCTCGAAGACGCCGCTGCCGACGGGCTCGGGGGTCAGATCCTCGCCCGCCTCGGCAAGCGCCTCGGCCGCCTCGCGTCCGGTTGTATGGGTCAGCGCGGTCCAGGTCGGCATTCAATATCCCTCGGCTGTATCGGTCAGGGGGGCTTTGACACCCGTGCCGCGCAAGCCGCAATAGCCATTCGGATAGCGGTCCAGATATTGCTGGTGATCGTCCTCGGCCCGCCAGAAGGGCCCGGCGGGGATGATCTGCGTGGTGATGTCGGGATAGCCCTGCACCGCCAGCCGGTTGCCGTAATCGGCCTTGGAAAGTTCCGCCGCCGCCTTCTGGCTGTCGTTGAACACCATGATGAGCGAGCGGTATTGCGAGCCCACGTCATTACCCTGGCGGTTGCCCTGGGTCGGGTCGTGGTTTTCCCAGAAGATCTGCAACAGCCGCTCATAGCTGACGCGCGAGCTGTCATAGACCACGCGCACCACCTCGGCATGGCCGGTGCCGCCGGCGCAGACCTGCTTGTAGCTCGGGTTCTCGGCGGTGCCGCCGGCAAAGCCGACTTCGGTCAGCCAGACGCCCTCCTGCTGCCAGAACAGCCGCTCGACGCCCCAGTAACAGCCCATGCCGAAGATCGCCTGATCGTAGCCTTTCGGCATTTCGGCATCCAGCGGGCGGCCGAAGATCCTGTGAATGGGGGCATTCATGGTTGCGTCCTTTCGCATGTCCTGCCGCATTAGGTAGGCGCGGCGGCCCGACCGTGCAACGCCGGAATGCGGGCGCGGGTTGCGGCCGGGGGCCCGCGTCGTGCAGATTGCGGCCTGACCCCGCGCAGGAGGCCCCGATGCGACCCGGACCGCGAAACCTGATCACCGATGTTTCCGGCCTGCGGGTCGGCAATGCCCGCGACGACGCGCTGCGCTCGGGCAGCACGGTGCTGCTGGGCGAGGCAGCCTTCGCCTGCGGCGTCAATGTCATGGGCGGCGCCCCCGGCACGCGCGAGACCGAGCTGCTGGCCCCAGACAAGCTGGTCGGCGGGGTGGATGCGCTGGTGCTGTCGGGCGGCTCGGCCTTTGGCCTGGCTGCCTGCGACGGCGTCTCGGACGGGTTGCGCGCCATGGGCCGGGGCTTTCAGGTCGGCCCGGTGCGCGTGCCCATCGTGCCCGGCGCCATCGTCTTCGACCTGCTGAACGGCGGCGACAAGGATTGGCCCGCGAACCCCTATCCCGCGCTTGGGCGCAGGGCGCTGGAGGCTGCGTCGGCGGATTTCGCGCTAGGCAGCGAGGGCGCCGGCACCGGCGCGATGACCCATCGCTGGAAGGGCGGGCTGGGTTCGGCCTCGGCGGTGCTGGTGGGCGGCATCACCGTCGGCGCGCTGGTGGTGGTGAACGCGCTGGGATCGGTGACGGCGGGCGAGACCCGGCAGTTCTGGGCCGCGCCATGGGAGTTGGGGAACGAGTTCGGCGGGCTGGGCCTGTCCGGCCCCTACCCCGCCGCGGATGAACCCAGCCCGGCGAAACGGCTGGGCGAGGCCACGACCATCGCCATCGTCGCGACCGACGCGGCGCTCGACAAGGCCGGGCTGACGCGGCTGGCGACGGCGGCGCAGGACGGCATGGCCCGCGCCATCGTACCCAGCCACACGCCCTTCGACGGCGACCTGGTCTTTGCCGTCTCGACCGGGGCCAGGCCCCTGCCCGATCCGGCACTGACGCCGTTTCTGCTGGGCCATGCCGCCGCCTGCACGCTGGCCCGCGCCATCGCGCGCGGCGTCCACGCGGCAAGCCCGCGGCCGGGCGACCTGCAACCCTGCTGGCACGAAGGCTAGGCGATCCGGCAGCAGGCCGCGCACCGAATCGGCGGCGTCAATCCGCCGGACGCATCGGCATCGCGCCTGTCAGAACCAGATGCGGTCGCTGAAGACGTATTGCACGATCCGGTCGCGGGTCAGGCCCATGCGGGCCAGCTCGGCGTCGGATTTCGCCCTCAGAATCTCGATCTCGGCGCGGCGCGACTGCTGGCGGATATAGGCCTCGGTCCCGCGGGCCAGCCAGTCGCGAAAGCCGGAATACAGCGCCGCAAGGCCGGTCTGAGGACGATTGCTTGCAATGATAGCCATGGGAAACCCTTTCGGTCTTGGCGAATGGTTTCCTCCCCTGCCATTCAATCTAGGGCGGTTTCGCCCAGGCCGCCATGGCATCTTTTGCAACGCTGCATTGCAGCACGGGCGTAGCCGGCGCAGGGCCTGCGCCAGGCCCACGGCGGCGCGGACGAATCCGGCAGCCGAACGGAATGCGCTTTCCCCCAAAGGCTTCGGCCATTATACGGTTCGCGGCATTCATGACCGCAAGGGGAAAGCACTATGGCCAATGTGGTGGTCGTCGGCGCGCAATGGGGCGACGAAGGCAAGGGCAAGATCGTCGACTGGCTGTCGGAACGCGCCGATGTGATCGCGCGCTTCCAGGGCGGCCACAATGCCGGCCACACGCTGGTCATCGGCAACCAGGTCTTCAAGCTGTCGCTCTTGCCCTCGGGCATCGTGCGCAAGGGCAAGATGGCGGTCATCGGCAATGGCGTGGTGCTGGACCCTTGGTCGCTGTTCGCCGAGATCGACAAACTGGCCGCGCAGGGGGTCGAGATCAGCCCGGAAAACCTGATGATCGCGGAAAATACCCCGCTGATCCTGCCGCTGCACCAGGATCTCGACAAGCTGCGCGAGGAAGCCGCGGGCGCCAGCAAGATCGGCACCACCGGCCGCGGCATCGGCCCGGCCTATGAGGACAAGGTCGGCCGCCGCAGCATCCGCGTCGCCGACCTGGGCGACGAGGAGACGCTGGATTCGCGCCTCGACCGCCTGCTCGCCCATCACGACGCCCTGCGCCAGGGCCTCGGCGCCGCGCCCATCGACCGGGCGGAACTGCGCGCCAGGCTGCTGGAGATCGCCCCGAAGCTGCTGCAATACGCCCAGCCGGTCTGGAAGGTGATGAACGACGCCCGCAAATCCGGCAAGCGCATCCTGTTCGAGGGCGCGCAGGGCAGCCTGCTCGACATCGACTTCGGCACCTATCCCTACGTGACCAGCTCGACCACCATGTCGGGCATGGCGGCCAGCGGCACCGGGCTCGGCCCCTCGGCCATCGGCTTCGTGCTGGGCATCGTCAAGGCCTATACCACCCGCGTCGGCGAAGGCCCGTTCCCGACCGAGCTCGACGATGCCGATGGCCAGCGCCTGGGCGAGCGCGGCCATGAATTCGGCACCGTCACCGGCCGCAAGCGCCGCTGCGGCTGGTTCGATGCGGTGCTGGTGCGCCAGACCTGCGCCATCTCGGGGGTGGACGGCATCGCGCTGACCAAGCTCGACGTGCTGGACGGCTTCCAGACGCTCAAGATCTGCGTGGGCTACGAAGTGGACGGCCAGCATTACGACCACCTGCCCACCGCCGCGGCGCTGCAGGCCCGCGCGAAACCCGTCTACGAGGAGATGGAGGGCTGGCAGGATTCGACGCAAGGCGCGCGCAGCTGGGCCGACCTGCCGGCCAATGCGATCAAATACGTCCGCCGCATCGAGGAATTGATCCAGTGCCCCGTCGCGCTGCTCTCGACCTCGCCCGAGCGTGACGATACCATCCTCGTGACCGATCCCTTCGCGGACTGATACGGGCTGGCATGGACCTCAAGACGCGCAAACGCTGGTCGCTGGTGATCCTGCTGATCGGGCTGCCGCTCTATATCGTGGTGGCGGTGAGCCTGGTGAACTGGATGGACCGCATCTGGGGCCGCCCGCCGATCCTGGTCGAGCTTGCGGTCTATGTCGCCCTGGGCATCCTCTGGGCGCTGCCCTTCCGCAAGATCTTCACCGGCATCGGCAAGGGCGAATGAGGCTGACAAGCGCCCGCCCGGTCACGCTGATCGGCGGCGCGCCGGTCAGCCGCGCCGACCTGCAGCAGGCGCTGGCGCTCGCGCCGGTGGTGGCCGCCGCCGACAGCGGCGCCGATACCGCGCTGAGCCACGGGCTGATGCCGGCGGCGGTCTGGGGCGATTTCGACAGCATCTCGGCCCGCGCCCGCGCCGAGATCCCGGCCGAGCGCCAGCACCCCATCGCCGAGCAGGACAGCACCGATTTCGAGAAATGCCTGTCCAATCTCGATGCGCCCTTCGTCGTCGCGCTCGGCTTTTCCGGCGCGCGCCACGACCATTTCCTGTCGGTACTCAATGTGCTTGCCCGCCGCATCGGCCCGCCCTGCATCCTGATCGCGGGCGAGGACGTGATCGCCCTCGCGCCCCCGCGCCTCGCGCTGGACCTCGCGCCGGGCACACGGGTCTCGCTGTTCCCGATGAGCCCGGCCACCGGCCGGTCGCGGGGCCTGAAATGGCCCATCGACGGCCTGGCCTTCGCGCCGACCGGCCGCAGCGGCACCTCGAACGAGGCGACCGGCCCGGTCACGCTGGAATGCGACGGCCCGATGCTCGTGATCCTGCCGCGCTCGGAACTCCCGACGCTCGCCCGCGCGCTCTGACCGCTTTCACCGTTTCCCAAATACCCATGCGGCCGCGCCGCTCAGCGTCCCCGGATCCGCGGGTCCATGGCATCGCGCAACCCGTCGCCGATATAGTTCACCGACAGCACCGTCAGCGAGATCAGCAATCCCGGCAACACCACCCGCCAAGGATATATCTGCATCTGGTCCACCGCATCGTAAAGCAGCCGCCCCCAGGTCGGGAAATCCGGCGGAAAGCCCAGGCCCAGGAAGGACAGCGCGCTTTCGGTGATGATCGCCGTGGCGATGCCCAGCGTCGCCGCCACCACGATGGGCGAGATCACGTTGGGCAGCACATGGCGCAGGATCATCCGCGGCGCCGGTGTGCCGATGGATTGCGCCGCCAGGATGAACTCGCGCTCCTTGAGCCCCAGCACCTCGCCGCGCAGGATGCGCGCGGTCTGCATCCACGAGGTGATGCCGATGGCGCCGACGATCAGCAGGAAGGTGCCGCCCGCCGGCCCCATGGCCCGGCCCAGCGGCTCGCGGAACAGCGTCACCATCAGCAGCAGCAGCGGCAGCAGCGGCAGGGCCAGGAACAGCTCGGTCAGCCGCATCAGCGGCGCGTCGAGCCGGCGGAAATAGCCCGATCCGATGCCGATCAGGCTGCCCAGCGTCAGCGCGACGGCCATGGCGGTCAGCCCGACCGCCAGCGAGACCCGGCCGCCGGCCATCAGCCGCGCCAGCATGTCGCGACCCAGCTGGTCGGTGCCCAGCGGATGCGCCGCGCTGAAGCCCTGGTTGCGGGCGCGGATATCGACGAAACCCGGATCGATGGTCCAGACCAGCGGCCCGACGGCGACGAACAGCAGGATCGCCACGAACAGCACCAGCGCCAGCATGGCGCCGCGATGGCTGCGAAACTGCCGCCAGATGTCGCGCCACTGGCTGCGGGCGGGGGCCTGGGGCGGAGGATCGGCGGGCGGCAGCGCCTCGGCCCCCGGCGCGGCCGCGTTCACCGCGCTTTCCTCGATCAGCAGCCGATCAGTCATAGCGGATCCTCGGATCCAGCACGCCGTAAAGCAGGTCGGCGATCAGGGTGAAGCTGACGATCAGCACCGCGAAGATGAAGGTCAGCGTCATCACCATCGGCATGTCATTGGCATGGATCGCCAGGATCAAGAGCTGCCCCAGCCCGTTCACCTTGAACACCTGCTCGGTGATGATGGCGCCGCCGAAGACTGCCGGCAGCCCCAGCGCGATCACCGTCACCACCGGGATCAGGCTGTTCCTCAGCACATGCTTCAGCACCACGACGCGTTCGGACAGGCCCTTGGCGCGGGCGGTGCGCACGTAATCCTGGCGCAGGTTGTCCAGCATGGAGGCGCGCATGAAGCGGCTGATCTGCGCCGCGTTGTACAGCGCCAGCACCGCGACCGGCATCGCCATCTGCCGCAGCTGCACCAGGAAGCTGTCCCAATCCGTCACCCGATGCGTGGTGTCGTAGATCGACGGGAACCATTGCAGCTTGATGCCGAAGACGATGATGAACACCACCCCGGTAAAGAAGGTCGGCAGCGAGAAGCCGACCATCGAGACGAAGGTGCCGATCTGGTCGAACCAGGAATATTGCCGATAGGCCGAGACGATGCCGATCGGCAGCGCGATCATCACGCCGACCAGGTAGGACAGGCCGACGACGGTCAGCGTCTGCGGCAGCCGCTCGGCGATCACGTCGAAGACCGGGCTGCGGCTCTGGAAGCTGATGATGCGCTGCATACCCTGGCTGAAGCCGGTGCCGAAGACGCGGTCGAACCAGTAAAGCGGCTCGACCCAGAAGAACTGCTTCAGCCACAGCGCGTAGCGGACATACCAGGCCTGCCCGAGACCGAGCGCCTCGCGCATCCGCTCCTTGACCTCGGGCGGCACGGTCAGCGGCACGTCGCCCAAGGGATCGCCGGGCGAGGCCTCGAGCAGCAGGAAGATCACCAGCGAGATGAACAGCAGCGTCGGCACCGCCAGCAGCAGCCGGCGCAGGGCAAAGCTCAGCATCGCCGCGTCACTTCACGCGATGCCAGTCGGCGACGTTCCACAATTCGCTGTCCCAGGCGTTCAGCTTGACGCCGCCCAGCGCGTTCGACACGGCCGAGGTGGTGCCGCGATAGACCAGCGGGATGATGGCGTTGCTGTCGCGGGTCAGCATCTCGTTCAGGCGCCGGCCCATGGCGCCGCGCTCGGCCGGGTCGACGATCTGCGTCATCTCGCCGATCAGCCGGTCGTATTCCGGGTCGCAATAGCGGCTGGTGTTCTCGCCCTGCCACTGGTTTTCCGGCCCCGGCGCCTTGTCGCAGGTCTGACGCGCCAGATAGGGCTCGGGGTTCGAGCCTTCGAAGTTGTTGGCATACATCTCGACATCGGCATAGAATTTCTGGAACGTGTCGGGCGAGCCCGCGTCGCCGCCGAAAAAGACCGAGGGGTCCACCACCTTCAGCTCGGTCTCGACGCCGATCTCGGACCACCATTGCTTGATCAGCGCCTGGAAGTCCTGCCGCACCGCGTTGACCGAGGTCTGGAACAGCAGCGTAAGCCGCTTGCCGTCCTTTTCGCGGATGCCGCCGGCACCGACGGTCCAGCCCGCCTCGTCCAGCAGCGCCTTGGCCGCCTCGATGTCCTGGGTCAGGCATTCGGTATTCTCGGACGCCCAGGCGGCGGGCGCCGGCACCAGGTTGCAGGTCGGCTGCCCCGCCGGGCCATAGCCGATCTCGGTCAGCAATTGCCGGTCGATGGCCATGGACAGCGCCTTGCGCACCGCCGGGTCGGTCAGGATCGGATGCGGATGCTTGATTGTCGAACGCTCGCCCTCGGGCAGGCTGGACGAAGGATCGGTCAGGTTCACATGGATGCGCTCGACCAGACTGCCGAAGGCGGCGGCGTTCTTGCCCTTGCCGGCGGCCTCCATGCCGGCGATCACATCCGGCGAGAGCTGGGTGTTCCAGGCATAGTCGAACTCGCCCGTTTCCAGCACCGCGCGCGCCGCCGCCGCCGCATCGCCGCCGCCCTTCATCAGCAGCGTGGCGAAGGCGGGTTTCGCCGGGTCGCGATATTCGGGATTGGCGGCAAAGGAGATCACGTCATTGGTGCGGAACTCCCGGACCACGAAGGCGCCGGTGCCGATGGGGTTGAAGTTCTGCTCGGTGCAGGTCGGCGCCGCCTCGCCCAGACAGTTCTGAAACTGTGCCTTCTGCAGGATCGGCGATTGCGCCCCCACGAAGGCCGAGAAGGGATCGGGCCGGGGCGAGACGAAGGTCACGCGCACGGTCAGCTCGTCGACCGCCTCGACCTTCTCGACGCCTTCGAACTTGGCAAGCTGGGCGCAGCCGCCTTGCGGGTTCATGCAATATTCCGCCGTGAAGGCCACGTCATCGGCGGTGAAGGGCGTGCCGTCCGACCATTTTATGCCCGGCTGCAATTTCCAGATGACGGTCTTCAGATCCTCGGAAATGCCGCCATTCTCGACCGAGGGGATCTCGGCGGCCAGGCGCGGCACCACCTCGCCCTCGGGGGTGAAGCTGGCCAGCGGCTCCAGCACCACGCTGCCGGCGATGATGTCCTTGGTGCCGGCCGACAGATAGGGATTCATCGTCGAGGGCGCCTGCCACATGATGACATTGACCTGCCCGTCGCTGCCCCGCTCGGCGAATGCGGCCGGGGCCATGGCGGCGGCAAGGGCGGCTGTGGCCGCCGCGCCCGGCATCAGGGATCTCAGTTTCATCGCTTTCTCCTGTTGGTGGATCTGCGCGGGACTGCCGGTTCTGGTGGTGTCGTTGCGTCTCTGCCGTTTGCCTGGCCTTGTCGTCCCCCGAATGCGGCGAGTTTCGGACAGGTCTCGGAAGAAAAGCAAGAATCAAGTTCCGATCCGGGTTTGCGGTTGCAATATGGCCCGGCCGCACTAGCCTGAATGCCGCAGCAATGGTCAGGGGGCGCGGATGCTGGACGAAAAGCCGCTGGTCCGGGTCGAGGGTTTGCGGGTCGCGTTCCAGACCCATGACGGCCCGGTCACCGGCGTGCAGGATCTGTCCTTCGACATCCGGCCCGGCGAATGCCTTTGCGTGGTGGGCGAATCCGGTTCGGGCAAGTCGGTCAGCGCGCTGTCGCTGCTGCGGCTGGTCGAATTCGGCGGCGGCGAGATCGCCCAGGGCCGGCTGCTTTTCCAGCGCGCGCAGGGCGAGGTGGACCTGGCAAAGGCCCCGCCCGCCGCCATGCGCGACATCCGCGGCAACGAGATCGCGATGATCTTCCAGGAGCCGATGACGGCGCTGAACCCGGTCTTCACCGTCGGCGAGCAGCTTGCCGAGGGGCTGATCGTGCATCGCGGCCTGTCGCGCGCCCAGGCCCGCGCCCGCGCGCTGGACCTGCTGGGCGAGGTGCGCATCCCCGAGCCCGAGCGGCGGCTGCGCCAATACCCGCACGAGCTTTCGGGCGGCATGCGCCAGCGCGTCGTCATCGCCATGGCCATGGCCTGCCGCCCGCGCCTGCTGATCTGCGACGAGCCGACGACGGCGCTGGACGTGACCATCCAGGCCGAGATCCTGGCGCTGATCGACCGGCTGAAGCGCGAGACCGGCATGGCGGTTCTGTTCATCACCCATGACATGGCGGTGGTGGCGCAGATGGCCGACCGCGTCGTGGTCATGTTCCGCGGCAACAAGGTCGAGGAAGGCCCGGTCGGGCAGATCTTCCAATCCCCGCGCGAGAATTACACCAAGGCGCTGCTTGCCGCCGTGCCGCGCCTGGGCGAGATGGCCGGCCGCGACGCGCCCGAGCCGATGCGGCTGATGCGCGAGGGACAGGTGGCCCGGCCCGAGCCGGTCGTCCCGCGCGCGCCCGAGCCGCTGCTGGAGATCCGAAACCTCTGCACCCGCTTTCCGGTCAAGGGCGGCATCCTGCGCCGCACCGTGGCCCAGGTCCATGCGGTCGAGGACGTCTCCCTTACCGTCAATGCCGGCGAGACCCTGTCGCTGGTCGGCGAATCGGGCTGCGGCAAGTCCACCACCGGCCGTTCGATCCTGCGCCTGGTCGAGCCGACATCGGGGCAGGTCAGCCTGGGCGGGCGCGACATCCTGGCCCTGGATGCCCGCGGCCTGCGCAAGGCGCGGCGCGACATGCAGATGATCTTCCAGGATCCCTTTGCCAGCCTCGACCCGCAGATGCGCCTGCTCGACCAGATCGAGGAGCCGATGCTGAACTACGGCATCGGCAACCGGGCCGAGCGCCGCGACCGCATCGCCCAGCTTTTCGACCGGGTCGAGCTGCCGCGCGGCTTCATGCGCCGCTATCCGCACGAACTTTCGGGCGGCCAGCGCCAGCGCATCGCCATCGCACGGGCCCTGGCGCTGAACCCCAGGCTCATCATCGCCGACGAGGCGGTCTCGGCCCTCGATGTCTCGGTGCAGGCGCAGGTGCTGAACCTGCTGATGGAACTGCAGCGCGAACTGGGCATTTCCATGCTGTTCATCAGCCATGACATCGCGGTGGTCGAACGCGTCAGCCATCATGTCGGCGTCATGTACCTGGGCCGCATCGTCGAGATCGGCACCCGCAGGCAGGTCTTCGAGCACCCGCAGCATCCCTATACCCGCCAGCTGATGGCCGCGGTGCCGGTCGCCGATCCGCGCCGCCGCAAGACGGGCGAGGATCTGCGCTTTCGTCCCATCCCCTCGCCGATCCATCCCGTCGGCCATGCGCCCGCGCCCTCGACCTATCGCGAGGTGGCGCCGGGCCACCTGGTGCTGACCGAGCCGGCGACGCATGGCTGAACGCCGCGTTGCGGGATAGTCACAAGGCAACGCAAGCCTTTGCCGCTGACGACCCTGCCGGATCGCCGGCCCTCGCGACGGGAATGGCAGGCACGGCAGCCAGCCATGCGCCAGTCAAAAACCGAAACTGATCGGATGGCGTGCCATGACACACCGCCCTCCCCCGATTTCCTGCGCCGCGCGGGCGCGGCCGACCGCGGCACTTTTCGCCGGCATCCTGGCGCTGCTGGCCGGCTTGGCCATGGCACAGGAGGCCGAGGACCGTAACGACGGTGCCGTCCCCCTTGCTGGCCTATCCCAAGGGCGCGCGGGTGGAATCGGACGTGTCCGGGCATTGAACGAATTGGGCACGGTGCGCGGCCGGCTGGTCAGCGTGATCAACAGCCGCGACGGTTCGCTCGACCGCTACCACAAGGACAAATATGCCCTGTTCGGCACGCTGGAGGTCGATCTTGGCGACGACGCCACCCTGGGCACCGGTATCAGCGACCAGAAAACCGAGGCCGACAACGTGACCCGGGGCGGATTGCAGTCCTTCTATGCCGATGGCGGCCTGATCGACTGGCCATGAAATCCAGCATCGGGCAGGAGCTATGTCGATACCGAGCGGACCGCGATCTTCGGCGCGCTGGAGCATGTTTTCCAGGGCGGCTGGACCGGCCGCATCGCCACGACCCATGTCAAGACCGTCATGGATCCGAGGCGGGCCTGGATCCATCTGAGCCGGGATGCGGATGGCAACCATGTCTTCCCGCCCGACCGCGAAACCGGCGACGGGCCGGAAGGTTATGGCACCCGCTATGCCGGCAGTGACAGGCAGAGCAACCTGAATGCGGTACTGAACGGCGATCTCCGCGCCTTGGGACGCGACCATCGGCTCGTGCCGGGCGCAATGGCATCAAGGGGTGAGGGCCATTACTGCGGCTATGGCCGGGGCGAGAATGTCCCGGTCAACCCCTACAGGCTGAACGGCCGCTATCCTGCATCCGCGCCGCGCGCCGGACTGCTTCCCGGACAGCGCGCCCCGGCAATATGCCATCTGCGGTACCGGCCAGTTCAGCCTGACCGACCGGATCAAGGTGATCGCGAAGGCGCGGGTGAACTGGCGGGACGGGCAAGAACGCGGCGCAGTTTCTCGGGCATGGTGACGCCTTATTTGGGCTTCACCTATGGCATCGACCCGACCCATGCCGCCTATGGCAGCGTCACCTGCATCCACCAGCCGTAACTGGTGCAGGATGCCGACCGCCAGTATCCGCCGCCGGCCTATGGCTGGAACTGCGAACCGGGCGTCAAGGGCAACCCGATGGATGGCGCGCTTTACGCATCGGCAGCGAGTTTCCAGACCGACCAGAAGGCGACGGCCCGATACATCACCCGGATTCCCGAAGAGAACCGCAGCGTCTACGACAGCATCGAAGGCACCGCCACGCGCGGCTTCGAACGCGAGGCGTCAGGAGCGATCGACGACCCGCTGGAAGGTCTCGGCCGGCCATACCTTGCGCATCTCGAAGGACAAGGACGGCAACCGCTTCGCCGCCGACCAGCCCAGGCACATGCGGAAGCTGGCGGGCCTGTTCGACCGCGAGCTGACGGTGGACGAGGCGATGCGCTGGCAAAGCGGCACGGACAGCATGGGTTTCGACCCGGATGTCAACGCGAAGGTCCACCATGGCTCCCATGCCGTCTTCGAGACGCTCGGCGTGACCAACATCCACAACAGGAAATGCCACGCCACGACCGGCTGCTGCGACACCGTGGTCTATGGCGACGCCCGCAGCGCCGGGCTGACGCTGCGGGCGCCGCTCTGGACGGGGCGGCCCTGTCCGGCCCGCGCCCCGGATCCGGATAGGGCGGTCGCGGCGAAAACCCCGGCAACGGCCGGGGGTTTTCGCTTCCTTCCCGGTCCGGTGCGGGGCAAGCGCCCGCATGGCCTTGCGGCGCTTGGCGAAAGGCGTAACCTGCAGGCCGAAGGAGATCGTTCATGCCCGTCAAGAACCGCTTTGCCGAATTGCTGCCCGAGATCACCGCCTGGCGCCGTGACTTTCACCAGAACCCCGAACTGGACTACCAGGTCCACCGCACCGCCGGCCGCGTGGCCGAACTGCTGCGCAGCTTCGGCGTGGACGAGGTCACCGAGGGCGTCGGCCGCACCGGCGTCGTCGGCGTCATCCGGGGCCGCAGCAATGCCAGCGGCCGGGTGATCGGGCTGCGCGCCGACATGGACGCGCTGCCGATCAACGAGCAGACCGGGGCGGCATACGCCTCGAAGACGCCCGGCATCATGCATGCCTGCGGCCATGACGGCCATACCGCCATGCTGCTGGGCGCGGCGAAATACCTGGCCGAGACGCGCAATTTCGACGGCACCGCCGTAGTGATCTTCCAGCCCGCCGAAGAGGGGGGCGCGGGCGGCCTCGCCATGGTCCGCGACGGGCTGGTCGAGCGCTGGGGCATCCAGGAATTCTACGGCATGCACAACATGCCCGGCTATCCGGTGGGCAGCTTCGCCATCCGCGAGGGCGCGATGATGGCCGCCGCCGACCAGTTCGACATCGTCATCACCGGCAAGGGCGGCCATGCCGCCAAGCCGCATGAGGCGATCGACACCATGCTGGTCGCGGCGCAGGTCATCGTGGCGCTGCAATCCATCGTGGCGCGCAATGTCGATCCGCTGAAAAGCGGCGTCGTCTCGGTCTGCGTGGTGCAAAGCGATTCCACCGCGCATAACGTCATCCCCCAGGTGGTCAGGCTGAAGGGCACCGCCCGCAGCCTTGCCCCGGAGGTGCGCGACCAGCTGGAAGAGGGCATCAGGCGCGTCGTGGAGAATGTCGCCGCCGCCTTCGGCGCCGCGGCCGAGGTAGTCTATGACCGCGGCTATCCGGTGACGATGAACCACCCCGAGGCCACGGCCTTCGCGGCCGAGGTCGCCCGGCAGGTCGCGGGCGAGGTGGACATGGAGATGCAGCCGCTGATGGCCGGCGAGGATTTCAGCTACATGTTGAACGAACGCCCCGGCGCCTATATCTTCGTCGGCAATGGCGACACGGCGATGGTACACCATCCGGCCTATGATTTCGACGACAACGCGATTCCGGCCGGGTCGAGCTGGTATGCCGGCATGGTCGAGGCGCGGATGCCGATCCCGGCGTGACGGCCGGACCGGGGGCTGTCTGCCCCCGGACCCCCGAGAGTATTTGTGAAACGGAGAAATCGGGGGCCGCGAGGCCCCTTTGTCGTTCAGAAATGGATCGCGCGGCCATAGGCCGAGAGCGTGGCCTCGTGCAGCATTTCGGAAAGCGTCGGGTGCGGAAAGACCGTTTCCATCAGCTCGGCCTCGGTGGTTTCCAGCGTGCGGCCGACGACATAGCCCTGGATCAGTTCGGTGACTTCCGCGCCGACCATGTGGGCGCCCAGAAGCTCGCCGGTCCTGGCGTCGAAAATGGTCTTGATCAGGCCCTCGGGCTCGCCCAGGGCGATGGCCTTGCCGTTGCCGATGAAGGGGAAGCGGCCGACCTTGATCTCGTAGCCGGCGGCCTTGGCCTTTTCCTCGGTCAGGCCGACCGAGGCCACCTGCGGGTTGCAATAGGTGCAGCCGGGGATCGAGTTCGGCTTGATCGGATGCGGGTGCCCGCCGGCGATCAGCTCGGCCACCATGACGCCTTCGTGGCTGGCCTTGTGCGCGAGCCAGGGCGCGCCGGCCACGTCGCCGATGGCATAGAGCCCCTCGACGCCGGTGCGGCAGTATTCGTCGGTGACGACATGGGTGCGGTCGATCTTCACCCCCAGCTTTTCCAGCCCGAGGTTTTCCACGTTGCCGACAATGCCGACGGCCGAGATCACCGTGTCGAACTCATGCGTCTCGGTCTTGCCGCCGGTCTCGATATGGGCGGTGACCTTGCCCTTGGCGCGGTCGAGCTTCTTGACCGCGGCCTTTTCCAGGATCTTCATGCCCTGCTTGACGAATTGCTTCTTGGCCAGCGCCGAAATCTCGGCATCCTCGACCGGCAGCACGCGGTCCATGACCTCGACGACGGTGGTATCGGCGCCCAGCGTGTTGAAGAAGCTGGCGAATTCGATGCCGATGGCGCCCGAGCCGATGACCAGCAGCTTTTTCGGCATGCGCGGCGGCTGCAGGGCGTGCTTGTAGTTCCAGACCAGATCGCCGTCCGGCTCCAGCCCAGGCAATTCGCGGGCGCGGGCGCCGGTGGCCAGCACGATGGATTTCGCGGCGACTTCCTCGGTGCCCTTGTCGGTCTTGACGCTGATCTTGCCGGGGGCGGCCAGGCTGGCCTCGCCCATGATGACGGTGACCTTGTTCTTTTTCAGCAGGTGGCCGACGCCGCCGGCGAGCTGCTTGGCCACGCCGCGCGAGCGTTGCACCACGGCGCCGAGGTCGTAGCCGATCTTGTCGGCGGAAAGCCCGAATTCCTTGGCGCGGTGCATGAGGTGAAAGACCTCGGCCGAGCGCAAGAGCGCCTTGGTCGGGATGCAGCCCCAGTTCAGGCAGATGCCGCCCAGATGCTCGCGCTCGATACAGGCCACCTTCAGCCCCAGCTGCGCGCCGCGGATGGCACAGACATAGCCGCCAGGGCCGGAACCGATCACCACCATGTCGAAGCTCTGCGCCATGGGAATCCCCCTATCAGAAAAGATAGTTCAGCGTTAAACCATTTTTCAGAGCTCAGCAAGCGACAGCTTGCCCGAGACCAGCGCGCCATAGCCGCCGGCCTCCATGACGCGGATTTCCGCCGGCGTGGGCACGCGGTTCAGTGCCGCGTTGCGCCAGGGGAAGCGGCCGAACCTGGCGATGGTGTCGCGATGCAACTCGGCATGGCGCAGGTTCTCGCCCGGCATGAACTCGGCGAAAAGCGCAACGGCGCGTTCCTGGTCGGCCAGATCCTCGGAATGTTCGAAGGGCAGGTAGACGAATTGCCGGGACGGCGGCGCGATGCGCAGGTGCAGGCCGCTCTCGACCGCCTCGCGCGCGAGGCTGCGGGCCAGGGGATCGGTGGCGAAGGCGCGCGCATCCTCGCGGAACATGTTGCGCGGGAACTGGTCGGTCAGGATCAGCCCGGCCAGCATCCCCTCGGGCGTGGCGGCCCAGCCGGGCACCAGGTCGGCGGCGCGTTCCCAGGCGGGCTGGAAGCGCCGGCGGATGGTTTCGTCCACGGCGTCCGAGCGGATATACCAGCCCTTCTCGCCGACCTCGTCGAGCCAGAAGCGGTTGATCTCCTCGGGTGTCGTGGTGTCGGTCATGGCCTTGCCCTCCGTTTTGGCCGATGGTCGCAGAGCCGAAGGCCGGTCGCAAGCCGTTCAGGCGGGTTTGTCGGCATCGTCGGAACTGGCGGTTTCCAGCGCCGCCTCGACCGCGACGGGGGTGGCCGAGGGGGCGATGACGGCAAAGCTCTGGTCCAGGACCGGCGTGGGGCGGCGGGTGCGGCGCCAGCCGGCATAGAAGGCCAGCATCGCCAGCAGCAGGCCGATATAGGCCCAGAACCCGTCCGGGCCCAGCAGCGACATCAGCCAGCCGGTGATCAGCGGCCCGGCCATGGCGCCGACGCCGTTGATGAACAAGAGCCCTGCCGAGGCGGCGGCCATGTCGCTTTGATCCAGGAAGTCGTTGGTATAGGCCAGAAGCAGCGAATAGACCGGATTGGCCACGCCGCCGATCAGCGCCGCGGCCAGCAGCAGGCCCCAAATCCCCGGCTGCAGCGTTACCGTGGCCAGGCTGACCACCGCGCCCAGCACCGACAGCCCCAGCACGATGACGCGGCGGTCGCCATGGTCCGACAGCCAGCCGATCGGATATTGCAGCAAGAGCCCGCCGGCATAGATCGCCGCCACGAAGGCCGAGATCTCGCGCACCGAAAGCCCCTTGGTCGAGCCCCAGACCGAGGCCATGCCGAACAGCGCCGAGAACACCCCGCCCATCAGGAAGATGCCGATGCAGCCCAGCGGCGAGGCGCGGAACAGGCTGCCGAAGCTCATGCGTTTCAGGGTCGAGAACTGCGGCGCGGGCTGGGTCGAAAGCAGGATCGGCAGGAAGGACAAGCTGACCAGCACCGAGGGGATCACGAACAGCAGATAGCCCGCCGGGTCGGCCGTGTTCATCAGGAACTGGGCCGTGATGATGCCCAGCATCTGCATGATCATATAGGCCGACATGGCCTGGCCGCGGTTCTCGTTGGCGGTGCCGGCATTCAGCCAGCTTTCCGCGGTGATGTAGACCCCCGAGAAGCAGAAGCCGATCAGCAGCCGCATCAGCGCCCAGGCGATCCAATGCGGCGCCGCCGCATAGAGGATCAGCACCGAGGAGATCAACGAGCCAAGGGCCGCGAAGACCCGGACATGGCCGACCTGGCGGATCAGTTCCGGCACCACGCGCGAACCCAGGAGGAAGCCGCCGAAATAGGCGGCCATGACCACCGACATCTGCGTGGTCGAGATGTCCTCGATCTTGCCGCGGATGCCCAGAAGCGTGCCCTGCATCCCGTTCCCGACCATCAAGAGCAGGATGCCCAGAAGCAGCGGCCAGGTGGTGCGCAGGACGGTCAGCATCACGGATCCTTCGGAATCAGCAGGGAGGCGTCGCCATAGCTGAAGAAGCGATAGCCCGATTCGACCGCATGATGATAGATGCCGCGGATGCGGTCCGGGCCCATCAGGGCACTGACCAGCATCAGCAGCGTCGATTTCGGCAGGTGGAAATTGGTCATCAGCGCATCCGTCACGCGGAAGCGATAGCCGGGATAGATGAAGATTTCCGTAACGCCCTGGAAGGGATGCACGGTGCCGTCCTCGGCGGCCGCCGATTCGATCAGCCGCAGCGCCGTGGTGCCGACCGGGATCACCCGCCCGCCCTGGGCGCGGGTGGCGTTGATGGCCGCCGCCGCCTCGGGCGTGACCTCGCCCCATTCGCCGTGCATCTTGTGGGTCGTCACGTCCTCGACCTTGACCGGCAGGAAGGTGCCGGCGCCGACATGCAGGGTGACATGGGCGAAGCCGACGCCTTTTGCCGCCAGCCGCTCCAGCAATGCATCGTCGAAATGCAGGCTGGCGGTCGGCGCGGCGACGGCGCCCGAGCGCCGCGCCCAGACGGTCTGGTAATCCTCGCGATCAGCCTCATCGGGCGCACGCAGCGCGGCGATATAGGGCGGCAGCGGCATGGCGCCGACCTGCGCCAGCGCGGCGTCGAACGCCTCGCCCGTGGCGTCGAAGCGCAGGGTCAGCTCGCCCCCGGAGATCCCGGCCACCTCGGCGGACAGCGCCGCGCCGAAGCGGATCACCTCGCCCGGCTTCAGCTTGCGCAGCGGCTTGGCCAGCGCCTTCCAGCCATCGGCCGCGGGTTCCAGCAGCGTCACCTCGACCTTCGCCACCGCCTCGCCCTGCGGGGTCTGGCGCGCGCGCGTGCCGTTCAGCCGCGCCGGGATGACCTTGGTGTCGTTCAGCACCAGCAGGTCGCCCGGCCCCAGCAGGTCGACAAGGTCGCGCACATGCAGGTCGCGAATCGAATCGCCCTGGGCCAGCAGCAGCCGCGCGGCGGTGCGCGGCCGCGCCGGGCGGGTGGCGATCAGCCCCTCGGGCAGGTGAAAGTCGAAATCGTCCAGCTTCATGGGCTTAGCTTCTGTCCGGGCCACCGGGGGCCGTCAAGGCGACGGTCATCACAAAGTGAAAAACTCAGGCTTTACTTATCCGACGAAATGGGTAAGTTTTGGCCAACCGAGGTGAGTAAATGATCGTCTGCCACTGCACCCAGATTTCCGACCACGACATCAAGGCCGCGATTGACTGGATGCGTGCCGCCGACCCCGAGACGATCATCACCCCCGGCAAGATCTACCACGCACTCGGCAAGCGCGCCGATTGCGGGGCCTGTATGCCTTTGTTTCTGGACACCATGCGCGGATGCGATAATCTGGCTGTGCCCCCCATCCTGCGGGGGCTGAAAGCCAACCGCACAGGGGTAAGCCATGAAGGGCGACGCAAAGGTCATCGAGTATCTCAACGCAGCGCTACGGTCTGAACTCACCGCGGTCAGCCAGTACTGGTTGCATTACCGGCTGCAAGAGGACTGGGGTTACGGCAAGATCGCCGACAAGTCCCGCGGCGAATCCATCGAGGAAATGCATCATGCGGACCGCCTGATCCAGCGAATCATCTTCCTGGAGGGCCATCCCAACCTGCAAAAGCTGGATCCGTTGCGGATCGGCCAGAACCTCAAGGAAACGCTGGAATCCGACCTGGCGGCCGAATACGACGCCCGCACGCTTTACATCGAGGCGCGGGAATATTGCGACAAGGTCGGCGACTACATCAGCAAGGGCCTGTTCGACGAACTTCTGGCCGATGAGGAAGGCCATATCGACTTCCTGGAGACCCAGCTGGGCCTTTACGAGGAAATCGGCGCGCAGAACTATGGCCTGCTCAACGCCAAATCCGCCGACGAGGCCGAATAGCGCCTGCGGCACATGCGTCATCGGGGGGGGCCTTCGCGGCCCCCTTTTCCTTTGCCCGGTCAGCCCAGCCAGGCGGCGGCCAGCCCCGGCAGGTCGTCGAAATGCGCCAGCATCGCCTCGGGCGCCAGGCGGCGCAGCGCCTCGCCCTCGGGGCCGAAGCCGACCAGCGCCACCCTGACCCCGGCGGCGGCGGCGGTCTTGCGGTCGGTCTCGGTATCGCCGACCAGGAAAGATCGCGCCACCGTGCCGCCCGCCGCCTCGACCGCGGCGGCATAAGGACGCGGATCGGGCTTGCGCACCGGCAGCGTGTCGGCGCCGATCATCGCCGCGAAACGGTCACGGATGCCCAGCTCGCGCAGCAGCGTCTCGGCCAGCGCGGAGGGCTTGTTGGTGCAGACCGCAAGCCGATGGCCCGCCGCCGCCAGCCGTTCCAGCGCCGCCTCGGCGCCGGGGTAAAGCCGGGTATGGACGGCGATCGCCTGGCCATAATGGTCCAGCAGGCGCGGGTAATCCTCGTCCTCGGCGCCGGGCGGCAGCAGATGGTTGCCGGGCATCCGGCCATAGCCGGCGCGCAGCATGGCCCGGCCGCCGTGAAAGGCGATCAGCGCGTCCGCGACCGGGTCCAGCAGCGCGCCGAGGCCGCGCGCGGCAAAGCAGGCATTGGCCGCCGCGATCAGATCGCCCGAGGTGTCGGCCAGCGTCCCGTCCAGATCGAAGACCACCGTTCCCGCCATGCTGTAACCTTCCGTCAAGATGTTTGATCTGCCGGGGCCTTTCCCGACCGTCGCCCTCTAGGTAGAACGCCCGGCAAGGATAAGGAACAGGCAAGAGGGCAGAGATGACCGAGAAACCCGTCGCGCTGATCGTGCTGGCCGCCGGACAGGGCAGCCGCATGCAGTCGGACCTGCCCAAGGTGCTGCACCGGCTGGGCGGCATGCCGCTGGTCGCCCATGCGCTTGCCGCCGGCCGGACGCTGGCGCCCGAGGCGGTGGTGGTGGTCGCCGGCCATGGCGCCGAGGCGGTGAAGAAGGCCGTGGCCAAGCTCGACCCCGAGGCGCAGATCGCCCTGCAGGACCAACAGCTTGGCACCGCCCATGCCGTCGGCCAGGCCCTGCCGCTGCTGGAGGGCTTCGAGGGCCGGGTGATCGTGCTTTACGGCGACACCCCCTTCATCGGGCAGGAAACGCTGGCAAGCCTTGCCGCCCACCCCGCCGATGTGGTGGTGCTGGGCTTCGAGGCTGCCGATCCCGGCCGCTACGGCCGCCTTGTCACCGGACCCAAGGGGCTGGAGCGGATCGTCGAATACAAGGATGCGGACGAGGCGACACGGGCGATCCGCCTGGTCAATTCCGGCGTGCTGGCGGCGGATGCGGCGCTTTTGCGCGAATGCCTGCCCCGGATCGGCAATCGCAACGCGGCGGGGGAATATTACCTGACCGACCTGCCCGCCCTGGCCCGCGAGGCCGGCTGCCGGGTCGAGGTCGTGACCTGCGACGAATCCGAGACGCTGGGCATCAACACCCGTGCGGAACTGGCCGCGGCCGAGGCCGCCTTTCAGGCCCGCGCCCGCGCACAGGCGCTGGAGGACGGCGTGACGCTGAGCGATCCGGCGACGGTCTGGTTCGCGCTCGACACCTGCATCGGCCGCGACGCGGTAATCGGGCAGAACGTGGTCTTCGGCCCCGGCGTGACCGTGGAAAGCGGCGCCGAGATCCTGCCCTTTTGCCACCTGGAAGGCTGCCATGTCAGCGCCGGCGCCACCGTCGGCCCCTTTGCCCGGCTGCGCCCCGGCGCAGAACTGGGCGGCGACGTGCATGTCGGCAATTTCGTCGAGATCAAGAACGCGGTGCTGGACGAGGGCGTCAAGGTCGGCCACCTGACCTATCTGGGCGACGCCCATATCGGCGAGGCCACGAATATCGGCGCCGGCACCGTGACCTGCAATTACGACGGTGTCAGCAAGCACCGGACCGAGATCGGCGCCCATGCCTTCATCGGCTCGGACACCATGCTGGTGGCGCCGGTCCGGGTGGGGGCGCGGGCGATGACGGGCTCGGGCTCGGTCATCACCCAGGACGTGCCGGACGACGCGCTGGCGCTGGGACGCGCCAAGCAGGTGGTCAAGCCGGGCCTTGCCGCGCGGCTGATGCAGGCCTTGCGCCAGAAAAAGGGGAACTGACATGTGCGGCATCATCGGAATCCTGGGCGATCACGAGGTCTCGCCGCAACTGGTCGAGGCGCTGAAGCGGCTGGAATACCGCGGCTATGACAGCGCCGGGGTGGCGACGGTGGACGGCAGCGGCCGGCTGGACCGCCGCCGCGCCGTGGGCAAGCTGGTGAACCTGTCGGACCGGCTGGTGCATGAGCCGCTGACCGGCCATGCCGGCATCGGCCATACCCGCTGGGCCACCCATGGCGCCGCGACCGAGGCCAATGCACACCCCCATCGCCGCGGCCCGGTGGCGGTGGTCCATAACGGCATCATCGAGAATTTCCGCGAATTGCGCGACGAGGTCACGCGGCTGGGGATGCAGCCGGAATCGCAGACCGATACCGAGACCGTGGCGCTGCTGACCGCCTGGCACATGGGCCAGGGCCTCGGCCCCGTCGCGGCGGCGCGGGCCACGCTGGCCCGCCTGCACGGCGCCTTTGCGCTGGCCTTCCTGTTCGAGGGCGAGCCCGACCTGATGATCGCCGCCCGCAAGGGCAGCCCGCTGGCCGTGGGCCATGGCACGGGCGAGATGTTCCTGGGCTCGGACGCGGTGGCGCTGGCGCCCTTCACCGACCGCATCACCTATCTGGAAGATGGCGACCACGCCATCATCCGCCGCGCGGGCGCCGAGATCTTCGACGCCGAGGGCCGCCCCGCCAACCGCGAGATCCAGCAGATCGACGTGGGCGCGACCCAGATCGACAAGGCCGGCTACCGGCATTTCATGGCCAAGGAGATCGCCGAACAGCCGGTGGTGCTGGGCGATGCGCTGAACCATTACATCAAGGGCGAGCGGATCGTGCTGCCCGAGGCGCTGGATTTCCGCGACGTGGACCGGCTGACCCTGGTCGGCTGCGGCACCGCCTTCTATGCCGCCCATGTCGCGCGCTACTGGTTCGAGGCGCTGGCCGGCCTGCCCTGCGACCTGGATGTAGCCTCCGAGTTCCGCTATCGCGAACCGCCGCTTTCGCCGCAGAGCTGGGCGATCTTCGTCAGCCAGTCGGGCGAGACGGCGGACACGCTGGCGGCGCTGCATTACGCCCGCGACAAGGTGGCGCGCACCGTGGGGGTGGTGAACGTGGGCACCTCGGCCATCGCGCGCGATGCCGACATCGCCCTGCCGACGCTGGCCGGGATCGAGGTGGGCGTCGCATCCTCCAAGGCCTTCACCTGCCAGCTTGCGGTGCTGGCGGTGCTGGCGCTGAAGGCGGCGCGGGACCGCGGGCGGCTAACGGATGCCGAACTGGCTGCGCACCTGGCCGACCTGCGCGCGCTGCCGGGGCTGCTGAACCAGGCGCTTGCGGTCAGCGACGAATGCCGCCGCCTGGCCGGCTGGCTTTCCGAGGCGCAGGACGTGCTGTATCTGGGCCGCGGCGCGCTTTACCCGGTGGCGCTGGAGGGGGCGCTGAAGCTCAAGGAGCTCAGCTATATCCATGCCGAGGGCTATGCCTCGGGCGAGCTGAAGCACGGGCCCATCGCGCTTATCGACCGGAACGTGCCGGTGGTGGTGCTGGCGCCGCGCGACGGGCTGTTCGAAAAGACCGTCTCGAACATGCAGGAGGTCATGGCGCGCCACGGCCAGGTGCTGCTGATCTCGGATGCCGAGGGGCTGGAGGCCGGCGGTCATGGCGTGCGGGCGGGGCTCGCGATGCCGGCGGGCGGCGGGTTGTTCCAGCCCATCCTTTACGCGGTGCCGATGCAATATCTGGCCTATCATACTGCGGTGGCCAAGGGCACCGACGTGGACCAGCCGCGCAACCTGGCGAAATCGGTGACGGTGGAATAGGGCCGGCCGGCAGCCGCGGGGCACTGGGGGCAATCAAGCTTGCCACGCATCATCGGGAAACCGGGGGGATGCTCGCCCGCCGGATTGCGGCAATATCCATGCTGCGCCCGGATCAATTCGCCATTCGTGATACGGCAAGGTCAAGCAGCCCCCACCAAGCCCTTCCGGTCCTTCCGAGAATGCGGCCATCCCTCGCGGAGAGCCTAAAGCCTGATCGTTTCAGGCTGGATCGGGCGCTCCCAGATCGGGGATGGTCTGCTTCGACATGGCTGCTGGGAAAGGAGGCCGGCATGCATGGCGAGACCTTTGTCCAGCGATCTTCGGACACGCGTTGTTGCGCGCGTTGCTGAGGGAGAGACG
>Ga0182741_1001492_pt1 | contig 30235 bp, 25 predicted proteins | sample eDN5th37CBELigOP_FD_128874 | JGI IMG/M metagenome (GOLD analysis project Ga0182741, IMG submission 128874) | Enriched Organic Plus compost microbial communities from Emeryville, California, USA - eDNA 5th pass 37_C BE-Lig OP (version 2) (version 2) ... | reverse complement strand
GAGGGGGGTGTGGGGGGGGGGGGGGGGGGGGGGGGAACACGGGGTCCGCCCCTACGGATATCGCCCTGCGGGCGATCGGGCCGACATTCCTTCGGAAGTACGGCCCGTACGCAGGGTGGCGAGCCACGCCCGCCACCCGGGTGAGCCGGAGCGGTGTTCGGGTTAGCCGCCGCAGACGAGGGCGGCGTTGACGTCGAGCTCGCCGCCGCCCATCTTGCCGTCGTAGGCGGGGTCGCTGAGGTTCAGCGGGGCGGCGGTGTTGACGACGCGGTCGCGGACGACCTGCGGGGTCATGGTCGGTGAGCGCTCGAGCATGAGGGCGGCGGTGCCGCTGACGAGCGGGGCAGACATGCTGGTGCCGCTGGCGGTGGTGTAGGTGCCGCCGGGGTAGGCGCTGGCGACGTTGTCGCCGGGGGCGCTGATATCGACCATGGTGTTGTAGTTGCTGTAGGTGGCCTTGTCGCCGGCGGCGTCGGTCGCGGCGACGGAGATGACACCGGGGTTCGATGCCGGGTACTCCATCGGGGTCTCGCGGTCGCCGTTGCCGGCGGCGGCGATAACCAGCACTCCCTGCTGTTCGGCGTAGCTCACAGCCCAGGCGATGGCGGCGGAATCCCAGGTAGAGCCGAGACTGAGGTTGATGATGTCGGCGTCCTGCTCGACGGCGTAGACGATGCCAGCCATGACGGAGAATGTGTCTCCGTTGCCGTCGGAGTCGAGGACCTTCACGGGCAGGATTTGCGCATCTGGCGCGACCTGGAGGATGGTGCCGGCGACGTGGGTGCCGTGGCCGACCATCTCGTCGACCAGGCCGTCGCCGTCATCGTCGATGCCGTTGCCGGTGTCGCTGACGTCGCGGGAGACCCGCAGCATGTCGACGCCGTTGTCGAGGATGTTGTCCGCGATGGCGGGGTGCGTGGTATCGACGCCGGTATCGAGGACGGCGACGGTGACCGCATTGCCGGTTGCGCAGACGCCCGGTTGCATCTCAAGACCCTGCGGCAGGGCCGGTTCTTCGACGACCTGCGGCTCTCCCACCGAACTGGTGAAGAAGTAGCGCGGACGTCCTTCCGGGGCGCGGCTGGTGAAGTTGAACTCGGCCCAGAGCACGTCGGGATCGCTGAGGATGGCGGTCAGGTCCGCCCGGCGATCCTCGCGCACCGGATAGCGCGTGTAGAAGTCGTCATCCAGATCGTCATCATCCAGATAGTCGAGATCATCTTCATCATCCATCTCGTCGTCCTGGGCGAATGCGCTCATGGGGGCGGCGACGGAGGCAAGTGAGCGGTCGCCGATGCCGAGGAGGACGATGTTCGGGCCGGCGACGACGCGCAGGACCACGGCGCCATAGCGGGCCGCGAAGGCGTCCGGATCGATCCCGGGGGCAAGCTGGACGATCGCACGGGCCGCGATGGGCTGGTCGTCGTCCTCGTTGCCGTAGTCGTTCAGGTCCTCGTCCCAGTCCGAAGCGTCTACAAAGATGGGGTCGTCGTCATCGATGTCATCGTCGACATCGTCCACGTCATCATCGTCGTCATCATCCCAATCGTCGTCATCGACCTCCGACCACTCATCGTCGTCGTCCCAGTCATCATCATCGTCGGCGGCGACGAAGCCCGGCTGGGCCAGGGTCACGGCGAGGCACAGCGCCAGGAGCAACGTGAGGAGGCGTTGCAGGTGTCTGGACATCATCGAGCTCCTTTCCGGGAAGCGTAGACTCCGATAAATGGTGCCCAGTGGGCGGGGTGGGGGAAACGCTCGCGGACGGCGAGTTGCGACGCGCGCAGGGCCGCCAGCGAGTTCATCCCCTTCATCATTCCGTCGTAGAACGCGGCCATGCTGTCGGTCGCGGCCTGGTCATGCGTCTTCCAGAGGCTGGTGAGGAGGCCGATCGCGCCAGAGGTGATCAGGGCGGTGATGATGCCGGCGAGGTCGTCGCCCCGTTCGACGCGCACGCGGCCCGTCTCGCAGCCGGTCAGGACGACCTGGGCGGCATCCAGTCGGATCTCCATGAGCTGGTCGAGCGTCAGCCAGCCGTCGGCCATGCGAAGGCCGGACGCGGTGGGATGGATGCTGTCGAACCGGCCATGGCAGGCAAGATGGATGAGGTCGGCGTGGGGCATGGCCTCGAGCACGGCCTGCCGGGTGGCGTCGTTCTCCAGCAGCGTCGTCGCATTCGGGAAGAGCCCGGCGACGAAGCGAGCCTCGTCGCCGAGGGCCGGCGCGTCATCGTCCGGCACGCCGGCGACGAGCGGGCGTGCCGGGATGTGGATACCGTCGTGCCGCAGGCTGGCGAGGATGCTGACGCCTGGCGCGGTCGCGATCTCGAAACAATCGACAAGGTAGCCGCCGGCGTCCCTCAGGGCGGTGAATGGCACACCATACAGGTCGCTGGACGGGATGACGATGAGCCGTGAGGCGCCCTGGATGCGGTTGGCGACGGGCTCGACCAGCACCCGGTACATCTTCTCGAGGACCGCGTCGGTGTCGCGGAGCAGGCGTGCCTGGCGGCTTGCGGAGATCGACCGGTCGCCGTGGGCGAGGGCGCGATTGACCTGGAACTGGAGCTGGGCGACGATCGCGCCGACATCCTCGGCCGATGCGAGGTTCGGGATGCCGGTGACGCTGTCCGGCGAGATGACCTGCAGGGTGTAGGTGTCCCCGGTGCGCAGGTAGGCGAGCACCACGAATCCATCCTGCAGGTTTTGCTGAAGGACGTCCAGCGACACGGGCGCCCCGAGTGGGGATGGTGGCCGGAGCGTCGCGAGCCGGTCGTCGATCAGTGCCACGGCGCGCTCGCGCTCGTGAAGCTCCGCGACCTGATCGTCGGTGGGCTCAGCTCCGTCCGCGAGCGAGCTGTACATCCAGTTCAGCCAGCGCCGATGTCCCTGGCGCTCCTCGACCAGTGCCGTCTCGGCGGGGGTTGCGGGTTGCGGCTCGCCGACATCCGAGGACCGGAGGCGCATGGCATCGAGGAGCGTCCGGCTGCGGATGCGCTCGGCGGCATCGAAGGCTTCCGCCTGGCGGGTCGGGTCCGGGCTGGCGAGCGCGGAGCGGTAGAGGACCTTGTAGACATCGAGGCGTTCGCGGTGCCACGACTGGCGGATGCGATCCGCCTGGATGGTGTCGCGGACACCTTCGGCAGCGGCGATGGCCAGGCGGGCGTAGTTGTCCGCGGCTTCCTGATCGCCCCTTTCCCGCGCCAGCTCGACGAGCGAGGTCGCGATATCCGCGACGAGGGGCTGGATACGCGCTGCCTGCGCCTGTTGCAGGGCGGAGGTCAGGATGTCTGTCGCACCGGCCGTGTCGCCAGAGATGCGGGCGATGCGAGCCTCGAGGATCGACCAGCGCAGGCGCTGGATCGGGCGGTCGGCGACGTGGGGCAGGGCATCGTCGACGGCCGCTCTCGCCTCGGAAAGATCCGTCCGGGCGATGGCGAGGCGAGCCCGGAGCGCGAGGACCTGGAGATAGAGCGTCGGCTGTTCGTCGGCGGAGACGAGGGGCCGGGTCTCGTCGAGGATGCGGCCGGCCTCGTCGAGGTCACCGGCGTCCGCGAGGGCGTTTCCGTAGGCGACAAGGGCGGAGGCGAGATCGGCCGGGGTGCCGTGCTCGCGGAGCATGTCGATCGCGCTGGCGAAGAGGTCCCGCGCGACACCGGAGAGGCCGGTCATGGCGAGGGCGGCGGCTTCCTCCGCGTTGAGGCGTCCGAGGTCGGCCCATGCCTCATCGGTCTCCAGGTGGCGCCGGGAGTTCTCGAAATGACGGAGGCTGCGGTTGATCTCGCCCTGGCGAGCGGCAAGGTCGGCGAGGTTTCCCTCGGCGATGGCCTGGGCCCATGCCAGTTCTTCCGTCGAGAGGGCGGCGGAGGCGCGGCCAAAGGCGCCTTCGGCTTCCTCGAAGCGATCGAGCGCGGCGAGGGCCGTGCCACGATTCGTCTCGATCTGGCCGAGCATCATCGGGTTGTCGGAGAGATAGGTGCTGGCGCGATCGAACCAGGGAAGGGCTTCGGCGAAGCGGCCGGTCATGGCGGAAAGGGCACCGATATTGAGTGCGGCGCGACCGGCCATGGGATCCGCGCCCTGTTGTTCGAAGGTGGTGAGGGCCTGCTCCCCGGCCTCGATCGCCTCATCGAGGCGGCCGAGGTTGGCGAGGGGCTGCATGGAGGCGAGCAGGACGCGGGCGGCCTCTACCGGCTCGCTTTCCGCGCCCGGAAGCGTTCGGGCCTCGTGGCAAACGGCCAGGGCCGTGTCGAATTGGCTGGTATGGGCGTGAGCCATGGCGAGGAGGCGACGCACGCCGATGCGCTGGGCGATGGTGCCCTCACGGTCGATCTCGGCCAGCAGGGACGCGCCCGTCTCGAGGGCGGCGGGTGGATCCGAAAGCACCTGCTGCTCGAGGTCGGCAATGGCCCTGTCGAAGCGGTTGGCGGTCGCCGGGTCCGTCATATGTCGATGTCCTGGAAGACGATGGTGGCGTCGTCCATGGTGACCGCGGCCGTCCATCCGCCGGACGGCAGGGTCAGGGAGAAATAGCCCTCGCCGGTGATGTCCGTTTCGCGGGCGCCAGGAACGGACGCGTCGAGTGGATCCTCGCCGGCCGGGATGAAGCGGATACGGAGTCCCTCCGGGACCTCATCCATGCCGAGCTGGCCGGTGACGAGCCAGTCATCGTCTTGCGGCGTCAGCTCGACGTCGAGGTCGGCGAGGTCGCTGACGAAGGCGAGCTGCCGGGTGCGACCGGTGGCGCCACGCAGGCCGGCGACCTCGGGCGTCGCGGCGGAATCTAAGATGAGGTCGGCGACGATCGCCGAGACACGCTCGCGGGCGCGTTCGATCAGGGATGGCGCGGAGGGCGTGACGAGATCCGGGCGAATGCGGGGCAGAAGCGACTCCAGCGTCGTGGCGAGCCGATCGGGGATCGACGGCAGCGGGCCGGTGAGCTGGCGGGTGTCGTCGAGCATGCGGATGGTGTCCAGGCTGGCCTGGCATTCCGGGCAGGTTGCGATGTGCTGCGCCAGCTCGGGATCATCGATGCCCCGGACGTAGTTGATGATGCGGGTTTCGAAGTTCAGGTCGTTGTGCATTCCGGATTGGTCCTCTCCTGTCTCACCTGAGTAGAGGGCGCTGGCGGCGGCGTGATACATCCCGGATCGGATGTATTGGGGCACAGACGAGCGCTCGGCCTGTCGGGGCAATTACGGCCGGGTGACGCCAAGATCGCCGATGTGCCCGCGGAGCTGCTTCAGGCAGCGGCCGCGGGTCGGGCCGATGCTGCCGATGGCGATGCCAAGGTCGGCGGCGATGTCCTCGTAGGCCGGGCGCGGGTCTTCCAGGAAGAGCATCCGAAGGAGGCGCTGGCAGCGGTCGCCGAGCCGATCGAGGGCGCGATGGACGAGGGAAGCCTGCTCCCAGGCGATGACCTGCTGCGGGGCGGTTGGCTCATCGTCGACGGGGTCGAATGTGTCGTCGAGCGGCTGCTCGCGCATCTGCTTCTTGTAGCGCCAGCTTTCGCGATGGGAGGTGGTGATCAGCCAGGCCGAGAAACGGTCGGTATCCTGCAATGATTCAAGTCGACGGAGAACGATGGTGAAGACGTTCTGGACGACGTCGGCGGCGTTATCTTCATCGAGGCCGCTCTTGAAGGCGATGGAGTAAACGAGCCGGGAGTAGCGGTTGACGAGCTCGGTCCAGGCCTCCTGGTCGCCGGCGAGGCAACGGTCGATCAGGGCGGCATCGCTCTGGTCGGTTGTCCTGCTGACAATCCGGGGCATGCATGGTCCTTTCGGGCGTGAGTTCGAGGCGGCCGGGCCGCGCCCATCAATAGTACGAGATGGGGCGGTCAATGGCGGGTGCACGAATCGTGCGTGGATGGCTCCACAGTAGAATGTCGAGACCGAACGATATATGCGCCGTGAACGTCACGGCTGCCACCCGGGTCTGACGGGGCAGGAGGAGAGATGGTGCGGAAGCTAACCGGGCTTGTGGTCGTGTTGTTGCTGGGCGTCGTGCTCGTCGCGTGCGGCGCGGAGGATGAGGACGAGCCGACGGCGGAGCCGACCACGGCCGAGGAGACGCAGGCGGTCGAGAACACGCCGGACGCGACGGAGGCCGGGGAGCCGACGGGCACGCCTGCTGTTGTGGTGGATGACGATGCGGCGACGCCTGCCGCCACGGCTGGCCTGACCCGCCCCGAGGTGACCGGGACGCCGGCGGTCGGGGGGGCGGACGCGCCGGAGCTGGCCACCCCCGATGCGGCGACGCCCGTTGCCTCGCCGGTGGATGCCGGAGGCGGCAACCCGATCGCGACGCCCGCATCGACGCCGATCGCATCCCCTATTGCTTCCCCGGTCACGGAGGAGTCGACCCCTGACGCGGCTGGCGGAATGGTCGTGCCGCCGCAGGGGGAGCCGACCGAGGCGCCCCAGATGATCCAGCTGGCGGGCGAGGTGGTGCTGAACGGGTCCGAGAACGAGGCGTTCGTGCTGACGGCTGAGGGGTGCGTCGGGCTCGGGCAGTACGCGAACCTGCGCGAGGGGCGCCAGGTGGTGGTGCGGAACGAGGCGGGCACTATCGTGGCGGTGACGGAGCTGGAGGGGACGAACGGCGGTGATGACTGCGCGTGGGACTTCGTGGCGCAGGTGCCGGAGTCGGATTTCTACAGCGTGTCGGTGCCGATGACGTTCGAGCGGGTGTTCCCGAAGGCACAGGTGAACGAGGGTGGCGGAGAGGTTGTGGTGGAGCTGCCGTAGGGGCGATAGGTTGTGGCCCGGCTCGATGAGGGCCAGCCGCGTCGGGCGGGACGACATTGGCCGCGCGGTTGGTGCCTGGGAACATCGCCCTTAAGCGCGGCCAAGTGCGTCCCGTACGGGGAACAAGCAGGTGCCTAGACGGAAGACGGCCCCGGAGCGAGCTTCGCTCCGGGGCCGTTTCCCCTGAGGAAAGGCTATTTCTGGAGCCAGCCGGTCCAGCGGTCGTCGATCTCCATCTCGCGCGCCCGCTTGCGGAAGGATTCCATCAGCGAGTTGGCGGCGACGTCGTAGGCGGCCTTGTCCGGCCAGGTGGTCTTCGGGTTGAGGACCTCGCTCGGGACGTTCGGGCACTCGGTCGGGTATTCGAGGTTGAAGATCGGGTGCGTCCTGGTCGGGGCGCTGACCAGGGTGCCGTCGGTGATGGCGTGGACGATGGCCCGGGTGTAGGCGATGCTGATGCGCTTGCCGACCGGGTAGGAGCCGCCGGTCCAGCCGGTGTTGACGAGCCAGACGTCCGGTCCGTACTCGTCGATGCGCTGGCCGAGGAGCTCGGCGTAGCGCTCGGGCGGGAGCGGCAGGAACGGGGCGCCGAAGCACTCGGAGAAGGTGCGCTGCGGCTCGGTGACGCCGCGCTCGGTGCCGGCGAGCTTCGAGGTGAAGCCGAGCAGGTAGAGGGATTGCGCCTCTTCCTTCGAGAGCCTGGAGACCGGGGGAAGCACGCCGGTCGCGTCAGCGGTCAGGAAGATGACGTGCTTCGGGTGCGGGCCCATGCCGCTTTCGACGTGGTCCGGGATGAACTCCAGCGGGAATGCCGAGCGGGTGTTCTCGGTGCGGGAGGCATCGTAGAAGTCCGGCATTTTCGTCTCGGGATCGAGCGGGACGTTCTCGATGAGCGCGCCGGGGTGGTTGGTGGCGGCCCAGATGCGCGGCTCGTCCGACTCCTTGAGCTTGATCGTCTTGGCGTAGCAGCCGCCCTCGATGTTGAAGACGCCGTTCTCGCTCCAGCCGTGCTCATCGTCGCCGATGATCCGGGAGGCGGGATCCATCGAGAGGGTGGTCTTGCCGGTGCCGGAGAGGCCGAAAAACAGGGTGGTGTCGCCGTCCGGGCCTAGGCTGGCCGAGCAATGCATGGAGGCCACGCCGCGCTTGGGCAGCAGGTAATTCATCATCGTGAAGATGGACTTCTTGACCTCGCCGCTGTATTCGGTGCCGGCGATGACGACGGTCTTCTCGGCGATGTTGAGCGCGATGGCGGTGGTGGTGCGGGTGCCGTGCCGCTCCGGATCGGCCTCGAGCTTCGGGGCGTGGATGATGGTGAGCTGCTCGCCGGGGATCTCCTGGCCCTCCTTCGGGACGATGAAGAGGTGTCGGGCGAAGAGGGCGATCCAGGGCACCTCGGTCGTCAGGTGGACCGGATAGCGGTAGTCGGGATCGGCGCCGACGTAGAGATCCTGGGTGTAGAGCTTCGGTTGCTTCGCGAGGTGGTCCAGGGCGTCCTGCTTGAGGATCCGGTAGTGCTCCTCGCTGATCGGGGCGTTGACGCGGCCCCACCAGATGTCGTCTTTCGAGGACGGCTCCTCGACGACGAACTTGTCTTTGGGTGAGCGGCCGGTGAACTTGCCGGTCGTGACGGCGAGGGCGCCGGTGGCGGCCAATTCGCCATTGCCGGCGGCGATCGAGTGCTCGATCAGCTCGTCGTTGGTGAGCTGGTGAAAGACCTGTTGAGTACCTTGCGCCTGCATCATTCCGGGCATCCTTTCCTCGTTGAACGGATCATCGCCTAACAGGCGTCCCACATTGATGCTTGTTGTCGAGTTCCGTTCCATGCCTTTGGCGGTGATTGACGATTGTCGCCTGAATACATCCCCGCGCAAGAAGTGTGATGCGAAAGGCCCGTTCTCGTCAATGAGTTGTGAAAAATTTTACAACCCTGGCGCACTTTTCCCCGCTCGTTGCGTATATAGAGTAGAGGGGTGCGAACATTTGTTCGTTTCCCTCTACCCGTGAGACGGGGCGGCATGGGCAACGGCGCCGGTGCCGCCCCGCTCGGGCCGACATTCCTTCGGAAGTACGGCCCCTACCACGAGGTTGCGGCGATTACCCCTTGTCTTCCTCGCGGGTGCGGACCTGGATGGTGCCGTTGAGCACCTGCGTATCGAAGAGCGTCAGTGCCGTGGTCGCCGGGCCGTGAACGGCGCGACCGTTGGTCAGGTCGAAGACGCTGCCGTGCCACGGGCACTCGACGCAGGTGCCATCGAGCTTGCCCTTGTCCAGCGGCCCGGAGAGATGCGGGCAGACGGGTGAGGCGGCGCGGATATACGGACCGTCCTTGAGGAGCATGACCGGCGTGCCCTTCACATCGACCCGTCGCAGCTCGCCGGGGACGAGCTCGCTCTCCTGGACGCCGGTGTCCTTCCATTTCTCGACCGGGTTGACGGCGATGTTGCGGTCGACGCCCATGCCGAGCACGTAGGAGAGGTGGCCGCCGATGTAGCCGGAGGCTGTCGCGATGCTGTGTCCGACCCAGGCGGTGGCGATGCCGGCGGCGCGCTTGTCCTGGTCGCGGAGGACCCACGACCAGATGTAGAAGCCGAGGGCGGTGGTGTTCAGCGTTGCGTGGAGCGCGCCGAGGCGGCGCGGTTCGTCGTGATAGGTGGCGTCGTACCACTGGGCGGCGCCGGTGAGGGCGGTCGCGCCGGAGCTGATGACGCCGAGCTTCAGGGAGAGGTCGGAGGCGCGCTCTTCCCCGATGACGTCCATGGCCATGCTGGTCGTGAATGCGCCGAGGGTGACGTCGGTGAGAAGCGGATGCAACGGGTGGCCGAGCCAATTGCCGTAGAGGATGTCTTTCAGGGCTCGCGGCGCCTTCTCCCCGAGGATGGGGGTGACGGCGGTCTTGATCGTTTCGGCCGGCTTGTCGAGCCAGGACGATGCAGCGGAGAGCTTTCCGAGGAGGCCGGGCATGGCTGGAGTCCTTTCTGCTGGTGATCCGATGTCCGTTTTCGGGAGATGTTGCATGGGGCATGCCGCCGGGAGAAGGAGGCGCTTTGCTGCGCAGGGCCGACATTGCTTCGCAAGTACGGCCCGTACACGAGATGACGAGGGTTCACAGGAGGTGTTGATGATCGTGCAAGGGCCGTGGGCCGGGGCGTCGGGGTGGCCGGCGGGAATGGTGACGACGGCGGATGAGGACCGGTTCGCGGGGTACGCGCAGGCGTCCGCGTTCTACCAGGGCGACCAGTGGCCGGAGCGGTGGCGTCAGGGTGATCCGCCGCCGCTGGTGTTCAACTACGCGCGGGCGCTGGTGCGGAAGACGGCGAGCTACGTCTTTTCCGGGCCGGTTGGCACCAGCGTGACGCCGGAGCACGGCGCGCACGAGGCGGCGAACCGGGCGGAGGCGTTGCTGACCGGGCTGCGGGACGAGCTGGCGCTCGGGCAGCTGGACATGAGCCTGGCGATCGAGAGCGCGGTGCTCGGTGACGCGGCGATGAAGGTGACGTGGGATCACGTGGCGGCCCGGCCGAGGGTGAGTGCGGTCGACCCGGCGACGTTGATCGTGCTGACCGCGCCGGACGATGCGCGGACGGTCGTCGAGGTGGCTCAGGGGTACGAGCTGACCGGGTTCCAGATGCGGCAGGTGTTCTCGCCGGAGATGGCGAGCGGGCTGGACCCGACTCGGGCGTATTCGGTGGTAGAGCAGTGGACGGCCGACCGCTGGCGCGTCTCGATCGCGGACCAGCCGGTGCATGACGGGCCGAACCCGTACGGCTGGATCCCGTACATCGTGGCGGCGAACGACCCGCGGCCGATGTCGTTCTGGGGGACGTCCGACCTGGACGACCTCATCGGCGTCTGCCGGGAATTGAACCGGCGGATGAGCGTGCTGGCGCATGTGCTGGAGCTGTCTGGCGCGCCGATCGCGGTGCTGGAGAACGTTGACGGCTCGGAGGGGATCCGGGTCGGGCCGGGCGCGAAGTGGGAGCTGCCGGAAGGATCGCGGGCGTACCTGCTCGACCTGCTGCAGGGCGGCGGGGCAGAGGTGCACCTGCGGTACGTGGATTTGCTGTTCCGGATGCTGCACGACCTGAGCGAGACGCCGCGGACGGCGTTCGGCGATTCGGGGCGAGACCTTTCCGGGGCGGCGCTGGAGGTGGAGATCCAGCCGCTGGTGCAGAAGGTGAGCCGGAAGCGGCGGATGTGGGACGGCGTGTTCGCCGCCCGGAACGCGATGTTGCTGGACCTGCTGGAGCGATTCGGCGGGGAGGACCTGGCCGGCCTGCGGCGGACGACGACGATCTGGCCGCCGGTGCTGCCGGGCGACCGCGACAGCGCGGTGCGGAACGCGGTGTCGCTGGTCGGGAGCGGGATCCAGAGCCGGCGGAGCGCGATGGCGTCGCTGGGGGAAGCGGATCCAGATGCGGAGATGGAGCGGATGCGGGAGGAGATGGAGGGGAAGGTGGTGTAGGGGCGGACATCAGAGTCCGCCCCTACGAGAGAAAACGATTCGTACCGCCGCACCTTGTGTGCGGCGTTTTGGTGCTCGGGAGCGCCGGACACAAGGTCCGGCGGCACATGGATAGGGAGCGAGGGACACAGATGACGACGCGGGCGGAGATGCGGGCAATGGTGCGGAACCGGCTGGAGGATGCGGGGCCGGATCCGTTGTGGAGCGACGAGGTCCTGAACGACGCGATCGCGGAGGCGGTGCGGCGGTACAGCACGCACGTGCCGCGGCAGGAGGTGGCGGCGATCGAGGTGCATGCCGGGGATCGCGAGATCGAGGTGCCGGAGAACGTGAACGCTTTGCGGGTGGCGCGGGTGTTCGACGACCGGGGCGTGCTGTGGCCGCGCTGGGAGGGATCGGGCGAGGCGCCGCCGGTGCCGATGGGGCCATCTGGCGGGACGCCGACGTGGCGGGCCTGGGGAAATACGTTGCTGCTCGGGATGCCGGCGCCGAGGACGAGCCTCTGGCGGGTGGAGCACCTGGTGCATCGGGACGCGCCGGTGGACGACGAGACGCCGCTCGATATCCAGCCGAACGACGAGGACATCATCGTCGCGCTGGCGCTGGCGGTCGCGCTTTCGCGGCGGGCGATCAGCGAAGGGAAGCGGTATACGGGCCGGGCCGGGGTGCATCCGCTGGCGGCCGCGGCGAGGAGCGCGCAGGTGGATGCGGACCGGATGTTCTGGGCGCGGACGCACCGGGCGCGGGGTGGATCGCTCGACCCGAGGGCCGGCTCGTGATCGGGTACGACCTTGGCGCGATGGGCGGCGGGCGTCCGGGCGATCCGGACGCTGTGCGGGAGACGTGGGACCGGGTGACGGATTACGTCTCGACGCGCGTGCCGGATGCGCTGGAACCGGTCTGGGACTTCGTCGGGCGCGTCGTGGAGGTCGCGCAGTGGGTGCTGGAGACGGTGGCGCAGGTGTATCCGGTGGCGTGGGAGCGCTGGGAGACGGCGGCGGACGAGCGGGTCTGCCCGGAGTGCGGGCCCCTGCACGGCATGACGTGGCCGGAAGGGGAAGGGGCCGTTCCTCCGGCGCACGTCAACTGCCGGTGCACGCGGGTCCACGCGTTCACGGAGTGGCGGACACGTTGGGTGCCTGAATGGCGGCTGCGCTGGACGACGCGGACGGAATTCGACTGGCGGATCACGGGCTGGGAGTGAGATGGGGCAACGGACGGATATCGTGCTCGATGGCGCGGGGTACATGCTGGTGCCTGGAAGCGGGGTCGCTTCCTACACCAGGTCACAGGACGGCGTCGCGGAAGGACGGACCGGGCGGATCGCGCTGCGGGACTTCTTTGGCGGGCAGCGGCGGGCGATCCAGCTGGAGCGCGACAAGGCGTTCGACGGGCTGGCGGTCGGTCCGGCGCTGGACGGTCAGGGCGTGGCGCCGTGGGGCAACGCGACGACGAATGTGGCCGTTCCCGCGCTGACGACGCTGCCGTTGGCCGGGACGCGGATCCCGTTCGCGTTCGTGCGCGACCGGCTCTATTTCGCGGTCGGGTCGCGGCTGTATGCCGGGCCGCATCGTGATGGCGGGTGGTCCGCGCCGGCGCTGGAGTGGGACGCCGGGGCGGCGATCGTCGATATGTGCCTCTACGCGTCCGACGGGCTGCTGCTGACGTTCGGGAACGCCAAGGACGTGACGTTCTACTCGACGACGCAGAACTCGTCGCAGGCGCTGAAGGCGGGGGAGCGCGGGTTCTTTATCGGCGGGTATGCCGGGTACGCGGCGTGGAGCGACGCCCGGCCGGAGGCGCGACCGAGCTACATCCAGATGGTGACCGGTTCCGGCGTGGACACGCGGATCCTCGACTACGACGTGATCGGGTTCGCGAACGTCGACGCCGAGCTGTTCGTGATCACGAAACAGTCGATCTACTCCTACAACGGCCGGGTGAAGGACGTGATGGTGCCGAACCCGGCGTATACGGGACCGGGCGACACGGACGACCCGACGACCCGCGCGCACCAGTGGTCCGGCGAGTTTACGCCGTATTTCCAGCACGGTGTCTACGCCGAGCCGGACGACTTCCGGGTATTCGAGGGGTACGGCGGGCGGATCCATGCGTGGGTCGCCGGGCAGATGATGGAGGACAACCCTCGCGGCGACCGGGCCGGGTGGCGCGCGACCGGGCTGTCCGGGCGGCGGTGCTTCGGCGGGACGGTCGCGGGCGGGTACGTCGTCGTCTCGATCGAGTCGCACGAGGGGATGAACGAGCTGTGGGCATGGGACGGCTCCGGCTGGTGGCGGCTGGGACAGAAGGCGATGGGCGCGACGGGGACGTGGATCTGGCCGACGCCGCTGGGCGGTGGCGGGGATGGACGTGACCTGATGGTGTTCCGGGACGGCGAGGCGGCGGTCGACCTGTTCCGTCTGCAGCACCGGTCGGCGGCGAGGCACGCGTATCCGCCGGCGGCGTCGTTCGTGACGCCGATGATCGACGCGGGCGAGCGGGACAAGGCGAAGGCGTGGCGAAAGGTCGGCGCGGTGTTCGCGTCGCCGGTGCGCTCGGGGAATATCGCGTCGTCGGATGCGGTGACGGTGCATCTCGATTACTCGCTGGACGCCGGAGCGACGTGGACGGAGGCGGAAGCGCGGACGCTGGTCGGGAACACGCTGGCGAACAGCAACTTTGTCCTGGAGGCTCACACCCCGGACACATGGTCCGGGGCTACGGGGGAACCTGCGGCGACGTCGCGGTTCGTGATGCTGCGGGTGCGGTGGGCATCCGTGTCGGATTGGGCGCCGGTGCTGGTTGGCGTCTGGGCGGAATTCGAGGTGATGGATTCGCCGGCGCGGAGGCGGCGGTGGTCGTTCCGGGTGCAGGCGCGGGATCAGGTTGTAGACCGGGGCGGGTCGGTGCTGGCGAGGACGGGGCGCGAGCTGATCGCGGAGCTGTGGGATTCGTGGCAGCAGGGCGTTCCGTTGTCGTTCCGGGACCAGGATTTCGACGCGGACCCGACTGAGCGGCGCGTGCGGATCGTCGGGATCAGCGAGACGGTGGCGAATCCGGGGGACGCGGGGAGGTGGGGTGATGCGGTGGTGGCGTTGCAGCTGGTGGAGGTGTAGGGGGTGGTGCCGAAGTGTTTGGTAGGGGCCGATATGAAATCGGCCCCTACCAGTACCGGTTCGCATCGATGAAAGGGAAACGCATTTGACGACGCCGAATCGGTCTTTGCGGGTGGTTGTGGTGCAGGGGCACCGGAATACGTCGGGTGGGGACCCGCGGGAGATGGCGAAGACGCCGGGTGTGGCGCGGGCGATCGTGGCGGCTCTGAACGCGGCGGGGCACCGGGCGGAGTGCCTGCAGGATGGGACGGACTGGTTCCCGGGAACGCTGGATGGGGTCGCGCGGGAGGTGATGAACCGGCACCGGAGGGAGCCGGTCGACCTGATGCTGGATGTGCATTTCGAGGGTGACGCGGCGAACACGCGGGGTGTCTTCGCGATCGTGCCGGACGGCGACGGGCTGCAGACGTTGACGCCGTATGCGGGGTCGGACGCGATCGGGGTCAACACGCTGGACCACGCGACGGCGCGGGAGATTGCCCGGGGGATCGCGCGAACGACCGGGTTGCCGCTACGGGCGTCGAATGTGGTCGAGCCGGGGGTGATGAGCGAACGGCGGACGTATGTCGGCGCGGACCTGGGGTGGCGGCTGGCGATGTTCGGGTACACGGCTCCGGCGCGGGAGCGGATGGTCCGGCTGGTGCTGGAGTGCGGGAACATCCGTAGCGATGCGGCGATCATCGAGTCACCGGGATTTGCGCAGAAGGTGGCCGCCGGGGTTGTCGAGGGAATCTCCCGGGCGCTGGCCGTCGGTGGGGTGGTCGCTTCACCGGTCGCGTTCCCGGCGTTCGGGACCTCGGGTCTCCTGGCCGAGCCACGGTTGGTGATGGTGACGGTCGATGCGTTGAACGCGCGTCAATGGGCGGAGACGGATCAGCCGATCAAGGGCGTTTGGAAGTCTGGGCGGAAGTTCTGGGCGCGGGGCTGGATCATCGGGGAGGCGGTGGATGGCAACCCGGTGTGGTGGATCACCGGGAAGGGACAGAAGTCGGACCTGCAGTGGCGGGTGTGGACCGGCGGGACGGATTTGGCGGGCAGGGATGTGCTGAGGCTGGCGGTGTCGCCGTGATATCGCTCCTTCGGACGATGCGCGGGGCAAACGCCCGTACAGATCGTGATGTGTCGGGGCAGACTCTGATGTCTGCCTTTTTCGCGCACCAGGGCGGACACGGGGTTCGCCCCTACGGCAAGGATGTTGTTCCCTTATGGAGATTCGGGATTCGGTGGAGCTGGTGGCCGGGGTGCCGGTGATGGTGGTGACGCCGGCGCTGGTCGAGATCGCGAAGGCGAACGGTTTGCCGGCGCGCTTCGCGGGCGTCGCGGCGATGGTGATCGCGGCGGTTTTGCTGGTGGTCGCGGAGATCGCGCTGGAGGGCGTGCCGTCGATGGAGGCGCTGCCGGTGTCGGTGGCGAGGTGGATTATCGGCGGGGTCGTTTACGGGATGGCCGCGGCGGGGCTGTACTCGCAGGGTCGGCAGATGAGCGAGCGGCGGGCTGCTTAGGGAACCGGGACCCGGATATCGACCCTTCGACGTTGCTCAGGGCGGGCGATTGCGGCGGCGGTGCGGGGCCAAGGGTATGCAGCCGCCGCACGTCGTTCCGTATGGGGGCTTGAGATGGTGGCGGGAGGGTTTGCCTGCTGGACCGCTTCGCGTAGGGTCCTTCGCGTTCGCTCAGGATGACGAGGAGGGGCAGTCAGAGGGACGACATTGCGGCGCGTGCGCGCGGATCCAGGGGTGTGCAGCCGCCGCAAGTCGTCCCGTACGGCGAATCGCGGAGAAGGCGAGGAGGGGTGCACACCGAAACGCTTCGCGTTGGGTCCTCCGGCCGAGCCCGTCAGTCGAGAAGCGGCAGCAGATCCTTGCTCCGCTCAGGATGACAGGGATCTTTTGGTGCAGGGTGGGCGGACACGGGGTCCGCCCCTACGGATATCGCCTCCAGGCGGAGTCGGGCCGGCATTGGTTCGCAAGCACGGCCCCTACAGCGGCCAAGTGGCTCCCGGGCGTCAGGATTCGGTGAGGAAGCGGTCCTTGCCGACGATGATGGCGGCGCAGAGGACGAAGAGGACGGCGCCGACGTACCAGAACGCGTCACCGCTGTTGATTCCGAGGCTGACTGCGCCGCCGACGCCGAGCATCATGATGCCGGCGGTGATGAGCTGGACGGTTTCGTTCCGGGAGACCAGCCCGGCGCCGAAGACGAGGCCGAGGAAGATCAGGAAGGCGCCGACCTGCATGATGGCGTCGGGGCTCTGGTAGAACGCGACGAGGACGAAGACCACCAGGACAAGCGCGAGGCCGAAGATCAGGCCGACCTGCTTCGGCGAGGCGTTTCCGGATGGTGGAGGTGGAACGTAGTCTGGTTCGTGACCCATGAACAACCCTGATGGCGAACGTGACGTGTTGCGGTGTGGTTGGACCCAGAGCCTCCCGGGCATGATCGGGCCGGTATTGCTTCGCGAGCACGGCCCCTACGGTGAGCGGGCCGACGCTTCCTATTGTACGACCCGGCGGTGAGACGATCCGTACACCCGCCCACAAGGGGGCGGGTGTACGGGGTCGCTCCGGACGTCGCTAGTTGTCCTCGATGACGATACGGGAGATCGTGATTGGCGGATCGAGGCTCTGGCCGTCGGCTGGCTGCTCGTGGATCCTGCGGACGATGTCCATCCCCTCGATGACGCGGCCGAAGGCGGCGAAGCCCTGGCCGTCCGGGTTGCGCATGCCGCCGAAGTCGAGGGCCGGCTGGTCGTTGATGCAGATAAAGAAGTCGGACACGGCGGAGTCCGGTGTGAAGCGCGCCATCGAGATGGTGCCATCGAGGTGGCGCAGGCCGGTTTCAGAGGTTCGCTCCAGCGGGATCGGGTCGCCAAGCTCAGACGCGCGGTCGGGATTCACTCCCGCCTGGATGACCTCGATCTTGACCTGGTCGTTGGGCAGGTTGTGGTCGTCGTCGTGTTGGCTGCCCTTGCGGAGGTTCTCGTTCGACTGGTTGTCCATGCGCACGGTGCGATGGAAGAAGCCGCCGTCGTAGAGGCCTTCCTCCACGTAGTGCAGGAAATTGGTGACGGTGATCGGTGCGGCCTGGTCATCCAGCTCGAGGCGGATGGAGCCGAATTCGGTGTCGATACGGACAATCTTGCTCACAGTTTTCTCCCCCAGCACGCTCTCACTGGCGTACCGGGGCAGCATACAGAATTGCCCGGCCCGTGTCATCGGGGATTGATCCCGATGCGGTGACGCCTGCCTGAAAACGGTGGATGATGCGATGACTTTCTCGAGTTGGTTACGGCGCGGGGCTGCTGGGCGGCTCGTCGGCATCGAGGAGCGAGGCTGTCAGCAGGACGATCGGCTCGTCTGACCGGTTCTCCCCGAAATGGACCATTCCCTCCGGTTCGGTGAACACATCGCCTGGCTTCAGGTCGGTCGTCTCACCAGAACGGAGCGTTTCGGTCGTCCCGTCCGCGCGCGTGATCTCCATCTCGCCTTCGACAACGGTGTAGGTGAGCGTGCCGGACTCGACGACGTTCACCTGCATGCCCGGATGCGTGTGTGCATCGAGGGCGATGTTCCCCGGGATGGTGTAGCGGACGAGCTGGAGGACCTGGCCGGTCGCGGCGTCCGGGAGCCCTTCGTTGATCACCTCGCGCGTCACGGTTGGCGTTGCTTCCGGCGAGGCATCCTGCGCGGCAAGCGCGATGCCGGCTCCGCTCGCCAGCGTAACCACCAGCAGGACCAGCACACCGAGAATCCGGGAAATCGGGGCCATACGTGTCCACTCCCTCATAAGCGAATCGATTCCAGACATAACCCGGACGTCATCGTATCGGAGGATGTCGATGTGGGCAATATCCCGGGCCCTATAGGGATCGTTGTGTTGACCTTGTCACGTTTTCCTGGCACGCGGTGACGCGGATGTCACGGCATTCCTGGCAGGATGGAGCCAGGGACGGGGATCGTGAGACCGCCGGAGGTGGAGTCATGAAGACGGGCGACTACACGAAGATGGAGCTGGGCCTGGTCTACGGCATGGGCATCGGAGCGATTGTGTTCCTGCTCATGCTGGTGTTGACGGGGGAGATCATGTGGGTGCTGGCGATGGGCGCCGGGATCGCGTTGGGTGCCGGTTTTGGCGCGACCTTCGACCAGAAGCGATAGGCGCCTCGTTGGCCTTGAGGCCGGGAACACGGATGCGGCGGGGAGAACGCATCTCTCCCCGCCGCATCCGTGTTTCTTGACCGTCGATGATACGCGTGGCAAGCGCTATGGCCGATGCCTTGTCACGCGCACGATCCTGCATCGCCAGGCGCTGTGAGCGCCTAGGCGCCTGTGCGTGTAGAGCTGGTTTGTCGCGGCGCCGGTTTCTTTCCGCCCCTGCCAACAATCGCATGGCGATCCGTCAGCTCCATGCCGTGGGCCCGCAACCACGCCTCTTCGCTGGGCGTGACGTATGCGTAGCCATGCTCGCGCTTCCGGATCTCGAGCTGCTCAGTCAGGATCGTCAGGAAGACGGACTGCTCTCGCCAGTCTGTTTCGGAACGACGTCGATCCATCATGATGTCCCTCACCTTCTTGTCCAGATGGACCGATGGTCCTCGTGGCCCGTGTGAATGCCGTTTGATAAGCCCCATACACAGGATGACTGCCCGGTGACGGGATTACCCTCTCCTTTGGGGTGGTTTATGGACGGCTGCGGGTTGCCTCGACGTCGTTGTGGCATCGGCCATACATGTCCACAGGGACGTTGGCCACGCTGATATAGCAGGTTGTTTGCCATGGATACCGATGGGGAACCCTTTTGAACATCGGCAAGACCGGTAGCAGACCCACACGTATCGCGAGCGCGAGATCGAGCTTCCGATGACGGAGACGGTGCGTCGCGACGGATACCGCCGGGGATGCGTGACACCGGGGGATGGCGTGCCGGTCAGTCTGCGACCAGCGTGATGTTTGGTGACGGGATCATCGCATGCAACTGATCGTGGGCAAGTGATTTTGGCCCGCGCGTTGATAGTATGGGGGTCAAGCTCTGCGCACATAACGTGCGGAGCAACGCCGCATCACTGATGGAGGCCAGTGCCACCACGTGTATCGCCCGTTGGGCGCTACCGCTAGCGAGGTGCGCGATGCCGATCCAGCCCATGCGGACCAGCCCCCTCCTGGTCGAGCGCGACGCCGAGTTGCAGGTGATCGAGGGCGTGCTGTCGGAGGTCGCCCGGGGATCCTGCCAGATCCTGCTTCTCAGTGGTGATCCTGGCGTCGGCAAGAGCCGGCTTGCGCGCGCGAGCGTGCAATGCGGCAGCGAGCTGGATTTCGAGGTCCTTGCCGGACAGTGCTCCGAACACGACCAGGACTTTCCTTTCGCGCCGTTCGTGGATGCGCTCCGGCAGTCGCTTGTCCCGGTGACCGATCCCCTCGCGTTCCTCGGCCCACAGGCGCAGGGGCTTCTCGAGCTGCTGCCCGAGTACGATGCCGCGGGCACGCTCGGCGCCTCTCCCGGGAATATCTCTCCGGAACAACGGAAACGCCGGCTGTTCGAAGCGATGGTCGCGTTCCTTCGACGGCGCACGGCCAATGCGCCGCAGATGCTGGTGCTGGAGGACCTGCACTGGGCGGATGCGACGAGCTTCGAGCTGCTCGAGCTGCTCCCGCTCCGATTGGCTGGCGAGCGCCTGTTGATCCTGGGGACGTGCCGCAGCGCCGAACTCTCACCCGAGGGCAAGCGGAGCCTGACGAGCCTTCACCGGAGACGCTCGTTGCAGGAGATCGCGCTGCTCCCCCTGTCACGGGAGGGCGTCGGAGATGTCCTGCGCGCCATGCTCCCCGCGTCCCCGCCTCACGAGCTTGTCGTGGCGGTGTCCGCGCGCACCGGCGGCAATCCGTTCCTGGTGGAAGAGCTGGTCGCCTCCGGCTATACGGCCGGCGCGTGGCTGAAGCTGCGGTTCCCGGTGCCGAGCTCGCTCCGCGACATCGTTCACCAGCAACTGGAGGGGCTGGACCAGGATACGCTCCGCGTTATCAACCTGGCGGCTGTCGCCGGAGAGCGCGTGAGGTTCGATCATCTGATCCGGCTGAGCGGGCTCGATCGCGATGCGCTCCTGTCACGCCTGCGCCAGCTGGTGGACCGGGGCATCCTCGTCGAAGGCCGTGACGACGCCTGGCCAACGATCCAGTTCCGGCATGCCCTGACGCGTGATGCCGTGCTCGATCGCCTGCTCCTTCCGGAACGTCAGGAGCTGCATCGCCTGGTGGCGGATACGCTCGAGGAGGAGGCGAGCCGGGATCCTCCGCCCGGGGTGCTGGGCATGCTGGGGCATCACTTCCACGACTCCGGGGAGTGGGTCAAAGCGCTGAAGTACGCCACGCGGGCCGGACAGGCCGCGCTGGATGTGCATGCCAACGCGGAAGCCCTGGCGCATTTCCAGCGGGCGCTGGACGCGGCGATCGCGCTGGATCATGCGGACCGCGCCAGCCTGGAGATCAGGTGCGGGGAAGGGTTTGCGCTGCTGGGCGATTTCGACTCCGCGCTTCACCACCTGGAGCAGGGCCTGGAGCGCGCCCGGCAGGTGGGTGACACGGTTGCGGCATTGGAAGCGACCAATGCCCTTGCCGGACTCTTCGCCAGCCGAGATTACGCCATGGCGCGCTCGTACGCCGAACGCGCGGTGGAGCTTGCCCGGGCGGGATCGGACCCGGCCTGGGAAGCCCGGGCGCTGAACCGGCTCGGGAATGTGCTGACCAACCAGATGCAGTTCGCCGAGGGGCGCGCGCTTCATGAAGAAGCGCTGGGGATCGTCGAAGGCGCGCATGACGACTGGGGAAGCGCGGACGCGCTCGACCATATCGGCATGTCCCACTATCTCTCGGGGAACGTTCACGAGGCGCGATCCGCGTTTGGCCGGGCCGCCACGACTTTCTTGCAGGTGGGCGATCTCGAGCGGGCCGCGTCCGCGCTGACGAGCCGGGGGTTGTACCTTGCCGTGCTCGATGGGGCCTGTGTCACCGATGCGCCGCCGGCTGCCGCTCGACTCGACGCCGAACGCGGCTTGCAGACGTGTCGCGACATTGGCTGGCGAGCGGGCGAAGCGTACGCACTCGTCGCCCTCGCGTCCGGTGATCTCGGTGAAGGCCGGATCGACGATGCGCAGCGTCATGTCGACGCCGCGCTCGCGATCGCCCGGGATATCGATCATCCGCAGTGGATGGTTATCGGCTTGTTCCTGCGGGGGATGCTCCACGCATGGACGCTCGATGACGAGCAGGCGCTGGGTCACCTTACCCGCGCCCGGGAGATCGCGAAGGAGATCGGGTCCATCCAGTGGACCGAGCGGCTGGACGCGTGGATCGCGCGCTGCGACCCGAATGCCCCTGTCGCGATCGGGACGCACGTCCGGGATGGACCGCTTTCGACGATTGGCCAGCGACGAAGGCTGCTGACGCGGATCGAGCATGCGCTCGAGCATGGCCGGTGGGAGGAGGCGCATGGCCTCACCGGGCGCTTCCGGTCCAGGGATGGCGCGTTCCCGGCGGCGGAGCCGGCGCTGCTGCACGCCATGGCGCTTGCCGGCATGGAGCGTCGCGATGAGGCGGACGCCGCGTTCGAGGACGCGCGTCGGCTGGTCCTTGGGGTCGGCCCGCGAGTGTTGTTGTGGCGGATCGCGGCCGGCCGCTCGCTGTTGTGGAGCGACGTCGATTCCCGGGTCGCGGGGTTCGAGGCCGGGTCCGCGAAGGCCCAGATCGAGGCGATGGCGGCTACGATCCCGGATGACACATGGCGGGCTCGGTTCCTCGGTGCCCCGTCCGTCCAGCCATGGATCGCGCCCGCAGGTCGCCAGCGCACGCGCATGACCTCCTCTCCGGGGGGCCTGACGGCCCGCGAGATGGAGGTTGCCACTTGCGTGGCGATGGGAATGAGCAACAAGGAGATCGCGCAGGAGCTCTCGATCTCCGGGAAGACCGTCGAGATGCACGTCGGCGGCTGCCTCGCCAAGCTCGGGTTCCCGTCGCGCGCCCGGCTCGCCGTCTGGGCGGTCGAGCAGGGGCTCGTATCGTCATCCGGGCCCCGGGACGATACAGGGACGGTGCCCTGACGAATACGGGGAAATCCCTCATGTCGACGAGGGGCTCCTCTGGCCATCGTGGAGCCGGACAGCATCATTGATGGTCGGTATCCAGAAGGGAGCTCCGAGATGAGCGAGCGCCAACGAGGACCGGGGCCTGCGATGACTCGTCGTCGTGCCGTTGGATTGACCCTTGGCGCGGGTTTCGCCATGAGCCCGCTTGCGATCCGGGCCCATATGCCGCCGGCTGATGATACCGGGTCCCCGCCTGGCGGTTTCGATTTCGCGCACCCTGAGGCGTTGGTTTCGGTCGACTGGCTCAGGATGCGCCTGAATGATCCCGATCTCGTGCTCGTCGGTTTCATGCCGGCGGAGGAGCTCGAATCGGGTCGGATTCCCGGCTCGGTTCAGGTCGACTGGCCGGAGCTGGAGGTGATCGATACGTCGGATGCCTCGATCGAGAGCTGGCAGCAAGATGTGCAACAGCTTCTGGGCGGCCTCGGCATCGCGGTGGGCAGCACAGTGGTCGCCTACGATAACGGGACGTTGCTCTCCGCCCGGTTGTGGTGGATCCTGCACTACTTCGGGCATGAGAACGTCCATATCCTCGATGGTGGCCTCCCGGCGTGGCAGGCGATGGATGGAGAAGAGGAGTCGGGCGCGTTCGAGGCGCCCTCTGGAGGATCCGCGTACGCGGGAACGCCGAATGCCGACCTGCTGGCGCAGCGCGACGAGGTGCTGGCGATGTTCGAGGCTCCGGACGTCGTGGTGCTCGATGCGCGCACTCCGGAGGAGTTCGCCGAGGGGCATATCCCGGGCGCGGCGAACCTCAACTTCCGGCTGAACGCGGCTCCGGAGCCGCCGAAGTTCTTCAAACGGGCTGATGAACTTCGGGCGATGTACGACGAGATCGGCGTGAGCGGGGACAAATTGGTGATTCCCTATTGCGCGTCCGGCGTGCGGTCGGCCGTGACCGCGTTCGTGCTGTACCTGCTCGGGTATGACAACGTCGCGCTCTATACCGGCTCCTGGCTGGAATGGGGCGAGCACCCGGATACGCCGAAGGAGACAGGCGCATTGCCGATACCCCTTCCGAGGGTGCCGAAACCATACTGAGGCCACGCTGAGTGACGTCAGGATTCCCTTGCTACACTCCCCTGCAGACGATCGAGGCCATCCATCGCGAGCAGGGGAGATCACTGTGTCGACGACGACCAGCACCGGAACACCGTCCATATTCCTCACCAGCGGCAAGCTGGCTCATTTCGAGCCGGGGGCAGGGATCGAGGCTGGCGCGGCGAGCCGCGACGTCGATCATACCGGGTGGTGGGATATCGCCATCCCGGGTGATGTCCATCGCACACTGATCGACGCCGGGGAGATTCCCGACCCGTTCTGGGACCAGCAGGAGCGGGACGTCGCCTGGATGGAAGAGAAGGAGTGGTGGTATCGCATCCCGCTCGGGGTGCCGGACGCCGTGTTGGGTGAGGACGAGCGGTGGCAGCTCGTCTTCCATGGGCTGGATACGTTCGTGACGATTTTCCTGGACGGCGACGAGATCGGCTCCAGCCAGAACATGTTCCATGACACGGTGATCGACGTCACCGGCCGCGTGCAGCCGGGCGGCGAGCACCTGCTCGCGCTGCAGTTCCACCCGCCGTTGAAGATGGTCGAGGGGAAGCCGCTCGGGCCGTGGGACTTCTACCCGATCGAGCGGACGGCGATGCGCAAGGCCCAGTTCGGATTCGGCTGGGACTGGGGGCCGCGCCTGCCGACGATCGGCGCCTGGCAGCCGATCGAGCTGCGACGGGTTGACCGGGCGAGCATTCTCGGGCTGCATTTCGACAATGTCGAGCTGGCGCCGGACTACTCGCAGGCGTTGGTCGCGGTGCGCGTCGAGGCCCAGCCGGTCGCCGGGGCCGATCCGCTCCGCGCCCGGGCCGTATTGTGGGAGCCGGAGACCGACCGGGAATGGACCGCGACGTTCGACCTGCCCCTGAACCCGGAGGCGATCGCGGATGGGCGCGCCTACCTCACGATCCCGCAGCCGAAATTGTGGTGGACGCATGATCTCGGCGAGCCATTCCTCTACGCCCTGACGGTTGAGCTGCTGGCCGGGGAGGATGTCGTCGCGACGGACGAGCGCACGGTCGGCATTCGCTCGATCGAGCTGGACCAGTCGCCGGACCCGGACGAGCCGGGGACGCGCTTCTTCCGCTTCGTGCTGAACGGCGTGCCGATCTTCGCGAAGGGGGCGAACTGGATCCCGCCGGACTCGTTCGTCGGCGCGATCGAGGACGAGCGGTACACGCGCTGGGTGGAGGCGGCTCGCGACGCGAACATGCAGATGCTGCGCGTCTGGGGCGGCGGCATGTACATGCACGAGCATTTCTACGACGAGTGCGACCGGCTCGGCATCCTCGTCTGGCAGGACTTCATGTTCGCCTGCGCGGGGTATCCGGAAGAGGACCCGGAGTTCGTGCGCGAGGTCGATCTGGAGGCGCGGTACCAGGTGCGGCGGCTGCGGAGCCACCCGTCGCTGGCGGCATGGATCGGCAACAACGAGGTCCACATGCTGACCGACGGGCAGTACTGGAACGTGCCATTCGACGAGCGCCCGCCGTACGGCGATCTCTACTTCAACACGATCCTGCCCAACGCGGTGCGCGAGTTGGACGGCCGGACGCCGTACTGGCCTGGGTCGCCGTATGGCGGCAACGACTACAACAGCATGGAGGACGGCAACCGCCACAACTGGGACGCCTGGCACGGCCAGAGCCCGCGCCGCTTCTTCGAGGGCGGCAAGGGCGGGCCGCTGACGCCGGAGCGGGTGAGCTACCGGCGCTATGCGGAGGACATGACGCGGTTTTGCTCGGAATTCGGGCTGCACGCCTCGCCGGTGATCGAGACGCTGCGGCGCGCCGTGCCGGAGGACCAGCTTTACCATCACAGCCCGTCGATGGACTGGCACAACAAGGACAACCCGAAGAACAAGGGCGACATGCTGATGGAGTCGGTTACCGGGGTGCCGGACAACCTTGAGGACTACATCGACTTCAGCCAGATCGCGCAGGCGGAGGGCATCACGTTCGGCATCGAGCATTTCCGCCGCCGCACGCCGCATTGTTCCGGCGCGATCGTCTGGCAGATGAACGACTGCTGGCCGGTGCTGAGCTGGTCGGTGATGGACTACTACGGCTTCGGCAAGGCGGGCTATCACTACCTGCGGCGCGTCTTCAACCCGGTGCTGGCGTCGTTCAAGGGAACGGACAGCGGCGTCGAGCTGTGGATCACGAACGACACGCTGCAGCCGTTCCGCGACGAGATCACGGTGACGCTCGGCACGTTCTCCGGCGACGTCGTCGAGGAGCGGCGGCTGACGGTGGACGTCCCGGCGAACACCAGCCAGCCGGTCGATGTGTGGGCGGGGGATATCGCCGGAAACGACCGGTACCTGCGGGTTGCCAGCGATGAAGAGCGTTTCTACGACAACCGGCATTTCTTCGTCGATTTCAAGGACCTGGACCGGATTCCGGCCGAGCCGAGGGTGGAGAAGCGCCGGGTAAGCGACCACGAGATGGAGGTGACGCTGACCGCGCCGGAGGACGGCTACTGCTGGTTCGTGCACCTGCAGCGGCCGATGGCCACGACCAGGTACAGCGACAACTACGTCGATCTCGCGCCGGGCGTGAGCAAGGCGATCACGATCATGGACTCCACGACACCCGTCGACCCTGATCAGGTGACGATCGGCTGGCGGTAGCGGGATGCCGGTGAAGGACGATCGTCATCTGTCATGGTCGGGGATGCCGCCATCGCTGCGGGCGATGGTGGTGCTGGTGATGCTGGAGGTCGTCTTCCTGGCGGTCGCGCTCTACCTCGGAATCGGGGGAGACGGCCGCGGCCGCGCCGGGGACCTGATCAGGGATATTCTCGGCCAGGGCGAGGTGCGGTCGGAGGCGTGGCTGCGGGTCGCGTGGGCGATGCCCCTGGTGATCGCGGTGACGTTGTTCGTCGCGTGGCGGATGGGCGAGCGGTTCGTTGCGGAGCGTGATGCCGGAAAGGGCAAGTAACCCCGGCCCCAGGCTGACCGCGCGGGGTGCCGGTAGCGATCGATCTGGGGCAAACCAGCGATATGCCGGTTAGGCCGCGGGCTGATCCTCGCAGATGAAGCTGTATACCGTGGTGCGCTGGCCTTGCTCGATGATGACGTTGCCCTCGGCGTCGACGCTGTCGGAAACCGCCTTGCACCAGGCGACGTCCGTCATCTCCAGCGTGTAGAGCCCTGGTTCCAGGTCAGTGAACGTAGCATCGCCCGAATCGTCCGTGCTGGTCGTCATGGGCGCAACGGCCACTTCGCTGACCGGTGCAAGGGCAAGCTGGTGCACCCCGCCCTCGGAATCGCAGAGCCGGAACCAGTCGTAGTCCGTGGTGTCGTCCGGGACGTCTGCGCAGGTGTAGACCAGGACCACCAACTCGCCGGTCCCGGGGGCCGGGGTCACGGTCGGCGCGGCACTAGTCTGGAGATCGGACGTCATGCCACTGCCGCAATCGATGCCGGGACCGGTGACGGGCAGAATGTTGTTCGCCGCCTTGAGCCAGTACGTCGCCGTGCCCGCCGGAACGGCGTGACCATCAAGGACCAGCGTGACGGTATCATTATTGCCCTTCGTCTGGTAGCCGGTGACGCCCGTGTGCGGGTCATCGGCCACGTATTTGTATTCGCCGCCAACGACCTCGGCGCAGATGGCTTCTTCCGGCACGTCGAGGTGATTGATCTTCTTGCCGCCATCCGGGACAACGCCTGTGAAGGTGCAGGTGGATGTGCCGTCGTCGTCATTGTCGCAGGCGACCTCGACGCGATAGCCGCCGTCTCCGGAGATGACGGGGCCATTCCCGTTCTTCTTGTCGTCCTTATCCTGCTTGTCCTTGTCTTTCTTTTCCTTGCCGGGCCGGTCGTTCGCCTTGTCGTCTTTCTTGCCGTCGCTGTTTCCCTGGGCCATCACCACGCCGCTTCCGGGCATGTCCGGAATGGTCACCGCCAACATGCCACCGATGAGCAGCAGCACGGCCAGCAGCCGGATGGCATTCGCGTTGCGCATGCGTTGGTCCTTTCGCGTCCCGGGTCATCGTGACCGGCTCCGCTCCTGCATGGGACATGCCAGTTGCCGGAAGGGAACCAATCGTCAGTGATTATCGTCTTTTGCCGAGGCGCAGGGGCGCCGGGATACGACTAGGAAGAAGGGGACACATGGCATTACTGGCGTCGCAGGACGAGCGAGACCTGAAATGGTCGGAGTACTCGTCGAAGCTGAAGTTGCTGATGATCGGGGTGATCGCGCTGGTCTTCCTGATGGCGATCGCGTTGTTCCTCGGCATCGAGCCGGCCGGCAGCAATCGTCTTGAAACACTGTTCCGGGGTTTACTGGGGCAGGGTGACGTGAAGAGCGAGATGTGGCTCTGGATCTCGCGGCTCTCGGTCGTTGGGATTGTGGTCTCCGTCGTCATGATCCGCCAGGAACAGGGCCGGATCGTGCGGGAGAAGCGTCACCACCCGGACCAGACGGTCGGGACGGCCTGACGGGACGCATCGACGGCACCGTCCGTCACAGGGACGAGTAGGTCATGGCCAGAAACAGGAAACAGGAGGAAGAACGGTTCGGCTGGTCGGCATTCTCGACAAAGCTGAAGCTCCTCACGTTCACCGTCCTCGCGCTGACGATCCTGATGTCCACCGCGCACTCCCTCGGCATCGACACCGGGGATGCCCAGCGTGGGGACGATCTGGTGTCGGGGCTCCTGGGGAAGGGCGAGGTCAGGTCCCTCTTCTGGCTCTGGGTCGCGCGGATCTCCATCGTCGGGATCGTCGTCACCGTCATCATGATGCGCCGGGAGGAGCGGCGGATCTCCAGGGAGCGTCGCGAGCAATCCGTTCACTCGCCCGATGCCATTTCTGACAACTCCACCAAGAGCGAACCCGGCCAGTGGTGATAAGGGCTTGAATAGCGCTTTCCCTCCACCAGAAGGAGATGGTCATCCTGACCGGAGGGAAGGATCCCCCGAACCCACAGGTTCGGTCCTTTAGGCGCAGCGGGTTGCCCGGATCTACGCCAGCCGTTCTTTCACGTCGGTCTTTGATTGCCCGAAGAGAGCCCGGCGCTGCGGCGCCGGGGGGTCCTTCGCTGCGGCTCAGGATGACACAGGAAGGTCGCGTAGATGGATGCTGTGATGTGTCCAGAACCGCTAATGCCTGTACCACTCGTGGCTCAGGTCATACCACTTCGGGTTCTTTTCGGCGATCAACGCGAGTTTCTTCTCCCGCTTCCACCCCTTGAGTCGCCGTTCACACGCGATCGCGTCGTCAACGTTCGCGAACGCCTCGAACCAGACGAGGCGGCTGACACCATATTTGCTGGTGAAGCCGGGTAACGCCTTGGTCTTGTGTTGCCAAATTCGCCGTTCGAGGTCACTGGTCATGCCGATGTAGATCGTGCGCGATGGGTTCGCGACGATATAGACCACATACTCGTTCATCGTGTGCTCCATCAACGCTCTCTCACCATACTCAAGCGATAGTTGACATAGTACACCCGGCGCTATTTCGAGGGGTGCGGGCCAGCGTTGGAACACCGCTTCGCGTTGGGTGCTACGCTGTGACTCAGCATGACGTGGCTCCTTGTGTGGTGGCAGAAGAGCCGGGTCACGAGCCATCGCAATGCGCGGTCGTGGATCCAGGCCGTCCAGAACCGAAACGAGGGCCGCGCTGATGACGAGGTCGTCGTGGCCGGCAGCGGGCGGGACGCTCCAGTGCAGGCTGTTGCCGGGGCCGTTCGCGGTCGTGTACTCGGTGGCGCGAAGCTGCCGGTAGAACTCCGTCGTATGTCTCTCGCCATCCTCGGCGTATTCCTTGTACCGGCCGGTCTCGATCAGTGACAGGAAATCCCAGCCGAGCCTGCTCTTGCTGGCGCTGGTGAAGACGAACGGCACGACCCGGATGCCCCGCCGCTTCAGGTGCGATGCGAGGAACGATGCCAGTCCCGCGCCGATACCGGTGGCGTCGACCACCATCCACGTGGCCTTCCAGACATTCGTGGCGAGATCCATGAGCTGGCCGTGCAGCTGCGCATGCGGGATGCCTGTCCAGGCGTACCGGTCGACGACCCGATAGAGCGCCTGCCCGTCGGCACGTCCATGCAAATCGACCTCGACGACGGTGAGCGCCGTGCTGTCGCGCCGGGCGGCGGTATCCAGCCCGAAGGCGAGGCGATTGCCGCCGGATTCCTCCTCGCCAGCGACATCGGCCAGCAGCGCGTAGCGCTTGCCCGGTGTGGCGGCATGTTGCCGTGGATGATCGCCCATCATCTGGGCGATGCGTTGTGGCGGGAAAAGGCCCTGCTCGCCGTCCAGCTCCTCGAGCAGGTATTCGGTGCGGATGTAGGGGTGCTGCTCGCCGAACTGCTCGATCCGGGCGCGGACGCGATCGCCGTAGGCCGGAACCTCCCGGGCGACAACCGTCCACGGCACGCGGAAGACGCGCTGGCGACCCTCTTCCGTTTCCTTCTCGCGCAGGTATCGCATCTGGCGGGCGAGGAGGGTGTGCTTGCTCCAGACCGTGCCGAGGAAGATCGTCGGGGCGTTGGTGCTGGCCGCCATCGGATCGAAGACCGCATCCCACGTCGCGGGGTCGATGTCCTGCGTCTCGTTGGCGATGAGGGCGAGGTCGGCGGTCTCGCCACGGGCATTGGCCGTCGGGGCGGCGGAGAGGAAGCTCGCTTTCGCCTTGCCGACGCGCACGGTTGGTCCGGTGGTCGTGATGTGGACATCGGTGATTCCGGTGTCGCGGAGTC
>Ga0182741_1001491_pt1 | contig 30240 bp, 30 predicted proteins | sample eDN5th37CBELigOP_FD_128874 | JGI IMG/M metagenome (GOLD analysis project Ga0182741, IMG submission 128874) | Enriched Organic Plus compost microbial communities from Emeryville, California, USA - eDNA 5th pass 37_C BE-Lig OP (version 2) (version 2) ... | reverse complement strand
TTAAGCAGAGACCGGTTTTCAATACCGGAACTGCTCCGCGAGGATACGTTCATCCCATGAATGGCTCTGGTCGAACAGCAGCGTGACAGTCGAGCGCCGCGATTCCCTGACCGTCACCGACGTCACCGAACGCACCTCTGCATGGTCTGCTACCGCATTCACCGGGCGCTTGTCTGCCTCGAGGATGTCAAAGCGCACAATCGAGCGGTTCGGGATCAGCGCGCCGCGCCAGCGGCGGGGCCGGAACGGGCTGACTGGCGTGAGCGCCAGCAGCGGCGCGTCGAGCGGCAGGATCGGGCCGTGGGCGGAAAGGTTATAGGCTGTGGAGCCCGCGGGGGTCGCCACCATCACGCCGTCGCAGATCAGCTCGTCCAGGCGCACTTGGCCGTCGATGGTGATGCGGATCTTGGCCGCCTGTGCCGACTGCCGGAACAGCGACACCTCGTTGATCGCGCGGCCGGTCAGGACATTGCCCTCGGCCGTCTCCGTGGTCATCACCAGCGGCCGGATCGTTTCGGAAAGCGCTGCCTTGATGCGCTCCGGCAGGTCTTCCTCGCGGTATTCATTCATCAGGAAGCCGATGGTGCCGCGGTTCATGCCGTAGATCGAACGGCCGGAATCCATGTTCTCCTGGATTGCCTGCAGCATGAAGCCGTCGCCTCCGAGCGCCACCACGACGTCCGCCTGGTCGATCGGCGTCTGGCCGTATAGCGCGGCAAGCCGCGCGGCTGCCTCGCGCGCATCGCGATTTTCGGCGCAGATGAAGGTCAGGGCAGGGCGTTCAGCTGTCATTCGTCTTCCGTCGGGCGAGCGCGGACCGCGCGCCGCGCCTTCAAGCAGTTAGCACGGGCGGGGCGACGAGCATAGCGGCCCGCAAAGCCATGCACATTCCGCTTTACACCTGTGACGGATATGGTAACCGATGCGCCGTGCCCTTGTAGCTCAGTTGGTAGAGCACCTGATTTGTAATCAGGGGGTCGCGGGTTCGAATCCTGCCGGGGGCACCATTCCAACCCATTGTTGCGCATATTGTTTCGCCCCATCCGCATGAGAACGCGCAGTGAACAGTTTTCACCGTGCGACTTTTCGTGCGACTTTAATTAGTCGCACGACTGTTCTGCAGCGGGGCACCCAGGTGCCTTTCGGTGGCGCGCAACTGGTCTGAAATGATGTAGAGAAGGGGCATGGCGAACTGGCGCGCATGCGGCAGTTCATCATGCTCGGCATGTTCGCCGATGAAAATAAGGGCATCAACGAGCCCTTCCAGATAGGCCAGCCGTTCTTCGATCTTAGTCGTGTATGAATAATTCATGACGCTCCCTCCGCAACCCAAGTGAGAGGAAGATCGCGCGCACTGCAGGTGTGGTCAATCCGAAGAACAGATGGCTTCCGGTGATCTGTGGAATGGTTGGATAAGTCTTAACTGCTAACGTTAAATCCACAGAATACTGGCATGGGCGCCGACCTTTTTGTTCAAAGCCCGATCTCTGTTTCACCGCCGGCCTCGAACCAATGCACCATCTTGCCCATAGCGCTGTCGGCCATTTCAGGATGACGCGCCAGGTAGTGCTTTAGAACGCGGGTTGCGCTCTCTAGCGTGTGGCCTGTCACGGCGATGATCTCGGGGATGGTTGCGCCGGCGAGCGCCATCCAGGTCACGGCCGTGTCGCGTAGGTCGAGATCCCAGAAGCTTTTGAGGGAAGGGCACGGCTCGACGAGGAAGCGGCCCGCTGGATCCTTCACGCCCTTGACGGCCTGGTCGCGCAGCTCGCCAAAGAGGTGGCTGTAGTGAAAGCGCTTGAGCGGCACCCATCGCGTTTCGTCCAGGATCACATGGGAGAAGACGAGCTCCACACGGGCGCGCTCCTTGTCCGTTCGGGCGGCAAGCAGCGCTTGCGCGCGGACAGCGGCGCGCCGCTCGCGTGCGGCCTGCAGGCGGGCCTCGAGCATGGGCACGTCGCGCACGGCAACGACCGCGCCGGATTTGCGCTGACGGAAGATGCGCCGGCCGTTGAGCAAGCCCTTGTCGACAAGCGCCAAGCGGTCAGCCTGGCGTTGTCCTGTCCAAACACCCAGCACCACCATGTCACCCAGCCATGGCTTGCCGATGGCATCGGCCGTGGCCACGAGCGTTTCAATCTCCTTGCGGGATCCAAAGCGCACGCGCGGCGGCGGCAGCTCCATCTTGATGCGCAGCGCTGGGTTGACGCTGATCTTGGCGCGGCCGCGCAGCTGTGCCCATGAGATCGCCGAGGACAAGACGCGCACCGCGCCATTGGCGGAAGCCAAGCCACGGCTTTCCCAGATCTCTTCAAACATGGCGCGCACCGCCGGCTGCTCGAGGGCGCTGACAGGCGCATTCCAGATCAGGGAATGATCGCTTTCGATGATGCCGAGCTTCTGCCGGTAATCCCGCTTGGTGTTTTCCGAGTAGCCGATCGGCGGCGGATTGATGAATTTTGGCGAACGCTGCCATTCATCAAGCATCTGGGCCACGGTATAGATGCGCCTGGCTGGCTTACCCGAGGGGCGGCCGCGCTTTGATGCATTGGCGCGCCGCTGTTCCTTGAGCCGCGCCTGAAAGCGTTCCGACCAGTCCACGGCCTCACCGCGCGTGAACCAGCGGCCTTCATGTTTTTCACCTGGCAGAAGATTATCCGGCGACCAGTCGGCCGGCGGATCTTCCGGCCAACGCAGATCCGTGCTCTTGAGGCCCATGGCGCGCAGATCCTTGCCTGGCTGAAAGCGAGGGCGGCCGTTGCGCCAGCTGACATGTGGATGGGGGTTCTTTGGCATTGAGTGGCTCCTTTCTCAAATGCCTGGGTATTGAAGCCCGAGCGCGAAAAGTGAATCGAGCGCGAGCAGAAGTCAAAAAGCCGGACGGCTACCCAGAACACTGGCCGTCCGGCAATTTGGCGCGCACCGCTAGAGGGAGGGGCTAGGCGCGCGCTGGGCATGCCGCTGACCGTGCACGGTGGTGGGCGCGCAAGGCAGGACAATCCGGTGAAACAGTTCCATCGGGGCAGCACGCGCCGCCCGAAAGGTGCCAGTCGTCACAGACAAACTCGACAGAGAAGCTGCCGAGCGCGACGGGCCGACGCTGGTGGGAGTGCAGAAGGCAGACACCGAGCGCCAGCAGAAGCGCCAGGGCGGATCCGATGGCGAGGATCAGGAGAAGATAGATCCCGCTCATGACTTCCTCCTGTTCCGGCGCATCTGCATGACGCCATAAGCATTGAGGCCGGCACCGGTGAGCATGAGGCGCACGCCCCTGGTCGACGAATAGTCGAGACGTGCCAGGCCGGAATGAATGAGGCGCTGCGCGGTCTTGAGACTGACGGCGCGGTGCAGGCCGGCGCGGTAGCCATTGGCCTTGCGGCTCGGGGTATGGTCGTGGATCAGCTCGAGCGCCATGCGATCGGTGCGGGTAAGATCCCGTGGATCCACGCAGGCCAGGGATGCTTGTGCATGCGCGTTCATTGGGTGCCTCCATATCGGTCAGACAGGGCGGCCTTGTACGCGGCCTCATAGTCAACTGACGCGTTGTCGTTGGCAGGCGGTGCGATCTCGTTGTTGTCGCGCGCCACGAAGATCTCGCTCACGCAATTGAGCTGCACCGGCGCATGGCGCATGCCGGCCAGGCTTCCGGCGGCCCATATGCGTGCCTCTGGCACGGCTATGGCCAGCGGCCCCGCTGTCTCTATGCCTTCGCAGATGATGACGGGCTGCGGTTCTTCACACGCCCAGAAAGGAAGTGCCGCCGGCCCCATGGCCAGCTCGATCACCGCGCCCAGCGCCTCGCCAAACATCAGCTTGGGCGGCTCCACCGGCGCTTTGGCCGCGCTCACGGGATCCAGAAAGGTCACATGGCAGGCGGAGATCTCGCCATTCCATTGGCGCATGGCCGAATGCACGGCTGGAAAGCTCGGGCCTGGTGCCAGCTTCACGCGCTTGCCATTCGCCTCGGTGCGGTATTCGGCACCACGCCACCATTCGGTTGCGGCGGAAAAGGTGAAGTTCTCTTTGTTGAGGTTCGGCACCTGGTCGAGCGGCATGTTGCGGCTGGCGAAATAAGCCAGCGCATGGCGATAGGCTGTGCCGGCCGGTCCGGATGCTGTGGGAATGTTGGTGAAGAGCTCACGCGCGCGGCGCAGCTTGTTCAAGCGCTGTTGCTGCGCCTGCTTCTCGCGCTTCTTGGCCTGCGCCTCGGCCGCAAAGCGCATGGCGCGCCGTTCCTCGCGGCTCATGGCCTTCAGGCCCAGAAAATCGCGTGCCCAGGCGAGCGCGCCCTTGGTGTCGGTCGCACGCAGATATCGGATAAGCCCGATCAGGTCGCCTGGCATGCCGTCGCGCCCGTTGCGCCAGTCGGTCCATGCGCCCACATCGCCCTGCAGCGCGACCTTCAGGGCCGGTGTCTTGCGGTCATCGCCTGCCACGCGCGGATTGGTGGCCACCCAAAGCCGCCCCTCGCGCCGGCCATGTGGCAGAAGAGCCTGGCACAGCTCGCCCACGCGCATATTCAGGCCCTCACGGATCTCCTTCAGGTCGCCCGCGCGGTTCATGGTTGCACCTTCAGACCGCCGAGAAAGTAGCAATCCTGGAACAGTATTTTCCGTGGATTGGGACCAGCCTCACGCAGCACCACCCGTTCGGAACATTGGCGGGCAACTTCACATCTGGCCCGCACATCCACAGCCCGGCGGCAGAAAACGCGATGGTTCGACGAATGATCTGAAGCGACTCGTCCGGCTGATAGATCCGCTCGTCGAACTGCACCGCCTCATTTCTCACCGCCGCTTGCAATCCTGGCAGATCATCGTCCCTGCCATTTGCGAAGATGACCGGCACGAATTGACTGCGCAGATCGGTCTTCTTCTTCGGCTTCAAGAGATCGAGAATGCCCATGCCTAACCTCCAAAAAGCTCCGCCTGCGCCGTTTCGCGGGCAGGCTCGGGAGTGTGGCCATTGGCAGCTGCGAGCTGCATGGCCTTGTGGGTGTTGGGAATGTCCTGGCAGCCGCCGAAGCGCAGCCAGTCATCGGGCTGCGTCAGCACCTTGCGTGAAGGCGGGATCCAGACGAAACGCGTGTCGCCGACAATCGGCTTGCCGAACTTCTTGAGCCAGATCACCCAGCAATAGGCGGTCGCGCTGGTGCCATCGATCACCCAGCGGCCGCGATGCATGGGCACGCGTTCGACATATTGCGCCAGCATCACGGGCGGGAAGATGGAGAACAGGTCGTCATAGCGGCCCTGCCCTTCGCAAAAGGCGGTCCGCACCAGCATGGCAACGCCCGTATATGCCTGCACCAGCGCCTTCAGGATGAAGTCACGCGCAAGGGCGAAGGGTGGGTTGGTGATGATCCAGTCCGCCGGTTTCCAACGAAAATCATCATGCAGGAAGTCCGCCACCTGGCCGAAGCCATAAGGGTGAATATCGCTCGCATGCACCTGGTCGAAATATTCGCCCAGAACGCCGGCCATATGTCCCTCGCCGCATGCCGGATCCCATGCCGGCGCGTGAAACAGATGCGGATCCGGCGATACGCGCGGCAGCACATGCGTGCAAAAGGCCCGCGTTGCCCATGGGGGCGTCGGGAAAAAGTCGAGGCTGTCCGCCGGCTCATGCCGGCGCTGCATCACGGCAGTGGAAAGGCGGCGGCTGTCTGTCCTGGTGGTGACCATCACCATTCTCCCATCACTGCGGCCGTCAGCTCGTCCAGCATCCGGTCGAAATCTCGGTCTTCGCGCTTTTCCTCGATCGCGCGGCAGGCAAGGCTGGCGGCCTGGCGCGTCATGCCGGCAGCGCGCGCAACATCGGATTGCGGGAAGCCGCAACCGGTATTCATCAGGTAGATGGCAAGCCGCCTCACCTCGGCCGCGCGTAGCCATTCGGGGCTGTGCGTCGCGCGCCGGCCTGGATCCTGCCGGTGGATCGCGCGCGGATCCTCATCCATGGCCTTTGCAGCCATGGCGACTGCCAACCGATAAGCCACAGTCAGCGCGAAATCGGCATCGGTGTCTGCCGACTGCTTCAGCGCAAAGCGCTGCAGCGCCAGCTTCAGCCGCGCGATTGTTCTAGGTTGCGGGTTGCAGGATCCGGCAGTCAGCCGCCGGTAGTGCCCCCGCGCAATGCCAGCCAGGCGCTCAAGCGCATCCTTGCTCATGCCCAGCGCCTCGCGCCGGCGCTCGATCGCCAGAATGTCTTCAAAGCTGCAGGCGGCCGCGTCGCTCATGCCGCCCTCTTCTCTTTGAGAAAAGCGCTGATGGCATCCACGGTCAGCAGATCGCTGCCCTGCTCGATCACGATCAGCACGGAAGGCACCGGCTTTTCGCGGCAATCGGCATCAAAAATGCTGGCACCGCGCCAGCCCTTGCGCGCCATTTCCAAATTGAGCGCACCCACCATGGACGCGACCAGCGTTTTCACGTCGCGATATTGCGGGCGCAGATCGTCGGCGATCGCCATCATCGCACCGCCTCCAACAGAACCAGCGTTCCGAGCATGGTCAGCACCGAGAGGCAGAGGCAGCGGGCAATCGCGAACAATGCCGCACGGATCCGGCGATCTCGCCATGCCGCCGCACCGCTCACGCCTGACATGATCGCGGCCGTGCCGCATATCCATGTTCCGCAGAAGAAGACGCACAAGGCCACGATCATCGCCGTGCCTCCTGCTCTTGCTCGAAGGCATCGAGCGCGCGCGTCAGCCGCTGCAAGGTGGCCATGTAGCAGTCGCGTTTCTTGGTCTTTACCTGCGAGTATGTAGTCTGGTTCACCCGCGCGCGCCGGCACAGCTCCTTCTGCGTAAGCCCCGCTGCGCGTCTGCGTTCGTCGATCTGATCGATTGTCATTGCCGCGAATCACTTTGCCTCGTTACGCACATTGTGATATGCGTATTCGCAAATTTCGCAAGGACAGCTTTTGTGCAGAGTTTTGCTGTTCCACAAATTACCTTGGTGCGCATGTCGAAACCGAAGCGCCACACCAAAGACTGGATCAAGGCTGTTGCCACGCATCTGAACATTTCCGTTTCAGAGCTGGCGCGCCGTTCCGGCATCGCGCCGTCCACCCTGACGCGCTACGTGAATGACACGACTGGAACGCTCACCGTTACCGAACGCACGCTGGATGCGATCGCCGGATATTCCGGCGTCGCCAAGCATGTGATGCCTGGTAACCGCATGCCGCCAGGCTTCGGCGAGCCGGACGCCCTGCCGCTGCGCGATGATGAAGCTGTTGAATATCCTGCATGGGTGCAGCCAGCCCTGGAAGCGATGCGCGCCGGCCGCAACAGCGTGGAGCCATGGGTGGTAAAGAGCCGCGCGCTCGACCTTCTGGGCGTTTTGCCAGGCGATATCCTGCTTATTGACGAGAACCGCCGACCCAAGGCTGGCGATATTGTCTGCGCCCAGGTCACCGAGCTGGCCTCTGGATCCACCGAGACTGTTATGCGGCGGTATGATCCGCCCTTCATTGTCGCCCATAGCGCCAAGATGGGACCACAGCGCCCCGAACTCGTCGATGACGAACGCGTCATCATCACCGGTGTTGAAGCCGGCCTGTTGCGCGCTCCCCGCTAACCTTCCCTTCCACTTGTCGAATGCGCGCGCACGCCCGTAGTGCGCCCTGACTGCACTGCACTTGTCGAATGCGCGCGCTTTCGGCGCGCTGCTCACTTGTCAGAAGCGCGCGCATATTCTCCGCCGCTCACTTGTCGAATGCGCGCGCGTGACGGTTTGCATTCGCAAATCCATTTGCAAATCTCCTATTGCAGAAATTTGCGAGTACGCATATTTCTAATGTCGAATCACTCGAACGAGGTTCGGCATGTCACTCGCACACGAAACGGCAACGCTCGAGGAAGTCGCGGCAGCACTCGGCCGTCGCCCGTCCTGGCTCAAGCGTCACTGGATCAAGCTTTCCCGTGAAGAAGGTTTTCCCCGCCGGCTTTCTACCGGCTGGGTCTGGCCGCGTCGGGCTGTTGAAGCCTGGCTGCGCGCCGGCGGGCGGATCGAAGAAGGCAACGTGCAGGCGCAGAAGCAGCTGGACGCTGCGCTGCTCGAGCTCGAGGCCGCCGGAAAACCGCTCACCGTGATGGCGAGCCATGTGGGCGACGACTTCAACGACCTCGCCAATGACGAAGGAGAAGAGGAATGAGCAAGAGGAAGACGAATGCGCCGGCGCAAGATGCCAAGCCGGAAGCCACTGCAGCGGACGAAAAGCCCGCGGATGCCAAGCCGTCCAAGCAGGGGACTGAAGAAGCCAAACCCGCCGATGAAGGCAAGGCGCATGAAGATGCAGCGCCGGAGCCAGGTGCAACTGACACGGCAGAAGCGGGCGCAGCTGGCGACCAGGACATAATGCGTGTCGGGGTGAAGTCGGTTTGGCAGAGCGAGGAAACAGACCTGTTGGTGATTGAGCTTAATTCCGGCCCGCCGATTGAAGTCGATCTGCCGCCTGCACTGGCGCACGTTTCTGATAACGTGCTGCAGTCCTTCCTTGTGCGGGATCACAGCCTGTTCTGGGGCATGCATGGATTCGAACTCCCGCTGGAAGGTTATGAGTTGTGGGACACGCGCGTGTCGGACAGCTTCGAAGCCTATCAGGCATGGAAAGCCGATCTCAAAGAGAGCGCTGCAGAGCGCAAGGCTGAACAGGCGGAGCAGACGCAGAAAGTCTTGCCCGATGAAACTTGGCCAGGGCTCGCAGCCGACGCCAACACCATGGCGGCCGCCATGGCCGCATGCACTGCCTATGGCACGATGGAGCGGCGGCTGGGCTCTTCTGGCAATTGGTTCATTCCCGAGGGCGAGGAAGACGATCCGCTTGGTAACAAGCAGTTCACCGAAGACGCGGCGGCGAAGATGGCGGCTTTCCTGCGCCAGTGGCCTGATGCCACGCCTGAGGCGCTGGTGATCCATATGCGCCGCAAAGGCTATCCCGATGTGCGCGAGCCTGGTCCGCGTGAAATGGCGGCATGGCGCATCTTCGCCTTCACCCTTGCCCAGCTCGACGAGGCGGAAGCCAAGATCGCGGCGGAGAAGGCGGCGCAGGAACGCGCCGAGAGCCGCCAGCCAAAGGCCGTGGACCGTGACCAGCTGGCCATGGTGCCGGAAGATGACAATCCGCTTTCAGAAATGGGGCGCGCAGCCTTGCGCCGCTCAGAGACGCCCGCGCTGGCGAAAAGCCGCCAGAACTAATCTGGCGGTGACCGCAGCCGGCCGCGCGACCTCCTCCCCGCGCGGCCGGTCCTTATGAAGATCCCATGCATGGCCAGGGCGGCAATGGCAAAGAAGACAACACAGACAGGCACCCGCGCGATCCGCGCCCATTTCGAGACCGCTCGCCGGCAGATCGAAGCCGAAAAACCCGTGGTGGATCCCGATCCGCATCTTTCGCGCGACGGGATCCGGCCTGGCCTATGGGAAGGTGCCCCGCATGACCGCATGCCGCCGGATTGTCCGGTGCATGTGATCGGCCGAGACGCGCAAGGCACCGTCTGGGTGCTGACGGCTACAGGGCATTTGCGCGCGGTCGAGAAATGGGACATGCCCATGCTTGTCGATCTCTTCGCGCCTTACGTGAATTATCTCTTCTGGGCATGGCCTGCCTGGGGCAAGAAAAAATATGTCGACGAGGACGGCCAGCCGCAGGAAGAACCGCGCATCATGCGCGTGGAAAAGGACAAGGTGGCCACCTGCCTGATCAACCAGGCGGCGCGCCGGCCGGACTTTGACCCGCAAACCCAGCATCGCGGCCGTGGTGGCTGGCAGGACAAGGCCGGCCAGTTCATCTGGCATTCCGGATCATGGATGTGGATGTCGAACGGCAAGACGCTGGACCGCGCGCGGCCGGCGGAACATGACGGCTTCCTCTATACCCGCCAGCCTTCCACGATCGAGCCATGGGATATGCCCGTGGAGCAGGAGGAAAGCCCCGCCTTGCGGATCCTTGAAGATCTGCGCACCTGGAAATGGGAGCGGCCTTATCTGGATCCGGTGCTGTGCCTGGGCTGGATCGCGACCGCGCTCATGGGCGGCGCTTTGAAGGCGCGCCCGATCGTTTTCACCGGTGGTGGTGCCGGCGTCGGCAAGTCGACACTGCACGAGCTGATCCGCAACGTGCTGGAGGGCGCGGTTTTTGCGGCCGTCGACACCACGGCCGCTGGTATCTATCAGCGGGTGAAGCATGACGCGCTGCCGATCCTGGTTGACGAGCTCGAGAACAAGCCAGGCTCGACCAAGGCGCAAAGCGTGATCGAGCTGGCGCGCGTGGCCTATACCGGTGGCGATATTGCGCGCGGTGGTGCCGACCATGAAGGCACGACCTTCAAGATGCACAATTCATTCCTGTTTTCCGCCATTAACCCGCCGCCCATGACCGAGGCCGACAAGAGCCGCATGGCGATCTTGAACCTGGCGCGCCTGGACGCATCCGATGGCGTCGGGCGCAAGGTTTCCGTGGCGATCGAAACGGATGGCCGCATGCTGCTGCGCCAGATCATGGATGGCTGGACGGATTTTCGCGGCCGGCTTCTGCAGGACTGGTGGGACACGCTGCACCAGCAAGGCTTGGACAGCCGCGCGATCGACACCTATGGCACGCTCCTGGCAGCGGCCGAGCTTCTGGTGGGGCCGGCCGTGCTCGAGGAAATCGGCCTGCCCGTGACCGAACAGCGCAAGCTGGGCGAGATCATTGCAGCCGCGACCGCGCTCGAGCGCGGCGAGCGCCTGGACAACTGGCACAAATGCGTAAACCGCCTGCTGGATTCGACAATCGAGCAATGGCGCGACGGCGTGAAGCCGACTGTTGGCGGCGTTGTCGAGGCGGTCGAGAAGAACGAGCTTTCCCTGCCATTCGCCCGCGAGCGGCTGCAGCTGGTCAATCTGGGCATGCGTGACAGAGGCGACCCAGGGCAGGGCTACTGCCTTGCCGTGCCCAATGACGGCCCGCTGCTGCAGAAGATCTTCGCTGATACCGAATGGCAGCGCAGCGGCTGGTTCGGCGCGCTGAAACAGGCACCACAAGACGTGGTGCTGCGCAACGAAGGCAACAAGCAGAAAGTGAAGATCAACGGTTCAACGAAGCATTGCCTGCTGATCGATATGGCCGCCTTCGCGGCCTATGTGGAGCGGGAAGGGCAGAAGGGATAGACAGGAACAGCGCCTGTCGATATGGCCACCGGCATGAAAATGTCGGTGGCCACTTTGCAAGACTGCCTGGCTCATGATGTGCGCATCTGGGGGCACTGCGGCAGCTCGCATTGCTCAAAGGCCGAGGAACTGGACCTGGCCAAGCTGATCGAGCATTTCGGGGCAGATTACAGCTATATCGCTGACGACCGTCTGCGCAACGCGCTGCGCTGCACGCGGTGCGGTCACAAGGGCGGCACGATTACGATCGCGCATCGGCGGATTGTCAGGGACTAGCCGGCCTGGTCAGCGGCCGGCCAGTCTGCAGGCCGGTAGCCATCGAGATAGGCGCGCAGGAGGCGCGCATGCCATGGCTTCACCGGCCGCCAGGATCCCGCATTCTGATCGCGCACCTTCATGCGGCGCACATGCTGCTCGTCACAGCCGAGCATTGCCGCCAGCTGGGAATCAGAAAGGCCCAGATCCTGCTGGGCCTGGCGAAGCTCTTCGCTCGTAAATGTCAGGTGGCTCATGGCTTCCATCCTTTTTGCGCCATCCTCTGCTGGCTGCGGCGCACAATGTCGTCAAGATCCACGGCGCGCAAGTCCGCACCCTTGTAAACCCACGGCGGGCTTTCCGGATCGATGTTTCCACGATCGAAGCTGTGCAGCATATCCAGGAGATAGACCGGCGTCGCCGGATAGGGTGCGGCGTTCCACAGCTGGCGCAGCACCGGCCGTAAATTGTCGCCATAGGAGGCAAGCCGCGCGCGCGCCCGCCGCCAGTCTGCAGCCCGTCGATCCCTTGCTGCCTGTTCGGATCGTTCCCAGCGTTCTGCACGATCTGCCATGACAGCATCGGCCGCCGGCTGCTGTTCTGCCACCAGGTCAGCCAGCAGCGGCAGACGCTCGCGCTCGAGACGCTGCTTGCGCGCCAGGGCGGCACGCTTCCGGCTTGTGTCCTGGAATGGTCCGGAACGCAGGTAACGCTCAAATCGCATTGTTCATGTCTCCCGCTTGCCCTGCCATCATCAGCGGCCGGAGGGCACCCGACCGGACGGCCGCACCAGGTGCGGCCGTTTCGGCTATCAGGCGGCGATTGCGGCCGGTTCTGCCAAGGCCAGCGCGCGCAGGTGGTCTGCAGCCTGCTGGGCCTTTGCTGCAGCGGTGCAGAATGCCCGCTTGTCGGATTTCAGAAGCGCGATCCAATGGCCGATATAGCCGGCATGGCGCAGATCGCCATCAAAGCCAAATTCGGCGCAGAGGAAGGCGGCGCAGAGCTCGGCGACCAGCTCTTCGGCCGCATAGGCATGATCACCGAAGCGCTTGCCGAAAGTGCGATCGAGGCGCTTTTCATGGCCGGTCCAGTGCCCGAGCTCATGGAAGGCCGTGGCATAGTAATGATCTGCGCTGCGGAAGCTTTCAAAGGCCGGCATCAGGATCATGTCACGGGACGGAACATAGCAAGCCTGCCCGTGGCCTTCGCGGATCTCCGCGCCGGTCGTGGCAAGAAATTCATCTGCCAGGGCGCGGCGCGCTTCACTGTTGAGCGGTGCCGGTGCAGCCTCACCAGCCACCACGGCGGCCGGCAGGTTCTCGCACTGCGCCACGTTGAAGACCGTGAACTTTTTCAGGAAGGGAATGCGGCGCGTTTCGGTTTCGCCGTTGTCGGTTTCCTCTTCCTTTTCCATTGCGGAGACGAAGACAACCGTGGTGCCCTTTTCGCCCTTGCGGACGTTGCCGCCGGCGTCGATCGCCTGCTTGAAGGTGAGCCAGCGAGCGCTGGGGAAGTTGCCTTCCTGCTGGGCAATCCACAGGAGCGGAATGTTGACGCCAGAGTAAGTGCGGCCGGTGGTGGCGTTGCACGGCAATGCGCCGCCACCGGTGGAAGCCCAAGGCTTGACCCAAGGCGCTGCGCCGGCTTCCAGCTGGGCGAGAATGGTGGCGGTGACGGTTTCGTAAAGATCGGTTTTCATGGTGCTTGCTCCTGTTGTGAGGCGCGCCGCAATGGCGCTGGCGAAATCAAAGATATGTAGCCAATGGCTACAAGTCAAGACCCGTTGAAAAACTTTTTTCTGCGGTCGATCCACAGGCAGAAGAGCAGCCGCGCGCCATTCCTTCGCCTTTATGCGCGCGCCTGGGAGCGGCTGCGGCCTTGCGGCCGAGCGTCACGCCACAAAAGACCAGCAGTCCGGCAGGACTGCGCTTTCTAATCAACCCCACGCCCCATGACGCGGCAACAACAGAGCCGGTTTTGCGCGGTTCTGCGCTGCTGCAATTGACAGCCCGCGCCCATGCCCATTGAGGCGCAAGGCTGATCCTTTGGCGCTTATCGGCCTGCTGTTACGGCAAAAGCTGCGCAAGCACTTGTCAGACGGCGGCGCGTGCGACGGTTGAGCCTGTTTCCCACTGGGGAAGGGCGGTTACAGCGGTTACAGCACGGTAACGCGAGGGTAACCCGAAAAGATCAGCGAAAACATGGAGTTGCGGCGCACGGTTACAAGTTACCGGAATAAAAGAGCTCTTCACGCACGCGCGCGCGTATATACGCATGCAAGGTAACTGGTAACCACGTAACTCAAGCGCTTAGGTATTTGAATTTGCAGGCAGAAAGGCGGTTACATTCCGGTTACATCGAAGTCGAGCAGGTGACCGGCAGCTGACGAGAGATCGCGGAATAAAATAATGGTTCTATGGCAATGAGCGACGACGAAAAGCCGGAAAATGGGACATCTGAAGGCCCACACGCGCGGGATCCGGAGCGGCGCAGCCCGACCGAAGCCGGCCGCCAGGCGATCGCGGCCGACCTAGACCGGATCGACCAGGCGCGGAGCGCGGCCGATGGTGAGCAGCTGGATCTTCTCGCGGGCTCGCTTGATCTGGAGGATCAGGACGCGCTGGCCACAGCGGCCGAATTAATCGCCAGACCCAGGCGGGAGCGGGGGAGGCCGCCAGGCAGCACCAACAAGCGCAATACCCAGGTATTCGACTATCTCGAGCGCCTTGGCCATCGCGACCCAGCCGTGACGCTATCCATGATCCAGTCAGCCGACACGATCGCGCTGGCGAAGGCGCTGGGCGCAGACAGCTTCAAGGGACGCATTGCGGTGCTATCGCTGCAGCGTTCTGCAGCTGCCGAGCTGATGCCCTACAAGTATGCGAAGAAGCCGCAGCAGCTCGAGCTGCCGGCCGATGCCAAGCGGCCATTGATGGTGATCGGCGAAATGAACGTGATCAACCGGCAGCAAAACGAGTATATGAGCGTTGGCGATCCGCGCGCCGAAAAAGCCAATGAAATCAATGGCCGAGCCGTGCGACCTGATAAAGACAAGTCGCACGATGATAGCCAAGCCATTGATGTTGCAGACGAAAACGACGATCAAGCACCAGATTGAAAATCAGGTGAGGCGAGGCCGATAGCCGCGCGCTCAGCTGCGCCGGCGCTGCCAGCTGGCGGGTGCCTGCCTCGACCCCGCCCCCTCCCTTCGCGCGCGCCCAGGCGCGGGGGGTTCGAATTTCAAAACCGCGCGCGCCCTGTCCTGGTGGGGGGCTGGCGCCTCACACACACCAGCCTTTTCGGCAAGCACCCTGAATTGACGCAACCGGTCGCGGAATAATCTTCCAGCGTTGAATCGGGCGCAGGGCGGGGAACCGCGCGCGCCGAGGGATGCCGGGAGCCGGGATGACAAGGGTAGAGAAGCCGCGTTTCGACCTGTAGCCGTTGCGCCAGGGGCGGGCCTTTCCGGCGTTTCGCAGATCCGGCTTCGCGTCACCTTCACCTCGAGCGCGACGGTCACGCTGGGTGCCGCGACAGTCTTCACGGAAACCGCGACTCAGGACCGGCCGCGCTACAAGAGCCTGCGCCATGATTCCGGTGATCGCTACTTCCTGTCCGTGACAGAGAAATGGCTGGATATCTTCAAGGATGATGCGTTTGTTGCCGGCCTCTACCTGCCGGAGATCACCACCGCACGCCTGCCGGAAGTCGGATTCTACGCTGAAAACGCGACGATCGGCATTTTTCATCGGACCATGAGCAAGACGATCCGCGTGCGGCGTGCCGGATCGGCCGAGGAATGGCTGGTGGACGATTGGCCCTATGACGGGATCCCGAAGGTGGATTTGGGGGGCAGCTATCCGAAAACGGATGACATATGGGAGGTTTTCGTACGCCGCTCTGAAAGCGACTTTCTTTATCTCGCTTTCACTGTGAATGGTGAACAGACTCCGGCGATCGGTCTGAAGAGCCGCACCACAGGTGAACCGGTTAAAAGCGGAGATGCCACGCCTGATGATTGGGAAGATCTAGCTGCTGAAGTTCAAAGTGAGATCCAGGACCTTCCGTCCTTCGGACCGGGAATTTCTGTTGTCTTCTCAATAGTCGTGGTTGGGCAACTCGCGAAATTGACCATTACCTTCGGAGGCGATTATTCGGGGAGCGAGTATCAAGTGGACGCGCAGGTAACAAATACTTCAACTGCATCTGCGCTTCCAATTCACCTGCAAATTGGTGAAACCGAGTTCGAGCCTTTGCTTTCGGCAGCCAATGGGATGCCTGGTGGGGCAGCGCTTGTGCAGGATCGGCTCGGATATTTCGATCTGAAGCCGGAGCCTGGCGCTTTGGCGCTCTCGCAGGCGGCTGAATATTTCAACCTGAACATTGAGGCAGTGGGTGACAATGCTGCGCGCCTGGACAAGCTGCGGGCGGGCCAGACTGCGGAGCGGATATTGGCAGTGATTGATGCCGTTTATCTCATGGTCTTCACGGACCAGGGCGTCCACTTCGCGCCAAATCGGACGATCAAGGCCGGTGAACCGCTCAACTTCACTCTGACGGCGGCGACCGGCATCGTCCCATATACCGAGCCGGTCGAGCTTGAACAGAAAATCTATTACGTCGCCTTCAACGATGACACCGATGACAGCGATGGCCACCAGATCCTTTCGCTCGTCTACAACGAGCTGATGACCTCATTCGAGGCGGTGCCCGAAAGCCTGCTGGCAAGCCACCTGGTCAAAGGCATCATGCGCACGAAACGCCAGCGCGCAGCGGCGGATGCGGATGCATCAAAGCTTTGGTGCATGCGCCGGGACGGGCGGCTTGTCGCTGCGCAGGTGATCAAGTCCGAAGAGATCCTGGGCCTTTGCGAATGGATATCACCGGCCGGCGGGTTGATCCGCGAGATCGAGGTGGATGCGCGGAACCGCTTGCGCCTCAGCGTTGAACGCGATGGCATGTTGCGCCACGAGCGCCATGACAGGAACATCTTCCTGCATGGTGCGATCACATCGACAAGCGATCTCGCCGGCCGCGTCACGGGACTTGATGCCCATGAAGGACGCGAAGTCTGGGCGGTTGCCGAGGGCTTTACACTGGGGCCGTTCAATGTCTGCGGTGGTGCGATCGAGTTGGGCGAGCATTTTTCTGGTGAGGTGCTGGTGGGCCTTTGGAGCGCACCGATCTACGAAAGCATGCCGTTTCACAAGGTCATGCGCGATGACACGATCATCGTGCGGCCCGGGCGCATCCCCCTGGTTCATCTCAACATCATGGATACGACTTCGATTGCGGTGGGTGCGAACGGCCAGGAGCCGCGCGACGTGACACTGCTGGACGCCCTGGATCCGGCGGATGCACCCATGCCGCCCAAGTCTGGCAACTACACGGTTTCCGGCCTTCTTGGAGCGAAGACGGGAACAACCGTCGTCATCACCCAGACGCGGCCAGGCCATCTGCGCGTGTGCGATTACAAGATTCAGGAGGCGCTTTGACATGATGCTGTTATCGGGCGTTGCCGGGGCGCTTGGCTTCGGGAAGGGGGCGGCAGCTGCGGGCACAGCGGCAGCCTCGGCGGGCAGTGCGGCGGCAAGTGCGGCCAGCACCGCCAGCACGATCGGTTCCATCCTTGAAGGCGGCGCGACCGTGATCGGCCTGGTTTCATCCATCGCGGCCGGCCAGGCAGAACAGCAGCGCTTGGAGCTGATGGCGCAGGATGCGGAGGCAGAGCAGCCGCTTGAAGTGCTGCAGGGGATCGATCGGCGGCGCTCGTTGAAAGCAGCTGCGGCGGAGGCAGTCGGTGAGATCGACACGGCCTATGCCGCTTCCGGCGTTGACCTTTCGTTCGGTTCGGCGCGCCAGGCCCGCGAACAGGTTTTCCGCGAAACGGATATGGGGCTGACCACGGATGCCGGCACCACCATGTCTCGCCTCAGCCGGCTGCAGGAACGGGCCGCGAATTATCGGCAGATGGGCAAGCGCGCATTGCGAGCGGGAATAGTTGGCGGTCTTGGCGGGGCAATGTCCGGCTTCAGCCGCATCGCGCAGCGCTACTAGGGCGGGCAAACCATGAGCAACAAGAGACGCGAACCCGTTTCCTACCGCCAGTTCAAGGCACCGGCGATCCTGGCTGAGGGACTTTTGCCGGTGGAGCGCTCCGGCGGCGAGCTGGAACAGAAGGTAGCGCAGGCCATGTTCCGCGCCGCGGGCGTGCTGGGCGATAGAAACGACGCCCGCGCCGAGCAGCAGGGACGAGCCGCCGGTGCGCGCGATGCACTTGCGGGAAGGCCGAGCATCACCGTCGAGGGGGGTGTGACCAGACGGGTGACCGGCGGCGGGCAGGGTGGTGGCTTTTCGCTTCCCGAGGGGCAGCCGTTCAAGACCAATGATCCGGTTGCCGAAGATCTTCCGGCAGAAGCGCGTGCATTCCTGAATGCAGTCGCCGGTGGAGAATCGGGCGGTCGCTACAATGTGCGCTACACGCCCAAAGGCGGAAAGCTTTTCAGCGATCTTTCGCGCCATCCTGGGATCATGGAAGACGGCCCGCATGGCAAGAGTTCCGCCGCCGGCCGCTACCAGTTCACCAAGACCACCTGGAACCGCATGGGCGGCGGCGATTTTTCGCCGGAGAACCAGGACCGTCGCGCATGGGAACTGGCCAGGCAAGATTATGCCGCGCGCACCGGCCGTGATCTGCAGTCCGATCTAAAGACCGAAGGGCTGACGCCGAAGATGCTTTCGGCACTTTCGCCGACATGGGCCGCCTTCAATGGCAACCGATCGCGCCATATTGCGACCTATCGCGACTCGCTGCAGCGTTTCATCGGCCAAGGCACGGCCGCGCCACAGGCCGAGCCTGAGAGTTCAGCCGCGCCGGTGACGGTGGAACTGGACGTGCAGGCACCGAAGATTGTCGCATCCGGCGGCACGTTCCGGCCTACGGGGCGCGATACGGTTTTCGGGCGTGCCTATGATGCGGCCGGCACGAAGACCTATCTGCAGGCGCTTTCCTATGAAATGGAGCGGACGCAAGAGCAGGTCTATGAGAAGTTCAAGGACGATCCGGCGGCGCTTTCCGAAGCTTTCCAGGTGCTCAAGTCCGAGCAGGTCAAGGACCATGTCTATGACGAGATCCGGCCGGAGTACGAGCTGGCTTTTGATCGGGCAGCCGGTGCCTATGTCATGCAGGCGCAGCGCGGTCTTGAGAAACGGCGCGAAGAGGAAAACCGTGCTGCCTTCCTGACGCGCACGAGCGAGCTCGAGGAAACGCAGAGCCGCAGCCTTGCTGCGCTGGATCCGGAGAACCCGGCAACCGTCTCTTCGCTCGAGCGCAGCCAACGCGCGCTTGACGATCACTATGATGCAGCGGTCGCGCATGGGATCCTTGATCCGTCCACGGCCGAAAAAGCCAAGCGGCTTTCGCGCGGCCGCACGGCAGGCGGTTTCTATCTGTCCCAAGCGGACGGCCTCGATTCCACGGGCGTTGCGGAAATGCGCGAGCAGATGCGCCGCGACTATGGCGCGGGAAAGCTTGAGGGCATCGACGGCGAAGCCTGGGCACGCCTGGACGGGCAGCTTGAGCAACTGGCGAGCCAGAAGGCGCAAGCGGAGGCGCAGGCCGCAAAGGATCTCGCAGAACGCGGGGCGCAGCTGACAAAGCGCATCGAGCAGGGTTTCATCGCCGATCCTGCCGAGCTTGCCCGCCTGCAGCTTGATGCCAACACCAGTCCGGACGGGCCGGAGATCATCGACACCACGCTGCGGATCATTGAGACTGCCGAGATCATCCGCGATCGAAGCTTGCCCGAGGCGCGCGCCCATGTCGCAGAGATGCGCGAAAAGCTGGGTGAAAACCCAAGCGCGGCGGAGCTGGCAGCGGTCACCTATGGCGAGAACCGCCTTGCCGAACTTGAGGAACTGGTGGCCAAAGATGCGGTTGGCTATGAGATCGCCACCGGCCGTACAAAGGTGGAGCCGATCGACACGTCTTCGCCGGAAGGCTTGCGCGAGAGCCTGAAGCAGCGCCGCGACCAGATGGAAGGGATCGCGGAGCGGTATAACCGCCCGCTCGAGATCCTGCGACCAGGTGAGAGAACAGCACTTGCGCGGACACTGGCTGAAAGCCCCGAGAGCTTTCCGGATTTTGTTATCGCCGTTCGTGAAGTTTTTGGCGAGCGTGCACCGACGGTGCTTGCCGAAATCTCGGAAGATGCGCCGCCGCTTGCCCATGCTGCCGGCGTGGCGATTGCCACGGGCAATATGAGCGTTGCGCATGATGTTTCGGCCGCACTAGCAGCCAAGGCCCGTGGCGACTTCAAGGCAAAGATGCCGCAGCCGCACAGCTTTGCCGCTGCTGCCGGCTCTTCTTTCGCTTCAGCGCTTGGCTATCTGGGGCGCACCAGGGGAGCCGCGCTCGAGACTGCGCAGCTGATCTTCGAGCGTGAAGCCAATATGGTTGGCTTCGATCCGTCCACGATCGACGAGCCGGACACGCCGGCAGGCCAGGCATGGCAGCGCGCGCTCAACCGCTCGCTTGGTGCGGAGATGATCGGGGGCGAGCAGCTGGGTGGCTTGAGCATGGTCAATGATTATCCGGTGGTGGTGCCCGCAGGCATGCCGGTTGATCGGCCGGAGCGCCTGGTGAACTCGCTGACCGAGGGCGATCTTGCCAGCTTGCCGCCGATCAAGTCTTCCAATGGTGTTCCGGTGACCGCCCGTCAGTTGCGCCGTGCGCATCTGGTCACGGTTGGAGACGGTCTTTATCGCGTTGCGCTAGGCGATCCGAATGGCTGGGATCCGAAATGGGTTGTCGGTGCCGACAATGATTATTGGCTTTTGGACCTGAAGGCGCTCGAGCGGTTGCGTGCCGATGCCGGCCGCCGCCGCAGCGGGACCGAAGGACGCGGGGCAGCCGATTTCCTTGGCGCGGTGGAACGATGAGCCTGATCCTGGAAAAAGCCGCCCGTCCAAGCCACGGCACTTTCGCCGGCGGTGAGGCTTCCCTTGCAGATATCGCGAAGGCGGGCCGAGACAGCCTGCTATATGTCGACAACGCCAATGCGGCGCATGAGGCGCTTGACCGCGCGCTTGAAGACCGCATTCGCGCAATTCATGCGGCAACCGGCGAGAAGCTGGAAAATCCGCTGCGCCGCGCTGACAGCGAGTGGCGGCGCAGCGTGGTGGAAACCGGCCTGCCGCTTTTCTCCAATGGCCGGATTTCGGAAGACCTGAAGACGCTTTCGGGGCTTCGCGATCGCAAGATGCACGAGTTCGAGCGCAAGCTTTCAGAACTTGACGGCCGTTATCGCGAGATCCCCGAGGCGCGCCAGGCCATTGGTGCCGGCCGACCTGTCAGCGATGATGCGGCGCGCATTGCGCGTGAGGCCGACGAAAGGCTTGGCCGGCTCATGGGATCCCGCGATGGCCTTGCAAAATGGGGTGCCGTGCTGGCGGGCGGACTGGCTGGAAGCATCAACGACCCGATTACGGTTCTTTCTCTGGGCCTTGGCGCCGGCCCGGGCACGGCGCGCACGGTAGCCGGCCGCGTGCTTTCGATCGCCGGCAAGGAAGCGCTGATCAATGCCGGCACGGAAGCGGTCATTCAGCCAAGCGTGCAGGCATGGCGGGAGAAGGCCGGTCTTGATCACGGGTTCGACCAGGCGCTTTCCAATGTCGTTTTCGCTGGCTTGTTGGGTGGTGCTTTCGGCGGCGCGATCGGCGCGGCCGGCGAAGGGGTGCGGCGCCTAGCGGGCCGCACAGACGTGGAGCGCGCGGCTGATACGCTTCGACCCGAAGCGCAGCGCCTGAAAGAGCCGGCGCAAGCCATTCTTGCCAATGACGGTTTGCGTGCTGCCGACAGCCTGGCGGAGATTCGCGAGGAGCTTGCACCGGCCGCACGCGGGGCGCTGGACGCGGCGGAAAATGTGCGCCTGGCTGACGAACAGCGGCCGCCGGCTGCACGGCCCGATTTCCACGATGACACCGTTGCTGTGGCTGATGCGGCGATCCGCCTGCCGGACGTGGAAGTCTGGCCAGGTTTCTCAGCGGATCCGGCGCAGGTAAGCCGCGTTACGGAAGTCATCTTCGGACCCCGCGGAGCTGCCGACGAGCGGACAGAGCCACGGCTTGTTTCCTTCCTGATCGACCGAGGCGGCGTGAAGGATTTCAAGGGCGAGCTTGACGCGATCGGCGCAACCAGGGTGACAGAGCGCTTTCGCGGGCGCCTGGTGAACGAGAGCGGCAGCAGTCTTGACTATGCGCGCGAGGCGGCCGCCGAGGCCGGTTTCTTCGATCACCTGTATGGCACGCCAGATGAAGCGGTCGCGCGCTCGACGATCGCCGATCTTATTGACGCGATCGAGGACGAGCTGGGCGGGCGCGCCAGTGCGCGTGCGCCGCAGGAGGAAGCCGCCTTTGCCGGCCTCGAGGCGACGGTGGCGGCCGTCGCGCGCGAAATGGGACCGGCGGTCGATGATGCCCTGGTTGAGCGGGCTGCACGGATCGTCGTTGATGAAGGCGTTGAGCCTTTCGATGCCGTGGAACGCGTGCTGGTCAATGACGAGCTGGCCGGTGCGCCTGGCAATGCCGGCATGCGCACCGGAGATCCATTGCCCGGATGGTCAGACGCGGAGCTGATGGAAGCTGCCAACCAGCGTGGCACGGATCCGCGCGCGCTCGATGGCGGCCTGGATGACCCCGCAACCATCAATGATGCGGATCTGGATCTTCGGGAGTTCGCCGACCTCGACGATGATATGCTTATTCCGACCGAGAGCGGCCTTGTGAGCGCTTCGGAGCTTCTGGCGGGTCTCGAACGCCACGACAACCTTTATCGCGTTACACAAGCCTGCAGGATCTGAAATGGCATCATTTGAAGAATGTCTGACCAATGCCGTCGCTGGCAACGAGATCAGCCGCAATGACGCGGAGCGCCTGAAGGCGGAATATGAGCGGCTGAAGGCCGTTCACGAAACGGGATCATCGGTTACGGCCGAGGCAGAAGCCAAGCGCGCGCTCGAGGAACTTCTGAAGGCGGAGAGTGATCACCAGAAGCGGAAGGCCAAACTGGCGATCAAGTCGATCAACCGGATCGCGGCCGAGGTGCGCAGCCATGTGGACCCGCGCGGGCGGCCGGACGTGGCGAGTGCTGCGCTCGATCTTCTCGAGCATTTCGGCACGGCCAAGTTTTCATCCGTTGCAGGGCGCACATCTGCCCTTGTGGGGATGGCGCATGCGCAGCTCGAGGAAGCCTTGCACCATTTCCGCCGCGGTGCCTTTGGTGGCGACAAGACGCGGTGGAACCGTGCGCAGCTGGACAATGTGGTGCGTGAAGCCTTTGGTGAAGACACGGGCGACCTGGCTGCGAAGGGCTTCGCGAAAGCCTGGGGCGAAGTGGCAGAGAAATTGCGCCGGCGCTTCAACGCCGCAGGCGGTGCTATCGGCAAGCTTGAAAACTGGGGCTTGCCGCAGCATCACGACGCGCAGGCGCTGCGCAAGGCCGGACGGCAGGCATGGAAAGACTATATCCGCCCGCGCCTGGATCTGGCCAAGATGCGGCACCCGCTTTCGGGCCAGCCTGTTGCCGAGCGCGAGCTTGACGGCGTTCTGGACGATATCTGGGAATCGATCGCCACGGATGGCTGGATTGATCGCCAGCCTTCGCGTCAGGTGATCGGCAAGGGCGCGCTCGCCAATCAGCGCGCAGAACATCGTTTCCTTGTCTTCCGCAATGCCGAAACCTGGCTGGAATATCAGCGGGATTTCGGCAATGGCGATCCCTTCGCCGCCATAATGGGCCATATCAACCTGATGGCGCGCGATATTGCTGCAATGGAGATCCTTGGGCCGAACCCGTCCGGCACGATCGAATGGCTGAAACAGGCGGTGCGCCGCGAGGCCAAGATGAAGGCGGCCGGGAAGCCCGCGCGTTTTGCCGGTGAGGGGGATCCGGAAGATCGCGCGCGGCGCATGGAGCGGCGGATTGATACCGTCTGGCGCTCCATTCGTGGCGAGATCAACACGCCGGTAAGCACGAAAGCAGCAAATGCCTTTGGCGCTGTACGCGCCCTGATCACGGCAAGCGTGCTGGGACAGGCGGCGATTTCGGCCGTGACCGATCTTGGCTTCGCGCGTGCCGCGCGTCGAGCGGCCGGCCTGCCGCAAATGAGCGTCGTTTCCGACATGGTGAAAGCCTTCGGCAAGGGAACGCGCCGCGAGGCGGTTGAAAGCGGCCTGATCCTGGAATCGGCCATGCATGTGTTCCATACCCAGGCGCGCTATGTGGGCACGTTGCAGGGGCCGGAATGGGCGAACTTCATCGCCGACCGCGTGCTGACATGGAGCGGCCTGACGCCCTGGACGCAGGCGGCACGGCACAGCTTTGGCCTTGCGTTCCAGACGGAGCTGGGAAAGCGCGTGGATCTTCCGCTTGACCAGCTTCCGGATGCACTGCGCCACACGCTGCATCGCTATGGCTTCAAGCCGGCCGAATGGGATCTGATACGCAATGCACCGCTGCACCGACGCGACGGAGCCGCGATGCTGCGCCCGAGCGAGATCGCGGAGCGGGTGAACGACCGCCTTGCGGAGCGGTATCTCGAGATGATCCTGCAGGAAACCGAGTATGCGGTGCCCAACTCTTCGCATCGCTCCAAGACCATGCTGATCGACCAGAACCAGCCTGGCACGCTTTGGGGCGAGGCGCTGCGCAGCTTTGCGCAGTTCAAGAGTTTCGGCAGCGTGGTGCTCTTCCTGCACGGCGCGCGCACCCATGGCCTGCTTTCGCAGCGTGAAACACGCATGGCCGGCATGGCCTATGCGGGATCCATTCTCATTTCGACCGCCATGCTCGGTGCGCTTGCGCTGCAGATGAAACAGATCATCGCCGGCCGAGATCCGCGCGACATGACGGATCCGTCATTCATCGGCGCGGCCGTGCTGCAGGGCGGTGGCCTGGGGATCTATGGCGATTTCCTGTTCTCCAACATCAACCGCTTTGGCGGAGGCTTTGCCACCACGCTTTCCGGCCCGTTGATCGGCCGCGCCAATGACTTCTGGAACCTGACCGGCGGCAACCTGGTGCAGCTGGCAAGCGGCGAGAAAACGCATTTCGGCCGGGAGTTGGTGCGCTTCGCCAAGGGAAACGTGCCAGGCGGGAATATCTGGTATCTGAAACTGGCAGCCGAGCGATTGCTGTGGGATCAGCTCACCTGGCTTGCAGATCCGGAGGCGCAGAAAGCCTTCCGTCGGCAGGAACAATATTGGCAGCGATCGACAGGCCAGGACTTCTTCTGGAAACCAGGCGAGACAGCACCGAGGCGCGCACCCGAGCTGGGTGCAGCTTTACAGCCCACCGGCAATTGACGCCATCATGCGCGGGCGAAGATCGGCCATCTTGATAATGTGCCGAGGATGCGCCAGCCATGACCGGAACGCCCTATCCCTTCCCGCGCGAAATCCGCCAGACCGAGGTGCTGAATGGCACGGGTGTGGCCACCTATGGTCCTTTCGCCTTTCGCGTTTTCGATGAAGAGGATGTTAAAGCATTCATCAAGCCGGATGGGAGGGAGGTTTTCGAAGAAACGCCGGTCACGGTGACGAAGACGAGCGGAGAGCCTTTCGACACGTTTACGGTGACTTTCGCTGAGGCCGTTGCGCCGGAAACCCGCTTTGTTATCCAGGCCGCGCGCGTACACGAGCGGCAGGCCGCCATCACCAAGGGCGGTGCGATTTCGACCGATCAACTCGAAAAGGAGCTTTCGAAACAGGGAACCGTAGTTGAAGAGCTGCGGCGCGATGTTGATCGGACCTTCAAGCCAGGTTTTGGTGAAAACAGCGCGTTTCCCGGCTGGCACCCGGGCAGCCCCATAGTTTGGGATAATAACGATCCGCGTCTGGTAAATGGTCCATCGCCAGAAGAAGGGCGACTGCTTGGCTGGCACAACGGGCGGTTAGCGAATCGCGACGTAATTGTTCTGCCGAATGCCCCAGCAGGCACCACCGGTCTTGATGTACTGGCTGCGGAGACGGCGGAAGATGTATTCAATACAGTGGTGGGTGACGGTTCGATCAGCGACGACAAGGTTGCCACCCCTGCCACGCCTGCCGATGGCGTATCAGCTTCCAAGCTTAAGTATCTCGCATCAACGTCTGCTGGTGCGATAGCCAGCGCTGTTGCGCGAGACACAAATTTAAAGCTTTCAGACAGTCTCGACGCCAAGGATTTTGGCGTCACGGCAGATGGAACCACAGATGATACGGCTGCAATGGTGGCATCACTCGCAGCGATGGAGGCAACGGGCGCACCTCTTTTCCTCCCTCCGGGCGTGATAATGGTTGATCCTGACGCGCTGGTGGTAGGGGACGGCTCAGCCGCTGGGGCATCTTCAGCACAAGCACCTGCTCTTATCGGCGCTGGATTTGCGCCATACACCCGCAAGGGAACTGTCATTAAGGCCCGCCAAGCGGGAACTTTGCTTTTCGATGTACAAGGTCTTCTCGAAGGGTTCCAGCTCTACGGGGTACAATTCGATTGTGCGGGAATAGTTAATGAGGGCGTCCGTATAACTTCAGCCGTAGGGTTTGATTGGAACGGCTTTGGCATCTACGATTTTATTGATGTTGGTTTCCGTTCAAGCAATCGGACGGAGCCCTATCCAGGCAGTGTAACCTGGTCGTGCAACAATCACTTCCAACGCTTCTTCATCACATCTGCCCATAATAGGGTCTATTCTTCCGGCATTCTTTTGTCAGGAACGGTTGACCCCGATACCCCTCCCGGGCCGCACGATATGCACCGCTCGTTGTTCAGCAACGGCGTTGTGCAGATGAACAAGGTGCCAGAGGCTGCGGGCTGCCAAGGTCTGTTCTTTGGTTTCGTGGACAGCTCACAGTTCCGTGAGGTTGACGTAATTATGGTCGGCACAGGGACGGGCTATTCCGCTACGTTCTCCGATCAAGATAATGTGGGACTTCCATACCCCCAGAACATGTTGTTCATTGGGTGTTCGCTGGGTGGCGATGCTCCGCGTGTGCTTGGTACGCCGGGGAACAACTACTTCTTCCACTACGCGATGAAGGACGGGGAGGGCCTGCCATCCAACACGCAGTTCCTTCGCGGCTTTACAGATGATGGGCGGTTTTTCGGTCCACATAGCATTGATGAACTCGTCAAGGAGCTTGCACTTGTAGGTGCTACGGCAGCGGACAGAACTGTGCGGTTCATGACGCCTGACGGTGTGCACGCGGCTAAAATGGTTCATAACTCGACACTTGGTCTAGAAGTCCAAGTGTTTGATGGCACCTCATATGAAACCTATTGCCGCTTCACACCCTCTGGCGACGTGTATCTGAATTTCTCAGGACTGGGGTTGAAACATCTGCAAGCGGGCGACCCGGACAGTGACGGAACTGGTTTCAGGAGTGTCCGCATTCCCAATTAGTTGAATGTTGCCGCCCGCTCTTACTTAGGATAGCACCGAAAACCATTAGAATAGAGCTATGGCGGTGATCTATGTGGCGTTACATTGGCGAGCGGCGGACATTCCTTTTTTTGGTGGTCTTGGCATTCATAACATATCTGCCAGTCCTCACATTAAGCACACCCTATGCTGATGATATTTTGCGCGAGACTACCGGCGTAAACCATAATTTACAGACCGGACGCCCTCTCACAGAGTTGCTGGCGTTCATGTTGTTCCAAGGCAGCATAGTCAACGCCTCACCTGCGCCACAAGTTTTGGCCATCGTTATATACGCAGCCGCAGCGTCAGTATTGGCCGACCGCGTTTTGGTTGCGCCGTGGCCCGTACGGGTGGCAGCAGCATCCCTGCTGCTGGCTGGACCGGTCCTCACCCACAATATGATGTATAGATTTGATGCGCCATTTATGGCGCTGGCCCTGTACCTCGCTGTTCTGGCGGGAGCGGAGCAACCGGATTCGGAGTACGGTTACTCGTGGATGCGCGTGGTTGTGAAAGGCGCGCTGTTGGTAGCGTCCCTGAGCCTGTATCAACCAGCATTGGGGGCATTTATCGCCGCCACGGCAGCGATGAACTTCCGATATGCATTGGCACCCTCCAAACCTTCTGGCCGCGCCTCATTCGCGGCGGAGAATATGACTGCGTTAATCTTCGCAGCACTGATCTATGGTCTGTTGGTCTTTGTGCTTCTGCGCCCAATGATTGCTGCCGGGGGCTACTCGTCCACACACGCGGAGCTTGTCTCCGGTCCCGCTACGGTTCTCGCAAACCTTAGCGCGTTCGGTTCCAGTCTATGGCGCGCATGGAGCGGGACCCTATTCGGGGCGTTGGTTCTGCTCATGGCAACTACAGGAGGCGTTGCTCTAACTCTCCGATTGATCAAAAACGGCGCGAGCCACGGATATATCTTGTGGGTGGTGGCTTCGCTCGCCGCCGTTTTGGTTGCACCGGCTGCAATGCAGATCCCACTTAAATCGCCTGTGATATTGCCTAGAACTCTATATGGCATCGGCGTTAGTTTGGCTGTGCTTTCTTGGCTGATCGTTCCTCCTTCCGCGTCAAAAGACACGTGGAGAGGCTATATGATGTTGGGCGGCGCGGTAGTGGTGCACCTCTACAGTATGATGTTTGTTGCGACAGCAATGTCGGCAAGCAACGAACAGCGTGAGTATGAGGATAGGATCATCAGGTCTGCACTGTCGCACTTGCCCCACCTGCCGGAGCCTGAAGATGCTCCGGGTTTGACTGTCTCCGGTAGCCCCGGCTTTGCCTACAAGACGGCAAGAGCGATGGAGGCATATCCGGTGCTTTACAGCATAATCATTCCAGCGCTGGGTGCGGATTGGCTGACGCGACCATGGCTAATTGCCGAGCGAGTGAAAGTCGTTCTTACCCCATCCGACGAGAATACCAGGTCTGAGAAGCTGGGCTCAGGGTTAGGGTGGACGCTTTATGCTGCTGAGAAGGGGTTTTGGGTAGAACTCTCTCAGCCGTTATAGACGTCACGGACAATGTACAGCGGTCTGGTGCCGTATCGGATTGTGTTGGAATTCGGCGGCGCAGCCTCCAGTGGAATGAGATTATCGATTCATGCGGCGAGGTCAATCTGCCGATCGAGCGGCTTGGCGGGAAGCGTCCGCCAGCCGTCGATCTTGCGCATCGTGATCTGGCCGGACGCCCTCAGGAAAGGGTTCGGCCTCGCGCCGCAAGTGCACGCAATCGTCGCAAAATATCCAGCACTCAAAGAAGCTGTGTATCCAGTGATTGGGAACGATTGGTTGACGCCTGCGATAGCTTCTGACTTGGGGCTTCCGGTCTCCCCGTAACCACATCCCTCACGATATACAGAGGGCGCTGCTTTGCTTCTATGAATATCCGTGAAAGATATTCGCCAATCACACCGAGCCCCATGAGGATTAGTCCAGTCGAGAACATGATTGATGTGATTATCGAGGCATATCCCGGAACATCAATGTTTTGAAACACCAGAACGCGGAAGATCGTAGCTAGGCCGAAAAGGAACGAGGCCGACGCGATAGCAAGTCCGATGTAGCTCCAGACACGAAGAGGCCACGAACTGAAAGAGGTAATGCCATCAATGGCAAAGCTCCAAAGCTTGCGGAACTTCCACTTCGTCTCACCGGCTTCACGTTCAGGGCGCTCGTATTCGACTCGAGTGGTTTGGAAGCCAAGCCACGCAAATATGCCCTTGTTGAAGCGTGTGCGCTCAGGGAGGCGCTGCAAAGCCTTAATCACCTTCCTGTCCATGAGGCGGAAATCTCCAGCATGCGCCGGGATCGGAACATCACTCACCTTGTTGATGAGGGAGTAGAACCAGTTTGCCGTGGCCCGCTTGAGCCAAGTGTCGGTATCGCGCTTACTTCTGACAGCTAGAACAACCTCTGCACCTTGCTCCCACTGCTCCACCATATCTGGAATGAGTTCTGGTGGATCTTGCAGATCTGCATCCAGCGGGATCACTGCATCGCCTGTGGCATGGTCAATGCCTGCCATGAGCGCCGCTTCCTTGCCGAAGTTGCGGCTAAGGTCAACAATCACTAACGGGTGACGGTTCGCAAGATCGTGCAGCATGTCTAGCGTGTTGTCGGTGCTCCCATCATTTACGCATACGATCTCAAAATCGCTGTTCAACCCATTGAGGATGGGTATGAGCCGCTGAAACAAAATCTCTAGCCCGTCCGCCTCATTCATCATGGGAATGATTACAGATAACTTCATTGCCCTGACTCTCCGAATACCCAAAGCTTGGACAGGACGAAGACCACAATGGGGGCGGCGAGGGTAGCCAGACCGACTGCCACCTGTGCCGGAACGCTCGATAGAAGCATCGCTTCCAAAGCCAATACGTTAGCCAGAAAGCCAGTGAGGGCCGTCACGATGAAGCGCCATAGGCTTCCCTCCTTACGGAAGGTGAAGCGACTGTGCCCTGCGAATGACACCGAAAAGGCGACGGCAAAGGCTATGACGTTGGCGATGTGCGGCGAAATTTCGGTCAATGACACGAGTGTTATCGCTACGGCAGCGTGAACAGCAGTAGCGGCCAAGCCAACTATACCAAATCGGACAATCTGAAGTGCAACTTCCAACTGCGGATCCTCTCTCAAGCGGTCGCTTCTTAGATCAAAGCTTCGTTCACAGCAACTGCAGGAAGATGCTGAGTACTAACGTCCCCTCAAACACCATCATAGAGAAGCCAATTGACGTGGCTGAGCTACTCCCCAACTCTTGGACAGTTTTTCGGGTTTTTTAAGCTACAGCCTGCACCTGCTGATCGGTTTGGGTTGCGGTGAAGTAGACCACGGCGGGCGGTTGACCGCCATGGGCAGAGTG
>Ga0182741_1001490_pt1 | contig 30240 bp, 28 predicted proteins | sample eDN5th37CBELigOP_FD_128874 | JGI IMG/M metagenome (GOLD analysis project Ga0182741, IMG submission 128874) | Enriched Organic Plus compost microbial communities from Emeryville, California, USA - eDNA 5th pass 37_C BE-Lig OP (version 2) (version 2) ... | reverse complement strand
CGATGGTGGCGAAGGCCAGGATGCAGTGTTCGATCATGCGTGACGGCATGGACCCCTCCTCCCCCGATGTTCCAGCACTGGTTCGTTAGGGGATTAGCGCAACAGCTATCCACAAATCGTATGCCGCACGACCATGTGATGCAAGGGCCAGGACAGGTCCGGCGGGAGTACAGGTGACCGTAGGTTGAGTCGGCGACGCCAATGCACCAACCACTGGCTGGTGGAATGGCCCGCCTCGTGCGAACCGATTCACGCCCCTGGAGCGCCGCCGGCGGGTGGCCGTGCGACCCACGGCCGCGGCGTGGGCACCGCCGCTGCCTGCGCCACTCCGCCGGGCGTGACGCCGAAGGCCGCGCGGAAGGCGGCGCCGAAGGCGGGCGCGCTGGCATAGCCTACCGCCGCCGCCGCTCGGGCCGGGGCGACGCCCTGCGCCAGCAGCGCCGCCGCCTCGACCAGCCGCAGGGTCTGGCGCCAGCGCCCGAAGCTCATGCCGGTCTCGCGCCGGAACAGCCGGGACAGGGTGCGAGCGCTGGCGCCGCAGGCCGCGGCCCAGGCCTCGAGCGTCAACGTGCTGGCCGGATCGGCCTGCAGCGCGGCGGCGAGGCGCTGGAGACGCGCATCGCGCACCGCCGGCACACCGAGTGGCAGGGCGGGCGCGCGGGCGATCTCGTCCAGGATCAGGGCTGCCACATGGCCGGCTCGCCCGGCCGGATCCCATTCCGGCGGCTCGGCGCAGGCGGCGAGGATCAACTCGCGCAGCAGCGGCGAGACGGCGAGCACGGCGGTCCGGGCCGGCCCCGCCGCGGCGGCATCGGCGCGCAGGAACAGCGCCCGCATGGCAACCTGCCCCTGCATGGTCACCATGTGCGGCAGGCTGGCTGGCACCCAGAGCGCCCATCCCGCGGGCACGACGAAGCCGGCGGCGTCGGTGGCGATGCGCATCACCCCGGCCGTGGCGTAGAGAAGCTGCGCCCGGCCATGGGCATGGCGCCCGGTGCCATGCCCGTCCGGGTAGTCGCGTGCGAAGCCGGCGAGCGGCCGGTCCACCGCATCCTGCGGCAGCGGCAGGATGCCGGCGGGTGGCGCCCCCGGTCCGGCTTGGCCGGATGGAGACATGAACTGGCCCGACGTCTATGTCCGGCCAGTCTATGGTGCCATGCCTGCCGGAGGGAATGGACGGCAGTCAGGCCCGGATCGGGTTGCCCGTGCGGCACCTTCCGGGTCAAGGACATCGGAGATGGACCGGAGTGGCGCCCCGGCCGGTGGACGGCCCGCGGCGCGCCGGTCCGGGGAACGGATAGCGACCGTCATGCAGGATCCCGCCACGCGGCAGATCGTCTTCATCAACGCCGCTCATGTCTTGACCCATTACAGCCTGCTGGTGCTCGCCACCGCCGTGCTGGGCATGGTGCAGCAGTCGCCCGAGGCCTTCGGGCGCGACTACGGGCCGATCCTGGCGCTGGGCACCGGCATGTTCGTGCTCTACGGCCTCGGCTCGCTCCCCATGGGCTGGCTTGCCGAGCGCTTCGGGCGCAAGGGCATGATGGTGGCCTTCTTCCTCGGTACCGGAGCCGGGCTGGTGCTGGCGGGTCTTGCCACCACGCCGCTGATGCTGGGGCTGGCGCTGGCGCTGATGGGCGCCTTCGCCGCCATCTACCACCCGATCGGCACGGCGATGCTGGTGGAGGCCGCGGGGACGCGGGTCGGCCGCTCGGTCGGGATCAACGGCGTCTTCGGCAATCTCGGCGTCGCCTGCGCGCCGGTGGTCACCGCCTTCCTCGCCGCCAAGGCCGGCTGGCACTGGGCCTTCGTGCTGCCCGGCCTGATATGCTGTGCGGTCGGGCTGCTGTATCTGCGAGAGCCGGCCTTCGACACCGCGCGCGCCGCCGGGCCGCAGAAGCCCTTCCCTGCCATTCCTCCCGCCGTGGTGCGCCGCGCCGTCATCGTGCTGCTGGCGATCGCCGCCGTTTCCGGCCTCGTGTTCAACGCGTTCACCCTGCTGCTGCCCAAGCTGATGGAGGAGCGGCTCGCCAGCTCGCCCGATCTGCTGCCGGTGGTGGGCATGCTGGCCTTCCTCGCAATGCTCTGCGGCGGTCTGACGCAGTTCACCGTGGGCCACATGATCGACCGGCACACGCTGAAGACCGTGTTCATGCCGCTTGCCCTGGTGCTGGCGCCATGCCTCGCGCTGCTCGCTTTCGTGCAGGGCTGGCTGGTGCTGCCGCTCGCCGGGCTGATCGCCGCCGCCGTCTTCGGCCAGGTGACGGTGAACGAGACCATGACGGCGCGCTACGTCGCGCCGGCGCTGCGCACCAAGCTCTATTCCGTGCGCTTCACCGTCGGCTTCCTCGGTGCCGCCGCCGCTTCGCCGCTCATCGGCTTCCTGCATGAGGCGACGGGCAGCCTGACCGCGCCGATGCTGGTGCTCGCGGCCTTCGCCACGGTCATCCTGGTCTGCGCCCTGGCCTTCCCCAACCGGCCGGAAGAGCTGCAGCCCGAGCTCTGGGTGCGCGGCACCGCGCCGAGTGGGCCGCGGCCGATGGCGGCGGAGTAGCGCACGCCGCCATGGATGCGCTGCGGCGGCAGCTTTCGGCCTGGGCGCAGGGCGTCGGCCCGGAGATCGGCTTCTGGGACCGCTGGATCCGCACCCGCGGCGATCGCTGGCCGGAGGACTGGCGGCGTCGCATGGACCCGGCCTCGCCGCTCGAGCCCGCCATCGCGCGGGAGGCGCGCGCGCTCGGCGGCGCGCGGCTGCGGCTGCTCGATGTCGGCGCGGGGCCCGTCACCGGCGTCGGCTATGTCCTGCCGGGCGTCGCGGTGGCATTGACCGCGACCGACCCGCTCGCGCCGCTCTATGCCCGGCTGCTCGACCGGCACGGCCAGCGGCCGCCGGTGCCGACCGGATTCGCCGTGGCCGAGGATCTCCGGCTGTTCCTGCCGGAGGAGTCCTTCGATCTGGTGCATTGTCGCAACGCGCTGGACCATTCCTTCGACCCGCTGCGCGGCATCGAGGAGATTCTGGCGATGCTGCGGCCCGGCGGCCGGGCGCTGCTGCGCCACATCCGCAACGAGGCGGAAAACGAGCGCTACACCGGCTTCCACCGGTGGAATTTCGACCTGCGCGATGGCCGCTTCACCATCTGGAACCGCGAGGCTGCGGTGGATGTGGCGTCGGTGCTCCGGACGCCCTGCCGGGTCGAGGCGCGCTCGGCTGAGATGCTGGAGGTGGTGATCGAGAAGACCGGATCCTCGCCCCCGCCGGAGCCGCCCGGGCCACGGCTGGCCGCCTGTCTCGAGACCTTCGTCGCCGTGCTTGGAGAGGAAGCGATCCGGTCGCTGCCTGGTGACCCTGCGGGCGAGGGCGGACAGGACGGGGCCGGCTGAACGCCGGGCAGAGGCCCGTGCCCGTCCAGGCGATTTGCCGGTAGCGGCTGCGGAGGTCGCGCCGTCCGTTCGGACCCGCTGTCCCGGCCAGAGGAGGTCCGCTTCCGCCACCGGCGCTGGTCTGCTACCGCGGAGCGCGCCGCAGGAACCGGGTTGCCAAGCACATCGAGGACATCGCCAAGCGCCTGGTGCAGGGTCGGAGCTTCTGCCGGGATCGAGGTGCAAACATCACCATGGCCGAGCCGCATCGCTGGCGATGGCCGGACGGTGGCTGGAATTATGCGCCGTGGTGGTGGCTGTGGTCCGCGGACACGCTCCGGGCGATGGCGGAGGCTGCCGGGCTGCGGGTGGTGGATGTCTTCGAATCCTGGAAGGGCCTGGCGCATTACCTGGTCTGCGAGGTGCCGCAGGACTGACGCCGCTTGCTGGCGCCAGGCCCGGTTTCCGACGACTGCCCGGCCCTCGGTGGGCACGGGCTCCCCTCGAAGAGGCGCGGCGGATCCGGTGGCGATCCAGCCGGCGGGGCAGTGCCTGCCTTGCGGGGCCGGCGCAGCGCCGCAAGGCAGGCACGGCCCTGGTGCCGTGCGGAGGCCCGGTTACACTCCATGCGGCCGGTGCGAAGAAGAACCGGCCCGGAGGAGGAAACCGCCCATGCATCGCCGCGCGCTTCCAGCGCTCGTCCTCGGCGCCCTGTTGGCCGCCGCCATGCCTGTCGCCGCCACGGCCCAGGACGCTTGGCCACAGCGCCCGATCCGCATCATCGTGCCCTTCCCGCCCGGCGGCTCCACCGATGTGGTGACGCGGCTGATCGCCGAGGGCATCGGCGGCCCGCTGGGCCAGCCCGTGGTGGTGGAGAACCGCGGCGGCGCCTCCGGCATGATCGGCGCCGAGGTCGCGGCGCGCGCGCCGGCGGACGGCTACACGCTGCTGATGGGCTCTTCCGGCACGCAGAGCATCAATATCAGCCTCTTCCCGAATGTGCCCTACGACCCGGTGCGCAGCTTCGCGCCCATCATCCTGACCGCGGTCTATCCGCTGCTGATGGTGACGCCGCCGGATCGCCGGCCGGACACGGTGCAGGCGTTCATCGCCCATGCGAAGGCGAGCGGCGGAAGGCTGAATTACTGCTCCATCGGCACCGGACAGCCCTCGCACCTGGCGGCGGAGCTGTTCAAGTCCATGGCGGGCGTCGAGATGACGCATATCCCCTATCGCGGCAGCGGTCCGGCGGTGACGGCGGCGATGGCCGGGGAGTGCGACGTGCTGTTCGACAGCGCCCTCTCCTCCGGGCCGCAGGTGCGCGGCGGGCGGCTCAAGGTGCTGGGCATCAGCACCGCGCAGCGCATCCCCTCCTGGCCGGATGTGCCGACCATCGCGGAAAGCGGCCTCCCCGGCTATGACGCCTATACTTGGACTGCGCTCTATGCGCCGGCCGGAACGCCCGCGCCGGTGATCCAGCGGCTCAATGCCGAGGTCGGGCGTTTCCTCGCCTCGCCGCGCTACCGGGGTGCGCTCGAGGCGCAGGGCGCAGTGCCGGGCAGTGGCACGCCGGAGGAGCTTGCCAGCTTCAACGCGGGCGAGATCCGGAAATGGGCGGAGGTGATCCGTGCCGGCAACATCCGGCCGGACTGACGCCCGCGCGACGGCAAGGGGGTGCCTGGGTTTCTGCCGCCGGCTCCGCTACACTGGGAGAACGATCTCCCGGGAGAGCCGCCGCATGAACGCCTCGCGCCGCCTTGCCCCGCCCGCCCTCGCGGCCGCGTTGCTCGCCGGGACCGCCTCGGCGCAACCATGGGATCCGAGCCTGCGCATCACCAATCGCGGCACGACGGCGATCAACGAGGTCTATGTCGCCTCCGCCGGAGAGGGCTCCTGGGGCGAGGACCGGCTGGGCAGCCGCACCCTGGGATCAGGGCAGAGCATCACCGTGCGCCTGCCGGAGAACCAGTGCGTGAACGATATCCGGATCATCTTCGCCGGCGGCGAGGCGAAGGAGCGGCGGCGGGTGAACACCTGCAGCGAAAGCGATCTGGTCTTTCCCTGAGGCGGAGCGGGCGCGACGACCGGTCTCCGCCGCCCTGCCCCCGGTCCCTGCCGGCCGTTGCGCGACGCGGCTCCGGCCCTGACCGGAGGCGGGCCGAAGCACCGCCGCCGGCCGGCCAGCCCTTCTATGCGGCCTCGGCGTCCTCGGCGCGCCGACGGCGGCGGCCTCGCCTCTCGCCTTCGCCTCGTCCCTCGCCTTCGGCGTCTGTCCCCTCCTCGGCCGATCGCGCGGCCCTGCGGAGGCGCTTGCTCGCTTCCAGCATCATCCCGTGCAGCGCCTCGCGCTCGGCCTCGTTCGTGGCCGTTTCGAAGTAGCGGACCACGCTGCGCACCACTTCGGGCAGCGAATAAGCGGTCGCCTGCGCCTTGGCGGCCAGGATCCTGCTGTTCCGCTCGATCCAGGCCCGGATCTCCTGCTGCTCCTCCGGCGTCGCCGCCTTCAGCAGATCCTCTTCCGGCTCCATTGTCTTCTTGGGGATGCGGCCGAGAACGGTCTGCTTCGGCCGCTTCGACTCCTCCTCATAGGTGATGCGGAGGACCTGGACGCTGTTGCCGCGGTCGCGGAAGTGCATGGCTGGCTCCTGGAAGCACTGCGCGCGGGCAACATAGCCGAAAATGGTTAGTAAAATCAACGGATAGAAATCGGAACGTCTGACAACATATACAGCGCCGCCATTACCTTGCAGCGGCTCTGGCCGGCCGGTCGCGGGCGGCGGGGGCGGTGCGAAGCCCCGCCGTTGACTTCCCCCGCCGGCTCCACCGAGGCTGCCGGCCTGCGAGAGGATTCCGCCATGGCCGGAAGCGATCAGACCAAGAAGACCTTCAAGCTGCGCAGCCAGCGCTGGTTCGACGACCCGGAGGATCCGGGCATGACCGCGCTCTACCTCGAGCGCTTCCTCAATTTCGGCCTGACTCGCGGCGAGCTGCAGTCCGGCCGGCCGATCATCGGCATCGCCCAGACCGGCAGCGACATCGCGCCCTGCAACCGCCACCATCTGGAGCTGGCGGAGCGGGTGAAGGCCGGAGTACGCGATGCGGGCGGCATTCCGCTCGAATTCCCCATCCACCCGATCCAGGAGACGGGCAAGCGCCCGACCGCAGCGCTCGACCGCAACCTGGCCTATCTCTCGCTCGTCGAGGTGCTGCACGGCTACCCGATCGACGGTGTCGTGCTGACCACGGGCTGCGACAAGACCACCCCCGCCTGCCTGATGGGGGCGGCGACGGTGAACATCCCCGCCATCGTGCTGTCCGGCGGGCCGATGCTGGACGGGCACTTCAAGGGGCGGCTGACCGGCTCCGGCACCATCGTGTGGGAGGCACGCAAGCGCCTGGCCGCGGGCGAGCTCGACTACGAGGGCTTCATGGAGCTGGTCGCCAGCAGCGCCACCAGCGTGGGCCACTGCAACACCATGGGCACCGCGCTCTCCATGAACAGCCTGGCGGAGGCGCTGGGCATGTCGCTGCCCGGCTGCGCCGCCATCCCCGCCCCCTACCGCGAGCGCGGGCAGATCGCCCATGCGACGGGGCGGCGCATCGTGGAGATGGTGCGCGAGAACCTGCGCCCCTCGGACATCATGACGCGCCAGGCCTTCGAGAACGCGATCGTCACCGCGAGCGCGATCGGCGCTTCCACCAACTGCCCGCCGCACATCATCGCCATCGCGCGGCACATGGGCGTGGCGCTTGCGATCGAGGACTGGGACCGCATCGGGCATGACATCCCGCTGCTGGTGGATTGCCAGCCGGCGGGCCGCTTCCTTGGCGAGGCCTTCCACCGCGCCGGCGGCGTGCCGGCGGTGATGCGCGAGCTGCTTCAGGCCGGGAAGCTGCATGGCGAGGTCATGACGGTGACGGGCCGCAGCCTGGCGGCGAATCTCGAGACGCTGGAGGAGCCGGACCGCGAGGTGATCCGTCCCTATGCGACGCCGCTGAAGCCGAAGGCGGGCTTCGCCATCCTCTCCGGCAACATCTTCGACAACGCGGTGATGAAGATCAGCGTCATCGACGCGGCCTTCCACGCACGCTTCCTGTCCGACCCGGAAGGCGTGTTCGAAGGGAAGGTCGTGGTCTTCGAGGGGCCGGAGGACTACCACGATCGCATCGAGGATCCCTCCCTCGGCATCGACGACCGGACCGTCCTGGTGATCCGCAATTGTGGCCCCGTGGGCTATCCTGGCAGCGCGGAGGTGGTGAACATGCAGCCGCCCGCCGCGCTGATCAAAGCCGGGATCGAGACTCTGCCGACCATGGGCGATGGGCGGCAGAGCGGCACCTCCGGCAGCCCTTCCATCCTGAACGTCTCGCCCGAGGCCGCGGTGGGCGGGGGCATCGCCCTGCTGCGATCCGGGGACCCGATCCGCATCGACCTGAACCGCCGGCGGGTGGATGTGCTGATCCCGGAGGAGGAGTTGCGGGCGCGGCGCCAGGCCTGGACGCCGCCGAAACTGATCCACAAGACGCCGTGGGAGGAGATCCAGCGCGCCATGGTCGGCCAGCTCGGCACGGGCGCCTGCCTTGAGCCGGCGACGCTCTACCTGAACATCCTGGAGACGCGGGGCGAGAGCCGGCACAATCACTAGGATTCTCGTGGGCCGGACGCATCCACGGCTCTGGCGGCTCCTGTCGGGGTGCGAGGGGGCCTGTGTCCGGCCCGCTGGCGCGGCCTCGCGGCCGGCCCTGGACGGGGACGGCAAATTGCCGGCGCCCAGTTCTACCGGCACTGGCGCCCGCCGCTCGCCTGTGCGATGGCTAGGCCATGCGACCCCAGACTTTCGCCCGCCGGCCGCGGTCGGGCCGGCAGGGGGCCGGCGCATGAGTGACCAGCCCTCCGTGCCGCGTTTCGACCTCGATGCGCCAGCCTTCCACGACCTGACGCTTTCCTTCGACACCTTCTTCCGTGATGCGCCCCAGGGAGTCGCGCGCCTGTCCGGGCGGCGTTTCCTGCGCTGCAACCTGGCAGGGCCGACACTGGTCGCCCTTGGTCCCGGCAACCGCTTCGCCGACTGCATCTTCTCCGCCTGCGCCTTCACCGTGGCCGATCATGCGCCGGTCGCCGGTGCGATCCTGCTGGAGGACTGTGTCCTCGACGACTGCGTGCTGACGCGCTGGTCCGTCTTCCTGCCGCCGCCACAGGCCACAGCGCTGCTGCAGGACATGCCGCAGGCGCGCGTGTTCGGTCTGCCCTTCGGCTGGGGCTGAGGCCCGCCTTCCGGGCAGGGCCTGACGGCCCGCTGGCACCTGCCTCGACCTGATGGTGGCGTGGCCGCTTGCGAGCGAAGGCGCCAGCGCTTCTGATCCGCGGCAAGTGCGGTGCCGGGCTTCTCGCTCCGCTGCCGCAGTCGGGTCGGTGGCAGGTCGACCGCCGCATGTGATGCATGCGCCGGTCTTCAGGTTGAACCGGCATCCGTTCTGATACGCTTCACACGGCTTCCTGGCACACCGGTCCGAGCGTGGTTGACGCCGGTGGCCGTGCCGCGATGATGGCGCCCCGAAGGGCAGGGAATGCGACATGGCCGGCAGGCTGGACGGCAAGCGGTGCTTCGTGACGGCAGCGGGCCAGGGCATCGGCCGAGCCAGTGCCATCGCCATGGCGGCCGAGGGCGCGCATGTGCTGGCGACCGACCGCGACGCGGCAAGGCTTTCCGGACTCGAGGCACATGGGATCGAGACGCGGCCGCTGGACGTGCTCGACGACGCGGCGGTGGAGGCTGCCATCACCGCCGCCGGGCCGCTGGACGTGCTGTTCAACTGCGCCGGCCATGTGCACCAGAACACCGCACTGACCTGCACGGATGCGGAGTGGGACTTCGCCCTCGCGCTGAATGTCCGGTCGATGTGGCGCACCATCCGTGCCGCGTTGCCGGCCATGCTGGAGAAGGGCGGCGGCAGCATCGTGAACATGGCCTCCGCCTGCTCCAGCGTGAAGGGCGCGCCGAACCGCTTCCTCTACGGCACGACGAAGGCCGCGGTGGTGGGACTGACGAAAGCCATCGCGACGGAGCACGTGGCGCAAGGCATCCGGTGCAACTGCCTCTGCCCCGGCACGGTGGACACGCCTTCGCTTACCGAGCGAATCGCGGCGAATGCCGCGGCGGCGGGTGGTGTGGAGGCGGCGCGCGCCGCCTTCGTCGCGCGCCAGGCGATGGGCCGCCTCGCCACGGCCGAGGAGATCGCGGCGCTGGTCGTCTATCTCGCCTCGGAGGAGAGCGCCTTCGTCACCGGCCAGCCCATCGTCATCGATGGCGGCTGGGGACTCTGAGTTCCCCTCCGCGAACGGGGCCGCTACGCCAATCCTTCCTGCCAGGCGATTCTCGAACAAGGAGGACCACCGATGAAGCTGCTGCGCTACGGCCCACCGGGCCAGGAGAAGCCAGGGATGCTCGACGCCTCGGGCACCATGCGCGACCTTTCCGGCGTCATCCCCGATCTGGCGGGCGAGGTGCTGTCGCCCGCGGGCCTGGCCCGGCTCGCCGCGCTCGATCCCGCATCGCTGCCGGCGGTGCGGGGCAGTCCGCGTCTCGGCCCGCCGGTGGCGGGGATGAAGAATCTGGTCTGCATCGGCCTGAACTATGCCGACCACGCGGCCGAGACCGGCGCGCCGGTGCCGAAGGAGCCGATCGTCTTCCTGAAGTCGCTCGGCGCGCTGAGCGGACCCAACGATGACATCGTCATCCCGCGAGGCTCGGTGAAGACGGACTGGGAGTGCGAGCTCGCGGTCATCATCGGCACCAGGGCCAAGTATGTTTCCGAGGAGAACGCGCTGGACCACGTCGCGGGCTACGCCGTCGGCAACGATGTGTCCGAGCGCGAATGGCAGTCCGAGCGCGGCATGACCTGGGACAAGGGCAAGGGCTTCGACAGCTTCGGGCCGCTCGGGCCCTGGCTGGTGACGAAGGATGAGGTGTCGGACCCGCAGAACCTCTCGATGTTCACCGATGTGGACGGCGTCCGGCAGCAGGACGGCTCGACGCGCACCATGATCTTCGGCGTGAAGACGCTGATCGCCTATGTCAGCCAGTGCATCACGCTGCATCCGGGCGACGTGATCTTCACCGGCACGCCGCCGGGCGTGGGTCTGGGCAAGAAGCCGAGCCCGGTGTTCCTGAAGCCCGGGCAGACCGTGCGCCTCGGTATCCAGGGCCTGGGCGAGCAGCTGCAGCGCACCGTGGCCTACGAGGGGTGAGGTGAACGGACCGGTCCCGCCGGTCGTCGCCCGGCCGGCGGGCCGGAGGGACCGGTGGCATCCATCTCTTCGCCTGCTGCAGCGCGGTCGGGGAAAGCGAAGCCGGTGCCGCCGCGCCGCATGCCGTGTCCAGGTGAGCCGTCGCCGGCACCGGGATGAACGTGCCGCCCTGCGCTGTACGCCGTGCCCTTGCCCCGCCAGGCCGCAAGGGGCCAGGTATTCCTTCGTATTCCTTCCGCCGGAACGGCCGTCGCGCGGGCCGCCGGGGATGCTGCGGGGGGTCTGACCTCATGCTCCGGCGGTCACGAAAGGATCACGGCGCTGCCGCTGGCCGATCCGGCACGGAACTATGGCTTCGCCTGCCAGCCTGCGCTTTGATAGCGTTCGACGAGGCCCCGGCCTCCGGACCGGGACGGTGGGGCTATCAGCGGCAGGACGAGAAGGACAGGTCAGAGTGAGCAACGGTGGCGGGCGTAACCGGAGACCGCGCGGCAAGCGGGGCTTCGACGACGACGATTTCGGCGGCGGCTGGACCCCACCGCCGGATTTCGGCAGTCGTGATCTAGCGCCGCGCAGGCCCTCCGTCTTCGCCTCGGGCCCCGAGGTGCGGGCGGTGGTGAAGTGGTTCAATCCCGAGAAGGGATTCGGCTTCGTCGAAGTGGCCGATGGCGGCGGCGATGCCTTCCTGCATGCGAGCGTGCTCGAGCGTGCCGGCGCCAAGGTGGTGGAGCCCGGCACCGCGCTCCAGGTCCGCACCGGCCCCGGGCAGAAGGGGCTGCAGGTGACCGAGGTGGTCGAGGTGGGCGAAGTCGGACCCGTGCCCGGCAAGCCCCCGCGGGCGCCCCGTGCCGGCGGCTTTCGCCCGGTGCCCTCGCCCGATGAGGGCGAGGAGATGCGAGGCACGGTGAAGTGGTACAATCCCGACAAGGGCTTCGGCTTCATCAGCCCCGAGGGCGGCGGCAAGGACGTGTTCGTGCATGCGACCGCGCTCGAGCGCAGCGGCGTGCCGCCGCTGGCGGAGGGACAGACGGTGACGATGCGCGTCATTCAGGGCCGCAAGGGGCCGGAGGCCGCCTCGATCTCCGGCGACTGAGCGGCCCGATCCCCCGGCGGGCCACCGGCCGGGGATCCGTTCGTGGCGATGCCGCGAAGCGGCAGCGCCGGATGCAGGCCGAAGCCGGCGCGAGGCTTCCCTGCCCGTGGTTCAGCCGCCGCGCGTCGCCGTGCCGCGCGACATGCCGCCAGGACGCCTGGTGTTCCTGCGGCCGCGGAGCACCTGCGCGCCGCCGCGCCCGGCCGTGCTCTGCTTGGCAAGTTCCAGCGCGGCCTGAGCATCCTCCGCCGCGGCCTGCTGCATCGACGCCGCCTCGGCCGGGGGCGTCTCGGGCGGCTCCCCGGCGATCAGCCGCGCCACGGCGCCATGGGTCTCCATGACGCCGGTCTTTTCGCGCATCGCGACATGCGGCTCCCCGTCGATGAGGAAGATGCGTCGCTGCATGGTCAGGCGCGCCACCTGCTCGGTGGTCGCAGGAGTGAAGTGGCAGCCCTGGGCCTCGGCTGCCCGGACCATCTCTGGGGTCAGTTCCATGCGCGCCTCCTACCATGCGCCGGGCCCGGCGTGACCAGGGCTCCTGCCGACCATCTGTCCGCGGCAGCGGTGGCACGCCGCCTCGCGCAGATGTGTGGGCCGAGGGCTGCGGCAGCTCCGGCGCGCTCCATCAGATCATCCCGCCTGCCCTCGGGCGAAGCCCGGCGCTCCGGCAACGAGCTTCCCTGCGGTCGGCCGGCGCCTTGATGCGGATGCCCGGGCGCGGCAGCCCGCAGCGCATGATCTCCGGAACCAGCACGGCGGCGATAGGCCCGCCGTGGCAGACCTGGTGCCCGAAGCCGGCCGGGACGATGCCGTGCATGGGTCGAACCGCTCGCGATCGGCGACAGGACATGCGCACTGCGGACCTGCACATGGCTCGGTGCAGTATCGGAACGAGAATTGCCGGATGTGTGCGCGAGGTCGGACTCCACCAAAACACGCCAATCACAGCCGAGCTTGCCGCTGCACCACACACGAATGGTCGTGCTGCGTCCGCGCGGTTCCGGCTGCCTTGCCTGCACTGCGCCCGCATGCAGCGGCCCGGCGATAGCCGCGCCGCGACCTCAGCGCAGGCATCGTCGCATTCATACGCTCCGCCGGCGGTGAAGGACGCGCCGCAGAACCATCACCCTGGTCGAGCACGGGGCCAGCCTGCGTGCCATCATCGACATTCTTGTCCGTCCGCGCTCAGGCCGAGAAGGAAGCCGGTCGGCTCTTCGGTCTGGCGTGGCGCCGCCGTGGAAACGAGCCGCGCAAAGCGCTCGCCGGCCGCGTACCAGCATGCCGCAATGACTCACTCCGTCCAGATGCGGCAGCATCCACCATCCCTTCGTCCATGCGGCAAGGCCAGGGCAGGCCGTCCCCCGACGGATACCAAGCCGGCTTGACCCGGGCCTGGACGCGGTCCGATCCTCCGCCGGCCAAGGAGAGACGTCCCGAACCATGAAGGATGCCCCGCCCGGTGGTGCCGGGCCGACCGCCGCCGAGTTCGAGTCCTGGCTCGACGGCATCAGGCGCCTGGTGGAGGAGCGGCTGATCCCTGCCGAACCGCGCCTCGACGGCGAGGAGACCCTGCCCGAGGATCTGACGCAGCTCCTGCGCGATGCCGGCCTGTTCGGCATCTCCATTCCCGCTTCCTATGGCGGCGCCGGGCTTTCCATGGAACAGCAGGTGCGCGCGATGTTCGAGGTGACGCGCGCTTCCGCGGTCTATCGCGCGCGCTTCTCCACCACCATCGGCCTCGGCAGCCAGCCCATCCTTTACAACGGCACGGAAGAGCAGCGGCGGGCATGGCTGCCGCGCATGGCGAGCGGCGAGGTGACCGCCGCCTTCTGCCTGACCGAGCCGGAGAACGGCTCCGATGCCGGCGGGCTGAGGACGCGCGCATGGCGGGACGGCGGCCATTACGTGATCGACGGGGTGAAGCGCTACATCACCAACGCTCCCCAGGCGCAGGTCTTCATCGTGATGGCGCGCACGGACGCGGAAAGCCGCGATGCCGCCGGCATCAGCGCCTTCATCGTGCCGGCCGGTACGCCGGGCCTCCGCTGCGGTCCGGCCGACCGCAAGATGGGCCAGGACGGCAGCGCGACCAGCGAGGTGTTCTTCGAGGGTGTGCGCATCCCCGCCGCCAACCTGATCGGCGGGCGAGAGGGCGACGGCTTCAAGACCGCCATGCGCGGCATCAACCACGCAAGGCTGCATGTCGCCGTCACCTGCGTCGGCCAGGCGCAGCGGCTGCTCGACGAGGCCCTGGCCTATGCGGTCCGGCGACAGCAATTCGGCCAGCCGATCGCGGAATTCCAGCTCGTGCAGGCGATGCTGGCGGACAGCCGGGCGGAGGTTCTGGCCGCGCGCAGCATGATCCTGGAAACGGCGCGCGCCTTCGATCGTGCGGGCCAGGCGCAGGGCTCGCTCGTCGCCGAGATCGCCTGCTGCAAGCTCTTCGCCAGCGAGATGGTCTGCCGTGTTGCCGACCGCGCGGTGCAGATCCATGGCGGCGCCGGCTATATGCGCGGGACGCCAGTGGAGCGGCTGTACCGCGATGTCCGGCTGTTCCGCATCTTCGAGGGCACGAGCCAGATCCAGCAGATGCTGATCGCGCGCGACATGATCCGCGGGGCCTCCGGCCGTGCATAGCAAGTACCGCCGCCGCATCCTTCTGGCCGCCGCCCTTCTTGCCGCCCCCATTGCCGCACGTGCGCAGCGCTGGCCGGCCGGGCCCGTGCGCGTCGTCTCCTGCTTTGCCCCGGGCGGTGCCAACGACATGCTCGGCCGTTTCGCCGCCGGCGTGCTGAGCCGCGCCTTCGGCCAACCCTTCGTGGTGGAGAACCACCCCGGCGCCGGCGGCAATGTCGGCATGGAGGCGGTGGCGCGCGCTGCGCCCGACGGGCAGACGCTGGTGGTTGCCGCCGGCGCGGCGGCGGTGAACCAGACGCTCTACCGCACCCTGCCCTTCGACCTGCTGCGCGACTTCGCGCCCATCACGCTGCTCGGCGTCGTCGCCAATGTGCTCGTCGTGCACCCGGGCGTCCCGGTGCGAACGGCGCGGGACTTCGCGCTGCTCGCGCGCAGCACGCCGGGTGGCATCACCTACGGCTCCGCAGGTGTCGGCACGGTGCCGCATCTGACGATGGAGCTGTTCCTGCGCGCCGTTGGCGCGCAGGGCGTGCATGTGCCCTATCGCGGCTCCGCACCCGCGGTCACGGACCTGGTCGGCGGACGGGTGCAGGCGCTGTTCGAGAACCTGCCGCCGCTGGCGGGACAGATGCGCAGCGGCGGCGTGCGGCCCCTGGCGATCTCCAGCACCGAACGACATCCGGACTGGCCGGACCTGCCCACCGCGGAGGAAGCCGTGCCGCTGCCGGGCTTCGAGGTGACCGCCTGGCAGTCGCTGCTTGCCCCCGCCGGCACGCCGCCCGAGATTCTGGAGGCGATCGCCATCGCCATCCGCACCGCGCTCGCGACGGAGGAGGGCCAGGAGCCGCTACGCCGCATCGGCGCATTGCCGCGGCCGATAGGCCCGCGCGCGTTCCGCACCTTCCTGGCCGCGGAGGTGGCGAAATGGACCGAGGCGGTGCGCCTCTCCGGAGCCACAGTGGATTGAACGAGGACACATGCCGGATACCCTAGCGCCTGAAGCGCCGCCCGCGATCGAGACGCGCGTCACCCGGATGCTCGGCATCCGTTATCCCATCGTGCAGGGCGGCCTGGCACGCGTCGCCTTCGCCGATCTCGCGGCGGCGGTCTCCAATGCCGGCGGGCTGGGGCAGATCAGCACGGCGGGGCTGGAGACGCCGGAGCGGCTGCGCGCCGAGATCCGGCGCTGCCGGGCGATGACGGACAAGCCCTTCGGCGTGAACTTCCCGATCGGCCGCTTCGACCTGATGCCGATGCTGGAGGCGACGCTGGAGGAAGGCGTTCGCGTCATCGCGCTGACCGCCGGCAATCCCGCGCCCTACATCAAGCGGTGCCAGGAGGTGGGCGCGAAGACGCTGGTGCTGACCGCGGGGCCGGAGCTCGCGCGCAAGGCCGAGGCCGCGGGCGCCGACATGGTGGCGACAGTGGGCTACGAGGGCGGCGGCCATATCGGCCGCACCGATGAGACCACGCTGGTGATGGTGCCCCGCGTCGTGGCGGCGGTGAAGATCCCGGTGCTCGCCTCGGGCGGCATCGCCACCGGGGCGGGGCTGCTGGCGGCGCTGGCGCTCGGCGCGGAGGGGGTGGAGATGGGCACGCGCTTCGTCGCCACCGAGGAAGCGCAGGCCCATGCCGCCTACAAGCAGGCGCTGGCCTCGGCCGTGCCGGCGGATACCATGCTGATCAAGCGCAGCCTCGGCATGCCGGGCCGGGTGCTGAACAGCCCCCATGCGCAGCGCATCGTCGCGGCGGAGCAGGCGGGCGCGCCGAAGGAGGAGGTCATCGCCCTGATCCGTGGCGAGATCAACGCCATCGGCACCGAGCGGGGCGATCTCGAGAACAGCTATGTCTGGGCCGGGCAGTGTGTCGGGCTGATCGACGGCGTGGAGCCGGCGGGCCTGGTGGTGCGGCGCATGGCGGCCGAGGCGGCGGAAGGCATGCGGCGGCTGCGCGCCCTGCTGCCGTGACCGATCCGGCGCGGCTCTCGGCCTCCGCGCTGGCGGGCCTCTATGCGCGGCGCGTGCTCTCGCCTGTCGAGGCACTGGAGGCGGTGCTGGGGCGCGTTGCGGCACTGAACCCGCGCCTCAACGCCATCATCGCGCTGGACGAGGCCGGTGCCCACGCTGCGGCGGCGGCGAGCGAGGCGCGCTGGCGGGCGGGCCTGCCGCTTTCCCCGCTCGATGGCGTGCCCTTCACGGTGAAGGACAACATCGCTGTCGCCGGCCTGCCCTGCGCCTGGGGCAGCGCGGTGTTCCGCGACTTCGTCCCCGAGCGCGACGAGCTGCCGGTGGCCCGCGCCCGCGCCGCGGGCCTGGTGCTGCTGGGCAAGACCAACGTCCCGGAATTCACCCTGCAGGGCTATACGGACAACGCGCTGTTCGGGCCGACGCGCAACCCCTGGGACCTGCGCCTGACCCCCGGCGGGTCCTCGGGCGGGGCGGTTGCTGCGGTGGCAGCGGGTCTTGGGCCGCTGGCGCTTGGCACGGATGGCGGCGGCTCGATCCGCCGGCCGGCTTCCCATACCGGGCTCGTCGGGCTGAAGCCCACGCCGGGCCGCGTGCCGCGCTGCGACGGGCTGCCCGCGATCCTGCTGGACCTCGAGCAGATCGGGCCGATCGCGCGTGGCACGGCGGACCTGGTGGCGCTGCTCTCGCTGCTGGCCGCGCCCGATGCGCGCGATCCCGCTGCCCGCGCCCTGCCCCCCTTCGCCGTGCCGGCGGTGGCGCCGCGCCAGCGCATCCTCTTCGTGCCGCGCTTCGGTGCCCATCCCGTGGATCCGGAGATCGCGGCGAGTGTCGCCGCCGCGGCGCGCCGGCTGGAAGCGCTCGGCCATGCGGTGGAGGAGGGGCAGGTCCCCTTCGATCTGGATGCGGTGAATGCCTGCTGGGGCCGGATCGGCCAGGCGGGCCTCGCCTGGCTGCTGGAGGGGAAGGGCCGGGTGGAGCCCGCGGCGCCGATGCTGCGGGACATGGCGGCCGCCGGATATGCGCTCACCGCCTCGCAGCTCTTCGCCGCGATGGATGGCCTTGCACGTTTCCGGCGCGAGATGGCGGCCTTCTTCCAGGCCTGGGACCTGATCCTGACGCCCTCGGCCGCTGCGCTTCCCTGGCCCGCTCAGGAGGTGGCGCCGGCGACCATCGCCGGGCAGGCGGCAGGGCCGCGTGGCCATGCCGTGTTCACCAACTTCGCCAATCTCGGCGGGCTTCCAGGCCTGGCACTGCCCTGTGCGCCGGCGGCGAACGGGCTGCCCATCGGCTTCCAGCTCGTCGGCCCGGCGGGTGCGGACGGGCTGCTTTGCGCCATGGCGGCCGCATGGGAAGCCGCCGAGCCCTGGACCGACCGCTGGCCGCCACTGCCGTGATCCGTGAACGTGCCGCGATCGCGCCGATGGTCGACGCCTTCCTCCGCGGACGCCCGGCGCATTTTCCGTTCACCCGCCTTCACGGAGACGCGGCCTTGCGGCGATCCTTGCCTCGATGCTGCAGCGTGAACCGACTCGGGCCGAACCGGTCACGCTCTAGGGCACGGACTCCAGCATCTCCCGGATCCACGCCTCCCCATTCTCCGGCAGTCCATGGGTTGCGACTTCGGCTGGGACCCTGGTGACGAGCAGGATGCGCGGCTCCAGCCTGGCCCTGGCGGCGGAACGGCGAAGATGGTCCAGCAGGTAGCCCGGCGAGACCTCGGTGGCGACCAGCGTCGCGTCCTCCGTCACCCGCCAGTGGTCGGGTGCGATCTCGAAGACTGCGGCGAAGAACATCTGTTCGGCTTCGGGCGCTACGGGGCCCAGATCGTGCAGGACGAGGCAAAGGGACATCGCGCACCTTACGCGGTAGCAGGCCAAAGATGACGGCAAGGTGCACCAGTTGCAATAGTAACCTTCTCTGCAACTAAAGAGCGGTGACAGTAGGCAGGATCTTCTTCCAGGCATAGCAGGCACAGGGCTTCGCGCCGGGACCGCTCGGTCAGCGCGGCCAGTGCCGCCTGGGCTTCCATCCCCGCCAGATGACGGAGGAAGATCGGGTGCATCGCCTGCGGTCGTCCCGCGCGCACGGCGGCCCGCCCCTCCGCCGGGGTGCCGAGCGCGGGCAGGTGCCAGTAGCCGATTCCCGCCTCGGCCAAGGCGGCGGAAAGGGCACGCTTGGCAAAACCCGGTCGGCGGCTGTTCGCCAGCGCGCGGACATCCACCACCGTCGTTACGCCGGCGGCGCGCAGGGCTGCGACCAGCCCCGCCGGCGTCGCCCGCTCGTAGCCGACGGTGCAGAGCGGCGGCATCACCGGGCAATGGCGGCATGCGCCGCCAGGCAGGCCATATCCAGCAACTGGTTCACGCCGCTGTCCGTGGGCACGATCTGCACTGGCGCGCCCATGCCCATCAGCAGGGGCCCGATCGTGGTGGCGCTGGTCAGGCGGGGCACCGCCTTGGTCAGGATGTGCGCCGCATGCAGCCCCGGCATGACCAGCACATTGGCCGCCCCGGTGAGGCGGCAGAAGGGATAGAGCCGGTTGCGCAGTTCCGGATCCAGCGCCGCATCCGCCCCCATCTCGCCATCATACTCGAAGTCCACCTGCCGCTGATCCAGCAGCCTCACCGCATCGCGGATGCTGCCCGGGATCACGCCCTTCGGGTCTCCGAAGGTGGAGAAGGAGAGGAAAGCGACCCGCGGCTCGTGCCCCAGGCGCCGCGCCGCGACGGCGGACTGCACCGCGATCTCGGCGAGGGTCGACGCATCCGGGCGCTCATGGATGGCGGTGTCAGCCACGAAGACGGTGCCCGAGACGCGCGCGAGCAGCAGCGTCAGGCCGAACAGCACCTCGCCCGGCGCCGGATCGATCGCCATCCGCACGCCTTCGAGCGCCACGGAATAGCTGCGCGTCTCGCCCGTGATCATCGCATCGGCATCGCCCAGCGCCACCATGCAGGCGGCGAAGACGTTGCGGTCCTGGTTCACCAGCCTTTGGCAGTCGCGGAACAGGAAGCCGTCGCGCTGGCGCTTGGCGTAGAGATACTCGGCATAGCGCCGGTTGCTGTCGGAGAGGCGGGCGTTGCGGATCTCGATGCCTTCCGGCAGCGGCACGCCGAGCGCGGCCACGGTCGCATGGATGCGGTCCTCCCGCCCCACCAGCACGGGCGTTCCGTAGCCCGCGTTGCGGAAGGCGATGGCGGCGCGGATGACCTTCTCCTCCTCACCCTCGGCGAAGACGACGGTCTTCGGATTGGCCCGCACCCGCTCGGTGATCAGCTCCAGCGCATTGGCGGTGGCATCGAGGCGCCCCGTCAGGTCGCGGGCGTAGCGCGTGAGGTCGGTGATCGGCCTGCGCGCGACGCCGCTGTCCATCGCGGCCTTGGCGACGGCGACGGGAACGCGCGAGATCAGGCGCGGATCGAAGGCGTTCGGGATGATGTAGTCCGGGCCGAAGCGCAGCGACTTGCCGGCGCCGGCGGTGTTCACCTCCTCCGGCACGTCCTCGCGTGCCAGCAGCGCCAGCGCCCGGGCGGCGGCGATCTTCATCGCGTCGTTGATGGTGGAGGCACGAACATCCAGCGCGCCGCGGAAGATGAAGGGGAAGCCGAGAACGTTGTTGACCTGGTTCGGGTAGTCGGACCGCCCCGTGGCGATGATTGCGTCCGGACGGGCCGCCTTCGCCTCCTCCGGGGTGATCTCCGGATCGGGATTGGCCATGGCGAAGATGATGGGCTTGTCCGCCATGGCGCGGACCATGTCCTGCGTCACCGCCCCCTTCACCGAAAGGCCGAAGAAGACATCCGCACCCTCCAGCGCCTCGCGCAGGCTGCGCGCCTGCGTCTCCACGGCATGGGCCGACTTCCACTGGTTCATGCCCTCGGTGCGGCCGCGCCAGATCACGCCCTTCGTATCGCACATGATGATGTTCTCGGGCCGCATGCCCATGGCCCGCAGCAGTTCGGCGCAGGCGACGGAGGCCGCGCCGGCGCCGTTGATGACCAGCCTCGTCTCGCGCAGGTCCCGCCCGGTCAGGTGCGCGGCGTTGATCAGCCCGGCGGCCGCGACGATGGCGGTGCCGTGCTGGTCGTCGTGGAACACCGGGATGTCCATCAGCTCGCGCAGGCGCTGCTCGATGACGAAGCACTCCGGCGCCTTGATGTCCTCGAGATTGATGCCGCCGAAGGAAGGGCCCAGGAACCGCACGGCGTTGACGAACTCGTCCACATCCTCCGTGTCGATGCAGAGATCCATGCCGTCCACATCGGCGAAGCGCTTGAAGAGGGCGACCTTGCCCTCCATCACCGGCTTGGAGGCGAGCGCGCCGAGGTTGCCGAGGCCGAGCACCGCGGTGCCGTTGGACACGACGGCGACGAAATTGCCGCGGCTCGTGTAGTCGTAGGCGAGTTGCGCATCGCGCGCGATGTGCAGGCAGGGTTCGGCGACACCGGGGGAATAGGCGAGGGAGAGGTCGCGCGCGGTGACCAGGGGCTTGGTCAGGCGGGTCTCCAGCTTGCCGGGCCGGCCCGCGGCGTGCAGCATCAGGGCCTCCTCGGCCGTGACGCGCGCCGTGCGCCCGTCCGCGAGGCCACCGGTCTGCACCCCGCTCTTCCGCGCGTCATCCATGACGAGGCTCGTCCCTCTGATCCCATGGGCGGCCGCCATGCCGCCAAGCCGTGAAGTCGCATCCTTGCAGCCCCGGGCAGCTTCGGAAAGACCGGTGCTTCGCGGGCGCGAAGCAAGAGGCTAGAGGAGGGGCCTTGATGTCCAGTTCCCCATCCGCCAGGCCCGCTTCCGCCCGGCACCCGGACCGCCTGCCCGAGGCCGAGGGCGCCTCCCCGGCCATGGCGCAATGGTTCGCCGCCAAGGCGGCGCATCCGGACGCGCTGCTGTTCTTTCGCCTGGGCGACTTCTTCGAGCTGTTCTTTGCCGATGCGGAGGCGGCCGCCGAGGCGCTCGACATCGCCCTGACCTATCGCGGGGAGCACCGGGGCGAGCGCATCCCCATGTGCGGGGTGCCGGCGCACAGCCACGAAAGCTACCTCGCCCGCCTGATCCGTCGCGGCTTCCGGGTGGCGATCTGCGAGCAGATGGAGACGCCGGAGGAGGCGAAGCGCCGCAAGGCGCCGACCATCCGGCGGGAGGTGGTGCGCCTCGTCACACCCGGCACGGTCACCGAGGAAACCCTGCTGGAGGCGGCCCGCCCGGCCTGGCTGCTGGCCCTGGCGCCGGCCAGGGATGGCAGGCTGGGCGCCGCGTGGCTCGACATCTCCACCGGCGCCTTCGAGACCGAGCTGGTCTCCGAGGGCGAGCTTGGCGCCCTCCTCGCGCGGCTCGAACCGGCGGAGGTGCTGGCGCCGGCCAGCCTTGCCGCCCATCCCGCGCTCGCCGCCGGCCCACGCCCGACCGAGGCGACGGTGCCGCGCGATGCCATCCGCCGGGTCGCGGAGGCCTTTGGCGTGGTCGCCCTGGAGGGCTTCGGCGAATTCGCCGAGGCGGAGCTGGCCGCGGCAGCCATGGCGCTCGACTATGTCCGGGTGACCCAGCGCGGTGCCCTGCCGCGCCTGGCCCGCCCGGTGCCGCGCGGCGGGTTGGGCGTGCTGCAGATGGATGCCGCGACGCGCCGCAGCCTGGAGATCCTGCGCAGCGAGCGGGGCGGACCGCGCGACTGCCTGCTCGGCGCCGTGGACCGCACCGTGACCGCCGCCGGCGCCCGGCTGCTGGCCGCCCGCCTCGCCAGCCCCCTGGCCGAAACCGGGCCGATCGCCGCGCGCCACGACGCGGTGGAGGCGCTGCTGGCTGATGCGGGGCTGCGCGGGGCGGTACGGGCGGCGCTGAAGGGCGCGCCGGACATGGCCCGCGCGCTGGCCCGCCTCTCGCTGGATCGCTTCGCCCCGCGCGACCTCGCGGCGATCCGCGACGGGCTGACGCGCGCCTCCGAGATCGCCGCGGCGCTGGCCGCGTCTGGCGGCCTGGCCCCCCTCCCGCCGCTGCTGGCCGAGGCGGCCCGCGCCCTCCGCCCGGCGTCCGACCCGGCGCCGGAGCTGGCCCGGGCGCTGGCCGAGACCCTGCCCGCGCGGCTCGACGATCCCGGTATCGTCGCCGCCGGCTATGACGGGCAGCTCGACGGGCTGCGCCGGCTGCGCGACGATGCGCGCGGAGCGATCGCCGCGCTGCAGCGCGACCTGGCCCAGGCCTGGGGCGTGGCGAGCCTGAAGATCCGTCACCATCAGCAGTTCGGCTATCTGGCCGAGGTGCCATCGGCCGCCGGCGAGACGCTGCTGCGGAAGCCCCCGGCCGAGGCGACGGGCGAATTCGCGCCGATCCACCGCCAGACCATGGCGAATGTCCAGCGCTTCACCTGCGCTGCCCTCGCCGGCCTCGACCGCCGCCTGGCCGAGGCGGCGCAGGGGGCGGCACAGCGCGAGAAGCACATCCTCCGCCACCTGCGCGAGACGGTGCTCGCCGCCGCGCCCGGCATCGCCGAGGCGGCCGAGGCGCTGGCGGAGCTGGATGTGCACGCCGCTGCGGCCGAAATCGCCGCCGAGGATGACTGGTGCCGGCCCGAGATCACGGAGCGGCCGGACTTCCACGTCACGGCCGGTCGCCACCCGGTTGTGACGGCAGCGCTGAAGCGCAACCGTGGAGGCGCATTCGTGCCGAACGACTGCGACCTCTCGCCCGGCGGGCGCCTCTGTCTGCTCACCGGCCCGAACATGGCGGGAAAGTCCACCTTCCTGCGGCAGAACGCGCTGATGGTGGTGCTCGCCCAGGCCGGCATGTTCGTTCCCGCGGACGCGGCGCGCATCGGGCTGGTGGACCGATTGTTCAGTCGTGTCGGGGCTGCCGATGACATTGCCGGCGGAAGATCCACATTTATGGTGGAGATGGCCGAGACGGCGGCGATCCTGAACCAGGCGGGCCCCCGCAGCCTGGTCGTTCTGGACGAGGTCGGCCGCGGCACCGCCACCTGGGACGGGTTGGCGATTGCCTGGGCGGCGCTGGAGGCGCTGCACGACCGCAGCCGCTGCCGCACGATCTTCGCCACGCATTTCCACGAGCTGACGGCGCTTGCGGGGAAGCTGCCGGAATTGCGGCCTGCCACCATGCGGGTCCGGGAATGGAAGGGAGAGGTGGTGTTCCTGCACAGCGTCGCGCCGGGTGTCGCGGAGCGCAGCTGGGGTCTGCATGTGGCGAAGCTCGCCGGCGTGCCGCGCGCTGTGTTGGCCCGCGCCACGCAGGTGCTGGCCGCGCTGGAAGAGCGGGCGCGTGGCCTCGACCCGCTGTCGGATGAGTTGCCGCTCTTCGCACGCCCGGCCTCCGGAGGGGGGGCGGCCGGGGATGCCTCCCGCTCCGCCCCCCCTCCGGCGCATCCGGCGCTCGATGCCCTGGCCGACCTCGACCTCGATGCGCTTTCGCCACGCGAGGCACTTGATGCGCTCTATCGGCTGCGTGCCATGCTGGAGGGTGCTGTTGCGGATGCGCCGGCCGGGCTAGGGTCGCCGGAATGACCGCCGCGGCCGCCTTTCCAGCGAGGGATCCCGCTCAGCGCCACCCGGCACTGGCCGAGCCACCCTTCGTGCTCCCGGACCTGATCGCCGACCTCGCGGCGGGACCCATGCCACGCGATGCGGCTCTCGACCTGTTGCGGCGGCAGCTCGGCCGCATCCAGGGGCGGGTCCAGGACGCCTTCGAGACGCAGGGACTTTCCGGCCTGGGCGCGGCGCGTTGGCTGGCGGCGCTGATGGACGGCCTGGTGCAGGCGATCCACGCCTATGCGCTGGCCATGGTCCCGCCACGCAGCGCGGCCGAGCAGGCGGAGCCGCCCGTCGCCCTGGTCGCTACCGGTGGCTATGGCCGCGGCGTGCTGGCCCCCTTTTCGGACATCGACCTGCTGTTCCTCACCGAGGGGCAGGCCGGGTCGCGGGCGCAGCGGATGGTGGAGTTCGTGCTCTATCTCCTCTGGGACCTCGGCCTGAAAGTGGGCCACGCCACCCGCAGCATCCGGGACTGCCTGGAGGAGGGCGCACGGGACAGCACCGTGCTGACCGCCTTGGTGGATGCCCGGTTCCTCGCCGGTGAGCGTGCCGCCTTCGACCGGTTCCAGGAAGGCTTCACCCGCCGGCGGCTGGAGCAGGGCCTCAGCCCCTTCCTCGCAGCCAAGCGGGCCGAGCGGGCGACGCGCCACCGTCGCTACGGCGACAGCCCCTACCTTGTGGAACCGCACATCAAGGAGGGCCGCGGCGGCCTCCGGGACCTGCAGACCCTCTACTGGCTTGCACGCTACGCCTTCGGTACCCAGCGCATGCCGGAGCTGGTCGGCCCCGAGAGTCCCGGCGGCGGCCTGCTGACGGAGCACGAAGCACGCGCCATCCGCCGTGCCTGGAACTTCCTCTGGACCGTCCGCTTCCACCTGCACTACGTCGCCGGCCGCGCCGAGGAGCGGCTGACCTTCGACTTCCAGCCGGTGGTCGGCGCCCGCATGGGCTACACGCCGCACGGCCGCCAGGACGGCGTCGAGCGCTTCATGAAGCACCTGTTCCTGACGGTGCGCGACGTGCTGCGCCTGACGCGCGTGCTGGAGCCGGCGATCGAGCGTGCCGCGCTCGGCCCGCCGGCGCAGCGGCGGCAGGGCGATGCGGCGCTGGCGGAGGCCGGCCTCGCCTTCGCCGACGGCAAGCTCGTGGCGGCGCCGCCGAACCGCGACTTCACCCGCGAGCCGATCCTGATGCTGCGCATCCTGAAGGCGGCGCGGGACCGCAAGCTCGAGATCCATCCGCTGGCGCTGCGCGCGCTGATCCGCCACGCCCACCATGCCGTCCGCCTGCGCGGGGAGGAGGAGGCGAACCGGATCTTCCTCGACCTGCTTACCGGCCGGGATGCCGCCACCTGGCTGCGGCTGATGAACGAGACGGGCTTCCTCTCCCGCTTCGTGCCGGAATGGGCGCGCATCGTCGGGCTGATGCAGTTCGATACCTACCACGTCTTCACCGTGGACGAGCACACCATCGAGGTGATCGACGTGCTGCAGCAGCTCGAGCGCGGCGAGCTGGGCGAGATCGCGCCGGTGGCGTCCGAGATCGTCGGCCATGTGCAGTCCCGCCGCGCGCTCTACGTGGCCGCGCTGCTGCATGACATCGCCAAGGGTCGCGGCGGGGACCATTCCGAACTCGGCGCGCGCATCGCGCAGGAGCTCGGGCCGCGGCTCGGCCTGACGCCGGAGGAGACGGAGAGTGTCTCCTGGCTCGTGCTGCATCACCTTCTTCTGTCCCAGACTGCCTTCAAGCGGGATATCGAGGACCCCAAGACCATCCTCGACATCGCCGACCTGGTGCAGTCGCCCGAGCGCCTGCGCCTGCTGCTGGTGCTGACGGTGGCCGACATGCGCGGCGTCGGCCCCAAGGTGTGGAACGGCTGGAAGGCGACCTTGCTGCGCGAGGTCTACTGGCGCGTCGCGGAGGTGCTGGCGGGCGGGCTTTCGGTGCCGGAGCGCGACGTGCGCGTGGCCCGCGCCCGCGAGGCCGCCGCGGCCATGCTGGCCGGCTGGCCCGAGAGGGACATGCAGAGCTTCCTCGCCCTGGGCTACCCCGGCTACTGGCTCTCCTTCGATGCCGAGACGCATGCCCGCCACGCCGCGCTGGTACGGGAGGCGGAGGCGACGAAGGCGCCGCTGACGGTGCGCACGCGCGTGCTGGAATCCCGCGCGGTGACGGAGATCACCGTCTATGCCGCCGACCATCCGGGCCTGTTCAGCCGCATCGCCGGGGCCCTGGCGGTGGCCGGCGCTTCCATCGTGGACGCCCGCATCCACACGCTGACCAATGGCATGGCACTGGACACCTTCTGGGTCCAGGATGCGGCGGGCGGCGCCTTCGACCAGCCGCACCGGCTGGCGCGGCTTTCCGTGCTGATCGAGCAGTCGCTCTCCGGTCGCCTGCGCCTGGCCGAGGAGATCTGCAAGGTGCGGCGGGAGCCGGCGCGGCTGCGCGCCGTCACCGTGCCGCCGCGCGTGGTCTTCGACAACCACGCCAGCAACACCCATACGGTGATCGAGGTGAACGCCCGCGACCGCCCGGGCCTGTTGCACGACGTGACCGCCGCCATCAGTGCCGAGGGGCTCCAGATCGCCTCCGCCCACATCACCACCTACGGCGTTCGCGCGGTGGACGTGTTCTACGTGAAGGACGTGTTCGGCCTGAAGGTGGAGAACGAGCGCCGCCTCGGCGCGCTGCGCCGGGCGATCGAGGCGGCGTTGGTACCGCCCGCAGGCCCCGGCCTGTCCGAGGGCGGCGGCGAGGCCGTGGCCAACCGGGCAGCGGCGGCACGGGCCTGATCCTTTTCCGCCCTCGCGCGTTCTTCCGGGCCGAGCCGGAGATGCCGCGATGACCGCCGACCCGAAGACCAACAAGGTGCCCGACGAGGATCTCACCTCGAGCCAGGGCCCCCATGCGCCGCGGCGCGACAAGAAGCCGGAGCGCCAGTACCCGGAATTCGAGCGCAAGGAAGGCGTGAACCGCACGGACGACGCGGCGCCGGGCGGGCCGGTGAACATACCGGTCAGGCAGGCGGCACCGGAGCGGGAGCGGCCTGAAGGCGCAACGCCGCATCCACCCGTGGGAAAACAGGGATCGAGCAGCCTGCCCGAGGAATGACGGCCGTGTGCCGGGCCGACGTCAGGGCTCCACCGCCCCGTGCGGGCGTGGCGGCGTCGGTTACCGCGCCTTCGCGCTGACGCCGGGTGAATGCGGCCTGCCCCATGGGATCCGCCCTGGAAGCAGGTCCCATGCAGGTGAACTCTGCTGAACGGGTGAGGGTACTCGTCACGACAAGGAACCGGGGCATTTGCCGCGAGCCCATGCGAACGGAAATACTCTAGGGTGCGCCGCGAAGAGTGCTGCCTGCGTCCTTGAGGTGTCATGACCGACCCAGTCCCGCCACCGCCCGGCGAACTCCTGTGCGTTATCGCCGTGGGCCGGTCCGGCAGCACGTTGCTGCAGCGCCTGCTCAACCTGCACGAGCAGGTGGTGCTGTTCGGAGAGCACAACGCCATCGTCGGAAGCCTCGCCAATCTCTGGCAGCAGACTTTCGATAGCTGGGCGCGCGGCGAGATCGAGCGGTCGTCGCGCTTCGTGCCGGACATCCTCGCTGCTCGCCCCGTCGCCATGATGGACGGGATCTCGATCGAATGGGCCAATGCCTTCACCGAGGAACGGGCGCTGCCGGTGTTCCGCCGATTCCTCGAGGATCTGCTCTATCCGCCCGAGATCCGGCGCGCCGACACCCGCTACTGGGGCTTCAAGGAGATCCGCTACGGCCCGCCGGCCGTGGCCTTCCTGGCCCGGCTCTTCCCGCAGGCGCGCTTCCTGGTGCTGCTGCGCGACCCGCTCGCCGTCCATCGCAGCCGGTTGGCCACCGGCTACTGGTACCCGAGGCTGTCACCCGAGGCCGCGGCGGCACAGATGCAGGAGGAATTCCAGAGCCTCTGCGATGTCTGGGAGCTGCTGCGGTCGCGGCCCGGCACGCAGGCTCGGCTGCTGTCCTACGAGATGCTGCTGCCTGATCCGCAGCCGCTGCTCGACCGGATCGCCGCCTGGGCGGGGCTGACACGAATCGATCCCGGCCTCGCCGCCGCGCTGATGGCCGCGCCGGGACGGAGCGAGCCGGATGCCGACCCTGACCGCACCGAACGATTCCTCGACCTGTACCGGAGCGGAGCGGCGGCCCGGGACCAGGCGCGCTGGCGCGCCCTGCTGGAGGAAGCCGCGCGGCAGGGGCTCTCGCTCGGGCCTGCCGCGCCGGCTGACGGCCCGCCGCATCGCCACCGGCAGCGGCGGTGGTGATTTCGCGCGCTCCGGATCTGCCCTAAGCTCCCGGCGTGCCGGATGCCCTGCCCTTCTGGAAGACCAAGCCGCTCGAGCGCATGACGCGCTCCGAGTGGGAGAGCCTGTGCGACGGCTGTGGCCGCTGCTGCCTGCACAAGCTGCGCGACGACGAGTCCGGGCGGCTCGCCTTCACCAATGTGGCCTGCCGCCTGCTGAACATCCCCTCCTGCCGCTGCGCGGACTACGAGAACCGCCGCCGCTGGGTGCCGGACTGTGTGCGCCTTACCCCCGCGCGGGTGCGGAAGCTCGACTGGCTGCCGCCGAGCTGCGCCTATCGCTTGCTGGCGGAGGGCAAGGATCTGCACTGGTGGCACCCGCTCGTCTCCGGCGATCCGGAGACGGTGCACCGGGCCGGCGTCTCGGTCCGCGGCCGTGTGGTGCGCGAGCGCGATGCCGGGCCGCTCGAGGATCATGTGGTGCGCTGGCCGGGGCTCGTGCCGCCACGTGCGCAAGGCCCCGCTCCCGAAGGCCCCACCCTCCAACGCGACGAAGGACCCCAAGCCCGATGAAGGACGCCCTGTTCGGCGGCATCAATGCCGCCGTGCTGACCGCGATGCGGCCCGATCTCTCCCCCGACCTCGACCGCATGGCGGCGCATTGCCGCTGGCTGCTGGGCCATGGCTGCAACGGCCTCGGCGTGCTCGGCACCACGGGGGAGGCGAACAGCTTCGGCCTTTCCGAACGCAAGGCGATCCTGGAGGGGCTGGTCGCGCGCGGCATTCCGGCCGCGCGCATGATGCCGGGCACTGGCTGTGCCAGCCTGATGGACACGGTGGAACTGACGCTGCACGCCAGGGCACAGGGCTGCCGCGGCGTGCTGGTGCTGCCGCCCTTCTACTACAAGAACCCCTCCGATGACGGCCTCTTCGCCTATTTCTCCGAGGTGGTGAACCGCGTCGGCGGCGGCATCGCGCTGTATCTCTACCACTTCCCGCAGCAATCGGCGGTGCCCTTCAGCCTCGACCTGATCGGGCGGCTGCTGAAGGCCTTCCCCGGCGTCTTCCGCGGCGTGAAGGACAGCAGCGGCGACTACGCCAACATGAAGGCCATGATCGATGCCTTCGCGGCCGACGGATTCGAGGTCTATTCGGGCTCCGACGAGTTCGTGCAGCGCATCCTCGCCGATGGCGGTGCCGGCTGCATCACCGCGGCCTCCAACGCCAATTGCCCCTGGGGCGGCATCGTCTATGCGAAGCGCAGCGGGCCGGAGGCCGATGCGGCGCAGGCCGTGCTGACCGCGACGCGCAAGGCGGCGACCTCCGTGCCGCTGATTCCCGGTCTGCGCGAGATCATCGCGCGCTCCACCGGTGACGAGGGCTGGCGCACCATCCGCCCGCCGCATCTGCCGCTGAGCGCGGCACAGGCCGAGGCGGTCTGGGCCGCCTGGGGCGCCGCGGGTGCTCTGCCGCTGCCGGGGCTGTCCCCTGCCCGGGCCGCTGAATGAGCGTGCCTTCCCTCATCGCACCGTTCGGAGGCGCAGCATCGTGAGTGGAGCACACAGCAGCAGCGACCTGCCCGGCCCGCCCGTCGACGGCGGACCCCTGCGCTGCCGCGAGCCGGCGGTCGCGACCGTGCAGCAGGACGATGCGCATCTGCGGGTGACGCGCTGGGATTTCGCGCCAGGTGCCGAAACCGGCTGGCACCGGCATGGCTGGCTCTATGTGGTGGTGCCGGTGACGGACGGGGTGCTTCAGCTGGAGCTGCCGGGTGGGGAGAGCATGACGGCGACGCTCACGGCCGGTGTCTCCTACAGCCGTCCCGCCGGGGTGGAGCACAACGTGATCAATGGCGGCGACCGTCCGCTCTCCTTCGTCGAGGTGGAGCTCAAGTCGCTGCCGGGCTGACGCGGCACGCGCCTATCACGAGGTCCGACGGGGCCATCCGGCCCTGTTGCTGCGGCTTTCCCGCGCCGGGGCGCTTGGCAGCACTGGCGTGAAGCCCGGATCCCGCCCGGCGTGGGCGGGAAAGGGCCGGCAGGACGCGCTGGGCGGGTAGCAGGGGGCCCGCTTCTACCGCAGGCTCCATCCTGCCAAGCCGCACCGTCCTGGAGGT
>Ga0182741_1001483_pt1 | contig 30324 bp, 30 predicted proteins | sample eDN5th37CBELigOP_FD_128874 | JGI IMG/M metagenome (GOLD analysis project Ga0182741, IMG submission 128874) | Enriched Organic Plus compost microbial communities from Emeryville, California, USA - eDNA 5th pass 37_C BE-Lig OP (version 2) (version 2) ... | reverse complement strand
CGCATAGCCGAACTCGGCCTGCAGCAGTCAGAATACGATGCTTCGCTGGCGGAACGGCGCTATGCCGCCTGCGACCCGGAGAACCGGCTTATCGCGGCCCAGCTTGAGAAGCATTGGGAAGCCATTGATTTTAAACACCCGAAAAATTGCAGAGTCTCAAACCTTTTGTCATCCATCATCACGCCGGGGGCGCGACTCCCCCGGGATATTTGGACAAGGGAGAATGACGGGGGGGCCGGGGCCGTTCAGTTCTCGCGGAAGGCACGGGTGAAGTAATCCGTCAGGGGCTTGGCCAGATAGGCCATCGGGCTGCGTTCGCCCGTCTGGACATAGACCTCGACCGGCATGCCGGGCATCAGGTCCAGCCCCTTCAGTTTTTCGGCCTCGGTGGCGGGGATCGTCACCTCGCCGCGATAATAGGGTACATGCGTGGCCGGGTCGACCAGGGTGTCGGGGGAGACGCGGCTGAGCATCCCGTCGATCTCGGGCGTGGTGCGCGACGAGAAGGACGAGAAGCGCAGCACCACCCTTTGTCCGGGTTGGACCTCGTCGATATTGATGGTGGCGATGCGGGCGGCGACCAGCAGCGGCCGGTCCTGCGGGATGATGAACAGGATCGGATCGGCCGGGCGGATCACCGAGCGCGGGGTGGTGATCTGCAATTCCTGTACCACGCCCGAGACCGGGGCGCGGATGTCCAACCGGGCGATGCGCTCGGCCAGCGCACGGCGGCGCTCGGCCAGTTCCAGCTCGCGATAGCCCAGTTCGCGCAGTTCGGTTTCGGCGACTTCGCGGCGGGTGGCGGTCTTTTCCAGCCGCGACAGGTCGATTTCGGCCAGCTGCGTCACGGCGCGGGCGCGGGTCGCCGTCGCCTCGCCCAGAAGCCCGTCGAGCCGGGCGGCCTCGCGTTCCAGCGCCAGCACGCGCGGGGCCTGCGCCAGGCCCTTTTCCAGCAAGGACCGCTGGTCGCGCAATTCCTGGGCGATGAAGCCGCGCTGCTGCTCCAGCGCCTGGGTTTGCGCGTCCACGCCGCCGATCTGCGACTGCACCTGTTCGGATTGCTTGGCCAATTGGCCCAGGGATTGTTCGAGCGTGTCGAGCCGGGCCTGGAACAGGCTGGCCTGCCCCTCCATCAGCGCGGCGAGTTCGGGGCGGTTGGCGGCGGCCTCGACCAGTTCCTGCGGGAAGGCGATCCGCTTGCGGTCGGCGCGTTCGGCCTCGAGCCGGCCGCGGCGGGCGAGGATCTCGAAATACTGGCCCTCGACGATGGCGAGCTCGGTCCCCAGAAGCGCGCCGTCCAGCCGGATCAGCGGCTGGCCGGCGGTCACGCTTTCGCCGTCATGGATCAGGATCCCGGCCACCACCCCGCCATCGGGGTGCTGGACGACCTGGCGGCGCTGCTCGACCTCGACCTGGCCGGGTGCGACCACAGCGCCGGCGATACGCGCGGTCCAGGACCAGAGCCCGAAGCCGCCGACCAGAACCAGCATCGCCGCCAGCCCCAGGATGACCGGGCCACGCGCCGACCAGTCGGGGCGCCTGGGCGGTGGGGATGGCCCCGGGGCCGGATGCGGCCCGGCGGAAACGCGGGCCACGTCGCCGGGCATGTCGTCGGCCGGCGCGCGGCCGGATCGGTTCGGATCGCTCATGTCACCCCTCCGCCGTGGCCCTGGGCACGGGCGATCTGCTCGGCGTTCTTGACTAGGGATTTCAGCACCTCGTCGCGCGGGCCGAACGCACGGCGCAGGCCCTGGTCCAGCACCAGCAGCAGGTCGCATTCGGTGATCGCAGCCGGGCGATGGGCCATGATGATGACGGCGCCGCCGCGCGCCTTGATGGTGCGGATCGCCAGGTTCAGCGCCGTCGATCCCTCATTATCGAGATTCGAGTTCGGCTCGTCCAGGACGAAGATGACCGGGTCGGCGTAAAGCGCGCGGGCCAGGCCGATGCGCTGGATCTGGCCGCCGGAAAGCTGCCCGCCGGCCTGGCTGACGCGGGTGTCGTAGCCCTGCGGCAGGTCCAGGATCATGCGATGCGCGGCGGCGGCCGTGGCGGCGGCGACGACGCGCTGCGGATCGGGCTGGGGCGAGAGGCGGGCGATGTTCTCGGCGATGGTGCCGTCGAACAGCGTGACCTGCTGCGGCAGATAGCCGATCAGCCGGCCGAGTGCGTCCGGGTCGTATTGGTCCAGCGTCGCCCCCCCGAGCCGGATCGAGCCCGAGGCGACGGGCCAGGCGGCGATCAGCGCCCGCGCCAGCGTGGTCTTGCCGGCGCCCGAGGGGCCGATCACCCCGAGCGCCTGGCCGGGGGCAAGGTCGAAGCTGACCCCGCGCAGCATCGCCGCGCCCTGGCCGGGGGGCACGACGGCCAGGTTGCGCAGCTCGAGCCGGGCCTCGGGCCGGGGCAGGGGCGTGCGCTGCGCGACCGGCGGGTGGCGCGACAGCAGCTCGGCCAGCCGTTTCCAGCCGTCCTGGGCGCGCTGGACCATGGACCAGCCGCCCACCACCTGCTCGACCGGGGCCAGCGCCCGCCCCATCAGGATCGACGAGGCGATCATGGCGCCCGGCGTCACCTGCTGGCGCAGCACCAGCCAGGCGCCGGCGGCCAGCAGCGCGCTTTGCAGAAACAGCCGGAAGGTGCGGGAGAAGACGGTGAAGCCGGTGGCGCGGTCGCTGGCGCGCAGCGTCGCCTCGGTCGCACGGTCGCGCGCCGCCTGCCAGCGGCGGAAGGCCGCCGCCCGCATGCCGAGCGAGCCGATCAACTCGCCCTCGTCGCGGTAGAGGTCGGACATGCGCTCGGCCGATTGCGCGGCGACGCCGGCCTGCTGCAGCAGATCGCGGCTGAGCCATTGGTTCAAGAGCGTCGCCGCGACCAGCACCGCCATGCCCGCCGTCGCCACCGCGCCCAGGATCGGGTGGAAGATGAAGACCGCTGCCAGGAAAAAGGGCGCCCAGGGCAGGTCGAACAGCGCCATCAGCACCGGCGAGGCGATCAGCCGCTGCACTGCCTCGAGGTCGCGCATGCCGCCGCGCACCACAAGGTCCGAGCCGGCGGCCTGGCCGTCCTGAAGCGCGGCGGTGAAGACCCGCCCCTCCATCCGGTCCTGGAAACGGGCGGCGATGCGGGACATCACGCGGTTGCGCGCCAGGTCGATCACCCCCATCAGCGTGAACAGGAACGCGACCAGCAGAAACAGGGCGGTCAATGTTTCGACCGAGCGGCTGGCCAGCACGCGATCATAGACCTGCATCATGAACAGCGGCCCGGTCAGCATCAGCAGGTTCACCGCAAAGGAAAACAGGCCGACAATGGCGTAAAGCTGCCAGGCCAGGCTGCGCGCGGATTGCAGTTCGCGCTGGCCGTCATGTCGCATCGGCGGCAAGGCCATGCCGGTTCCTTCCTCGTTACCATGACCGGGCTTGCCCGGAATCGCCCCAGCGCATATCCCAAAGCGCAGCCGTGAAACAGTCCGCCGCCGCCCCGCCGTCTGCCCCGAGGCGAATCGCCGCCGGTCCGACCAGTCTTAGCTTCAGAAGGTTATCAAAAGCTTGCCTGCGTGGAATCTCCCCCTGCTTCTTGTCGCGGCCGTCGTGCTGGTGGCCTGTTCGAACCGCGACGGTGACGGCATCCATGACCCTTACGAACCGATGAACCGCAAGGTCCATGCCTTCAACCGCGGGATCGACGCGCATGTCGTCAAGCCGCTGGGCGCAGGCATGTCGGGCGGCGAAGGGAGCGGGATCGGCAGCCATGTCGTCGCGGGCCTTGGCAATTTCGGCTCGAACCTGGCACAGCCGGGCAGGGTGGTGAACCACTTGCTGCAAGGCAAGCCGGGGCCGGCCGCGCGCATGACCCTGCGGTTCCTGGTGAACACGACGGTCGGGCTGGCGGGCTTTCTCGATCCGGCCGCCAGCGATTTCTCCCTGCCCGAGGAGGACACGGATTTCGGCCAGACCCTTGCCACCTGGGGGGTGGGCGAGGGGGCCTATCTGGAACTGCCGCTGATTGGTCCCTCGACCCAGCGCGATGCGGCGGGCCGCGTCGTCGATCTGGTCATCGACCCGATGCGGGGCTGGCTGAACCGCGACCAATACCTGATCGGCATGGGGGCACGCGTCGCCTCAAAAGCCGGTGAGCGGGGCCGTTTCGGCGATTCCGTCGATTCCATCCTGCACGAAAGCGCCGATAGTTATGCCCAGACGCGGCTGATCTGGTTGCAGCATCGCCGTCACGAACTGGGCGAGGAAGGAGAGCACATTGACCCTTATGCCGAATGAAACCCGCCGCGGGTTCCTGGGCCTGGTCGGCGCGGGGCTGGCCATCGCCGTCCGGCCCGCCTGGGCGCTGGACACCGGCGAGGCGCGGGCGCTGATCGAGAAATCCCTGGGCGAAGTCTATGCCGTGATCAATTCCGGCCAGCCGCCGGCGCAGATGTATCGCGCCTTCGAGGCGATCTTCGCGCGCTATGCCGATGTCGAGATCATCGCCCGCTCGGCCCTGGGTCCGGCGGCGCGCCAGGCCGGGGCGGCCGAGTTTGCGGCCTATCGCCAGGCGTTCCAGGGCTATATCGGGCGCAAATACGGCAAGCGCTTCCGCGAGTTCATCGGCTCGAAGATCGAGGTCACGGGCGCCAGGCCGGTGAAATCCTTCTTTGCCGTGACCTCGGTCGCCTATCTCAAGGGTCGCAGCCCGATGGAAGTGGAATGGCATGTCTCGGACAAGTCCGGGAAGAGCCGCTATTTCAACATCATCATCGAGGGGGTGAACATGCTCGCCTCGGAACGGGCCGAGATCGGGGCGATGCTGGCGCGGCGCAAGGGCGATCTGGCGGCGCTGACGGCGGACTTGCAGCAGGCAGGCTGAGCCCCGGCGCGCGTCCCGGCGCCAAGGACAAAGCGGCTTCTTCGTTCCCCAAATACCCACCGCGGCGGCGCGGCCGGGCGGGCACAGTGATGACGCCTGCGGCCTGCACGAAAAACAGGAAGGCCGGTCCCGCGGAACCGGCCGTTCCTCATTCCTGATAGACACCCTGGATGCCGCGCAGCGCCTGGGTCAGCGCGTCGTCGGCGCCGGGCGGCGGCATCTCGGCTTCGGGTCCGCTGGTCACGGTCTCGGCCGGGAAGGTGGGCGGGCCGCCGGGCGTCTGCACGCCGGGATCGGGCAGGGCGCGCCCGGCCCCGTCCCCTGGCTGCGCCTGATCCTGGCGCTGGCCTTGCGGCAAGGGCTGGCCAAGCGCCTCGGACAGCGCCGCGGCCAGGGGATCGGCCGCGCCATCGCCGCCGGTGCTGACCACCTGCGGGACGGCACTGTCCGGGTCGAAGGCGAAACTGCCCAGCGATTCGACCGGCAGGCCCTCGTGGATCTCGGCCATCACCGCCTGCCAGATCTCGGCCGGCAGCCCGCCGCCGGTCACGCCCTTCAGCGGCGTGTTGTCGTCATAGCCCATCCAGACGCCGGTGACATATTGCCCGGTGAAGCCGATGAACCAGGCGTCGCGATAGCTCGAGGTGGTGCCGGTCTTGCCCGCCGCCGGACGGCCCGACAGCCTGGCGCGGGTGCCGGTGCCGCGCTCGATCACCTGCTGCATCATGCCGATCAGCTCGCGCGCCGCCTTTTGCGAGATCACGCGCTGGCCCATGCCGCCGGCCTGGCCGATCAGCGCCTGGTCGTCGCCCTTGATGCGCAGCTCCACCAGGCCGTAGGGGCTGACGGCGGTGCCGCCGTTGCGGATGCCGGCATAGGCGCCGGTCATCGCCAGCAGCGTCGATTCCGAGACGCCCAGCCCCAGCGAGGGGCCGCTGGCCAGGTCGCTGGCAAAGCCGAAATCCTGCGCCACGCGGCGCACGGCATCGCGGCCGGCGATTTCCTGCAGGCGGATGGTGGCGGTGTTCAGCGATTGCGACAGGGCGCGGGTCAGCGTCACCTCGCCCGAATAGCGGCGGGTGTAGTTCTGCGGCGACCACGGTCCCGAGCCGCGCACGTTGATGGTCAGCGGCGCGTCCAGCACCGTGTCGTTCGGGCTGTAGCCCTGGTCCAGCGCGGCGGCAAAGACGAAGGGCTTGAAGCTGGAGCCGGTCTGCCGCTTGGCCTGGGTCGCGCGGTTGAAGGTGCCGGTCGCGGTATTGTCGCGCCCGCCGATCATGGCGCGCACGGCGCCGTCGGGCGACATCACCACCACGGCCGCCTGCGCCTTGGAGCCCTCGGCGACCTTTTCGTCGAAGATGCGCTTCAGCGCACGTTCGGCGGCGCGCTGCACGCGCTGGTCGAAGGTGGTGGTGATGGTGACGTCCTCGGTCGTCTCGCTGGTCAGGAAGCCGGGGCCGGATTCCATTACCCAATCGGCAAAATAGCCGCCGGCCCGCGCCGCCGCCGCCTTGGACAGCGCCGCCGGTTGCGCCTTGGCCTCGGCGAATTGCCTGTCGTCCAGATAGCCCTGGTCATGCATCAGCCCCAGGATCACCGTGGCCCGGTCCTGGGCGCGTTGCAGGTTCGAGGTCGGCGCGAAATAGCTGGGCGCCTTGAGCAGCCCGGCCAGCATCGCCGCCTCGGCCGCGTTCACCTCGGCGGCCGACTTGTCGAAGTAACGCTGCGCCGCCGCCTCGAAGCCGCGCGCCCCGGCACCCAGATACGAGCGGTTCATGTAGATGTTCAGGATGTCCTGCTTGGAATACTTGAACTCCATCGCCAGCGCATAGGGCACTTCCTTGACCTTGCGCCAGATCGAGGACTTGCGGCACTCGGCCTCGAACTCGGCCTCGGATTTCCAGCGGATCGGGTCGAAGCTCTCGCCCAGGCACAGAAGCTTGGCGACCTGCTGGGTGATGGTCGAACCGCCGTTGCCCTCCAGCGGGCCGCGGCCGGCGGCCAGGTTGATCTTGATGGCGCTGGCGATGCCCTGCGGGTCCACGCCCGGATGGCGATAGAATCGCTTGTCCTCGGTGGCGACCACCGCGTCCTTCAGCACCGGTGCGATCTTGTCGGCGCTGACCATGCCGAAAGTTTCGCCACGCCAGGCAAAGACCCGGCCCTCGGTGTCCAGCATGGTGACGGAACCGCGGGCACGGCCGTCGAAAAGCGCCGCAGGTTCGGGCAGCGTGGTGTAATAATAGAAGCTGGCGGCCAGCAGAATCAGCGCCACCGTCAGCCCCAGCCGCCAGAAGGCGCCCCAGATCACCCGCCAGACCAGCGCGATGATTCCGGCGATTCCCCGCGTCACTACATTGCCGCCGCGCCGCCGCCTGGGGGGCTTGCCAGGGGATGATCCGCCGGTTCGTTTCTGCGCTTTCTGAGGGGCTTGGTCGAAATTGCGCTTGTCCGCGACGATGCGGCCCTTGCCGGTCGGTTTCTTCATGCCTGCTTTCCTGCCCGGCCGATTGCTCCGGCCCATTGGCGCGCAACATACATCAAAGCCAGGGGCTTGAGAACCGAGATGACCTATCAGTGAACTGCCCCCGCAGGCTGCAAAACCCGGCATTCCTGCCCTTATTTCGGGCAGGCGAGGGGCGGGCCGGGCCGAAAGCTGCACAAACCTTGTGCCTGGAGGGGGGCGGCGGGTTTCCTGACCGGGACATGGAACTGCTGCAACGCAGAAAGAAGGTGCAGGAAACATGATGAGACCTACCGCGATCAAACCCATGATCCCGGCGCTCGCCCTCCCGCTGATCGGGCTGGCGGTGCCGGCCCTGGCGCAGGATGCCGAGGCCCCGGCGGCGACCGTCGAAACCGTCGTCGAGACCCTGGCGCCCATCGTCGACAAGGGCGACACGACCTGGATGATGATTTCGGCCATCCTGGTCATGGCCATGTCCATTCCGGGGCTGGCGCTGTTCTATGGCGGGCTGGTGCGGGCCAAGAACATGCTCTCGGTGCTGATGCAGGTCTTCACCATCTTCTGCATCATGTCGATCCTGTGGGTCTGTTTCGGCTATTCGCTGGCCTTCACCGGCGCCGGCTCGGCCGAGGAGGCGACCTGGCTCACGCCCTTCATCGGCGGCCTCTCCAAGGCGTTCCTGGCGGGGGTGGACAGCGCGTCCCTTGCCGAGACCTTTACCACCAATGTCTATGTGCCGGAATATGTCTTCATCATCTTCCAGATGGCCTTCGCCTGCATCGCGCCGGCGCTGATCGTCGGCGCCACGGTCGAGAGGATGAAATTCGCGGCCGTGCTGGCCTTCGTGGTGATCTGGTTCTTCTTCTCCTACCTGCCCATGGCGCATATGGTCTGGTGGTGGGGCGGGCCCTCGGCCTATGACGCGCCGGGCGGCTTCCTGTTCGGCCATGGCGACCTGGACTTCGCCGGCGGCACGGTCATCCACATCAATGCCGGCGTCGCCGGGCTGGTGGCGGCGCTGGTCGTCGGGCCGCGGCTGGGCTACGGCAAGGAGTTGATGGCGCCGCACAACCTGCCCTTTACCTTCCTGGGCGGCTGCCTGCTGTGGATCGGCTGGTTCGGCTTCAACGCCGGCTCGAACATGGAGGCCACCGGCACCGCCGCCATGGCGATCCTGAACACCACCGTCGCCACCGCCGCCGCCGCGCTGGCCTGGGCCTTCGGCGAATGGCTGCTGCGCGGCCACCCCTCGCTTCTGGGCGGGGTCTCGGGTGCCATCGCCGGCCTCGTCGGCATCACCCCCGCCGCCGGCTTCGTCGGCCCGATGGGCGCCATCGTCATCGGCCTGGCCGCGGGCTTCCTGTGCATGTGGTTCGTCGTCAGCCTGAAGGCGAAGCTGGGCGTGGACGAAAGCCTGGACGTGTTCGGCATCCACGGTATCGGCGGCATCGTCGGCGCCATCCTGACTGGCGTCTTCGCCGCGCCGTCGCTGGGCGGCTCGGGCATCTACGACTATGCCACCGAATCGGTCGTGGCCGGCTATGACATCGCCGGCCAGGTGATGACCCAGACGTTGGGCGTGACCGTGGCGGTGGTCTGGTCGGCCGTGGTCTCGTTCATCGCGCTGATGATCGTTAAGGCGGTGATCGGCCTGCGCGTCTCGGGCGGCGACGAGCGGCAGGGCCTCGATGTCACCACCCATGGCGAGAACGCCTATAACAGCTGAGGCAGGGCTTCAGGCAAAAGGAAAAGCCCGGCTTCTTGCCGGGCTTTTTCGTCGGCGCGGGGCTTGATGGTCAGGACAGGCGCGAGACCACGAAATCCGCCAAGTCCGCCAGGATGCGGCGCAGGGGCTGGTCGGGCGCGGCTTGCAGCGCCGCCTTGGCGCGGCCGGCCCAGGCGATGGCATCGGCGCGGGCGGCCTCCAGCGCCTCGCGGCGGCGCAGGATCTCCAGCGCAGTGGCCAGGTCGGCCTCGTCCTGCCGGCCCTGGCCGATGGTGCGTTCCCAGAAGGCGCGCTCGGCCTCGTCGGCGCGGGCGATGGCCTTGATCACCGGCAGAGTCAGCTTGCGCTCGCGGAAATCGTCGCCGACATTCTTGCCGATCGTGGTGGTCGAGCCGCCGTAATCCAAGAGGTCGTCGACGATCTGGAAGGCGATCCCCAGCGCATCGCCGTAATCGAACAGCGCCCGCTGCACCGCCGGGTCGGCGCCGGCCACCACCGCGCCTGCCTCGGTCGCGGCGGAAAACAGCGCCGCTGTCTTGCCGCGCACGATCTGGATATAGGTGTCCTCGGTGGTCGAGACGTCCTGCGCGGCGGTCAGCTGCAGCACCTCGCCCTCGGCGATGGTGGCGCTGGCATTGGCCAGGATGCGCATGACCTGCATGCTCTCCGTATCCGCCATCAGCTGGAAGCTGCGCGCGAACAGGTAATCGCCGACCAGCACGCTGGACTTGTTGTCCCACAGCAGGTTGGCCGTCGGCCGGCCGCGCCGCTGCCGGCTTTCGTCGACCACGTCGTCATGCAGAAGCGTTGCGGTATGGATGAACTCGACCGCCGCGGCCAGCAGCACATGGCTGTCGCCGCCATAGCCGCACAGCCGCGCGGCCGCCAGCACCAGCATCGGCCGCAGCCGCTTGCCGCCGGCCTCGACCAGATGCGCGGTCACTTCCGGAATGCGGGGGGCGTGGCGGCTGGCCATGCGTTCGCGGATCAGCGCATTGACCCGGCCCATATCCCCGGCCAGTTCCACGGAGAGCCGGTCGAGCGGCTTGGAGACGTTTTCGTTCATGCCCATCAGCGATCCCCTTTTGCTGCCAGCCATTGCCACGCCATGGACACATGCGCAACAGCCGCGTAACTTTGCTGTGTCATGAAAGAGCTTCTGCGCACCACCGATCCACTTCTCATCACCCGCGCCGCCGACCTGCTGGCGGCCGAGGGGATCCATGCCTTTCCGCTGGACCAGCACATGAGCGTGCTGGAAGGCCCGCTGGGCATCCTGCCGCGGCGGCTGATGGTGGCGGATCGCGACCTGTTCATGGCGCGCGCCATCCTGCGGGACAATCGCATCCATCATGACTGAACTGCGCGAGGACGGATTCCTCGGCGGCCGGCTGCGCATTGCCCAGCCCGCGCAGGGCTATCGCGCCGGGGCGGATGCGGTGATGCTGGCGGCGGCCTGCCCGGCGCGACCCGGCGACAGCGTGCTGGAACTGGGCTGCGGGGCAGGGGCGGCGCTGTTGTGCCTGGGCGCGCGGGTGCCGGGCCTGCGGCTGGCCGGGCTGGAACTCCAGCCGGCTTATGCCGAGCTGGCGCGACGCAATGCCGCGGCCAATGCCATTCCGGCCGAGCTGCATGAGGGCGACCTGGCCCGGATGCCTGCCGCCCTGCGCGGCCAAAGCTTCGACCATGTGATCGCCAACCCGCCCTATTTCACCGGCGGCCCGCCGGCGCCCGATGTCGGCCGCGGCCGCGCCCGGCACGAGGCCACGCCCCTGCCGCTGTGGATCGAGGCCGGGCTGCGCCGGTTGCGGCCGGGCGGCTGGCTGACGCTGATCCAGCGCAGCGAGCGGCTGGCCGAGATCCTGGCCGCGCTTTCGGCCGCGGCCGGGGCGATCACGATCCTGCCGGTCGCGGCGCGCGAGGGGCGCGAAGCGGGGCGGATCATCGTCGCCGCGCGCAAGGGCGCGCGGGCGCCGCTGCGCCTGCTGTCGCCCTTTGTCATGCATGCAAAACCGTTACATTCGGCCGATGAAGAAGACCTGACCGGGGCCGCACAGGCGGTTTTGCGCGAGGGTGCGGCACTTTCGCTCGGCGGGCCGAATTTTCGGTGACAATGTGACGATTCTATGCTGCAATCCCTTGGTTCGATCAATCCAAGAGGAGGACGGAATGTCGGTTGAATCCCATGTGCAGGAGCTTCGCCGCAAACATCAGTCACTTTCGAACGCCATCGAGGCCGCGCATCGCAGCCCCGGCACGGATGACCTCACCATCGCCCGGATGAAGAAGGAAAAACTTCGCCTCAAGGAAGAGATCACGCGCCTGTCGCATTGACCTGCGGCGCGGGCGGGCCCGTGCCCGCCCGAAGGCCAGGACCATGGAATGAGAAACGGCCCGCGACATCTCGCGGGCCGTTGCCTGTCGGGGGAGCCGGCTCAGACGAAGAACTGGCCGCCATTGGCGCTGATGGTCGAGCCGGTGATGAAACCGGCATCCTCGGAAGCCAGGAAGACCACGCAGCGCGCGATTTCCTCGGGCTCGCCCAGGCGGCCGACCGGGATCTGGGGGATGATGCGCTCGTTCAGCACCTTCTCGTCGATGGCGCGGACCATCTCGGTGCCGATATAGCCGGGGCAGATCGCGTTCACGGTGATGCCGGCACGGGCGCCTTCCTGGGCCAGCGCCTTGGTAAAGCCCAGGTCGCCTGCCTTGGCCGCCGAATAGTTCGCCTGGCCGGCCTGGCCCTTCTGGCCGTTGATCGAGCTGATGTTGACGATACGGCCGTATTTGCGGTCGCGCATGCCCGACCAGACCGGATGGGTCATGTTGAACAGGCCCGTCAGGTTGGTGTCGATGACCTCTTTCCACTGCTGGGGGGTCATCTTGTGGAACATCGCGTCGCGGGTGATGCCGGCATTGTTGACCAGCACGGCGATGGGGCCAAGCTCCTCCTCCACCTGCTTGATGCCCGCCGCGCAGGCGTCGTAATCCGCCACCGACCATTTGTAGGTCTTGATGCCGGTTTCCTCGGTAAAGGCGCGGGCGGCATCGTCATTGCCGGCGTAATTCGCCGCGACCGTATAGCCGGCCTCCTTCAGCGCCTTCGAGATTGCCGCGCCGATGCCGCGCGACCCGCCGGTCACAAGGGCCACTTTTGCCATTTTTCGTCCCCCTTTGAAAATGGTCGTGAAATTGTGTTACCGAACTGGCACGGCGCGCGCAAGATAGTTGCGCGCGCCTTTTCGGGTCAGGGGCGCTCGAGGCACAGGGCGACGCCCATGCCGCCGCCGATGCACAGCGTGGCCAGGCCCTTTTTCGCGTCGCGGCGCTGCATTTCGAACAGCAGCGTGTTCAGGATGCGGCAGCCCGAGGCGCCGATGGGATGGCCGATGGCGATGGCGCCGCCGTTCACGTTCACGATCGAGGGATCCCAGCCCATGTCGCGGTTCACGGCGATGGCCTGGGCAGCGAAGGCCTCGTTCGCCTCGACCAGGTCCAGGTCGCCGACCGACCAGCCGGCCTTTTCCAGCGCCTTGCGGCTGGCGGGGATCGGGCCGGTGCCCATGATCTGCGGGTCCACACCGGCGGTCGCATAGGAGGCGATGCGGGCCAGCGGCGTCAGGCCGCGGCGAGCGGCCTCGTCCTCGGTCATGACCAGCACGGCGGCGGCGCCGTCGTTCAGGCCCGAGGCATTGCCGGCCGTCACCGTCCCCTCCTTGCTAAAGGCGGGGCGCAGCTTCTCCATTGCCTCCAGCGTGGCGCCGTGGCGGATGTATTCATCGGCATCGACCACCGTCTCGCCCTTGCGGGACTTGATGGTCACGGGCACGATCTCGTCGGCGAACTTGCCGGCCTTCTGCGCAGCCTCGGCCTTGTTCTGCGAGGCGACGGCGAACTGGTCCTGCTCGGCCCGCGAGATTTCCCATTTGCCGGCGACGTTTTCGGCCGTGGTGCCCATGTGGTAATCGTTGAAGGCGTCCCAGAGCCCGTCCTTGATCATGGTGTCGAGCATCTTCATGTCGCCCATCTTCTGCCCGGCGCGGATATAGGCGGCATGGGGTGCCAGCGACATGGATTCCTGGCCGCCGGCCACGACGATCCTGGCGTCGCCCAGCAGAACCTGCTGCGCCGCCAGCGCCACCGTACGCAGACCCGAGCCGCAGACCTGGTTGATGACCCAGGCCGCCGATTCCCGCGGGAAGCCGGCCTTGATATGCGCCTGGCGGGCGGGGTTCTGGCCCTGGGCGGCGGTCAGCACCTGGCCCAGGATGGTTTCGGACACTTCGGAAGGATCGATTCCGGCGCGCTCGACGACCGCTTTCAGGACGATGGCGCCAAGCTCATGCGCCGGCAGGTTCGCAAAGGATCCCAGAAAGCTGCCGACGGGGGTGCGGGCAGCGGAAACGATTACGGCTTTGGTCATGACGGGCTCCTTCCCAGATGGCCGAAAATATTCGGTTACAGGAAGACTGTTTGCCGTTTCGTTACCCGAGGTCAAGCGGACTTGATGCTGTGCTGCTGCCAATAGGCGGCATGGCCGCGAGGCTTGGGCGCCCGTTCGCGCAGGCCGGCAAGCCGCGTGGTCGTGACGCCTGCCAGGCCGATCCGCGCCGGCCGGCCGGTCGGTCGGGAAATCGTCCGCCATCGCTCTGGACCGCGGGCCAGGGCGCCGCCGGTCACCATGGCGGCGGCGGGCATTTCTACCGCAGGGTGAATCGGGTTCAGCTGCGCCGGGCGGCGGTGCTGGGCGATTTCCAGGGCGGCACGATGGTCGGGGCGCCGAAATAATAGCCCTGCAGGCAGTCTATGCCCATGTCGATCAGGAAGGCCGCGTCCTCGGCCGTCTCGACCGATTCCGCGACGGTGAACATGTCGAAATGCCGGGCAATGGATTGCAGCGCCCGCGCCAGCACCTGGTTGTCGCGCTGCGTGGCGATATCGCGGACGAACTGTCCGTCGATCTTGACCATGTCGAAGCAGAAATCCCGCAGGTAGCGGAACGAGGTATAGCCGGCGCCGAAATCGTCCAGCGCGAAGCTGACGCCCTGGGCCTGCAACTCCTGCATGAATTGTTCGACCAGCTCGGGCATGCCCATGGCCGAGCTTTCGGTGATCTCGAGGATCAGCCGCTCGGCGATGCTGACATCGCCGGCGATGCCCTTGCGCAGGGTGCGCAGCCAGGCCGGATAGCCGATGGAGCGCGCCGACATGTTGATCGAAAGCCTGAGCGAGGGCGCTTCGGCCAGGGATTTCAGCCCCAGCGACAGCGACAGGCAGTCGATCTGCCGTCCCAGTTCCGTGGTTTCGGCCAGCGGCAGGAAATCGCGCAGCGGCACGATGCGCCCGGTTTCATCGATGATTCGGATCAGCCCCTCGTGGAAGGCTGCGTGGTCGGTGCGATCCGCCTGCACCACCGGCTGATAGGCCAGGACGGCGTCGCCGCGCGAGACCGCCCGCCGCACCGTCGCCATTGTCACCCGCGCCTGCCGGTCCACGGCGAAATCCAGCGGAGAGCCCATTTCCAGTCGCGAATCGATTTTGTCGGTCATGCCAAGACTCCTGTCATCCACGGCACTCTGGCGATCATCTCCTAAGATCGCGTAAACTGAAGCCGCATTCTCGACTCGAGGTTAACGGATCCTTGCCCGACCTGTCCGAACGCTGCGCCTGGTGCGGCTCCGACCCGCTTTACGTCGCCTATCACGACCATGAATGGGGCGTGCCGGAATACGATTCCCGCGCGCTTTGGGAAAAGCTGGTGCTGGACGGTTTTCAGGCGGGGCTGAGCTGGATCACCATCCTGCGCAAGCGCGAGGCCTTCCGCGAGACCTTCGAGGGCTTCGACCCCGAGCGCGTCGCCGCCTGGGGCGAGCCGCAGATCACGCGCGCCCTGCAAAACCCCGGCATCATCCGCCATCGTGGCAAGATCGAGGCCGCCGTCCGGGGCGCCCGGCTGTTCCTGGAGATCGAGGCGGGCGAGGGGTTCTCGCCCTTCATCTGGTCCTTCGTCGGCGGCCGGCCGATCCAGAACCATTTCACCGCCATGAGCCAGGTTCCCGCCAAGACCGCGGAATCCGAAGCCATGGCCAAGGCATTGAAAAAGCGTGGATTCAACTTCTGCGGGCCGGTGATCACTTATGCCTTCATGCAGGCCTGCGGGCTGGTCAACGACCACATGACCCATTGCCCGGCCCATGCCCGCGTCAAGGCGCTGTCGCCTGCCTGACCAGTTCCTTGGCCGCCTCCGAGGACCAGTCGGCGCCGCCGATCAACCGGGCGATCTCGTTGCCGTCGCGGTCGATCAGCACCGTCACCGGCATGCCCATCACCCCCATTTCGCGCGCAAGTTGCTGGCGCGGGTCCAGATGCACCGGCAGATGGGTGATGCCTTCCTCGTCCAGGAATTTCCTGACCGCGGGCGGCGGGTTGTGGCCGGCGGCAATGGCCAGGACCTCGAAATCCTCGCCGCCCATCTCGGCCTGAAGCGCGTCGAGCGAGGGCATTTCCTCGCGGCAGGGGGCGCACCAGGTGGCCCAGAAATTCAGCAGCACCACCTTGCCCCGCCAGTCGGCCAGGCTGTGCGTGCCGCCCTCGGGGTCGGTGAAGCCGGTTGCGGGCACCGGGGTCGGATCGGTGGGCGCCAGCTTGGCCAGCCCGCCGTCACGGGCGGCCTGCCAGTCGATTTCGCCGGCAAATGCCGGGCCGAAACCCGCATTTGCACCGATCAGCAGCGCCGTATAAAGAACCAGCCAACGCATTCCACCCCCCGAAGGACAAGTCATGACCGAGCAGCCCACCACCGCCAACCAGATGTGGGGCGGACGTTTCGCCGCAGGCCCGGACGCGATCATGGAGGCGATCAACGCCTCGATCGGCTTCGACCGGCGGCTCTATGCCCAGGACATCCGGGGCAGCCGCGCCCATGCCGCGATGCTTGCGGCACAAGGCATCATCAGCACTAGCGATGCCGAGGCGATCGGGGAAGGGCTGCTCACGGTCTTGTCAGAGATCGAGGCGGGCGACTTCCCCTTCTCGACCGCGCTGGAAGATATCCACATGAACGTGGAATCGCGGCTCAAGGAGATCATCGGCGAGCCGGCGGGGCGGCTGCACACGGCGCGGAGCCGCAACGACCAGGTGGCGACCGATTTCCGGCTCTGGGTGCGCGACCAATGCGATGCGGCCATCCAGGGGCTCGATGCGCTGATCCGCGTCGCCCTGTCGCAGGCCGAGCGGGGCGCGGATTGGGTCATGCCCGGCTTTACCCATCTGCAGACGGCGCAGCCGGTCACCTGGGGCCATCACATGATGGCCTATGTCGAGATGTTCGGCCGTGACCTGTCGCGTTTCCGGGACGCGCGCAAGCGCATGAACGAATCGCCCCTGGGCGCCGCCGCCCTGGCCGGCACCGGCTTTCCCATCGACCGCGAGGCGACGGCGCGCGCGCTTGGCTTCGACCGGCCGATGGCCAACAGCCTGGACGCGGTCAGCGACCGGGATTTCGCGCTGGAGTTCCTGTCCTCGGCCGCGATCTGCGCCGTCCACCTGTCGCGGCTGGCCGAGGAGCTGGTGATCTGGTCCTCGGCGCAGTTCCGTTTCGTCACCATGTCGGACCGCTTCTCGACCGGCTCGTCGATCATGCCGCAGAAGAAGAACCCCGACGCGGCCGAGCTGATCCGGGCCAAGATCGGCCGCATCCTTGGGGCGGCCGTGGCGCTGTTCGTGGTGATGAAGGGCCTGCCCTTGGCCTATTCCAAGGACATGCAGGAGGACAAGGAGCAGGTCTTCGATGCCGCGGACAACCTGATGCTGGCCTTGGCGGCGATGACCGGGATGCTGTCGGACCTGACGGCGAACCGCGAGCGGCTGGAGGCGGCGGCGGGCTCGGGCTTTTCCACCGCGACCGACCTGGCCGACTGGCTGGTGCGCGAGGCCGGGCTGCCCTTCCGCGACGCCCATCACGCGACCGGCGCGCTGGTCGCCATGGCCGAGCAGGCCGGCATCGACCTGCCGGAGCTGACGCTTGAGCAGATGCAATCGGTCAACCCCGCGATCACCGCGGATGTCTATAACGTGCTGGGCGTGCATAACTCGGTCGCCTCGCGCATGTCCTATGGCGGCACCGCACCCCGGCAGGTCCGCGCCCAGATCGCCCGCTGGAAAGAGAAACTGGAGGAGAAATCCGCATGACGCAGCATCTGCTTTTGGCCGCTTTCGCGCTGATCCTGGCAAGCCTGGCCGCTTGCGGCGTCGACGGCGCCCCGACCCGTCCCGAGCCCGCCCGCGAAACCGTGCCGGAACCCGGCGTGCATATCAGCGGAGAGGCGCGTTTCGGTGTCGTCACGCAGCTCTGAGCTGACGCCGCTGCGGCTGGCCTGGGCCGCGCTTGCGCTGGCCGGCCTGGTGGCGGCGCTGTGGCGGGGCGAGGCGTCGTGGCAGGGCGCGGGCGGGTCCGAGCTGGTGGCACACGCAACGCTGACGCTGTGGTGCCTGGTCGAGACCATGCAGCGCCGCAACTGGGCGGCGCTGCTGACGCTGCCGGCGCTGGCGCTGGGGATCGGCTTTGCGCTGCCGCTTTATCTGTTCATCCGCTCTCGCAGGATCACCTGATGGATCACTTCAACTATGTCGATGGCTGGCTGCATGCCGAGGAGGTGCCGCTGGCCCGCATCGCGGCCGAGGTCGGCACCCCGGTCTATGTCTATTCCACCGCGACGCTGACCCGGCATTTCAAGCTGTTCCAGCAGGCGCTGGACTGGACCGACCACCTGGTCTGCTTTGCGGTCAAGGCGAATTCGAACATCGCCGTGCTGAAGCTTCTGGGCGACCTGGGCGCGGGCATGGACATCGTCTCGGCCGGGGAATATGCGCGGGCCAGGGCGGCAGGTGTGCCGGGCGAGCGAATCGTGTTCTCCGGCGTCGGCAAGCTTGAATCCGAGATGCGCATGGCGCTGGAAGGCGGCATCCGCCAGTTCAATGTCGAATCCGAGCCGGAGCTGGAATTGCTGTCGCGCGTCGCCACCTCGATGGGCGTCGAGGCGCCGATCGCCGTGCGGGTGAACCCGGACGTGGATGCCAGGACGCATGAGAAGATCGCCACCGGCAAGTCGGAAAACAAGTTCGGCATCCCCATCGCGCGGGCGCGCGAGGTCTATGCCCATGCCGCGCGCCTGCCCGGCATCCGGGTGGTCGGCATCGACATGCATATCGGCAGCCAGCTGACCGACCTGGAGCCCTATCGCCAGGCCTATGCCAAGATGGCCGAGCTGACCCGCGCGCTGCGCGCCGACGGCCATGCCATCACCCGGCTCGACATGGGCGGCGGCCTGGGCATCCCTTACCGGCGCGACAACAACGCGCCGCCCCTGCCGATCGAATACGGCCAGGTGATCCGCGACGCCGTGGGCGACCTGGGCTGCGAGATCGAGATCGAACCGGGGCGCAACATCGCCGGCAATGCGGGCATCCTGCTGGCCTCGGTGATCTACCTGAAACAGGGCGAGGGGCGGGATTTCCTGATCCTCGACGCCGCCATGAACGACCTGATCCGGCCGGCGATGTATTCGGCCCATCACGACATCGTCCCGGTGCGCGAGCCGGCGCCGGGGGCGGAGGCCGCGCCCCATGACGTGGTCGGCCCGGTCTGCGAGACCGGCGACACCTTCCAGAAGGCGGTCGATCTGCCGGTGCTGGGGCCCGGCGACCTGGTGGCGCTGCGCTCGGCCGGGGCCTATGGGGCGGTGATGGCCTCGGAATACAATTCGCGGCCCCTGGTGCCCGAGGTCCTGGTCAGCGGCGATCAATTCGCCGTCATCCGGGCGCGACCGACGCTTGAGGAAATGCTGGGACGCGATACCATCCCGGAATGGCTTTAGGTATCGCTTCCTGCTGCGTGGTCGCCGGGGGTTTCACACCCCCGGACCCCCGTGGGATATTTGCCCAAGAAAGAAGCGGCCATGGCTGAACCGCGCCGCATCGGATGGGCGGTCGGACTGACCCGTGCCGGCATGTGGTGGGAGGCGCTGGCCGCGGCCTTCTGGCCCCTGGGCGTATTGCTGGCGCTGGTCCTGGCGGCGTTGGCCTTTGGCGCGGCCGAGCTTTTCTCCTCGCAGGCGCTGATGGGGCTGATGGGCCTGGTGGCCCTGGTCGCCGTGCTGGCTTTCGGCCGGGGGCTGCGGCGCTTTCGTCGACCCTCGGCCCTGGCGGCGCGGGTGCGGGTCGACCTGACCCTGCCGGGGCGGCCGCTATCGGCCCTGCGCGACCGCCTGGCCCTGGGGGCCGGGGACGAGGGTGCGGATGCGTTGTGGCGCGCGCATCTGGCGCGGATGCAGATGGCGGCGGCGGCGGCGCGCCCCGTGCCGCCCGATGCACGGCTGCGCTGGCGCGATCCGGCCGCCCTGCGGCTGGCCAGCGTGGTGGCGCTGGTCATGGCGCTGGTCTTTGCGCCGGCGGGGCAGCTGGGGCAGGGCCTTGCCGCCCTGGGCGCGACCTTCCGGCCCCTGCCCGAGGCGCGGCCTGGCGCCGAGGCCGGCCCGTCATGGGAGGGCTGGGCCGAGCCCCCCACCTATACCCGACGCCCGACGCTGTATCTGAACGCCCTGCCCGAGGGGCAGGGGCTGGAACTGCCCAAGGGCTCGAAGCTGAGCTTCCGGCTTTACGGCGAGGGCGCCGAGATCGCGCAGGACATCGGCGCGGCGGTGCCGGGCGGCGAGCCTGCCACGCCGGAGTTCATGGCCGAGCGCGACGGGATGATCGAGGTCGCCGGGCGGCGCTTCGACGTGACGGTGCTGCCCGATGCGGTGCCGGTCGTGGCGCCCGGCAAGGCGCCCGAGCGGCGTGCCGACGGTCGGCTGGTGCAGGAATTCACCGCCAGCGACGACAACGGCATCGCGGCGGGCCAGGCGGTCATCGTGCTGGACCTGGATGCGGTGGACCGCCGCTTTGGCCTGGCCCCGGAGCCCGAGCCGCGCGAGGCGGTGGAACTGGCGCTGCCCCTGCCCGCGACCGGCAGCCGCAAGCAGATCCGCGGCCGGCTGGTGGGCGACCTGGCGCGCCACCCCTGGGCCAATCTGCCGGTGACGGTTTCGCTGAAGGTCGAGGACGGGATCGAGCAGCAGGGCGTCTCGGCCCCCATGCGCATGGTCCTGCCGGGGCGGCGCTTCTTCGATCCGCTGGCGGCGGCGCTGATCGAGGTGCGGCGCGACCTGCTGTGGTCGCGCGACAATGCCGCCCGCAGCGCCCAGATCCTGCGCGCGGCGAGCTGGCAGCCCGAGGGTTTCATGGAGGAGGAGCTTTATCGCGGTCTGCGCGGCGCCATCGGCACGCTGGAATCCGGCAACCTGGGCGAGGAGGCGCGCAACAAGCTGGCGCAGCTGCTGTGGGATGCCGCCGTGGCGCTGGAGGATGGCGGGCTGGCCGATGCGCTGGAACGGATGAGCCAGGCGCAGGAGCGGCTGAGCGAGGCGATCCGCAACGGCGCCAGCCCCGACGAGATCCAGCGCCTGATGGACGAGTTGAAGCAGGCCACAGACGATTACCTGGACATGCTGGCCCAGCAGCAGGGCGAGGATCCGGCCGAGCGCTTCGATCGCTCGGCCCGGGACCGCCAGCAGATCACCGGCGACCAGATCCAGCAGATGATGGACGAGATCCAGCGCCTGATGAACGAGGGCCGCATGGCCGAGGCCCAGGAATTGCTGGAGCAGTTCAACCGCATGATGCAGAACATGCGGGTGACGCAATCCGAAGGCGGCGAGGGCGGCCGCCAGCGGCCGATGATCAGGCTGGCCGAGACCCTGCGCGACCAGCAGAAGCTGGCCGACGAGGCCATGCGCCAGATGCAGGATCGGTTCGGCCAATGGCAGCCGGGCGAGGAGGAGGGGCAGGGCAGCCAGGACAACCAGCAGCTTGCCGACCGCCAGCGCGAATTGCGCGAGGATCTGGGCCGCCAGCGCGGTCTGCTGCCCGGCCGCGGCACCCCGCAGGGCGAGGAGGCGCGGCGCCAGTTGGACGAGGCCGGCCGCGCCATGGAGGATGCCGAGCAGGCGCTGCGCGAGGGCGATGCGGCCGGCGCGATGGAGCGCCAGGCCCAGGCGATCCAGTCCATGCGCGAGGGGATGCGGGCGCTTGGCGACATGATGGCGCAGGACCGGCAGCAGGGCCAGGACGGCCAGCCGCAGCAAGGCGGGCAGCAGGACGGCCCCGAAGGGCCCTCGGGCGATCCGCGCGGGCGGCGCGGGCTGGCGCAGCCCTATGACCGCCAGCCGCAGACCGATCCGCTGGGACGGGCGCTGTCGGGCGACGGCGGCTCGATCACTTCGGGCGATCCCCTGGCCGAGGGGGGGGATCCCTCGCGCAAGGCCCGCGAATTGCAGGACGAGATCCGGCGGCGCAGCGGCGAACGCGAGCGGCCGCGCGACGAGCGCGACTACCTGGGGCGGCTGCTGGAGAATTTCTGAAGACGCGCTGCCGGCCCTTGCGGCGGGGCCGTTCGGTTCGGCGAAGCCCCTATCGACCCAGGAGGCGGTCGTGGAGCCAGAGCCGGGCCTGGTCGACCTGCTGGCGCCAGTCGGCGAGCCAGCCGCCGCCTTCCTCGGCCGGGATCTGGGGAGCCAGCACATAGAGGATCACCGCCCCCAGCGCCAGCATCGCGGCAAGGCCGAAGCCCATGCCATAGCCGCCGCGCTGTCGGCGCACCGGCACCAGGGCGGGGACCGGCGCCTCGCGCGGGACGGTCGCCGCGGCGGTCGCTGGCGGCGTAGCCGCGGCCGGGATTTCCGGCAAGGCCGGGCGGATCAGCGGCGCGACGGCCGGGGGCGGCTCCTCGGCCGTGATGGCCGCGTCGGGCCGTGGCGGGCCGGTGCGGGTCAGGGTCGCGGCCAGTTCCTCGGCATCGGGCAGGGCGGGGGCGACCGGCTCGGGCCAGTCCGGGGACGCGGGCCTGGCGGCAGGGGCTTCCGCGGCCGGGCTTTCCTGCTGGGGCACAGGCGGCATTTGCGGGTTGGCGGGGGCCTTCTTGCCGGCGACGGGTTCGGCAGGCGCCGCGGCGCTGCTGGTTTCGGTCACGGTGACGGCAGGCCAGTCGATCGGTGGCTCGGCCTTGGCGCGGCGTTCGCCTGCGGCAGGCTGTGCCGCGTCCTGTGCCGCCTCCTGTGCCGCTGCCGGGGTCGTCGCGGGAATGTGATCGGGGCTGGATTTTCGTGCCGGCGCCTCGCGGGCGCGCAACTCGCGCGCAGCTTCCTCGCGCAGGATGGCCAGCACCGATTCGTCCAGCGGCCGGTTCAGGACCGGGCGCGCCTGCGGGTCATAGGCGCCAGGGGCGGCGGCAGCGGCGGCAGCAGGGGCGGGCGGCGCGGATTTTCCCGCGCCGGGCTGGCGCCAGACATGGCCGCAGGCCGAGCATTCGACCTCGCGCCCCGAGGCGGGAATGGCGGATTCCGCGATCTCGTACTGGGCAGCGCAGCGGGGGCAGGTCAGGCGCATGGGCTGGTCTTTCGGCTCCGGTAGGGGGATGGTTTCGATCATGCGGGCGTCTCGCATTCGCCGCACGACTGTTCTATCAAGCCACGAACCGCGCGCCAAGCAGCCCGCTCGGAAAGGGACCACCAGTGATCGAGATGCAGAACCTGTCCTTCGGCTACAGCGGCAACGATCCGCTGCTTGCCGACATGTCGCTGACGCTTCAGCCGGGTTCCTTCCATTTCCTGACCGGTCCCTCGGGCGCGGGCAAGACCACCTTCCTGCGGCTGTGCTATGCCGACCTGCTGCCCAGCGGCGGGCGGATGACGGCCTTCGGCCAGGACGTGCAGGCGCTGTCGCGCGACGGCATCGCCGGGCTGCGGCGGCGGGTGGGCGTGGTGCATCAGGACACGCAGTTCCTGGACCACCTGCCTGTCGCGGAAAACATCGCCCTGCCGCTGCTGGTCTCGGGCGAGCAGGTGGACATGGGCGCCCTGGGCGAATTGCTGGCCTGGGTGCAGCTGTCGGGCCATGCCCGCGCCATGCCGCCGGAACTGTCGGGGGGCGAGCGGCAGCGCGCCGCGCTGGCCCGCGCCGTCATCATGTCGCCCGACCTGATCCTGGCGGACGAGCCGACGGGGAACCTGGACTGGGACATGTCGATGCGGCTCTTGCAATTGCTGATCGAACTGAACCGTTCTGGCAAGGCGGTGCTGATCGCCACCCATGACCTGAACCTGATCCGTGCCGCCAAGCAGCAGGTGCAGGCGCGGGTGCTGCGCATCGCGGGCAAGAGGCTGCAACTGGCGGGGGCGGACCTGTGAAGAAAGCCGATCTGAAATCGCTGGACCTGGCAACGCTGTGGCGGGGGCTGACCCGGCCCGACCCGGCGGGAACGGACCGCGTGGTGCCGCCGACCGGCTTCACCGCGCAGCTGACGGTGTTCTCGGCTGGCGCCATGGCCTTCCTGGCGGTCTTTGCCCTGGCGCTGGCGCTGGCCACCGGCCGGCTGGCCGAACGCTGGTCGACCGAGCTGGCCCAGACCGTGACCGTGCGCATCTCGGCCCCCGAGGACCAGATCGACGAGCAGACCGTGACGGTGATGGAGGCGTTGAAGACCACCCCCGGCATCGCCGAGGCGCGGCTCTTGCCCGATGACGAGGTGGAAAGGCTGCTCGAGCCCTGGTTCGGTCCCGATGTCCCGGTCGAGGCCCTGCCGGTGCCGCGCCTGATCGAGATCGCCCAGGCCGCCGAGGGTTTCGATGCCGAGGCGCTGCGCCTGCGGCTGGAGGGCGAGGCGCCGGGCGCGGTGCTGGACGACCATACCCGCTGGCGCCAGCCGCTGGTCTCGGCGGCGAACCGGCTGCGGGTGCTGGGGCTTGTCTCGCTGCTGCTGATCGCTGCCGCCTCGGGGGCGATGATCACGCTGGCCGCGAAGGCGGCGCTGGCGGCAAACGGGCAGGTGATCCGGGTGCTGCGCCTGATCGGGGCGCGCGACATCACCATCGCCACCGCCTTCGTGCGCCGCTTTACCCGCCGCGCCGCCATGGGTGCGGCCGGGGGCACGGTGCTGGGCATGGCGGCGATCTGGGCGCTGCCCTCGATGGACCAGGCGGGCAGTTTCCTGACCGGGCTGGGGTTTCAGGGCTGGGGCTGGCTCTGGCCCCTGCTGATCCCGCCCGCCGCCGCCGCCATCGGATTCGTCGCGACCCGCTGGGCGGCGCTGAAGATGCTGCGCGAGGTGCGCTGATGAGCGCCTATCACCCGCGTCGGGCCTCGATCCTCGACTGGCCGCGCACGGTGCTTTATTACCTTTATGCGGTTCTGGTGACGCTGGTTCTGGGGCTGTGGGGCCTGCCGCAGGTGCTGGTCCATCCCGAGCGCGCGCATCGCGTGGCCAGCCTGTGGCTGGACCAGATGCTGGGCGCGGCGCGGCTGCTCCTGGGGGTGCGTATCGAATATCGCGGCACGCCGCCCGCGGGAGAATGCATCGTGGCCTCGAAGCACCAGAGCTTTCTCGACATCCTCGCGCTGGCCCGCGCCTGCCCGCGCCGCGCCTTCGTGATGAAGCGCGAGGTGCTGCGGGTGCCGGTCATGGGCTGGTTCGCGCGCAAGGTCGGCTGCATCCCCATCGACCGCGCGCGCGGCAAGGAGGCGATGAAGCAGATCATCGCCGGCATCGAGGCTGCCCGCGCCCGCCCCGAGGGTCTGGGCCAGCTTATCATCTATCCCGAGGGCACCCGCACCCGGCCGGGGCAGAAACTGCCCTACAAGCACGGCGCCGGCACGATTCAGCGCGCGACCGGCCTCTCCATCCGTCCCGTTGCGGTGAATTGCGGCCTGTTCTGGCCCAAGCGCGGCATCCCGATCCGCGGCGGCATCGCGGTGATCGAGTTCCTGCCGCCGATCCCGGCCGGCCCGCGCTCGAGCGCGGTGATGGAGCTTCTGGAGGCGCGGATCGAGGCCGCCAGCGACCGGCTGCTGGCCGAAGCGGGCGGCCTGCCGCCGGCCTGACGGTTGACGCAAGGTCAGGGGCGTTTTCGCCATTGCGCCCGCCCGTGGTTGCGGTCCACCCTGCCCGGCGGATTTGCGGGCCTTCGGGCCAGAACAGGGGGGCGGGATGCGTCCGATCATCGACATCGACCATGTTTCCAAGCGCTACGGCAGCGGCACGGTGGCGCTGAACGACGTCTCGCTGCAGATCGAGGAGGGCGAGATCCTGGCGCTGCTCGGCCCGAACGGGGCGGGCAAGACCACGCTGATCTCGATCATCTGCGGCCTAGTGGTGCCCAGCGGCGGCACGGTGCGCGTCGGCGGCCACGACATCGGCCGCGACTGGCGTGCGGCGCGCAAGCTGATCGGTCTGGTCCCGCAAGAGGTCGCGCTGGAGCCCTTCGAGAGCGTCATCGACTGCGTGCGCTTTACCCGCGGGCTTTACGGCGAGCCGCCGGACGACGCCTATATCGAGCAATTGCTGCGCAGCCTGGCGCTGTGGGACAAGCGCGAGGCCAAGACGCGCGAGCTGTCGGGCGGCATGAAGCGCCGGGTGCTGATCGCCAAGGCGCTGTCGCACCGGCCCAAGGTGCTGTTCCTGGACGAGCCCACGGCCGGGGTGGACGTGACGCTGCGGCGCGAGATGTGGCAGGTGGTGCGGCAGTTGCGCGCCGAGGGCGTGACCATCATCCTGACCACGCATTACCTGGAAGAGGCCGAGGACATGGCCGACCGTATCGGCGTCATCAACCGTGGCGAATTGCTGCTGGTCCGGTCCAAGGACGCGCTGATGGGCGAATTCGGCAAGAAGCGCCTGACCGTCTCGCTTTCCGAGCCGCTGGCGGCGCTGCCCGCCGAACTGGCGGGGCGCGGGCTGGTGCTTTCGGCCGACGGGCGCGAACTGGGCTATGACTACGACACCAGGGCCGAGCGCACCGGGATCGCGCATCTGCTGGCCGAGCTGGCGGGGCTGGGCCTGGCGGTGCGCGACGTGTCGACCAAGCAAAGCAGCCTCGAGGAAATCTTCATGTCGCTGGTCGAGGAGGAAACCGCATGAACTGGCGTTCCGCCCGCGCCGTCTTCGGACATGAGATGGCGCGGTTCTTCCGCACGATCTGGCAGTCGCTGGCCTCGCCGGTGCTGTCCACGGTGCTTTACTTCGTTGTCTTCGGCGCCGCCATCGGCGGGCGCATCCAGGCGGTCGAGGGCGTGGCCTATGGCGCCTTCATCGTGCCGGGGCTGATGATGCTGACCGTGCTGCAGCAATCGGTGGCCAATGCCAGCTTCGGCATCTATTTCCCGAAATTCGCCGGCACGATCTACGAGATCCTCGTCGCGCCCACCGGCTGGATCGAGGTCACGCTGGGTTTCGTCGGCGCCGCCGCCACCAAGGCGGTGATGATCGCGCTGGTGATCCTTCTGACCAGCTTCTGGTTCACCGGCGTGCATATCGCGCATCCGTTCTGGATGCTGGCCTTCCTGGTCCTGACCGCCGTCGCCTTTTCGCTCTTGGGCTTCATCATCGGTCTTTGGGCGAAGAATTTCGAACAGTTGCAGATCGTGCCGATGATGGTCATCACGCCGCTGGTGTTCCTGGGCGGCGCCTTCTATTCGGCCTCGATGCTGCCGCCCTTCTGGGAGGGGGTCGCCAAACTCAACCCGGTGCTTTACCTGATCTCGGGCTTCCGCTGGAGCTTCTTCGGCTTTGCCGATGTGCCGGTCGGGCTGTCCTTGGGCGCGGTGGCGCTGATGATCCTGGTCTGCATGGGCGCGATCCGCTGGATCTTCCTGACCGGTTGGCGGCTGCGGGAGTGACCGCGCCTATGGGGTGCGTTCAGGCGCACCCCATAGGCGCCGCCCATTTACGGCCGGCACGGTGTCCCGGCCTTGGCCATCTGCGCCGCGTGCCGGCCAAGCGCCGCCGCCTGCCGTTGCAGCCAGGCATCCGCCGCCTTGCGCCCCTGCGCCTGCAACCGCCGGTGGTATTCCGGCCGCAACTGCTCGCGGCTGGCCGAGATCGAGCAATCGGCCGTCCGCACCGGCTTCTTGCCCGCCTTGCCGGCGGGCGCGCCGCCGTTCGGTGCGGTCTGCTGTTCCAGCAGGTCGCCCTGATGCATGATCATCGCCTGGTTTCCGGCGTCGAACCACGGCGTCTGCGCGCCGGCCGAGCCAGCCCAAATCACGGCCGCGGCGACCGCGGCCCATCCTTGTCCCGACATGGCTGTCCTCCTTTGCGCCGAGCCTGCCATAAAACCGCGCCCCGGTCATCCCTTGGGATGCGCCTCAGCCCCGGCACAGCCGGGTCTGCGGGTCCAGCCGGACATATTCGCGGGCCGAGATCCTGTGCATCTTCAGCGAATGCTTCCATTGCGTGTTCCACATACGCAGGATGCCGTTTCGGTAATATTGCGCCATCAACTCGTCCACGATGGGCGGGATGATGGTGGTGCCGGGGATGCGGGGGGCGTGAAAGCCGACCGTCGCCTTCGGTCCCAGACAGGCATTGGGCAGGGTGATATAGATCGTGCAGGCCGAGCGGCAATAGCCCCTGACCTCGACCGGCCGGCCGCTGGCGGCCAGCTTGTTGCGATAGCGGATCGCCTCGACGACATTGCCGCCACGATTGTTCATGATCACGATCGGCTTGCCGCGCGGCTGCGCCTCGGCGGGCGCGGGCAGGCCGGCGACACCGGCGACGCCGGTGCCAAGGGCCAGCGACAGGGCAAGCGCCGAAGAAAGGCGGGTCAGAAGGGAAGACATGTTCATGTCCTTTGCTATGCCTCGCTGAACGCGCAAGTCCAAATGACGTTCCGGCGAGCCGCGCTTCCTGCTTAACAAGCGGCCTGCTTGCCACTATATGCCGCGCATCATGAGCCAGAACCCGCCCCTGTTGCGCCCCGATCTAGCCCCCAGCCCGATCTTCGACTCTGCACAAGGGGAGGGGGGGCGAAGGGACGGGCAACCGACCATCGGCATGGTCAGCCTCGGCTGTCCCAAGGCGCTGGTGGACAGCGAGCGCATCCTGACCCGCCTGCGGGCCGAGGGCTATGCCATCAGCCCCGACTACAAGGGCGCCGGCGCGGTGATCGTGAACACCTGCGGCTTCCTCGATTCGGCCAAGGCGGAATCGCTGCAGGCCATTGGCGAGGCGCTGGCGGAAAACGGCAAGGTCATCGTCACCGGCTGCCTGGGCGCCGAGCCCGAATATATCACCGGCGCGCATCCCTCGGTCCTGGCCGTGACGGGGCCGCAGCAATACGAGCAGGTGCTGGATGCGGTGCATTCTGCCGTGCCGCCCTCGCCCGATCCCTTCGTGGACCTGCTGCCGGCCTCGGGCGTGAAGCTGACCCCGCGCCATTACAGCTACCTGAAGATTTCCGAGGGCTGCAACCACGCCTGCAAGTTTTGCATCATCCCCGACATGCGCGGGAAACTGGTCAGCCGCCCGGCGCATGCGGTGATCCGCGAGGCCGAGAAGCTGGTCGAGGCCGGCGTGCGCGAGCTTCTGGTGATCTCGCAGGACACCTCGGCCTATGGGCTCGACCGCAAGTTCGCGGAGGAGCGCGGGCATCGGGCGCATATCACCGACCTGGCGCGCGACCTGGGGTCTTTGGGCGCCTGGGTGCGGCTGCATTACGTCTATCCCTATCCGCATGTGCGCGACCTGATCCCCTTGATGGCCGAGGGGCTGGTGCTGCCCTATCTGGACATCCCCTTCCAGCACGCCCACCCGGATGTGCTGAAGCGCATGGCGCGGCCGGCGGCGGCGGCCAAGACCCTGGACGAGATCGCCGCCTGGCGGGCCGCCTGTCCCGAGATCACCCTGCGCTCGACCTTCATCGTCGGCTATCCCGGCGAGACCGAGGCCGAGTTCCAGACCCTGCTGGACTGGCTGGACGAGGCGCAGCTGGACCGGGTCGGCTGCTTCCAATACGAAAACGTCAAGGGCGCGCGCGCCAACGAGTTGCCCGACCACCTGCCCGACGAGGTCAAGCAGGACCGTTGGGACCGCTTCATGCAGAAGGCGCAGGCGATTTCCGAGGCCAAGCTGGCGGCCAAGGTCGGCAGCCGCATCGAGGTGATCGTGGACAGCGTGGACGACGAGGGCGCGACCTGCCGCACCAAGGCCGATGCGCCGGAAATCGACGGCAACCTGTTCATCGACCAGGGGTTCGAGGCACTGGCGCCGGGCGACATCGTCAGCGTCACCGTGGACGAGGCCGGCGAATACGACCTCTGGGGCCGGCTCTAGGCGGCGACAATCGTGCCGGTTGTGGCGCCGGCGCCGCTGGCTTAATCAGGCGGCAGCGCGACGCAACAAGGCGGCATGGATGAACTGGGATCCCGAAGGCAAACCCCGAAAACCCGATGTCCTGGGCATCGGCGCGCAAAAGGCCGGCACCACCTGGCTGTCGCAGATGCTGGGCCAGCATCCTGATGTCTGGGCTCCCCCCTTCAAGGAGGTGCAGTTCTTCAATCACCGCTTCGTCGAAGAGCATCGCAAATGGCTGCCCTGGCATTTCCGCCGCGGCCGCCAGAACATCGAGAAACGCTGGGCCGCCCGCGGCGAGGAGATGCCGCGCGCGATGGTGCGCTATCTGGACCGCGTCACCCGTGAACCGATGTTCACCAACCATTGGTACAAGCTGGTCTTCGCCCCCGCGCCCCAGGGGACAAAGGCGATCGACGTTACCCCGGAATATTCGACCCTTCCGCCGGAGGGCGTGGATTTCGTGACGAAATTCCTGCCGCAGGCGAAGTTCGTCTATATCATCCGCCACCCCGTCGATCGCGCCATCTCGCAGCTCAAGATGAACCTGACGCGGGCGGGGCGAAAGCCGGCGACCGTCGAGGACTGGCTCAAGGAGGTCGAGGCTCCCGAGCTGATGGATCGTGGCGATTACATGAGCTATGTGCCGCGCTGGAACGCGCATTTCGGCCCCGACCGGCTGCTTTACCTGCCCTTCGGCATGATCGCCCGCGATCCGCTGAGCTTCCTGCGCCGGGTCGAGGACTTCCTGGGCCTGGCCCCGCACGACTATCGCGACCTCGGCAAGAAGGTCTTCGCCTCGGACAATGCGCTGGTGGTGCCCGACCGGGCCCGCGCCCGGCTGCGCGAGAAGCTGGAACCGCAATTCGAGTTTCTCGACCGGACCTTCGGGCCGGAATTCATCCGGCAGTTCCGCTGAGCCTTCCCCTTTCGCCGCTGCTCGACTACATAGCGCGCAACTTCACGGGTTCAGCAACGAGGAAAGATCATGGCCTCCTACCAGTTCGTTTACCACATGGACGGGGTGTCCAAGACCTATCCGGGCGG
>Ga0182741_1001481_pt1 | contig 30340 bp, 28 predicted proteins | sample eDN5th37CBELigOP_FD_128874 | JGI IMG/M metagenome (GOLD analysis project Ga0182741, IMG submission 128874) | Enriched Organic Plus compost microbial communities from Emeryville, California, USA - eDNA 5th pass 37_C BE-Lig OP (version 2) (version 2) ... | reverse complement strand
TGATCCCGAGCTCCTCGGCGTCCACGGCGGTCCAGTGCGGTCCCTCACCCACGATGAGCGTGTCGATGCCGCGCGCGGCGGCTTCGTCGAGCGTGTCGCGCGATGCGCCGGCGCCGGTGCAGATCGCCCAGCGGCGCGTGATGCGCGAGTCGCGGGCGGCGCTGTGGCGCACGGAGCCGCCGTGCAGGCGCGCGATGGCGTCGGCACGCTCGATGAGTCGCGCGGTGGGCACTTCGCTCTCGCCCGCCACGCCGATGTCGATGGTCTTGTAGCGCGCGAAGCCGGAGGATGGTTCCAGGCCGAGCTCGCGCGCGAGCAGGACGTTGTTGCCGAGGTCGGGGTGCGCGTCGAGCGGGAGGTGCGAGGAGTAGAGCGCGAGCTTCGCGGTGATGAGAGCGCGCACGCGGCGGAGGTTCGGACCGCGCAGCCGCTGCAGCCCGCCCCAGAACATCCCGTGGTGCACGATGAGCAGGTCGGCGCCCGCGTCGATCGCGCCAGAGATCGTGCGCTCGCGCGCATCCACCGCGGCCGCGATCTTCGTGATCTCCGCGTCCGTCTCCACCTGGATCCCGTTCAGCGCGTTCGAGTAGTCGGGGATCTCGGCCGTGCGGAGCAATTCGTCGAGGTGGCTGGCTATCTCGGTGATGGTTGCCATGTCAATGCGTGGGGATGGTGTCGACGAATTCGAGCCGTGGCGGCCGCACCGTGCCGGCCTCGATCGCGCCGCGCACGGAGTCGAGCTTCGCGTGCAGCGGCCCGGAGACGAGCGTGTCGAGCGCCGGGTTCAGAACCAGCTTGACCACGCCGGTGCTCGTGCCGAGGTAGATCACCTGCGATTGGAAGCGACCCTCCTTCACCTGGCGCGCGACGGTGAGGAAGGCGTGCGGGAGGTCTATGACCACGCTCGCGATGATCACCGACGGAGCGACGGCGTTCTGGTTCGAGTTGGTACCGAAGACGTAGACGTTCTTCGCCTCCCTCGCGGCCTGGAAGATCCCGAGCCCCGCGGCGTCGGCGTTCTGGAAGATGAGGTCCGCACCGCGCTGGATCTGCGCGATCGCCTGCTCCTTGCCGGCGCTCGCGTCGTCCCAGTTGCCGATGTACGAGGTGAGGACCTGGATCTTCGGGTCCACCGAGTGCGCGCCCGCCTCGAAGGCGAGGAAGCTGCTCGCCACCGGCGGCAGCTTCGTGCCGCCTATCATCCCGATGACCTTCGACTTCGTGAGCGAGCCCGCGAGCACACCGGCGAGGTACGACGGTTCCTCGAAGCCGAAGACCATGGGAGCGACGTTCTTGCCGAAGCGATTCCCCGACGTGGTGATGTAGACCGTGTTGGGGAACTCGGGCCCCACCCGCGATGCCGCGTCCTGGAACTCGAAGCCGTGGCCGAACACCAGGTCGTAGTGCTGCGTGCCGTACTGCCGGAAGTTCTCCTCGAAGTCGGCCGGCGTCTTCACCTGGATGTGGCTGATGTGCGCGCCGAGCGAGTCGCGGATGTGGAGGAGTCCCTGATAGGCGCCGGCGTTCCAGGAGTGGTCGGAGATAGGACCGGGCGTGAGGAGCGCGACGTTGAAAGTGGAGTCCGCGGCGGCACTGCCGCGCGCGGCGGAGTCGGTGCCCGAGCAGGCGGCGAGGAGGAGTGCGCAGGAAGTTATGCTGAGGGCAGTGGCGCAGGCGCGAAGGATCTTCATGGGGAATGGATAAGGGGAGCATTGCCGCCGCTCAACCGGGACTGCTGCCGGCGGGTCGCCGCGCTACTCGCGCTATTGAAGATCGCGCGGCGACGCGCGCGCTGCACTCTCGGTCCCGATCCCCGATGATGCCGCGGTAGAGCCGCCTCGGCTCGTGGTCGTCCAACGAGACCGGCGGACGAGCATGATGTCATGCTCGTCCGCCGGCCGTCACTTTCTCGCTGTCCCCTTGCGCGCTACTTCACGATGCCGCGAACAGGCGCTGCTTCTCGCCGGTGTTCGACTTCTCTCCGCCGTTCGACTGCGCCGCATTCGCCGACTTCGGCGCGGCGTCGATATGCGGTAGCTCCTTCGCATCCGAGATCCGCACGCTTCCGTTGATCTTGCCACCTTCGATCACGGCGATCGCGCGCGTGTTGATGTCGCCGATGATGAGCGACGTGCTCTGCACCTCGAGCCGCTCGGTGGCGGTGATGGTGCCCTCCACCTTTCCGCCGATCACCGCTTCGCGCGTGGCGATGTCGCCGAGCACGGAGCCCTGTCGTCCGACGAGCACCTGGCGCGCCGCGCGGATCGCGCCCTCGACACGCCCCTCGATCCTGATGACGCCGTCGGTGTCGACGTCGCCGTTGATGGTGGTGCCGGCCGCGATGATGGAGAGCGCGTTCCCGTTGGCGGGAGCGCCACCCTTGGTGGGCTCACCGCTTTCCGTCATTTCCTTACCGCTGAAGATCGCCATGTGCCGGTCCCTCTTTCATGATCGAGATGGGGTTGACGTCTGTGCTGCCGCGACGGATTTCGAAGTGCAGATGCGGAGGTAGCGATCGCCGCGCTTCACCGGTGACGGCGATGACGGCGGCCGCCGCGACGTGGTCGCCCTTGGCCACGCGCACGTCGCGGACGTTGGCGTAGATGCTCTCGTAGCCGTCGCCGTTGGCGATCCGGACGAGATGCCCCAGCACCGGGTCGTCCGAGAGCTCGACGACCATCCCGGCTCCCGCGGCACGCACGGGTGTTCCGGGCTCGACGCCGATGTCCACGCCGCGCACGCCAGGGGTGCTGTCGGGTGCGGCGAGCACTGTTCCGGCGACGGGAAGTGGCCACCTATCCGGCACCGTTGCGGTGGTGGGCGGGATGAGCGGTTCCGGAAGCTTCGGCGCTGCCCCGAGCATGGTCTGCACCTGCTGGAAGCGGCTCTCCAGACCGTTCAACGTGGAACGGAGGGTGTCGAGCTGCCTGACGTCGGACTGCATGCTCTCGATCTTGCGCGTTAGCAGCGGCACCCGCGCGGCCTGGGTGGCCAGATAGAACCAGCTCAGGAGCACTACCACCAGGAGTCCGCCGAGCACGTACGCGCCGCGCCGTAGCAGGTGAACCTGTCGCAGCGTGAGCACTATGGTTCGATTTGCCAGTCCACTCTCGCGCTGGACGTGGATGATCATCGAACCGGCGCTCGGCGTGTAGATGTTGCCGTAGCCGTTCTTCGGCTTTTGCTCGGCGGACTCAGCGCTCACAATCGTTCCCTTTTGCTGCCGAGTATGAGGTCGAGCACGCGCTCGAGATCGTCGGCGGAGTAAAAGGCGATCTCGATCTTCCCGCGCTCGCCCGCGCCTACCGCGATCGATACGTCGGTCTGCAGGTGGCGTTGCAGCTCCTCGGCGAGTCTCCGGGCTTCCGGGGGCACGGCTGGCTGCGCGTTTGGCGCTTTATTGGCGCGTGATTGCTGCGATACTGGCGTGGAAGCGCGGGCCCTGCGTTCCACATCGCGCACGTTGAGGCCGTTGGCTACGATCTCCTTGGCCATCTCGACCATTGCCTGCTCGCTTTCGAAGGCCAGGAGTGCCCGGGCGTGGCCCAGGGTGAGCTGGCCGTCCTGCAGGAAGCGTCTTACCGAGGCGGGTAACTTCAAGACCCGCAACATATTAGCTACGGTAGTGCGGTCCTTGCCCACCACCTCGCCCACCTGCTGCTGGGTCAGTGAGAACTCGTCTATCAGCCGCTGGTACCCCTCGGCTTCCTCGAGAGGGTTGAGGTCGGCGCGCTGGAGGTTCTCGACGAGGGCGAGTGTGAGGAGGGTGCTGTCGTCGATCTCCTTGACCACCGCCGGGATCTCGGTCCAGCCGAGTGCGGTGGCGGCGCGGAGACGACGTTCGCCGGCGATCAGCTCGTAGCCGCGGCCACTCTTGTTCTTTCGAACCGTGATGGGCTGGAGGAGCCCGCTCGCCCGGAGGCTGCTCTGCAGCTCTTCCAGCTCTTCCGGGCGGAACTCCTTTCGCGGCTGGTACGGGTTGGGCCGGATGTCTGCGACCGCTAGGCTGCGCAGCGCCTCGCCAGCGACGCCGGGCTCGGCGGTGGCGGTGGTGGGGCTCGCGGCGGCCTTGGCGGTCAGGAGTGCTTCGAGTCCGCGCCCCAGCCTGCGGGGCTTCTCAGGAGGCATGGTACATCAGCGCATCGAGTGCGGACTGGGGGAGGCGGACATCTGGCAGGTGTGGGACGGTACGGCCTGTCGCCGCCAGAGGGCGGCGAAGTTCATTGCACATCATTGGTTGGCTCCGGATTGACGAACGCCGGCACCGAGGGGTCACCGGACTCGGCGGGAAGTTGATTGCTAGCGGCGGAATCGGCGGGTAGCTCTTCGCCACCGGCGGACTCCGCTGGTGCCGAAGGTGCCGTCTGATTCACCGCGCGTGGTGGTTCTGCCTGCGCAGGCAGCTCCATGTCGTCCACGACATCCAGGAGCTCCACGGATGACGCTGGCTCCCTGTCGTCCGTGGCCTCTACCACCGGTGCCGCTGCTGCAGAGCTCACTGCGGGCTGTGCGGGATCCCTGGCTTCGCTGGCCTCTTCCGGTGCCTGCCCGCTCCTTGGGTCTGGCTCATCGCCAGCGGGCCGTTCGACCGTTCTCTTCTGCCGCGCGAGAAGCTCGCGCGCCACCGCCATGTAGGCCTGGGCGCCTACGGAGGCGATGTCGTAGAGGATGATCGGCTTGCCGAAGCTCGGCGCCTCGGCGAGGCGCACGTTGCGCGGAATGGTGGTCTTGAAGACGCGATCGCCAAAGAATTCGCGCGCGTCGGTAACGACCTGACGGGAGAGGTTGAGGCGAGCGTCGTACATCGTCAGGAGCACACCGTCGATGGCGAGCTCCGCGTTCACACCGCGCTGGATCAGCGTCACCGTATTGAGGAGCTGGGAGAGTCCCTCGAGCGCGTAGTACTCGCACTGGAGCGGGATGAGTATCCCGTCGGCGGCCGCGAGCATGTTCAGCGTTATCAGGCCGAGGGACGGCGGGCAGTCGATGAGTATCAGGTCGTACTCATCGCGCACCGGCGCGAGCGCGTCGCGCATGGCGGTCTCGCGGTGTTCGCGCTCTACGAGCTCGACCTCGGCGCCCGCGAGGTCCGGCGTGGCGGGAGCGACGGAGAGGTGCGGGAAGAGCACCTCTTTCTGGATGACTTCGGTAAGCGATACCTCACCGAGTATCGCGTCGTAGACCGTTTGCTCGAGCTGGGAAGAGTCTATTCCCGTTCCGCTCGTGGCGTTCCCCTGAGGATCGCCGTCGACCAGGAGAACCCGTTGTTCAGCGGCGGCGAGGGAAGCCGCCAGGTTGACCGCCGTGGTCGTCTTGCCGACGCCCCCCTTCTGGTTGGCGATCGCGATGACTCGTGCCACTGGCTACCGTTGGGATTGGGTGGGTCTGGGAGGGAGCTGCGAGGTTTCCAATATAACCCGTCCGCCCCGACCGGCCAGCGCGATGTTTCACGTGGAACAGGGGAAAAGAGGCTGAAAGCAGAAGAGGACTGGAAGACAGAAGGGAGAGTGAAGAGAACACTGGGCCACCACCGGGTCAAGGATCCTGCCCCCGGAGTGCGTCCTGTTCTCTCCCCTCTCCCTTCCGCTCTCAGCCTGCTGCAACCTGCCAGCTACACTCCGCCAGCCACTCCTCACTGCCGTTACTCCCTGCCGCGTTCCGCCTACCGCTCTTCCTTGCGGCTTCGGCCGTCTCTACTTGCCGCCCTCCACGAATCTCCAGCGCGCGGTCACCGTCACGGTGAGGGTTTCTTCGCCGGCGCTGACGGGGGTGGCCGAAACGCTCTCGGCGCGCGCCATCGCCATGTAGGGGACGGGGCGCGGAGGCGTGTAAATGGGGGCGGAGCTAAGCTCGATGAGCTCGCCGAGCTGGCCACCGGCACCCCGGGCGAGCGCCTCCGCGTCGCCCCGAGCGCGCTGGACGGCCTCGGCGAGAGCTTGGCGGCGAGTCGAGTCCTGGTTAGATGCGTAGAAATCGAGCGAGTTGATGTTGTTCGCTCCCTTCGAGAGCGCCGCGTCGATGATGGCCCCCACCTTCGAGACGTCGTGGATGTCCACCCGCACGGTGTTGCTCACGTTGTACCCGACTATCCTCGGCTCCTTGTCGCCCTGCTGCGGGTTGTACTGTTGCTCGGGATAGACGCTGTAGTTCACAGTCGAGATCCGCTCCTTCGGGATCCCGAGCGCCTGGATCGCCGCTATCACGGCCTCCTGCTTCCGTGCGTTCTCCGCGCCAGCCTCCTGCGCCGTCTTCGCGCGCGTCTGGACCCCGATGTAGATGTGTGCCCGGTCAGGCGTATACTGCGCCTCGCCCTGCGCGCTCGTGACGATCTCGGGTACGCGTGTCATCATGTGCCGCATCTCCGGTTGCCCCGGCTGCTGCCCCGACACCGTCAGAGGCGCCCCGAGAAAGGCCACGCTTGCAAGCAACGACAGTCCACGATGCATAAAAGTGCTCCGGTTGCGGGTCTCTGTTAATTCGTCACATATCGCTACTAATTATTTAGTCGCGTTTCGCTACTAATTCTTCTCCATACCCATTTCCATTTTTCACCCCGCTGCGCCAGAGATGTGCCAGGCATCATAGTGGTGGGCCATGACCTGCGTCCTCCGCGTCGCAGGTCATGGCCCACCACTATGATGGATGCCCCCTCCTCGTCACTTCCAGAACGAGATTCTGGAGATCGCTCGGGCTCACACCGGGAATCCGCGATGCCTGCGCCAGGGTGCGCGGCTGGATGGCGGCGAGCTTCTGGCGCGCCTCGAACGACAGCGACCGCATCTCGCCGTACTCCACTCCATCGCCCAGCGCGAAGTCACCCATCCGCTTCAGCTTCTCCGCCTGCACGCGCTCGCGCTCGAAGTAGCCCGCGTACTTGATCTCGAGATCGGCGGTGATCAGCGCGTCGCCGCCGAGCCCCTCGCCCACGCCGCTCGCGCGAAAGAGGTCACGCAGCGACACGCCCTGACGCCGCGCCACCTCCACGATCTTCATCGCCTGCGCCAGCGGCGCGCTCCCGGCCGCGGTCAGCAGATCGCGCACTTCTTCCGGGCGAACACTCGTGCGCTCGGCCAGCTCCAGCGCACGCGTCTCGTCGGCGAGGCGCCGCTCCATGAGCGCGCACTCGTCGTCGCTGAACGCGCCGAGTCGCATCGCGATCGGAGCGAGGCGGCGGAGGGCGTTGTCCTGACGCACCGTGAGACGGAACTCCGAGCGCGACGTGAACAACCTGTACGGCTCGTCCACGCCGCGCGTCACGAGATCATCCACCAGCACGCCTATGTACGATGTCTCACGGCCCAGCACGAGCGGCTCGTCGCCGCGCACCGCGAGCGCGGCGTTCATCCCCGCCACCACTCCCTGCCCCGCGGCCTCCTCGTATCCAGTGGTGCCGTTGATCTGGCCGGCGAAGTACACTCCGCCGAGCGCCTTCAGCTCGAGCGATGGATGCAGTTGCGTGGGCTGGTAGTAGTCGTACTCCACCGCGTAGCCCGCGCGCGTCATCCGCACGTTCTCGAGACCCGGCACCGCGCGCAGGAACTCCGTCTGCACTTCGGCGGGAAGCGACGTCGAGAGGCCGTTCACGTACAGCTCCGACGTGTCGTGTCCCTCGGGCTCGAGGAAGATCTGGTGACGCTCCACGTCGGGGAACTTCACGATCTTGTCTTCCACGCTCGGGCAGTAGCGCGGGCCGCGTCCCGAGATCGCGCCGCCGTACATCGCCGATCGCGCGATGTTGCGCGCGATGATCTCCTTCACCTCCGCGCCCGCGTAAGTGATCCAGCAGGGGAGCTGCGCCGGGTGCCGCGTCGCTCCGTCGTGCACCCGCGGCGAGGTCCAGAAGTGCGACCACGAGTAGTCGAAGTCGTCTATCTCGCTCTCCTGCCGCTGCAGCACCGAGTAGTCCACCGAGCGGCCATCGATGCGCGGTGGCGTGCCCGTCTTGAAGCGCGCGGCGGTCAATCCCAGCCGCTCGAACTGCTCGGCGAGATGCACCGTCGCGGCATCGCCCGAGCGGCCGCCGGAGATCTGCGTGTCGGTGCCGATGTGCATCCGGCCGCGGAGGAAGGTGCCGGTGGTGATGACCACCGCGCGCGCGCCGAAGCGACGTCCCTCGAGCGTTTCCACGCCGGCCACGCGGCCGCTCGCATCGTCGATCAGAAGACGGGCGACGGTGCCCTGGATGGTATGCAGCCGCGGATGCTCCTCGAGGAGCGTGCGCACGGCGCGCCGGTAGAGGCCGCGGTCGCACTGCGCGCGCGGCGCCCACACGGCGGGGCCCTTCCCGCGGTTGAGCATGCGGAACTGCAGCGTCGCCATGTCGGTGGCGCGCGCCATGATCCCGCCCAGCGCGTCCACCTCGCGCGCCACCGTCCCCTTGGCCACGCCGCCGATGGCGGGGTTGCACGACATCTGGCCGATGGTCTCGAGCGCGCTGGTCACGAGCCCCACGCGCGCGCCCAGCCGCGCCGCGGCCACCGCGGCCTCGGTGCCCGCGTGGCCCGCACCCACGACTATGACGTCGAGGTCGAGCTCGTTGTGCGATGATGGACTTCGAACCGGGATGGAACGGGGCGCAGTCATGCCAGAAAGCTAAACCGATCGGGCCGCGGCGCTGCCTCGGCCGCTAGGTCTCGACGTTCCGATGCGCTTCGTCGGTGCGCCGCGCGGTGCTCCCGTCGGGGACGACGCCTCTGCGGAGCATCCCTTCCCAGTGACAGTTGTAGCACCAGCTCGTGCGGAACCAGGGGAAGAGCAGGTTCCACCCCTTCGACTGCACGCGGATCGTGGGAGTGTCGCAGTTGGGACACCGCCCGTCGTCGGGGAGCATGATGTAGAAGAAGATCGTCGCCGCCACCAGACGGATGGCGACGAAGGCGATGAATACCAGCGCGAAGATGAGGGCGTCTGACATCTCTGCCACCTCGACAGCTGCAACGTACGGCTCCGCTGGGAGTCGCTACTCGTGATCCCGATGAGCCATTCTCTTTCAATATGCGACGCAAGACCAGAGCCCGCGCGTCGGACGGCGCACTCGGCCGCCAGCACCGCCGCCAGCACCGCCGCCGGAGTGCTATTGCGGGAGCTTCAACTGCTGGGCGATGGTGCTCCAGAGCTCCACGTAGGCCACCCCATCTTCCACGCGCTCTATCACCACGTCCGCGCCCTGCGCCACCTCGCGCCCATCGAGCCCACGGGCCACGAGCGTCTGTTGCTTCCCCTCATGCTCGAACTCGATCTCGCCCGGCTCGTCGGCCAGGATCGCGCGAACCACGTGCGCGAAGTGGCCCTGCAGGATGAAGCGCTCGTCCTCGACATCGCGATCCGCGCTGGGCACCGCCCAGCCGGCAATGAGGAAGACCATCCCGGCGGCCCCCACCAGCGCGGCGGCGATCGCGATCGCCAGCATCGCGAGCGGGCCGAGCTCCGAGTACTTGGCCAGCGGGTAGCCAACGAGACCGAAGAGCGTGGCCGCCATGCCGACAGTGGGGAGGTTGATGTACCTGATCCAGCGGCCGTGACGGCGGTCGCGGTCGATCCCGGCGATCATGCTGATCACGCCGAGCCCGAGGCCGATGATGAAAATGGCGAGGAACAGTACGCGCATGGTCTATCAGCGGAAGCTATGCGGCGCGCGAACGATGCGGAATGCGAGCAGTCTGCATCATTCGCGCGCGCCGAGCCCGACCAGCTCGAGGAGAGCGAGAGCGTTGGCGGAGGTGGCGAGACCGGGGCGGAGACGATAGTCGAAGGTCATCGTCGTGCGCCCGTCGGAGCGCTCGAACTGCTCGGTGAAGTGCACCGGGCGCGCCGCGCTCTCCAGGCCACCGTCCGAGGCGAGCGAGAGATCGTGCGTCGTGACCGCCCCGATCGCGCCGGCGCGCAGGAGGTGCCCGATCACTATCCGCGCCGCGATCTGGCGCTCCGCCGTGTTGGTGCCGTGGAGCATCTCGTCGAGCAGGTAGAGCACTCGCCGCCCGCCGGAACTCTCCGGAGCCGCGTGCGCCCCAGGGGCTCCCGGAGCTTCGCTGGTCGCGCCCGACGCGCGCGCAGCGTCCACGATCTCGCGCAGACGCTGGAGCTCGGCCATGAAGAGCGAGATTCCGCGCTCGAGCGAGTCCTGGATCCGGATGCTGGTGCGGACGTCGAGAAGCGGCGTCCGGAAGCGAGCCGCGCACACCGGAGCGCCAGCGAGCGCCAGAACCACGTTGGCGCCAATGGATCGCAGGAGCGTGCTCTTTCCCGACATGTTCGAGCCAGTGATGAGCAGGAAGCTCCCCGGAGGGCCCACGGTCACATCGTTCGGCACGCGCGCGCCGCCCGGGAGGAGTGGATGTCCAACTCCCTCGCCCGCGACCACGGCATCGGTGGCGGACGCTCCATCGGCAATCGTGGGGAAGCTCCAATCGGGATTGTCATGCGCCAGGGTACCGAGCGCGGCGAGCGATTCGGCTTCGCCCAACGCTCCGAGCCACCCGCGCACGTGCACGCCGGCGTCCCGGCGCCAGCGCTCGAGCGCAGCGGCCACGTGCACGTCCCACACGAAGAGCCACTGGAGCGCTAGATACAGCATCGGCGAATGCCGCACTTCGGCGAACGCCACAATCCGCTCGAGCCGGGCGAGCTCTCCGGCGGCGTCGCGTCCGCCAGCCCCGAGCGAGTCGCGCACCCGGAGCAGCCGGGGTGACTCCCAGCGGGAGTCGAGGATGAGCCGGAGCATGGCCGCGTGATGCCGGAGCTGCTCGGATGGTACGCCACCCGCCTTCACCGTCTCCGCAAGGCCGGAGCGCGCGCCGAGTATGAGGATGAGGCCGAGCGTGGCCGTGATGGCCCAGAGCGGCCATGGGAGCACGCCCGCGGCCTGCAGGACGAGGGCGGCGATGGTGAGAGCGGTGATGATGCGGCCCGCCCAGAGCAGCGCCGGCCGCTCGAGGAGCCAGAGGGGAGACTCGCACCATTCGGCGAAGCGCTCGAGCGTCCGTGGTCCCACGCCGCGGGACATGCGGGCGAGGATGCCCAGCTCCTCGCGGATCTCATCGCGCGTGGCGAGCTCGCGGGCAGCGGTCTGCCGCTCGCGGATCTCCCCGGCCAATGGCGCGGCCTCCAGGAGCCAGCCGAGCAACGTGGAACGCCCCGGCGCTCGGCTCGTGACGTCCAGAAGCTGGATCAACGAGACACGACCCGTCACATCGAGGTCGGCCGCGTAGGGATGGGTGGCGGCGAGCTCGCTCTCCGCCGCCGCGGATGGCGCGTCGGGGAGTGCTTCCCACTCGCGCGCTACGCGGTGCTGCGCAATGGTGTGGTACTCGCGTGCGGCGAAGTGGCGCGCGCTCGCTTGGCGGGCGCGGCGGTGGGCCCTCACCAGCAGCGCGAAGGCCACAGCCGCGACGAGGCTCGTGACTGCGGCTGGCGCGCTCCCGCCAGTAGGCGCAGTGACGAGCCACAAAAGCGCCAGCAGCAGCCCCAGGAACACGGCGAGCCGGAGATACCCGATCCTCGCGGCACGGCGTTCGGCGCCCTCCGCGAGCGCGCCCTCGGTGCTGGCGCGCTCGCGGTACCACTCCATGGCCCCCCGTTCGCGGGCCCGCCCCTCCGGTCTCAGCGCAGGTACTCGCGGAACCACGCCACGGTCTTGGGCCATGCCTGGTTCGCTGCCGCTTCATTGGCGCCATCCTGGCCGTCTTGTGCGCGCAAAAATCCATGGCCGGCGCCCTCGAAAATGAAGTGCTCATAACCCTTGCCGAGCGCCTTCATGGCCGAATCGGTAACCGGGACGGTGGAGCTGACGCGTGCGTCGTTCCCGCCATAGAGGCCGAGGACTGGGGCGTGAACCTTGGTGAGCTGGTCGGCTGCGGGCGGGGTGCCGTAGTAGACCACCGCGGCGCCGAGCTCCGGGGTGCCGGCGATGGCGTGCGCGAAGGAAACCGAGCCGCCCCAGCAGAAGCCGACTATTCCGTAGTGTTGCTGCGCCGATGGGAGCGCCATCCCGTAGCGGGCGACGGCGGCGAGGCGGCGCTGGACGTCGGCTTGGTCGAGGGTGCGGATGAGCGCCACCGCCGAATCGGAGGAGAGAGTATCGTTCGGGGATCGCATCGCGTACTTCCCGGTGAGCAGGTCGGGCGCGATGGCGATGAAGCCGTCGGCCGCGAGCTGGTCGGCCACCGAGCGGATCCAGGTGCTCAGCCCGAAGATCTCGTGCACCACGAGAACCACGGGGGCCTTGTCGCTCCGCTCCGGGTAGACCACCCAGGCGCGTACGCTGTCGCCCGCGCCGGCGGGGATCATGGCCCATTCGCCGTGGCGGGGTGAGGCTTCCAGGCGTTGCCTGGCGTTGGCGGCGGACGGTGCGAGGGTGCTGTCGGTGCTGGCGGTTGCGCTCGCCGCCGGGGCGCTGTCGTGGCCGGTGTGCTCATCGGCTTCGGCGTTTTTCCCGGAGCAGGCGGCAAGCGCGATCGTTAGCAGTAACGCGACAGTACAACGCGATTTGTACGACATGGCTGCCTCCGGTGTGGAAATATGTAGCCGCGCGTCTGGATGGCCAGTGCCCGAGGGTGCGGAGCGGTCGTGCGAACCGCCTCTTCCCCTGTGGCCCCGCTCCGTGCACAGAGTGAAAAATCGGGTCGAGCCGCACCAGCTCTGCAGCTCTGCGCAACGATCCGTCCCGCTCCGTGCGAAGAGCGGAGATCAACCTACGGCCGGGCGGTCGCTCCTTCAACACGTTCGGCCGTGCGCGCGGCCAGGAATTCCATGGAGCGGCGTTCGGCGTAGTAGATCGGCTTCCACGGAACGCGTCCGCTCACGAAGCCCGCGTGCCCGCCGCGCTCGACGAGCTCGGCGCTCAGGAACGGGTTGCCATCGGCTATCCGCGCCACGTCGTCCAGCACTTCGGGCGGCAAGAAAGGATCGTCGCGCGCGCTGAGCAGGAGAGTCGGGGTGCGGATCTGCTCGATCCACCGGATGGCGCTCGACCGGGTGTAGTAGTCGTGCGCGTCGCGGAAGCCGTGGATCGGCGCGGTGACGCAGTCGTCGAACTCGTAGAGCGAGCGGGCGCGGTCCACCGCGGCGGGATCCACGATGCCTGGATAGAGTCGCAGCTTGGCGTGCGCCTTCGCGCGCAGCGTTCTGAGGAAGCGTGCCTGGTACACGCGGGCGAAGCCCTGGTCTATGTAGCGCGCGCCGCGCTCGAGGTCGAAGGGGACGGATATCGCCGCCGCCGCCACCACCTGCTGCGGGATTTCGTCACGATACTCGCCCAGCCACTTTAGCAAAACATTCCCACCGAGCGATACGCCGGCGAGGGCGATGGGTCTGTCGGGTTCGTTCGTCGCGAGCGAGCGCACCACGAAATCGAGATCGCTCGTCTCGCCCGAGTGGTAGAAGCGCTTCGCGCGGTTCGGCTCCGAGCCGCACGAGCGGAAGACGATGATGTCGGCGGCCCAGCCGTAGCGGGTCGCCTCGGCGAGGAAGCTGCGCGCGTAGTGCGAGCGGGGGGAGCCTTCGAGGCCGTGGAGGAGTACGAGGCGGGGGCGGGTGCGCGGAGCGGCGACGGGTGGGTCGAGCCGGTAGATGTCGAGGAAGTCGTCGTCGGGCGTGTCCCAGCGCTCGATGTGCGCGGCGCCTCCGCCGGCGCGCGGGATGAACTTCCCCCAGATCGTTTGGAGGTGTCTCCCCGGCACCCACCAGGCGGGCCGGTACTTCCCGTCCGTCACGCTGCCCGCGCGTGGAGGCCGGAATGGGTGTCCGCGTTCAGCGGGACGGCTGGCCGGCCGTCGTTCCCGCGAAGGTATCCGCAGTCATTCCCGCGCAAGTGTTCACCGTCATCCCCGTGTAAGTGTTCGCGGTCATCCCCGCTTGCGCGGGGATCCATATTCGCCCGAGTAACATGGATCCCCGCTTGCGCGGGGATGACGGTGAATGGGATGACGGCGAAGGGGATGATCGACGTGGGAATGACGAACTCGCGGATGGCCGACGCGGGAATGACCGACGATGAACGTGAACAGTGCCGAAGCTTATAGATTCCTTGCACGAGGGAGAATCTCACATCCGTCAACGGTGGCATGGAAGTCCAGATATTCGGCGTGAAGAAGAGCGCCGATACCCGCAAGGCGCTCCGTTTCTTCGCTGAGCGTCGCATAAAAACGCATTTCGTGGACCTCACCGAGCGCGCAGCGTCCGTGGGCGAGCTGCAACGCTTCGCGCAGAAGTTCGGTGTCGGTTCACTCATCGATTCATCATCGAAACGGTTCGCCGAGCTGGGGCTGGCGCACGCGCGGTTCTCCGACCAGCGGTGGCTGGAGAAGCTGGGCGATGAGCCGCTCCTCCTGCGCGTGCCGCTCGTGCGGGAGGTGGGGCGGGGAGCGAAGGGGCTGAGCGTGGGCGCGGCCGAGTCGGAGTGGAAGAGCTGGGTGGCGCGGGGATGACGCAGATCTCGGTTTCCAACGTGGCCGTGGAGTTCGGCGCGACCACGCTGCTGAAGGACGTGACCTTCACGGTGGCCGCGGGCGAGCGGTGGGGGATCGTGGGGCGCAACGGGAGCGGGAAGACCACGCTCTTCCAGCTCATCACCGGCGAGCGCGAGCCCACGCGCGGCGCGATCGCTCGGCAGCAGGGCTTGAGGCTCGCGCTCCTCGAACAGCACCGCGACTTCGGCGACGCCACCACGGTGTGGGAGGCGGCCGCCGGGCCGTTCGCGCAGCTCGTGGCATTGGAGGCATCGCTCGCCGAGCAGGCGGCGAAGCTGGGCGAGCTGGGAGAGCGCGCCGCGGAGAGCCATCTCGACCGCTACGCGCGCGACCTGGAGCGCTTCGAGCGCGAGGGCGGCTACACCTTCCACGCGCGCGTGGACGCCGTGCTGCACGGCCTGGGGTTCGATCCGGAGGAGGCGCGCACGCGGTCGCTGGAAAAGCTGAGCGGCGGCGAGCGCGGCCGACTGGGGCTCGCGATCCAGCTCGTGGCGCCGGCCGACGTGCTCCTCCTCGACGAGCCCACCAACCATCTCGACATCGAGACCACGGCGTGGCTCGAGGAGTACCTGCGAGATGCGGGGGAGACGGTGATCGTGGTGAGCCACGACCGCGCCTTCCTCGACCGCGTGGTGGATCACGTGCTGCACCTCGAGGCGCGGAGCGCCTTCGCGTACACCGGGAGCTACTCCGCGTTCGTACACCAGCGCGAGGAGCGGCGGCTCACGCAGCAGCGGCAGTTCGACCAGCAGCGGCGCACGATCGCGAAGGAGGAGGATTACATCCGCCGCAACATCGCGGGTCAGAACAGTCGCCAGGCGAAGGGGCGGCGGAAGCGGCTCGAGCGGCTCCCGCGCCTGAGCGCGCCGCCCGGCGAGGAAGGGTCGATGTCGCTCCGGCTCGAGACGGCGGAGCGCGGCGGCGATCAGGTAGTGGTGGCGGACCGCGTCACCGTGAAGGTGAACGACCGGGTGCTGGTGAAGGATTTCTCCGCCACAGTGCGCCGCGGCGACGTGGTGGGGCTGGTGGGTCCCAACGGGGCGGGGAAGTCGACTTTCCTTCGAGCGCTCGTGGGCGAACACCCGCTGGCCGGCGGCGAGCTGCGCACCGGCGGTTCGGTGACGCCGGCGTACTACCGGCAGGATCTGAGTCAGCTCCCGGCCGACCGGTCGCTCTTCGACATCATCAACGACCTCCGCCCCACCTGGGGGCGCGGCGCCGTGCTCGGCCATCTCGCCCGCTTCGGTTTCACCGGCGACTCGGTGCAGCGCACGTCGGCCACACTCTCGGGCGGCGAGCGGTCGCGGATGGCGCTGGCGATGATCATGCTTTCGAGAGCGAACCTGCTCCTCCTCGACGAGCCGACCAACCATCTCGACGTCGAGTCGATCGAGGCGCTGGAGGATGCGCTCGAGAGCTACGAGGGGACGGTGATCCTGGTGAGTCACGACCGCGCGCTGCTCCGTGCACTCACCACGCGCGTCTGGTCGCTGCGCAACCTGCGCATCACCGACTACGCCGACGGCTTCGAGGAGTGGGAGGAGGTGAGCGCCGAGCGTGACAGGGAGGCGGCGGCCGCGGTGAGCGCGGAGGCGAGCGCGCGGCGGGAGCGGGAGCGGCGGAAGGCGGAGCAGGCGGCGGCGAGGAACGGCGGCACGACGAGCCGCGACGAGGAGCGGGCGGCGCGCCGGGCAGCGCGCGAGCTGGAGGCGGCGGAGGCGGAGGTCGTGCGTCTCGAGTCACGCGTGGCGGAGCTCGGCCGTGCGCTCGAGGATCCGTCGTTGTACGAGAGCGCCGACGGTCGCCGGCGCGCGGCCGAGCTGGGCGCGGAGCTGGAGGCGGCGAAGCGAGAGCTGGAAGCCGCGTACGAACTCTGGGTGACTTGAAACAACGGGGGCCGGTCTCGAAGAGACCGGCCCCCGTTGTTCAGAAACCCGATCCCGTTGCGGCATCCCAGAGCGCCGGGTCGAGCTCGGCGGCGAAGCTGGACGATGACGACGACGCGCGCGCGTTGAAGAACGCGGCCCAGGTGAGACCGTTGTACGCGCGCACCACGAGCGTGGTGGTACCGGGGAGCGAACCGTCGTGCCACCAGTTCGCGTCGCCGCCGGAGGGGCGAACCAGCCAGCCCAATCCGTACCAGTAGGCGCTCCCCTGCCAGAGCGGCGCGGGCGGATGCGCCAGCATCGCCGTGGTGGAGGCGGTGGAGAGGAATGGCGTGGGCGCGGTGCGCGGGTCGATGTGCTTCACGAAATTCAGGAGGTCGAGAGTCGACGCTACCCAGGCGCCGTGTGAATCCATGGCTTCGAGGTAGAACCCACCGTACGGCCAGGGCACCATCCCCTCGCCGGGGAAAACCGAAGTCGCGTTCCCCGCCGTCTCGTAGTACTTCACCTCGCCGTCGAGGCGGCCGCTCGGACGCGTGGCGCCGATGGTCATGCGCGTGATGCCCATCGGCTCCAGCACGTTCGCCTTCACGTACTCCTCGTACGACTGGCCGGTGATCTTTTCTATCACTCTGCCGAGCACCGCGTAGCCGAAGTTCGAGTACACGTAGCGCGAGCCGGGGTCGAAGTCGAGCGGCTGGCCGCGCATGTAGCGGATCACGTCTTCCACGCTCGCGGGTGCATCGGTGCCGAGCGCGCTGGCGATGCTGGACGACATGAACATGGGATCGCCGCTCGCATCGCGATCCCAGCCGCCGGCGTGCTCGAGGAGGTGGCGGATGGTGATGTTGGCGAGGCGGGGGTCCTCGGTACTGCCGTCCGGAGCGGTGAGGTCGCTGATGATGTCGAAGGGGTGGTCGTCGAGCGAGATCTCGCCATCATCGACGAGCTTCAGGATCGTGGCGCTGGTGATGGGCTTCGAGACGGACGCGATGCGGAAGAGCGCGTCGGGCGCCACCGGTACGTGCGCGTCCACGTCGGCGTAGCCGTAGCCGCGCGAGAAGATGACGACGCCGTCCTTCATCACGGCCACGGCGCCGCCGGGTATTCCCCACTTGCTCATGAGGGCGGGGATGATCCGGTCGTACGACTCCATGCTCGGCACTCGAACACCGCTCCCGACGTGGGAGGTGATGGTGCTCTTCGCGGCGGCGCCGTTCGAGGATGCGGAGATGTCGGCGGAGCCGGCGGCGAGGGCGGTGACGAGCCCGTCGGACACTGAAGCGATGCTGGGCGCGCTGGAGCTCCACTGCACCGACGGGTTGGAAACGACGGAGCCATCACCAGCCCGGACGGAGGCGGTGAGGCGTACGGTGTCGCCGGTAATGAGCGCGACGGCGGAGCGGGAGAGGTTGACGGCGGCCTGCGAGCCGGAGCCATCGGGACCGGAGGGCGATCCGCCACCGCAGCCCGTGAGGGCGAATACGAGTACGGCAGGCGCGGCGAGGTGAGGGATGCGGCGGGTACGGCGCGCGGCGCGGTTCACGTTGGGGTCCTCCCGGTGGCGGTACGCGGGGTCCGTCGAGGTTGTACTCTTATTAAGCTCACATATTTGTATACCGATTGCCCCTCCACGATGCAGGGTGGCCGGGCTCGCCGCAAGGCGGCGCGGGGAGAGGTGGACGACGGACGGAAACGGCGGGGTCGGGTCTCGAAGAGACCCGACCCCGCCGTTTCCGTCCGCGCGTAGCCGGATTGATCGTGATTCCTCCCCGGCCTCCCGTCACTCCCCCACGAAGTTGATCTCCGGCTCGAGGTGCTCGCCGAACTTCTCCTCCACCGCGCGCTGCGCGATCGCGATGAGCTCCTTCACGTCCTTCGCCGTCGCGCCGCCCAGGTTCACCATGATGTTCGCGTGCAGATGCGAGATCTGCGCGTTCCCGTGACGGAAGCCCTTCAGCCCGCACTGATCCACCAGGCGGCCCGCACCCACGCCTTCGATCTTCTTGAAGATCGAGCCCGCGCTCGGATGCCAGTCGAGCCACGGATGCCGTGCGCCGCGCCAGCTCAGGTTCTCCTGCATGATGCGATGCATCTCGGCGGGGTCGCCGCGCTGCAGCCTGAAAGTCACCGCCAGCGCTACGTCGTCGCGATGGTGAAAGACACTGTCGTCGTAGCCGAAGTTCACGTAGTCGGCGCCCACGGTCTTCCGCTCGCCCTCCGCGCTCAGGATGTCGCACGACTCGAACACCTCGGCGATGAACACCGTGCGCTCGCGCTCGGGCGCGGGAGAGAGGAAGTGCAGGTTCTGCCACACCGCGCCACCCACGGTGCTCGGGATTCCCACGTAGTGCTCGAGCCCCGACCAGCCGCGGCGCACCGACTCGAGGATGAGATCGCGCATCACCGCGCCGCTCTCCACCCAGAGCCGGCCGTCGTCGCCCCATCGGGTGTGGCTCGCGCGGTTGCGGATCACGAGCCCGCGGAAGCCGCGGTCGCCCACGAGGATGTTGGCGCCGAGCCCCAGCACGAAGTACCGGATACCGAGCTCGCGCGCGGCGGTCACCGCGTTCGCGAGATCGGAGGCGGAATCGGTTTCGTAGAAGAAGTCCGCGGGCCCGCCAATCCTGAACGTGGTGAACGGCGCCAGCGGGACGGATTCGCGGAGCCGGCCGGGGTCGAGCCGCTCGGCGAGGAGCACGAAGGTGGTGCGGGAGGGAGGGGCGGAGGTCATCGTGCGGAGAAAAGTAGCACCGCCGCGCTACCCCCGCGAAAGCATCGCCATCACCGAGAGAGCATCGCTATCCTCGCGTGGGCACCGTCACCCCCGCGTGGGCACCGTCACCCCCGCGAAAGCGGGGGCCCATGTTCTGCCGGACGACATGGGCCCCCGCTTTCGCGGGGGTGACGAGATGGATGTATAGGGATGACGGTGGGAACGCGTGGAAGTGAAGATGAGAACGCGCCGAGAACGTGACGTGCCGGGAACGTGCGGGGATGACGGACTGGTGATCCGCAGCGCCGCTCGCTGGCGACGCGGTTCGTCACCGGGCCGGCGTTCGACTCCCCGTACGCTGCCGGAGGATGTCCTTCACGTCATCCAGCGATCCGCCCACCGCGTGCAGCGCCACGAGCGCGTGATAGAAGAGATCGGCGGCTTCCTCCGCCGCGCGTCCCGCGTCTCCGTCGGCGCACGCCGTCACCAGCTCGGCCGCTTCCTCGCCGAGCTTCTTGAGCCGGAGGTTGCGGTCGGCCAGGAGTCGCGCGGTGTAGCTCGAACGCGCGACGGAGCTCCCCGCGCGGGCGCGCGCGGCGATCGTGGCATCCAGCTCCGTGAGCACGCTGGTTCCCTCCGTGCCGGACGATGGTTCCGACGACCAGCTCTCCGGAGCGCCGCCGACCACGAAACACGAGCGGGTCCCGTTGTGACAGGCGACGCCGGTCTGCTCGACCAGAGCGAGCACCGCGTCGCCGTCGCAGTCGGGAGTGAGCGATACCACACGCTGCCGGTTCCCGCTCGTGGCGCCCTTGTGCCAGAGTCCGCGACGGCGCGAATGGTAGTGCATCTCGCCGGTGGCGAGCGTGTACTCGAGCGCTTCGCGATCCGCGTGCGCAACCATGAGGAGCTGGCCGGTGTGCACGTCCTGGGTCGCGACGGTGACGAGGCCGTTGCCGCGGCGGAAGTCGAGCGCATCAATGTCCAGCATCGGGTGGCTCCGTTGGTGTGGCGAGATCGCTTCCCGCGCCCAGCAGCCGGCGCGCCGTGACCGCTAGCGCGGAGTTGCTGGCGATCGCGTCGCCACCGAAGGGCGTGCGCGCGCCAGTCCAGTCCGTGAGCACGCCGCCCGCCTCGTCGATGATCGGCAGGAAGGCGGCGGCGTCCCAGGGGGAGAGTATTCCGTCCACCATGACTTCCGCGCGTCCAGTGGCGACGAGCAGGTAGCCGTAACAGTCACCCCACGAGCGGCTCAGGAGCGCGCGGTCAGCGAGTGTCTCCCACGACCGGAGCCGCTCGGGCGCGTGGCGGAAGCGTTCGTCGGTGGTCAGGACCGTGGCCTCCTCTATGGCCGCCACGCGCGAGACGGAGCAGCGCGCACCGTTCCACCAGGCGCCGGCGCCGGGCGCCGCTGCGAGCGACTCGTTCAGCGGCGGGAAATACGCGGCCCCGGCGAGCACGCGACTCTCGACACCGGCGCGCTGCACCAGCGCCACGAGCGAACCCCAGAGCGGGACGCCGCGAATGAAGCTCTTGGTGCCATCGATGGGATCGAGTATCCAGCGGCGCTCGGCGTCGGGGCGTGCGACGCCGAGCTCCTCGCCGAGTATGCCGTCTTCGGGGAAGCGCTCCTCGATCCACTCGCGCGCGGCGTGCTCGGCGCTCCGATCGGCGATGGTAACCGGCGATCCGTCGGCCTTGGCCTCTACCGTAAGCGCCGTGCGGAAGTGCCGGAGGGCGACCTCGCCCGCGATCCGCGCCACCTCGGCGGCGGCTTCCATCAATGCAGTCGATGACTCCGGAGTCACTCGCTCCCTCCAGCTCGTGGAAGATGGATCCCCGCTTGCGCGGGGATGACGGTCTTCGCTCTGTCATCCCCGCGCAAGCGGGGATCCACGTTGGCCGTCGGTACGGCCCCGACCCTGGTGGGAATCCTCGCATCCCGCATCGCGCGCTTCAGCTCCGCCACCGTCAGCACTCCATCGTGAAGTATCCCGGCCACGAGCGCGGCATCCGCTCCGCCGACGCGGAAGGCATTCACCACGTCCGCCGCGCTCCCCGCGCCGCCCGACGCCACCACCGGCACGCTCACCGCGCGCGACACCGCGCGCGTGAGCTCCAGGTCATAGCCCGAGCGCACGCCGTCGCGGTCGATGCTCGTGAGGAGGATCTCGCCCGCACCGCGCTCGGCGCACTCGCGCGCCCACTCCACCGCGTCGAGCACGGTGGCCGACCGCCCTCCCCGAGTACGCACCAGCCAGCGCTCTCCATCGCGCTTCGCGTCGATGCTCGCCACCACGCACTGCGCGCCGTAGCGCTCCGCGCACTCGGTGATGAGCTCCGGACGCGCGACAGCGGCGCTGTTGATGCTCACCTTGTCGGCGCCGGCCCGCAGCGCACGCGAGACATCCTCCACGCCCCGGATCCCCCCTCCCACGGTGAGCGGGATGAAGAGGTGCTCGGCGGCGCGATGCACCATCTCCAGGAGCGTGGCGCGCTCGTCGGGGCTGGCGCCGATGTCGAGGAACACCACCTCGTCGGCACCATCCGACTCGTAGCGCCCGGCCAGCTCCACGGGGTCGCCCACGTCGCGCAGCGATTCGAAGCGCGTGCCCTTCACCACGCGCGCGCCCTGCACGTCGAGGCAGGCTATCAGGCGGCGGGCGAGCATCACCGCACCTCGAGCGCCACGGCGCCCTTGGTGCTGAAGACGGTGTCTCCCTCCACCAGCGCCTGCCGCAGCGCCAGCCCCAGCGCCTTGAACGCGGCTTCCACCACGTGGTGCCGGTCGCGCCCGCGAATCACTCTCACGTGCAGCGTCAAGCGCGCGTGATCGCTGAAAGAGCGCATCCAGTGGTCGTAGAGCGAGCTGGGGAGCGGGCCGCGGTAGTACGGCCGTCCGCCCAGGTCGAGCGCCACCTGCACCAGCGCGTCATCCATCGGCACCACCCGCTCGCCGTAGCGCGCCGCCCGCTCGGGCGCGAATAGCGCGAGCGCGTCGCCCAGCGTGATGGCGACGTCTTCGATGAGATGATGCCGCAGGTCGCCACGCGCGTGCACCACCAGCCGGAGCCCAGCGTAGCGCGCGAGGGTTACCAGCATGTGGTCGAGAAATGGTTCACCGGTGTCGATCGCGCGGGCGGCCGCGCCGCCGGCGCCGCTCTCCAGTACATCGTCTCCGATGTCGCGCTCCAGCTCCACCCGCACGCGCGTCTCGCGCGTCTCGCGTACCAGCGTGGTCAACGTTCCTCTCCCATGTCAGCTCGAGAACTCTTCAGCCACCGCACGCGCGTCGAGCGCGCCGGTGTAGAGCGCCATCCCCACCACTGCGGCCCACACGCCGCGGTCGGCGAGGTTGCGGAGGTCGCCGACGCTGGCGATCCCTCCAGATGCGATCACCGGATGCGCGGAGCTCTCCACCACATCCTCCATGAGGAAGAGATCCGTCCCCTGGAGCTGTCCCTCCAGGTGCACGGCCGTCACCAGCACGCCCGCGAGCGGGAGATCGTTGAGCTCCTCCATGTAGCTCAGCACATCGCGCCCGCGCGTCTGCGACCAGCCGTGGGTGACCAGCGTGCGGCCGCGCACGTCGGCCGCCACGATGAGCCGGCCGGGGAAGTCTCCCGCCACCTCTTCCAGCCACCACTGATCGGTGAGCGCACGCGTGCCGACGACCACGCTGGCCGCGCCCTCCTCGATGAGTCGTTCGACATCGTCCGATTCGCGCACGCCGCCGCCCGCCTGGAACACCGCCTCCACGTCGCGCAGGATCTCGCGCACCAGCTCCGCGTTGCTCCCGCGTCCCGTGGCGGCATCGAGGTCCACCAGGTGCAGCCGCTGGAAGCCCTGTTGCGTCCAGCCGCGCGCCACGTCGGCGGGGTCGTCGAGACGGAGCGACTCGTTGTCGTACGAGCCGCCCACGAGCTGCACGCACTTGCCGGCGCGCAGGTCCACCGCTGGGATCACTATCACCGGCCGGCCTCCTCGAGGAACGCGTTGATGAAGGCGACTCCCGCGCGCGAGCTCTTCTCCGGATGGAACTGCACGCCCACCGTTCGGCCGGCGCGCACCATCGAAGGGAAGCGCTCTCCCTCGTGCACGCTCGTCGCGCGCACCGCGGACGGAGCGTCGGGCTCGCACACGTAGCTGTTGGCGAAGTACGCCGACTCGAGTCCCGATGCATCGAGCAGCGGGTCGCGGCACTCCTCCAGCGCGTTCCACCCCATCTGCGGCACGCGCGCGGTGCGCAGCTTCCGCACTCGCCCCCGGATCAGGCCGAGCCCCGATCCCGCGCCCTCCTCGCTACCGTCGAAGAGGAGCTGCATGCCGAGGCAGATGCCGAGGCAGGGGAGGCCGCCGGCCAGCGCGCGCCGCACCGGGTCGAGCGCGGGAGCGAGGCGTTCGGCGGCCGCGGCGAAAGCGCCCACGCCGGGGAGCAGCAGCACGTCGGTGTCGATCGCGCGCCGCGCGTCCGTCTCCGCGCGCACCTCCACGCCGGGCGCGGCGAGCGCCTTGAAGAGCGAGTGCAGGTTACCCACTCCGTAGTCGAGCACGGTCACGCGCACCGGATCGCCTCCTCGAGCGCAGAGAGCGCGGCTTCCATCAGTCTCCACGGGCCTATGGTGATGCGAACGGCGTCGCCTATCCCGGCGAGCGCCGCGAAGGGGCGCACGGCCACGCCGCTCCCGCCGCGCCGCATCCGGTGCGCGAGCGCCGCGGCGTCGCGCACCGGGACGAGAACGAAGTTGGCGTCGGACGCGAGCGGCGCCAACCCCAGCCGCCCGAGCTCCGATGCGAAGCGGGCACGGTTCGCCCGGACTTCATCGATGCGGCCGGCGATCCAGTCGCGGTCGTCGCGCAGTGCCGCCATCGCCGCGCGCTCGGCCTGCGCGCTCACCTTGTACGGTCCGCGCGACTTCTCCACCGCATTCACCAGAGCCGCGTTCCCCGCCGCGTACCCCACGCGCGCCCCCGCCAGCCCGAAGGCCTTCGACAGCGTGCGCACCACGAGCAGGTTCTCGTACGACGGCGCCGAGCCGAGGAATCCATCGCCCATGAACTCCGCATACGCTTCGTCGAGGATGACGACGCCGGGCGACTCGCGGATCACCCGCTCGATGCTCGAGCGCTCGAACGTGTTCCCCGTGGGATTGTTCGGCGAGCAGAGGTAGGTGATCCGCGCACCCGTCGCGATCAGGGTATCGGCGTCGAGCCCGAACGTGCCGGTGAGACCCACGCGCACCGCCTCCAGACCGTTCATCCGCGCGAAGACCGACGCCATGACGAACGTGGGCTCAGCGACCGCGATGCGCTCGCCCGGCTCGGCCAGCGCGCGGAGCGCCGAGTCGAGCACATCGTCCGACCCGCAGCCGGTGACGATCTCCTCGCTGCACACACCGGCGTACTCCGCGAGCGCCTCCTTGAGCCGCGCCGCGTACACCGCCGGGTAGCGCGTGATCTCGCTCTCCGCGAAGTCGCGCAGCGCCCTGGCCGCGGCCGGCGGCGTGCCCCAAAGGTTGGTGTTGTCGCTGAGATCCACGGCGCACGGCTCGCGCCTGGGGTCGTAGGCCTCCATCCCCTCGAACCTCCGCGCCGCGCGCGGCGGAACGCGGGTGCCCACGCCCTCCGCCGCCTCCGCATGCCCCGTCAGCCCCTCGGCGCGCGCGAAGATGGAAGTGTCGCGCGCGAGTCGCGCAGCGGCGTCGGGGCTCACGCGCTGGTAGGTGGTCCAGCGCGTGAAATCGAGAGTGGAGAGCCCGGAGTATGAGCGCGCGGCGCCGCCGGTGGGGAGGACGTGGTTGGCGCCGGTCATGTAGTCGCCGAACGCCACCGAGCTCCTGGCGCCAAGGAAGGCCGAGCCCGCGTTGCGCACCCGGTCGAAGGCCGCATCGGGATCGCGGACGGCGAGCAGGAGGTGCTCGGGCGCGTACTCGTTGGAGAAGGCGATCGCATCGGGCAGCGAGTCGCACCAGAGCAGCGCGCCGCGCGAGGCGAGCGACTGCGCGACGATCGAGCCGCGTGCCTGCGATCCGATTCTCGAACAGAGCTCGCGCTCCACATCGAGCGCCAGCGCCTCGCCGAGCGTGACCAGCACCACCGCCGCCTGTGGATCGTGCTCCGCCTGCGCCAGCGCTTCGCGCGCGACCGAGGCCGGATCCACCGAATCGTCGGCTATCACCAGCAGCTCGCTCGGTCCCGCCGGCGAGTCGATCCCCACGCTTCCGGCCACCTGGAGCTTGGCCTCCGCCACGTACGAGTTGCCGGGGCCCACGATGCGATTTACCGCGGGCACGGTGCGCGTGCCGAAGGCCATCGCCGCGATCGCGCCGGCGCCGCCGATGGCGAAGACGCGGTCCACCTTCGCCAGCGCAGCCGCCGCGAGCACGGCCTGCGCCGGAAGTCCGTCGCGGCCCGGCGGCGAGCAGAGGACCACCGTGCGCGCGCCCGCCACGCGGGCGGGGATCGCTCCCATCAGCACGCTGCTCGGATACGCCGCGCGCCCACCCGGCGCGTAGACTCCCACCGCTCCCAGCGGGTCGGCGCGGCGGCCCACCAGCACGCCCGGCTCCGTCTCCACCTCTGCCGGCGTGGGCGCGAAGGCGCGGTGCGCCACCGTGATGTTGGCTGCCGAGCGCTCCATCGCGGCGCGCAGATCGGGCGCGGTACGCTCGAGGGCGCGCCGTACGGCCGCGGGCGTCACTTCCAGCGACTCGAGGCGCACGCCGTCGAGCTCCAGAGCGAGGTCCAGGAGCGCCGCATCGCCCTCGACGCGTACCCGTTCCACGATCGCCGCCGTCCGGGCGCGGACCGCCCCATCGTTCGACGTCGAACGATTGCAGAGTTCGCGCAGGTCATCACCGAGCGAGGCCAGCTCGCCGCGCAGCCGGAAGCGAAGCAAGGTGTCGTTCACGGCGTGAACCTCTCGATGCGCGTCACGAGTATCCCCTCCCCGCCCAGCGCGCGGAGGTCGGCGATGGTGCGATAGATGGCGCACTGCGGCACCACCGCGTGCACGGCCACGTGGGTGCCGCCGTTGAGGAGGTCGATCACCGTGGGGCCGTTGATCCCCGGCAGCACGCTCCGCACGCGGTCGAGCGCGTCGCGCGGGACGTTAGCCATCACGTAGCGCTTGCCGCGCGCGCGGATCACCGATTCGAGTGCCGCCGAGAGCTCCTCGAGCGCGCGCCGCTTCTCGCGCTCGCCCAGCCCGTCGGACCTCGCGCGCGTCGCGGCCGCACCGCGCTCCGCGGTGATGAGCCGCGCGCTCGACTCCAGCACCGTGGCGATCTCGCGGAGATCGTGCACGCGCATGGTGGAGCCGGTGGACGTGAGATCCACCACGATGTCCGCGATCCCGAGGTGCGGCGCGATCTCGGCGGCTCCGGAGATGGGGACGAGCGTCACGCTGCACCCCGCGTCCTCGAAGAAACGCCGCGCGAGCCGCGGAAAGACCGTCGCCACGCGGTGCTCGCTAGTCACATCCGCGAGCTTCGCGATCCCGCTCTCGGCCCTGGCCGCGGCCACGAGGCGGCAGGCGCCGAACTCGAGGTCGAGTAGCTCCACGAGCTCGCGCTCCGATTCGCGGATGAGATCCCACCCCGTTATCCCAGCGTCGGCCGCGCCGTCGGCTACGAACTCGGGGATGTCCTGCGCGCGCACGAAGATCGCCTCGAACTCCCCGCCGAGTGAAGCCATGAGCGCGCGCTGTCCGGACGAGCGGACTTCGAGCCCGGCGTCGGCGAAGAGCGCGCGGGCATCGTCGGAGAGGCGGCCCTTGTTGGGGAGGGCTATACGGAGCATCGGGAAATGGGGGAACGGGAAAAGGGAAACAGCGAACGGCAGACAAAAAAACGGCCCGTCCGAAAGGGACGGGCCGTGTGGCGTATCGGTGCGTGCGCTACTGACGGTTCCAGCCAGTCATCCACGCATGCGCATACGACCACGACCCGTCGGGGGGTGGTGATGGCGATGCGCGTGATGGTGCATGGTCTGGAGCGTCATGGGCGGGAAGTGTAGCGGGGGATGTGATCGCAGTCAATGGGTGTCGCGCGCGGATCACGGTGAGCAGCGATACGGCCGCCAGACCGCTGCAGCAGCCTTTCGCGCTCCCGCGTGCGCGTCACCGACGCGAAAAAGAAGATCGCCAGGAACCGTGTTCGATTCCTGGCGATCTAGAACTCGCGGCGCTTCATCTCCTTGAAGAGGCGAGTGGTCTCGGCCGAATCCCGGGTCTCGTTCCGGGTGACCTCTATGGTAGCGTCGTAGACGCGCCTGCGCTTGGGCTGCACCGCGGTCTTCGCGGCGTTCTTGCGGGCCAGGGCTTCGAGCTGTTTCTGGTTCATGGTCTAATGACTTGGGTTAAAGGGGCATGGAATAATAATATGATCCTGACCCGGGGTGGGTGAGGAGGCCTCGTTCCCGATTTGCCCGCGTCCCAGCGAGGAATAGGGAATGGTGATGCGCCAAGAAAATGCCCGGTCTCGAATAACTACCTGCCCGATTCAGCTCTTCAGAACTCCTCATCCATTCAGGGGCCGCTCGAAATGCGAGACTGGCTCCGCCCTTGCTCCCCGCAGCACCCCTCGCCGCACCTTACCGCTCGCCGTCCTCGGGAGCGGCGCCTCCGTGATGCGCACTTCGCGCGGTACCTTGTACGCCGCGAGCGAGGCACGGCAGTGTGCGCGGAGCTCCTCCGCCAGCGCGCGATCGGCTGCCTCTCCGTCCACCAGCCGCACTATCGCCACCACTCGCTGCCCCCACTCGGCGTCGCTCTCGCCGATCACCGCCGCCTCGGCCACGCGCGGATGCGCCGAGAGCACTCCCTCCACCTCGGCGGGGTACACGTTCTCGCCGCCGGTCACTATCAGGTCGTCGCGCCGGTCGAGGACGTACAGGTAGCCATCTTCGTCCAGCGTGCCGAAGTCGCCGGTGTGCAGCCAGCCATCCACGATCGCGCGAGCGGTCGCATCGGGACGTTTCCAGTAGCCCGGCGTCACGATCGGACCGCGGATCAGGATCTCGCCCCCCATACCTGGTGAGGGGTCGCGGCCATCGGCGTCTACCACTCGCAGCTCGGAGGAGTAGAGCGGCCGCCCGGCGGAGCCCAGCTTGCGCAGCGCGTCGCGCGGAGAGAGGGTAGCCACCTGCGAGCAGCCCTCGGTGAGGCCGTACGTCTGCGATACCGGGATGCACAGCGCCGCGCAGCGCTCGAGCAGCGTGCGCGGCGCTGGCCCGCCGCCGAGCAGCACGCAGCGAAGCGACTCGGGGGCCGGCCGCTCGCCGCGCGCCTCCAGCAGCCGGTGCAGCATGGTGGGGACTAGCGATACGAGCGTGATCCGCTCGTCGTCGATGGCCGCGTTCACCCGCGCCGCGTCGAAGCCGTCGTGCAGCACCGCCGTGGTGCCGTAGATCGCGCTGCGGGTGAGTACCGAGAGCCCGCCCACGTGGAAGAGCGGAAGCGGCGCGAGCCAGCGATCGTCGTCGTGCACGCCGAGGTTGAGCGCGGAGCCCACGGCGCTCCACCAGAAGTTGGAGTACGTGAGCACCGCTCCCTTTGGCGCACCGGTGGTGCCCGATGTGTACACGATCGCCAGCGGTTCGTGCGCGTCGGTGCGGTCGCGAAGCGGTGCGCCGGCTGCGGAAGCGGTGTTCCATGACGTCCGCGAGTGCGTTGGCTCGTCCGCGTGCACCAGCACGAGATCCGGCAGCCGCGCGCGCGCTTCGCCCAGCCGGCTTTCGGTGGATGTCGCACACACCACCACGCGCGCACCGGCGTCGCTAACCTGCCACGCCAGCTCGCCGGGCGTGAGGCGCACGTTCAGAGGAAGGAGCACCGCGCCGAGCCGCATGCACGCGTGCACGACGCTGGCGAACGCGACGCCGTTGGGGAGGAATACTCCCACTCTGTCTCCCGCGCGCACGCCGAGCGCGAGGAGCGCGAGGGCCATCTCATCCGCGCGCGCGAGGAGCTCGGCGTACGTGAGCCGTGATCCGTCGGGCGCCACGAGCGCCAGCCGGTGGGGAGTGGCGGCGGCGCGCCACGGGAGCCAGAGGAGCAGGGGGTCGTTCACCCCAGCACCAGTCCCACGGCCAGCAGCACTCCGTAGATCAGTTGCAACCGCCCGCTCTCGGCCAGCATCGGGTTGAGCGCGCGCCCCGCGAGCCCTCCGAGCACCGCGCGCACCGCGCGATACGCGAGAGGGGCGCTGAGCAGAGGGAGCAGCACCCACGCGCTCGCGCGTCCGCTCGCGCGTCCGCTCGCGAGCAGCGCCACGGGCGCGAGGTACGCGAGCGCGGCGAAGAGCGCGTACTGCCAGCGCGTGGCCCGATCGCCGATCCGCACCGCCAGCGTGCGCTTGCGCGCCGCGCGGTCGGTCTCGAGGTCGCGCAGGTTGTTGATCACGAGGATGTTGGTGATGAGCAGGCCCACGGGCACCGCGGCCGCGAGCGCGAGCGCGCCCAGGCCGCCAGTCTGCAGATACGCGCTCCCTCCCACCGCCACGAGGCCGAAGAAGATGAACACGAAGACCTCGCCCAGACCGTGATATCCGTAAGGCCACGGACCGCCGGTGTAGGCGAGCGCGCAGATTATGCTCGCCACGCCGATCGCCACGATCGGCCAGCCGCCCACCCACACCAGGTACACACCCACGAGCGTGGCCAGCCCGAAGGTCACGATGATGGCGCGCCGCACGGTTGCGGGGGTCATGAGCCCCGCCTGCGTGACGCGCGTGGGGCCGAGCCGCTCGTGCGTGTCGGCACCACGGTGAAAGTCGGAGTAGTCGTTCGCGAAGTTGGTGGCTATCTGGATGAGGATCGCGCCCAGGAGCGCGGCGACGAAGGGGAGCAGCCGGAACGAGCCGGCGACGCCGGCGATTACCGATGCGCTGTCCGCGCCCGCCACTCCCGCACTCGCTGCGGCGCGCAGCTCGGCCACGCCCGCAGCGGTCCCCACCAGCACCGGCGCGACCGCGGCAGGGAGCGTTTTCGGCCGCGCCGCGAGCCACCAGAGCCGCAGCCTGCCCGGTCGTCCACCGGCCGGCTCGCCTGCGGGCCCGCCTGGCGCCGCGCCCTGCAACCTACCCGGCGACTCGAGCGATCCTCGCGATGCCGGAGCACCGGAGGAGCGTGAAGCCGCCGTGGACGCCGTGCTCTCGCTCACGGGAAGCGCGGGTACTTCCTGAAGTCCGGCTTCCGCTTCTCCACGAAGGCGTTCTTCCCTTCCTTCGCCTCCTCGGTGAGGTAGTAGAGGAGCGTCGCGTCGCCCGCGGTCT
>Ga0182741_1001480_pt1 | contig 30342 bp, 25 predicted proteins | sample eDN5th37CBELigOP_FD_128874 | JGI IMG/M metagenome (GOLD analysis project Ga0182741, IMG submission 128874) | Enriched Organic Plus compost microbial communities from Emeryville, California, USA - eDNA 5th pass 37_C BE-Lig OP (version 2) (version 2) ... | reverse complement strand
TGGTGGTGACCCATGTTGGGCGTCCTGTCGCCCGCATGGGTCACGCCCATGTTGCGCAGGCCGAACCGGACCGGGAAGCCCCCACGGATCCTCTGCCCGTCGCGGGGATAGATGATGTAGAGCACCGCGTCCGCCGGGGCCGGGCTCTGCTCGGGGGCCGAGTTCTGCGCCGGGGCCGGATTCTGCGCCTGGGCCGGGTTTTCCGGCAGGGGCAGGAAGGCGGCCGAGAACACCGCGACGGCGGCGAGGCGGGCCTTGAACGCGGCGGGCATGTCCGTCTCCTCTCAAAGCGAGCGGGCGACCCGTAGCCCGTGGGCGGGATAGCGGACCCCGGTGTCGTAATGCATGCGGCTGGCCGAACGGGCATAGGTCGCGTCGTTGCGCCAGGACCCGCCGCGCAGGACGTGCTCGCGGCAACCAGCCTCCATCCAGGCGGACCCGTCCGCGGGGGCGCCCTGGTAGGTGGGATGCCAGCAATCGGCCACCCACTGGGCGACACCGCCATTGACGTCGTTCAGGCCGAAGGGATTGGCCGAGAGGCTGCCGACCTTGAGCGGCTGGTGAGGATCGTAAGGATCGCCGCAGCCTTTGCAATTGGCCATCCGGGGTGCCATTTTCTCGCCCCACCAATAACGGCCGGACGATCCGGCCCGCGCCGCGTATTCCCATTCGGCCTCGCTCGGCAGCCGGTAGGGCTGGCCCGTGCTCCGCGCGAGCCAAGCGACATATTGCTGGGCATCGAGCCAGCTCACATTGCGGACCGGATCCGGATCCTCGCCCCGGGCCAGGTCGGGACAGGCCTTCGCGCCAACGCAACGGTTCCATTCGGCCACCGTCACCGGATAGCGCCCAAGCGCGAAGGCCGCGACCTGCACCACATGGACAGGTTTTTCAGTCGAATCCTCCTCGCTGCCCATCCGGAAGCTCCCGGCCGGGACACGCACCATCTCGGGGCAGCCCTGGCAGTCGCGCAGTCCCGATCCGGTCTCCGGAGGCTTCGCGGGCGGCGGAATGGCCGCGACGGTCGGTCCACCCGCATCAGCAGCTGGCGCGGGGGGCGGAGACGTCGGAACGATCGGGATCGGCAAGGCGCCGCTCGACGGGGGCGGCACGGGCGGCATGCCGGGCAGAGTGTCGAGTGCGGCGCGGGCGGATGACGTCCCGGTGGTCTGGGGTGGTTCTGCAGGAGGCGGAACGGAAGCCGCGCCGGACCGCTGCTCCAGAGTGGCGCCCTGGCGCGCCCCCTCCGTCGGTTCCGGCCGCAGGACGGACCAGCCGACAGCGCCCAGAACCAGGAGCGTGGCCCCTCCGGCGACCACCCAGGACCAGCGATGGCGCACGATCTTCGCGACAGCCGCCGGATCGGGCAGCACCCGGTAGATATGCACGGGATCGGTGATGTTCTTGAGCTTCTCGTCCCCGAGGGACTGGTATCCGCAGACGAGCTTGTTCTTGATCTGCTCGTAGACGCCGCCGGAAATAAACACTCCGCCCGGATCGGCGAGATTTTCAAGCCGGGCCGCGATGTTCACCCCCTCCCCGTAGATATCGTCGGGATCGACGATCACGTCGCCGAGATTGACGCCGATGCGATAGCGGATCCACTGCTCCGGCGGCAGGGACGTGTTGCGGGCCGCCATGGATTGCTGGATCACGATGGCGCAGCGCACGGCCTCGAGGGGGCTGTCGAACATGGCCAGGAAGCCGTCGCCCGTGGTCTTGACGAGGCGGCCGTAGTGCTCCTGGATCGTCGGCTCGATGATTTCCCGGCGGTGCCGCTTGAGGCGCGCGAGGGTTCCCTCCTCGTCGGAACCCATGAGTCGACTGTACCCGGAAATGTCCGCCGCGAGGATCGCGGCGAGACGGCGCGGGCTTCCGATCACATGCGATGTGCTCTCCCCGGGCATCGGCTGCTCCGTCGGCACGATCCGGCCGACGAGCCTACACCCGAACGGTGGGGGAGCCAATCGCCATCAGGCCTTCGCGGCCGCCCGGACGCGCTCCCGATAGGCCGTATAGAGTCCGCTGAGGGCAATGATGCCGGCTCCGGCGATCGTCCAGGCATCTGGAATAGAGCCGAAGGCGAAGTAGCCCAGGATCCCGGCCCACAGGAGCTGAATGTACGAGAAAGGAGCGATGATCGACGCGTCGGCATGCCTGTAGGCCAGGATGACGAGCCAGTGGCCGAGGGTCGAGAGGAGGCCCATGGCGAGGCCTATGCCGATCTCCGGCAGCCCCGGCGCGACCCAGACGAAGGGCTGGAGCAGGCTTATCAGCGCGATCCCGACGATGGCCGAATAGACCAGGGTCGTGGCGGCCGGGTCCTGCCCACTCATCTTGCGGGTCACCACGGCCGCGAGCGCCCAGCTCGAAGCGCCGAGGAGCGGCAGGAGCGCCGCCGCCTCGAAGGCGCTCGTGCCCGGCCGGATGATGAGCAGCATGCCCGAGAGCCCGACGAGAGCCGCGGTCCACCGCCGCCAGCCGACCGTCTCGCCCAGGAACGGAATGGACAGGGCCATGATCAGGATCGGCGAGACGAAATAGATCGCCGTCGTCTCGGCAACCGGGAGAAAGGGCAAGGCCGCCGTGAACAGCATGGCGGAGCCGACCATGCCAAAGCCACGCAGGACCTGGAGGCCCGGACGGCGGGAGCGCAGGGCCGCCGCGCCGCCGCCTCCGGCCAGAACGAGCGGGATCACGAGCGCCCCGAAGGTGATGTAACGCAGCCACACGACCTCCATGGCCGGCAACCGGCCGGCAAGCTCCTTCGCGAGTATGTCCGCAAAAGCGAAGAAGACCGTCGAGGTCACCATGAGAAGGGTGCCGCGGAGCTGGGATGCCGGCGCGGCCGGTCGGGCCGGCGAAGGAGCTGTCATGATTGTCTCAGGGCGGGGGAGCGGACCACGGCAAAGGACGATCCGGCAAACCGTCGCCATGAGCAACGGTTCGCACCGAAAGAGAAGCGCAAAGGCGACAGCTTGTCCATGCACCGACGGAATGGGTCCGGGGGACGATTCTGCCGTCGCCTAGGTTATGACCGAAGGGAAGCATTGCGGTCGACCTCCGGCCGGTGCACGGAGCGGCGACATGCATAGAACGAGTGGCGAGGAACCGAAGCGGCTCGAAAGCGGCACACCCGCCTTCCGGCGCCTGAACCTCGCCCTTTTCGCCGCCGGCTTCGCGACCTTCGCGATCCTCTACTGCGTACAGCCCCTGCTGCCCGTCTTCTCGGAAGACTTCCAGGTCAGCGCCGCCGTGAGCAGCCTGTCCCTGTCCCTGAGCACCGGGATGCTGGCCTTCGCCATGCTGATCACCGGCTCCCTGTCGGAGGTCTGGGGCCGCAAGCCCCTGATGGTCGCGTCCCTGTTCGCGTCGGCCCTGCTGGCGATCGTGTCGGCGGCCGCACCGAACTGGCACATGCTGCTCCTGACGCGCCTCCTGATCGGCGCGACGCTGAGCGGTTTGCCGGCGGTCGCCATGGCCTATGTGAGCGAGGAGGTCGATGCCAAGTCCATCGGCCTCGCCATGGGCCTGTTCATCGGCGGCAATGCCATCGGGGGCCTCGCCGGGCGGGTCGTGACCGGCGCCCTGACGGACCTCGCCTCCTGGCGGGTCGCAGTCGGTACCATCGGACTGCTCGGCCTCGCGGCGGCGGTCGCGGCCTGGCGCAGCCTGCCGGAATCCCGCCACTTCCACCCGCAGCGCGCCCACCCGGCCGATCTCCTGAAATCCTTCGCGAATCATCTCGGCGATCCGGGGCTGCGGGCGCTGTTCGCCGAGGCCTTCCTGCTCATGGGCGGCTTCGTGACCTTCTACAACTACCTGAGCTATCGGCTCATGGCGGCGCCCTATTCCTTGAGCCACACCGCCATCGGGGCGATCTTCGCGGTCTATCTGGTCGGCACCTTCAGCTCGACCTTCGTGGGCGACCTCGCCGGACGCCTCGGGCGGCGCAAGGTGCTCTGGACCATGATCCTGATCATGCTCGGCGGCCTGGCCATCGCGCTTTTCGAGAACCTCGTCCTGATCCTCCTCGGGATCGTCGCCGTGACGTTCGGCTTCTTCGGCGCCCATTCCATCGCCAGCAGCTGGGTGGGGCGCCGCGCACTGACCGCCAAGGCCCAGGCCTCCGCCCTCTACCTCTTCACCTATTACCTGGGCTCCAGCACCGTCGGGACCCTGGGCGGCGTGTTCTGGGCCAGGTCAGGCTGGCCCGGCGTGACGGGCCTCGTGGCGGCCCTGCTGCTGGTGGCGTTGGCCGTCGCTTTCCGGCTGATGGTGCTCCCGCCCCGCATCCCTGATCAGGAGGGCGCGCCATGAGATCCGGCCCGCACCTGTCGCTTCATCGCAACGCCTGACATCGGATGCGAGCCTCCGAGGCAGAACCGGTTGCGCCCTCCCCGGCCGTTATGGCAGGTGAAGATATCGCGGCCGCTTCGGGCTGCTCTACATAGAATAATAATCCTAAATCTCTTCGCCGCAGCGTGATTCTCCTCGATGCGACAAGCTGTCGTAGAGAAACTTTGTTGCATTTTTCAGGTCAATCGGCCCAAAAATAAGGAAACATTAACCGATACAATTTTGACTGTTCTTACTCCGCCGTTTTTCGGCGCCGAAGGATTTCATTTGCTCATGCGATTGCTCGCTTATTCTTTCACGATCCTGTTGATGACTGCCTGGGCAGGCACGCCGGCGCTGAGCCTCGAGGACGGCGCTCCGGGCCTCATGACCTGGGATGAAAGCTGGGATCAGGCGTGGAACGCGGAGAATGTCGACATCGACCGCTACAGGGCGCTCTCGGCCCCAAAAATCCCGACCTTCGGGCGAACGGAGGTCTGGTCGTCGGGGCTGATCGGCTCCCCTGCCGCTGTTGCGTCCCCGTCGCAGAGAGCCGTGGGTGCGAAGCTTCGCCCCTTCGCGGATCTCGACCTGCTGGTCGGCACGCAGATGAGCCGCAACCTCGACATCGACCAAGCCCTGAATGCCCGGATGGACTGGCAGCTGACCTGGTCGCGGCAATGGGCCGCCGAGGCCCTGGAGATCGGTCTCACGACGACCGGGGCGGTCGATCCTGCAAGCGCCGTCTATACCCAAAGCGCCGGAGGGTCCCTCGGGATCCGCCTGCCGTCCGCCGGGACGCCCTGGGACGCGCAGCTCGTCGTCTCGCCGAACATCAATCTCGACACAACGACCGGTGGCTGGAGCAGCAGCCTGCGCTCCGAGATCGTCGCGCAGCGGGTGCTGACCACGCATAAAAGCCCGATCCGGTCGGTGGTGAATATCCGCATGGGATACGACTTCGCGCCGGAGACGCATCCAACCGCCTCGGCGACCCTGCAGCTCAGCTTCTCGCCGAAGATCTGAGGCCTCGCCCCGCTCAGGCGAGCATCCCCTCCTGCAGGAACGGATTGGTTGCCCGCTCCTGCCCGAGAGTGCTCGCCGGCCCGTGGCCGCAGATGAACGTAACGTCGTCGCCGAGGGGCAGAAGCTTGGTCTTGATCGAGCTCATGAGCGCAGCCCCGTCCCCGCCCGGCAGATCGGTGCGCCCGACGGACCCGTTGAACAGGACGTCGCCCACGAGGGCGAAGCGATCCTGCGGCGCGAACAGGACGACGCTGCCCGGCGAATGTCCCGGGCAATGCAGGACCTCCAGGGTCATGCCGCCGACAGTGACCGTATCGCCCTCGTTCAGCCAGCGATCGGGCGTCACGGCGCGCACCCCGTCGATGCCATAGACGCGCGCCTGCTCCGGCAGACGCTCCAGGAGGGGCTTGTCCGCCTCGTGCGGACCCTCGACCGGCACGCCGAGCTCATCCCGCAGATCGGCTGCGCCGCCCGCATGATCGATATGGCCGTGTGTCAGGATGATCTTCTCCACCGTCACGCCGGTCTCGGCGATCGCCTCTCGGATGCGATGGAGGTCGCCGCCCGGATCGATCACGGCGCCCTTCTTGGTCTTGTCGTTCCAGAGCAGCGTGCAGTTCTGCTCGAAAGGCGTGACGGGAATGATAGCGGCGCGGATATCTGACACGGCGGAATTCCTCGAAAAACGGGCGGCGTAAGCGGCGACGGAGGATATCTGTCCCGCCGCCCCGGCGGATGCCGGCTCTCTTCCCTTGACCTGGCATCCCGCGGGTTCACATAGTCACGCACGCAGCCGGAAGGAAGAGACAGCATGGAAACCAGAGCAGCCGTGGCATGGGAAGCAGGCAAGCCCCTCACCATCGAGACCGTTCGCCTCGAAGGGCCCCAGGCCGGTGAGGTGCTCGTGGAGGTCATGGCGACGGGCATCTGCCACACGGATGCCTACACGCTCTCAGGACTCGATTCGGAAGGGAAATTCCCGGCGATCCTCGGCCATGAGGGCGCAGGCATCGTGCGCGAGGTCGGGCCGGGCGTCACCACTCTCAAGCCCGGCGATCACGTGATCCCGCTCTACACGCCGGAATGCCGGCAGTGCAAATCCTGCCTGTCGCGCCGCACCAACCTGTGCACGGCGATCCGCACCACGCAGGGACAGGGCGTGATGCCCGACGGCACGAGCCGTTTCCGCTGCGATGGCGACACGGTTTTCCATTACATGGGCTGTTCGACCTTCGCGAATTTCACGGTCCTGCCGGAAATCGCGCTCGCGAAGATCCGCGAGGACGCTCCCTTCGACAAGGTCTGCTATATCGGCTGCGGCGTCACCACGGGGATCGGCGCGGTGATCTACACCGCGAAGGTCTGGCCCGGCGCGAACGTGGCGGTGTTCGGCCTCGGCGGCATCGGCCTCAACGTGATCCAGGGTGCGCGCATGGTCGGCGCCGATAAGATCATCGGCATCGACATCAACCCGGCCAAGCGCGCCATGGCCGAGAAGTTCGGCATGACGGACTTCATCAATCCGAACGAGGTCGGCACCGACAAGGTCGTGCAGGCGATCATGGATCTCACGGGCGGCGGCGCGGATTTCTCGTTCGACGCGACCGGCAACGTGAACGTGATGCGTCAGGCCCTCGAATGCTGCCATCGGGGCTGGGGCGAGAGCATCATCATCGGCGTCGCCGAATCGGGCCGGGAAATTGCCACCCGCCCGTTCCAGCTCGTCACCGGCCGGGTCTGGCGCGGAACCGCCTTCGGCGGCGCGCGCGGCCGCACGGACGTGCCCAAGATCGTCGACTGGTATATGGAGGGTAAGATCAACATCGACGACCTGATCACCCACCGGATGCCGCTCGAGGAGATCAACACCGCCTTCGACCTGATGCACGAGGGCAAGTCGATCCGCTCCGTCGTGATCTATTGAGAGGCCTCCCGACCGCGGAAGCTTTGCCTTTTCGTCTCGAAAGGTGTTTTAGCGCACCGCCTGCGAGGTAACGCAAAGGAATATACGGCTTTGGAACGATAGAGCATAGCTCTCTCGTAACAATTGGTCTATGAGAACGCCTCTGACCGAATCGCTCATCTTAAAGCCGCCGCCATGGAACAGACTCGCGAACCCATCACCAGCCCCAATGCTGACAGGATCGTCGGCAAGGCCGTCAGCATGACTCAGGCGGCGCTGGCCTCCGACGCCGGCAAGGCTGTGCGGGCCGCCATCACCCAGGGACAGGCAGGCCTGATGCAGCATCTCTCGGATGCGGCCCAGAAGAACATGCCCGATCCGCTGACCCAGGCCCGCGTGCTCCTGGCCGAGCAGAGCCAGAACTTCGACGCGATGCGCGGCGCCATCGGCCAGATCGGCGAATCGCTCCATCACCTGAACGACCCGGCCGTGGATCCGCACGCCCAGCAGTCGCACGCCATGGCGCTCCTCAACGCCCAGGCGGAGGCGATCCAGGGCCTCACCCTGCTGGTTCTGAAGGGGCAGCAGGTCCAGACCCAGCTGATCCAGGCCATGGACGCCCAGCCCCGGACGGCGGCTCCCAACGGCATGCCCAAATGGGCCTATTACGCCATGGGCGTCATGATGGTCTGGAGCTGCCTGACCATGATCTTCTCGACGATCTTCTGACGCGGGAAAACGGCCGTTCCGCGCCGGTTTGCCCATGAGAGGGATCTTCGCCTAGAATTCACACGATCGCCCGGGAACAGCTCCATGTTCGACGCCAAGAAGCTTCTCGATGCCCTGGGAACGCCCGCTCCGGCAGGCAGCCAGCCCGCTGCGCCGACGGCAACGCCCGCGGCACCCAATCCCGCAGCTCCCAAGCCGGAAGCGCCCAAGGCGCCGGCCGCTCCCCTCGGCGCCGGCACCCTGCTCAGCGACCTGATCGATCTGGCGAACAGGCCTTCTCCGCCGCCCCCGCCGCCCTCCTCCGAGGGTGAGCAGCCGGCAGCTCCGAAGCCCGAGAAGCCCGCCGCTGCCCCACCGCCGCCGGCCGATCTCACCGATCTGCTCCTGCGCCGCGCACAGGATTACCTCAAGACGCCGCAGGGCAATGCGGCTGTCCATGCGGTGATGCTCGGCGTGACCAAGGCCGTGGTGAATTCGCAGACCGGCCGCAAGCTTACCGAAAAGGCCAAGACCAAGGGCGTGGCCCTGATCGGCCGCTTTCTGAACAAAGGCGGGGAGCAAGGTCCCCTGATCGAGGGCCAGCCCCTCCAGGCTGCGGCCCTGCCGCCGCCCGCAGCCCCGCCGGCGTCCGGGGATGTTGCGCTTCTGGTGATGCGCGCCATGATCGCCGCCGCAGCCGCCGATGGGCGCATCGACGAGGACGAGCGCACGCGCATCCTCGGCGCCCTCAAAGGCGCGGGGATCGACGGCGAAGGCGTGCAGATCATCGAGGCGGAGCTTGCGCGCCCGGCCAGCGTGGCCGAGCTCGCGGCCGCCGCCACGACGCCGGAAGCCGCCGTCCAGGTCTATACGGCGGCACGGCGCATCATCACGCCGAATACCGTGGAGGAGCGCGTCTTCCTCGCGCATCTCTCCGGCGCGCTCGGGCTCGACCCGCGCCTCGTGGCCCAGATCGACTCCGCAGCGTCGGGCGCCCTTCCGGGCTAACCTCCCGTACCATCACCGGAAAAGCTCGCCCCGGCGTAGGACGAGCGCCTGGACGAGTGCGAGGGTCTTCATATCCGCGATGGTGCCGTGCGCCATCATCCCGGCAAGATCCGCAAGGCGAGTCTCGCAGAGAATGATCTCCTCCTGCTCCTCGGCCAGCCCGCCGCCCTCCCCTGTCCGGTCCGCGGCCGAGCAGGGCGCCAGGAACAGGTGGACCCGCTCGGTCGAGTAGCCCGGAGAGGCCCAGAAGGCGCCGAGTGGCTCGAGGCGGCTCAGGCGAAGCCCCGCCTCCTCCATGGCCTCCCGGCGGATGCCTTCCTCCGCCGTCTCGCCGGGATCCACGATGCCGGCAATCGCCTCCAGAACGCTCGAAGGGCCTCCGGCCCGCAGGACAGGCGCCCGGAACTGCCGCACCAGAAAGGCCGTCCGGCGGGCTTCGTCGTAAGGAAGCACGGCGGCGGCAGGCGGGCTCTCCAGAACCTCCCGCACCATGCGCTCGCCATTGGGCTGCTTCACCGTGAGCGCCAGGAGGCTGCGCCGCCCTTCATGAAGAACCTCGGTATTCGCGATCTCGTAGGTCGCCATGGCGCATCTTCCCGATCCGGCACTCCGCCGGACCACCCGGCGACAAGCCAATCCTTTCCGAGCCAATCCTTGCCGAGCGAAGCCGTTCCGCGGGAGCCCGGGCCCGGCCCGCGGCGTTATGCGCCTGAACAGGCCGCAGGAGAGGAACCAGTGGACGATCTGGTGGAAGCCATCGGCAGGCGCCATGCCATTCTCTTTGCGGGAGCGGGCGTCTCGATGACGGTCGGCCTGCCCTCCTGGCAGACGCTCATCGCCCACATCGCACAGGAGCTCCAGATCGACGAGGCGGATCTGACCGAGACCGAGGTCAACCACCTGACCCTCGCGGAGTTCTATCGCCTCAAGAAGGGCAGAATCGGCCCCCTGCGCAGCTGGATGGACCGGGCCTGGACTCTGCCCGAGGAGAACCTGAGGAACTCCCGCGTTCATGCCCTGATCTGCGAACTCGACTTTCCGATCATCTACACGACGAATTTCGACCGGAACCTCGAGACGGCCTTCACCCTGCACGGCAAATCGTTCGTGAAAATCGTGAATGCGAAGGACATCGCCGACGTCCGGGAGGGCGTTCCGCAGATCGTCAAATATCACGGAGATTTCGACGACGACGATTCCATCGTCATTACCGAGACGGATTATCTCGACCGCCTGTCTTTCGAATCACCGCTCGACATCAAGTTTCGGGCGGATGCCCTGGGCAAGACCATCCTGTTCGTCGGCTACAGCCTGTCGGACCTGAACATTCGCTTTCTCCTGCATCGTCTGTGGAAGACGTGGAAAGGGTCTGGCTTCGAGAAGGACCGCCCGCCCTCCTACGTATTCATGCTGCGCCCCAATCCCATCGAGGAAGCAGTGCTGCAGCAATGGGGTTTACGTGTGCTGACGGAACCCGACTGCGCGCCCGAGAATGCTCTCGAGACGTTTCTGACGAAGCTGAGCCGTAACGTTTCTGCATTGCGCGAACAGGCGCGCTGACACGCTCTCCACAGGACGCGCTCTTGACGTTCGATCATGGAGACGTGATTGAGGCCCGCCTGGAATTTCGCGCCGTTCGTGCCAGGATACGAATCTGACAAGGCATGTCGGTTCGACGGCACACGGAACGGCCTTCGCCGCAATGCAGGCGAACTCTCCAGCCACCTTGGCGTTTTCAATCAGGAACCGGACGAAGAAAGAGGATGGACGTGCAGCCAATGAAGAATGTGGGACGCAATGGAACGATCGACCTCTGGCGGGGTCTCGTTCTTGCGATCATTTTCGTCAACCACATTCCGGGCAACATTATTGAACATGCCACGCCGCGCAGCTTCGGCTTCTCCGATTCTGCCGAGGCGTTCATCTTCATCTCCGGATTGTCGCTGGCTCTCGTCTATTACCACCGGATTCCGCAGGGCGACATCATTGGGGTCGTGCGCCGCTGCCTGCGCCGCTCCTTCGAGCTCTACCGGATGCATCTCCTGCTCACGGCAGGCGCTATTGCGCTCTTCTCCATCGGCTATGAGCTCAGCGACGATATCGGCCTCATCGAGGCAGACGGCCGCAATATCGTGTTCGGCAACACGGCCAAGGGCGTCACGGGCATTCTCCTGCTCGGGCACCAGCTTGGCTATTTCAACATCCTGCCTCTCTACATCGCCCTCATGCTATGGGCGCCGGTGGCGCTCGTCCTGGCGCGGATCCATGTGCTCCTCGCCCTCGCGGTCTCGTTCGGAATCTATGCGCTTGCGCGCGACGGCGTGCTCGTCCTGCCCACATGGCCGGAACCGGGAACCTGGTTCTTCAATCCCTTTGCGTGGCAGCTGCTCTTCACCATCGGCATCGTTACGGGCGTGATCTTCACGCAACGCCCTATACCGCTGACCCGGACGTGCCAGATCAGTGCAATCGTCATCCTGACGGCCTCGCTTCTCGTTGTCATGGACGTCTTCGGCCTTGCCCCCGGCCTGCGTGATGCCGCCTTCACGCAGCTCGACCTGCCGAAATACGATCTCGGCCTCGGCCGTCTGGTGCACTTCATCGCCCTCGCCTATCTGGTCACCCAGTGGCGCATCGGCGAGAAGCTTGAGCGCACCATCGTCGGTCCCGACCTGAAGCGGCTTGGCCGTAACGGCCTCGTGATCTTCGCGGCCGGATCGCTCCTGAGCGCCCTGGGGCAGGTCATCATGACGCTGACGGCCGTCAAATCCTCCGCTAGTCCACACCTCATCGGCATGGTATTTACCCTGATCGGACTGATGGGGCTCCTGGCACTGGCGCGATACCTGGAATGGAACAAATTCAACGCGGACGGCCCGCAAAACGGCCGGACACGAAGTCTCGCCCTGTCCTCCGCGTCGCCGGGGCGCTTGCCTTCTTAAGTATGTCCTTCCTGACAGTGCCGGCACCGGCCTCCGCAGCCGAGGAAGCCTGCGGCGGGACAGTCCCGGTCTTCCGGGCACAGGGCCTTCTGGGCGCCGTCTCCCAGAAGCTGAACCGGCACGAGACCGTGCGGATTCTCGCCATCGGCTCCTCCTCGACCGAGGGTATCGGCGCCTCGGCGCCGGATCGGAGCTATCCGGCCCAGCTTCAGGAAGACCTGTCGGACCTCTGGCACCAGACGGTCACGGTCGTGAATGCCGGCATCGGCGGCGAGAAGGCGGTCCGAACCGTCGAGCGGCTGGAAGAGGCGCTTAAGTCCGGCGGGTACGATCTCGTCATCTGGCAGGTCGGCACCAACGACGCCGTGGGCGGTGTGCCCGAGGACGGCTTCCGCACCATGCTGGAGCGCGGCATCGTGGCCGCCAAGGCGGCCGGGGTTCCGCTCATCCTGCTCGATCAGCAATATGTCCCGACGATCCGGGATCCCGCCCGCTACGAGCGCTTCGTGCAGATGGTCGCCAGGGTGGGCGAGACCCAGCGGATCCCGGTCTTCTCGCGCTATGCGATGATGAAGGAATGGGGCAGCCACTCTCTGGAGGACCTGCGTTCCATGCTGTCTTCCGACAGCTTCCACATGAGCGACAAGGGCTATCGCTGCCTCGCCGACCGTCTCGCCCAGGATATCCAGTCGGTCGTGGCCCGCCCGGTGGCCGAGGCCGAGCGTACGACGGTCGCGGCCGCGCGGCGCCGTTAACGGCATCGCAAGGGCCGACCTTCAGGATAGCCCCCGCCCTGGCGGATGCTGAAGCCTCAACGGAACGGCGAAAACGATCATCATGGCTCACGCACATTCTGCTCCGAAACGCCGGCTCTCGTTCCGGGACGTCCTGACGGACGGGCGCATCGCCCTGATGCTTCCCTTAGGATTTTCGTCCGGCCTGCCGTTCCTCCTTGTGTTCAGCACCCTCTCCGCATGGCTGCGGGAGGCCGGGATCTCGCGCACCGAGATCGGCATGCTGAGCTGGGTGGCGCTCGCCTATTCGCTCAAGTTCCTCTGGGCACCCATCGTCGACCGTTACGACGTACCCGTCCTCGCTAGGCTCCTCGGCCGGCGGCGGAGCTGGATGGCGCTTGCGCAGATCGTCACGGCAGCAGGCCTGGCAGGCATCGCGTTCGGCGATCCGCAGACGCACCTGCCACTCACCATCGCGTCGGCTCTTCTCGTGGCCTTCGCGTCCGCCACTCAGGACGTGGTGATCGATGGCTGGCGCATCGACGCCGCCACGACCGAGCGGCAGGGCATGATGGCCGCGAGCCTCCAGCTCGGCTACCGCCTCGCCCTGATCTGCGCGGGCGCGGGCGCACTCTATATCGCCGAGTTCGTGAACTGGCGCAGCGCCTATCTGGCCATGGCGGCCCTCATGGGCGTGGGCCTTGCGGCCACCCTCATGGCCCCGCGGCTGGATGCGGCCGCGCCCCGCGAGAGGCTGCCCTTCGCGGCCGCCGTCTTGGAGCCGCTGACGGAGCTTTTCCGGCGCAAGGGGCCGATCCTCATCCCAATCCTGGCGCTCGTCGCCTGCTTCCGCCTGCCGGATTTCGTGGCCGGCGTCATGGCGAACCCGCTCTATATCGACCTCGGCTTCTCCAAGGCCGACATCGCCAACGTGTCCAAGCTCTACGGGGTCTGGGTCGGCATCGCCGGGGCCTTTGCGGGGGGTATCGCGGTCACGCGGCTCGGGCTGTGGTGGACGCTCCTCATCGGCGCCGTCATCGCGGCCGCCTCGAACCTGATGTTCTCGTGGCTCGCGGTCGAGGGCGGACGGCTCGACCTGCTCGTCCTCACGATCAGCGCCGACAACTTCGCCGGCGGCTTCGCGGGCTCGGCCCTCGTCGCCTACATGTCGAGCCTCACGGCGCCGGGCTTCGCCGCGACCCAATACGCTCTCCTGAGCTCCCTCTATGCGCTGCCCGGCAAGCTCATCGGCGGCGGCTCGGGCGCGGTCGTGGACGCCTACGGCTACCCGATCCTCTTTTCGGCCACAGCCGCCATCGGCATCCCGCTCGTGATCCTGTGCCTCATCGTGCGTCGGGATGCGATGCAGAGGGTGGAAGCGGAGCCGGACGGGAAACCGGCCCTCGCGGCGCAATCGCGCGCGTGAACGGCTGAGGGACAGAGCGCAACGAGATCCCCTCCCCACAAGGGGGAGGAGAGCAGGGCCACGCCTCGTCATTCCGGCTATGACAGGGACGAAAGTGCGTCGTCGAGGCTCACCTCACCCCGCGCTTACACCCAGCCGCCGTCCACCAGATAGCTCTGCGCCGTGATGGCGCCGGCATCCTCGGAAGCCAGGAAGAGCGCCATCCTGGCGATATCCTCGGGCACGAGCTTGCGCTTGATGCACTGGCGCTTCAGCAGCTCCGCCTCGCCCTCGGGCGTCAGCCACAGGTCGATCTGGCGCTGGGTCATGATCCAGCCGGGCACGATGGCGTTGACGCGGATGTTCCGGGGGCCGAGTTCACGCGCCAGGGCGCGGGTGAGGCCGACCACGGCGGATTTGGCGGTCTTGTAGGCCGCGAAGGAATCATCGCTCACAAGATAGCTCGTAGAGCCCATATTGATGACCGAGCCGCCGCCCGCCCGATCCATGTCGGGGAGCACCGCCTGGGTCGCGAAGAACTGGTGGTCGAGATTGGTGGCGAAGCGCTCGCGCCAATATTCGGGCGTGACCTCGTCAATCGTGTGCCGGTCGTCCCGAGCAGCGTTGTTCACCAGGATCGTGACAGGTCCCAGCGCCTCGCTCGCCCGGCGGATGGCCGCCTGCAGGGCCGGGATGTCGCGCACGTCGCTGTGTTCGAAATGCACGCGCTCGCCGAGGCGCTTGGTCAGCGCCTGCCCAGCCTCCGCGTTGTAGTCCAGGACCGCGACCTTCGAACCCTGCGCGTGGAAGGCCGTCGCGATGCTCTCGCCGATGCCGCTGGCACCGCCCGTGATCAGGACGGTCTTGTCCTTGAGGGAGCCGTAGATGGTCTGGGTCATGAATCGAACCTCTTCGTGAAATACCAGGTCTGCCGCGGCAGAAATCCGTTGTCATTCCGGGACGGTGCGGAGCGCCGGGCCCGGAACCCATAAACACAATCGTTTCAGAAGAAAGAGCTACGGCAGACGCCGCACTTTCTCTTGCATCGTTAGCGGCTATGGGTTCCGGGCTCCGCTACGCGGTCCCGGAATGACTGAAAATTCCATTTCAGCTCGCGCCGGGCCCAGGCGTCGCGCCGGACGGGCACTTGCCGAGGATGATCATGCCGAGCACCTCGTCCTGGGTGACGTCCGCGACATTCGCGGTTCCGACAAGCTTGCCGTTCTTCATCACGCTGACCCGATCGGCGAGGCCGAACACATCGTGGATGTCGTGGCTGATGAGGAAGATGCCGATGCCCTCCTTCTTCAGCTGCAGCACGAGGTCGGCGACCTGCTGCGTCTCGGCGGGGCCGAGCGCCGCGGTCGGCTCGTCCATGATGAGCACGCGGGCGTCGAAGTAGATCGCGCGCGCGATGGCGACCGACTGGCGCTGGCCGCCGGAGAGCGCCTTCACGGGCTCCTTGAAGCGGCGGAAATGCGGGTTGAGCCGCGCCATCACCTTGCGGGTCTCGGATTCCATAGTGGCATCGTCGAGAGTGCCGTAGGGCGTGAGCACCTCGCGGCCGAGGAAGATGTTGCCGGCCGCATCGATATTGTCGGCAAGCGCGAGGGTCTGGTAGATCGTCTCGATCCCGTAGCGCTTGGCGTCCCGGGGCGAGCCGATCTCAGCCCGCTCGCCGTTCACGTAGATCGCGCCGGCATCCGGCCGGTAGGCGCCCGAGAGGATCTTGATGAGGGTCGACTTCCCGGCCCCGTTATGGCCGAGAAGCCCCACGACCTCGCCGGGCCGCAGATCGACCGAGACATCGTCGACCGCCTTGATGCCGCCGAACGCGATGGAAATGTCGCGCATCTCGACGAGCGGAGCCGTCTCGTTGGGTGTCATGATGCGCTCCCTTACCTGATCCGCCGGCGATAGAGGCCGTCGACCCATACGGCCAGCACGAGCACGGCGCCGACCACGATGTTCTGAAGCGGCGTGTCGACGCCGAGCAGCACCATGCCGGATTGCAGGGACTGCATGACGAGAGCGCCGAGCATGGCGCCCGCGACGGTGCCGATGCCGCCCGCAAGCGACGTGCCGCCGATCACCGCGGAGGCAATGACATAGAGCTCGTCGAGCGTTCCGGCCGCGTTGGTGGCGGCGTTGAGGCGCGCCGTGGAAATGCAGGCCGAGATGCCGCAGAGAAATCCCATAAGGCCGAACACCTTCATGAGCGTCCAGCGGGTGTTGATGCCCGACAGTTCCGCGGCCTCCGGATTGCCGCCGATGGCGAAGACGTAGCGCCCAAAGCGCAGGCGCCTTGCGAGGAACGTCATGAAGAGACCGACGATCACGGCGATCAGCACCGGCACGGCAACCCCGTGCGGGATCGTCAGTCCGCCCTCTGGCCAGGCAATGCCGTTGGCCTCGGCCCAGCGCCGCGCGGTACCCACGGGCAGCGGATAGGAATTGGCGATGGCGGCGGCGCCGAGCACTGCGCCGCAGGCCAGAAGCGCGATGACCGCATCGGCCCAGGCCGGGCGCACCGGAAAGCCGAAGCGGATGCGCCGTCGCCGTGAGAGCCCGAGGGCCACCACAACGAGCCCGGCCGCGACCGATGCGACGATCCAGGTCGCTGTGGCGCCAAGTGCCCCCTCGACACCGCCGCCAAGGGCCTTGAAGCGCGTGTCCATGGGCGCAATGGTCTGGCCCGTCGTGACCCACCAGGCGGCGCCGCGCCAGACGAGCAGCCCCCCGAGGGTGACGATGAAGGACGGAATGCCGAGATAAGCGATGAGCCAGCCCTGGAAGAGCCCGATGGCGCCGCCGATTACGACCGCGATCAGCACCGCGACCGGCGCCGTGAGCCAATGCTCGAAGCCGAGCCAGCCGGGCAGCCATTGCACCTGCACCACGCCCACGATCATGCCGACGAGGCCGAGGATGGCACCCACCGACAGGTCGATGTTGCGGGTCACGATAACGAGCACCATGCCGGTCGACATGACCGCGATGGAGGCCGTCTGGACCGACAGGTTCCAGAGATTGCGCGGCGTGAGGAAAAGCCCGCCCGAGAGAATGTCGAAGCCGATCCAGATGACCGCGAGCGCGCCCAGCATGCCGAGCATGCGGACGTCGATCTCGAGCCTGGAGAGGAGCGAGCCGTCCGTAGAGGCGCTCTGAGGTGGGGCAGACGTAGTGGCGTGTGCGGTCATGGCATCGCTCGCATCAGGAGAGCGTCATTCCGGGACGGCTCATCGTCATTCCGGGTTGCCGTCAGGCAAGCCCGGAACCCATAAACACCAGTTGTTCAGAACAGAGAATAACGGCAACCACCGCGTTCTATTCTGCATTGTCAGCGTTTATGGATTCCGGGCCCGGCCCGCGAGGGCCGTCCCGGAATGACGATGGCGCGCTCCAGAGTGACGGATCCCGCTCAGTTGCAGACCTTGACGGAGCCCGGCTTCACGCCCTGGCACACCACGTCCTTCGTCACCCAGCCGGCATCGACGACCACGTTGAGGTTGTCCTTCGTGATCGCCACGGGCTTGAGGAAGATCGCCGTCATGTTCTGCTTCTTCGGGCCGAGGTTCCAGGACATGGAGCCCTTGATCTCGTTCAGCTTCTTGCCGTTGGCGAGTTCGAGAGCGATCTCGGCGGCGTTGCGGCCGAGCTCACGCGCGTCCTTGAACACCGACACGGTCTGGGTGCCGAGGGCGACCCGGTTCAGCGCGGCCTTGTCGGCATCCTGGCCCGATACGGGAACGGAGCCGGCCAAACCTTGCGCGGCAAGCGCCGCGATGGCGCCGCCTGCGGTGCCGTCATTGGCCGCCACCACCGCGTCGACCTTGTTGTTGTTCTTGGTCAGGAACTGCTCCATGTTCCGCTGCGCGTTGGCCGGGAGCCAGCCATCCGTATAGGCCTCGCCCACGTTCTTGATCTTGCCGGAATCGATGGAGGGCTTGAGCACCTCCATGGCGCCCTGGAACAGGAAGTTGGCGTTCGGATCGGCGCCCGAGCCCTTGATGAAGACGTAGTTGCCCTCGGGCTTCACCTTCATCACCTCGCGGGCTTGGAGGCGGCCCACCTCCACGTTGTCGAAGGTCAGGTAGAAGACCTGCGGGATCTCGATGAGCCGGTCGTAGCCGACCACCGGAATACCCTCGGCCACCGCCTTCTCGACGGCCGGGCGGATGGCGTCCGAATCCTGCGCCAGGACGATCAGCCCCTTGGCGCCGCGGGCGATCAGGCTCTCGATATCGGTCAGCTGCTTGGCGGGCGAGGATTGCGCGTCGGCCGACACATAAGTGCCGCCCGCCTTCTCGATGGCGGCCTTGATCGCCGCCTCGTCGGTCTTCCAGCGCTCCTCCTGGAAGTTCGACCAGCTTACGCCGATCACCGGCCCCTTGCCCTGGGCAAGGGCGGCATTCGCCGACAGGGCGAGGGCGGCAAGGCCGAAAAATAGCTGCTTCTTGAGCGACATGGGTTCCCTCCTGGAGCCAGCGGACCCTTCCGTCCGGCCCTCTTTCTTGGCGTGGCAGGCCGCCGAACCCGGCGCGACCGAGACGGCGTTTCAGCTCTGGCTCGCCCGCCTAATTTTTCGAGCGTGAAAATAATTATCCCGAACAATGTCCCTTTCAAGCGGCAAAGCTCTTAGCATTTGGTCGAAGCGGCCGATTTTTCGATTTGTTTTGTTCGCCAGTCGAATAAATATCTTGGCGATGTCCACGCTCTCCCTCACTCCCCGCGAAACGGCCCGGCGACGGCTGCTCGATGCCCTGCGCCGGGAAGGGCCGCTCGCCCGCGTCGAGATCGGCCAGCAGCTCGGCATGAGCCCGGCCAGCGTGTCGGAGCTGACGGCGAGCCTCCTGGAGGAAGGCATCCTGGTCACCGAGGAGGGCGGGGATTCCCTGCCCGGCCTGATCCGCGGCCGCCCGAAGGTCCGTCTGTTCTTCGCCGAGACTCTCGGCTCCGTCATCGGCGTCTGGACCGGCTTCAACCGCATCGAGCTGCGGCTGGTCGACAGCGCCGGGCGCAACCGGGCGAGCCGCCACGTGGAACGCCCTCTGCGCAATCTCGAGGCCGAGGCCCTGCTGGATGTGCTCGCGGAGGCGATCACGACATTCGCGCGCGACACGGGCGCCCCGGACGTGAAGGCCATCGGCCTCGCCTGCCAGGGCTACGTGGACACCCATGACGGCATCGTGGCCTGGAGCCCGGTTCTCGGCACCCGCGACCTCCCCCTCGCGGCAGGCCTGGGAGAGCGGCTCGGCAAGCCCGTGCTGATCGAGAACGATGCCAGCGCCATGGCCTTCGCGATCGCCCAGCGGGACCCGGCCCTGCGTTCCGGCCGCACCGCCTGCCTGATGATCGGCGACGGCGTCGGCCTCGGCTTCCTGGTGCAGGGTGAGCTCTATCGCGGGGCCCGCTCGGGCGGGAGCGAGTTCGGACATGTCCGCCTGCGTCGCAGCGGTCCGCAATGCCGCTGTGGCGGGCGGGGCTGCATCGAGGCCTTTCTGGCCGATTATGCACTGCATCGGGACGCGCAGTTGATCGACCACCGCCCGGCGCCGACGATCCTGCTTCCCAGCGAGGAAGCCATGGGCGCCATCGTGGACCAGGCGCGCGCCGGCGACGCGGCGCTGCTCAACCTTTTCCGCGAAGCCGGGGAGGTCCTGGGCGATGCGGCGAGCATCCTGATCCAGACCCTGGAGCCCGACCATATCGTCATCTGCGGCCCCGGAACCCGAGCCATGGACCTCTTGCGCCCCTCCTTCGAGGCCGCCCTGGAAAGCCAGACGATTCCCGCCCTGCGGTCACTCACGACCATCCAGATCGTCGATTCCTCCCTGGATCTCCTGACCGAGGGGGTCGTCATGCAGGCCCTGCGCGAGCTCGACCTGGACCTTGCCCGCCTGAGGGCGGCATGACGGAATCCTGCCGCGTCAGGCCCCTTCGCGGATCTGGCGGATCAGCATGGCCCGAAGATCGTCGAGCACCGCGTCACGGTCCGAAAGTTCGGCCTCGCCGCTGATCGCCACGGAGACGCGCATCAGGTGGAGGACGATCACGGCCATGCGCTCCGCCCGCTCGCGCGGGAGGGGCGGATCCATCGCGCCGAGCAAGGCGGCGATCCGCCCGCGCATGCGTTTTCGCCGCTCCGCCTTCACGGCCTTGTCGGCCGCCGGCCGGTCGGACAGCACCACGAAGGACGGATGCGCCTCGAGAAAAGCCGACAGGTCCTTGAAGAGCCGGTCGATCAGCATTTCGGGCTTTGCGCCCTCGGCCACTTCCCCAAGAGCGTCGAGCATCTGCGAGAGGGCCTCGCCGTTCGTGTCCTGAAGCGTATCGGCGAGAAGCTCCTTGGTGGGGAAGAACTGGTAGAGCGACCCGATGGAGGCGCCCGCCCGGGCCGCGATCTCCGTCATCGTCGCTGCGTCGAAGCCTTTCTCGGCAAAGACCTCCTCGCCGGCCCGCAGCAGGGCCGCGACGCGCTCACGCCCGCGACGGCGCTGCGGCGCACGTGCGACGGCCTCGGCCTTGGGGCTTGCTTTTTGTGAGGCCATCCTCATATAACCTATACATGAGCCTACCCTCACATTTCTCGTCGGGCAGGCTCTCCTCCTCCTCGATACCGGAAAGCTCTCCCATGCTGAAGCTCGAAGCCCGCAGCACCGCCTTGATTCTCGTCGATGTCCAGAACGGCACCCTCGCCCAACCGCTGACGCCGAACAGCCGCGAGACCGTGATCGCCAACAGCGTCGCCCTCGCGAACGGCCTGTCCCGAGCCGGCGGCACCCTCGTTCTCGTGCGGGTGAGCTTCTCGTCCGGTTACTCGGACCGACCGCGGGGTGAGACGGACGTGCCGATGATCCTTCCCGAGGGCGGATTGCCGGCAGAGTGGAGCACCTTCCCACCCGAGATTGCCGCCTTAAGCCCTGACGTTTTGATCACGAAGCGGCAGTGGAGCGCCTTCTTCGGCACCGAACTCGACCTCCAGCTGCGCCGGCGGGGGATCGACACGGTCGTGATCGGAGGGTTGATGACCAATTTCGGCGTGGAATCCACGGCCCGGGACGCATGGCAGCTCAATTACGCGACGCTCGTGGCCCAGGATGCCGCCAGCAGCCTCGGAGACGGCCTGCACGACTTCGCCGTAAGCCGTACCCTGCCACGGGTCGCCCGGATCCGCTCGACCAGTGAAATTCTGGCGGCGCTTGCGGCCCGATCCTCGCCGGAGTGACCCGAACGGGCAATCTCCGGGGCACGAAGTCGTAGCTTTCGGGTCGCGAAGCCCTTATCTCTGACAGGAGAGATCTTCACGTTCGAGCCCCCATGACTTCCTCACGTCCCGTCACCGCCGGCGACCATGTCTTCCTCGTCGACGGTTCGTCCTTCATCTTCCGGGCATACTTCCAGTCCATGAACCAGGACTCGAAGTACAACAGCCGCACCTCGGATGGCATGCCGACGGGTGCGGTGCGGCTCTTCGTGTCGAAGCTCCTACAATTCGTGCGCGACGGCGCGGCCGGCTTCATGCCGACCCATCTCGCCATCGTGCTCGACAAATCCGAGGGCTCGTTCCGCAAGGAGCTCTACGAGGCCTATAAGGGCCACCGGCCGGACGCGCCCGAAGACCTGAAGGTGCAGATGCCGCTCATGCGGGAGGCGATCCGCGCCTTCGGCCTGGAGCCCATCGAGCAGGCCCGCTACGAGGCGGACGACCTCATCGCGACCTATACGCAGGAGGCCAAGGCCCGCGGCGCCAACGTGCTGATCGTCTCGTCCGACAAGGACCTGATGCAGCTCGTCGGGCCTCTCGTGTGCTTCTACGATTTCGAATCGGGCTCCAAGGGCAAGCCCGGCTACCGCCCCGAGCGCAACCTCGACGAAGCCGCCGTGACCGAGAAATGGGAGGGCATTCCGCCCGAGAAGATCGGCGACGTGCTGGCCCTCATGGGCGATACCTCCGACAACGTGCCGGGCGTCCCCGGCATCGGCCTCAAGACCGCCGCCCAGCTCATCAAGGAATACGGCGACCTGGAGACCCTTCTGGCGCGTGCAGACGAGATCAAGCAGCCCAAGCGCCGCGAGACTCTCATCAACAATGCCGAGGCGGCGCGGCTCTCGAAGAAGCTCGTCACCCTCGATTGCGAGGCCCCGCTCCCGGTCTCCCTCGATGCCCTGCGCCTGCCGGAGCCGGACCCGAAGACCCTGGTCGGCTTCCTCAAGGCCATGGAGTTCAGCACCCTGACCCGGCGGGTGGCCGATCTCTACGACGTGGATCCGACCCAGGTCGAGCCGGACCCGCGCCTGATGCCGGGCGGCGAGGCCATTACCTGGCAGCGCTTCGGCGGCCCCGCCCCCGTGGAGGAGGACGTGCCGTTCTCGGGCGGTGCAGGCACCACGGAGGTCGATCCCTTCGCGGGGCTTGACCTTCCGGAAACGGGCCGCGCGCGCAAGCCCATGGAAGGCCTCGGGACCCCCTCCCAGCTCGCCGGCAAGCGGGCCACGGAGGCGGCTTCCCAGCCCGTGGACGTGCAGGCCTACGAGACCATCACGAGCCTCGAGCGACTGACCGAATGGGTCGAGGAGGCGCGCGGGCAGGGTTTCGTCGCCGTGGACACGGAGACGAGCGCGCTGGACGCCAACCAAGCCGATCTCGTGGGTTTCTCGCTGGCGCTCGCGCCCGGCACGGCCGCCTATGTGCCGCTCCAGCACCGCGGCGATTCGGACCTGTTCGGTGGCGGCCTGGTGCCGGGGCAGATCCCCGTCGAGGCGGCCCTCGCGGCCATCCGGCCGCTCCTGCAGGATCCGTCCGTCCTCAAGATCGGCCAGAACCTGAAATACGACTGGGTCGTCTTCAAGCGGTACGGCATCGACCTTAGCCCCTTCGACGACACCATGCTGATCTCCTACGTGCTCGATGCGGGCAAGGGCTCGCATGGCATGGACGAGCTCTCGCGCCGCCATCTCGGGCATTCGCCCATCACCTTTTCGGAGGTGGCCGGAACGGGCCGCAACAAGGTGAGCTTCGACCGGGTCGACATCGCCAGGGCCACGGCCTATGCGGCCGAGGACGCGGACGTGACCTTGCGCCTGTGGCAGGTGCTCAAGCCGCGGCTCGCCGCCGAGCACCGCACCACCGTCTACGAGACCCTGGAACGGCCCCTCGTCGACGTGATCGCCCGCATGGAGATGCGTGGCATTGCGGTGGACCGCCAGATCCTCAGCCGCCTCTCGGGCGACTTCGCCCAGAGCCTCGCGCGGCTGGAGGACGAGATCCACGAGATCGCGGGCGAGAAGTTCGCCCTCGGCTCTCCGAAGCAGATCGGCGACATCCTGTTCGGCAAGATGGGCCTGCCGGGCGCCAAGAAGACGCCCTCCGGCCAGTGGGCGACCCCTGCGACCCTTCTGGACGAACTGGCGCAGGCCGGCCACGTGCTGCCCGAGAAGATCCTCGAATGGCGCCAGCTCGCCAAGCTGAAATCCACCTATACGGACACCCTGCAGGAGCATATGCATCCCGAGACGCGGCGGGTGCACACCTCCTTCTCGCTCGCCTCCACCACCACGGGGCGCCTCTCCTCCTCCGAGCCGAACCTACAGAACATCCCGATCCGCACGGAGGCCGGCCGCAAGATCCGCAAGGCCTTCGTGGCGCCGGAAGGCTCCAAGATCATCTCGGCCGATTACAGCCAGATCGAGCTGCGCATCCTGGCGCATATCGCCGACATCCCGCAGCTGCAGGAGGCCTTCGCCAAGGGCCAGGACATTCACGCGGCCACCGCCTCGGCCATGTTCGGCGTGCCGCTCGACCAGATGACACCTGACCTGCGCCGGCAGGCCAAGACCATCAATTTCGGCATCATCTACGGCATTTCGGCCTTCGGCCTTGCGGTGCGCCTCGGCATCCCCAATGCGGATGCGGCCGCCTTCATCAAGCAGTATTTCGAGCGCTTCCCGGGCATCCGCGCCTATATGGACGAGATCAAGAAGACGACGCGCGAGAAGGGCTATGTCACCACCCTGTTCGGGCGCGTGTGCCACTATCCGCAGATCAAGTCCGGCAACCCGTCGGAGCGCGCCGCCGTAGAGCGCCAGGCCATCAACGCGCCGATCCAGGGGACGGCCGCCGACATCATCCGCCGGGCCATGATCCGCATGGAGGACGCGCTGAAGGCCGAGCGCCTCTCGGCCCGCATGCTCCTGCAGGTCCATGACGAACTGGTGTTCGAGGCGCCCGACGAGGAAATCGACGCGACGCTCCCGGTCATCTCCCGGGTGATGACCGAGGCCCCCTTCCCGGCCGTGACCCTGAAGGTGCCGCTCGCCGTGGAAGCCCGCGCCGCGCAGAACTGGGACGAGGCGCATTAAAGGAAGCGGACCCGACGTGAGCCTGCACGATCGGGTCTTTCATTGCCGTAGCGGACCAGTGGTACCGCATGACGCTTCAGGCTCCGTTCCGCTCGTACTCCTGGGCTAGCCGTTTCTCGGAACAGCGCCTGACGAACCGTGTGCGCCGGCACACGGCCGGACCCTTGGCGCACGCATAATGCTTCATTGTTACGCCAATGGAGTTCCCATGTCGCGTCATCATCCGTCCCGCCATAGGGCCAATATACATTACCTAACGTAAGGCTTTCCCTTCGGTCGCACCTCTCCGAACAGAGAGTTGTGACGCTTGTTGTGCAGGCATATAGCGCTTACTCGACTTGCTTTACTGGCAGCGTGGAATCGAATGCTTTTCTGCTCTACGCCAGGACTGCGATCAACGAGCGATTACATCAATCAATTTTTAACCCATGCAGAAGTGTGGGTTTGAACGCCCACCTCGGCCGCTGATCGGAATTCACCCGAGAGACCGGCACCACCCACCGAACACCTTCCGCTTCCAGGAGAGCAAAGAAGATGGCCCTCGCAAATCCCGTCATTTGGAAGATCCAAACCGACGTCAGTACCGCGAATGGCGGCGTCGATCTCGACGCGCTGACGATGCTGCCTGGTGGCGGTTACATCGTCACCTGGCGCGACAGCCAGCGGATCGCATTTCAGCTCTACGATGGAAAGGGCGATAAAGTTGGCGCGAACCAGTTCGTTCCGGCAGGGGCCGCTCAGCAATTCGCGGATGTGAAGCCCATAGGGCTTAATGGCGATTTCGCCATCACGTGGACCGAAAATGCCGGAACAAGCGCTGCGGGTCGCGCCGTCAAAAGCCAGACATACTCCTTCAATGGAACCCCCGTCAGCCCAGTCGTCACGCTCAACACGACCACGGATGTCGTCGATGGCGCACAGATGAGTGCCAACGACCAGGGCTGGATGACCACTTACGTCGAGAAGAACGTTGTGAAGATGGTCCAGTACGGCGGCGATGGCACGCCGGGCAATCCTCTCAGTATTTCGACTGAAACGTCGCCTACCTTTCCCGATGTCGCTTGGATTGGGGGCGCAAACCATGCCGTCTCCTACGTCTCGCAAGGGAAAGCCTACCTCCGTGTGGCGAGCGGCACCACTGCCACGACCGCCATTTCGATTCCCTCCGCAATCGAAGCGGACGTCGTTGGGCTAAAGGGGGCAAACGGAGCGCCTACCGGAGAATTCGTCGTTGTCACGAACAGCGACAACAGCTCCAACTCGAAGATCGAGGCGAGGAAGTACCACTTCGACGGCACGAACATCGTTGCGGACGCTGGCTATCCGGTCACCATATCGACCGGGCAGAAGCCAAGCGCAGGCGAAAGCCAGGTCAGCGTGACTGCACTCCGTGAAGGTGGGTTCGCGGTGGCCTATGTCGCCTCAACGCCCAACGTCGATACGGGGGACATCTGGGTGCGTGTCGTCGATGCCACCGGCGCGCTAGGGCAGGCCATCAAGGTGCACAGTGACCGCGGCCAGCAACTCACTCCGGACATTTCTGAGATGGCAGACGGTCGGCTGTCAGTGTCGTTTCACAATCCGTCACTGAGCGATGGGCGTAGCAGCACTATTTCGACCGTAGTTGTCGACGCACGTGCTTCGGCCGCCGCCCTGACCGGCACTTCGCATGACGATATCTATGCACCGTCGGTCCACGAGAACGACAACTTCAATGGCGGCGACGGTGTCGACACCTTAACGTTCCAGGCGGCTGCCGCAGGAGTCGCAGTTGACTTGGGTGTCGGGAAAGGCACCGCAGGCATCGCAAAAGACGATACCTATTCCAACTTCGAGAATATCATCGGCTCGAACTTCGCCGATACCCTCATCGGCGGGGCAGGCGCTAATAAATTGGATGGTGGCGCAGGGAATGATACTCTTGACGGCGGGGCGGATGCGGATGTGTTGATCGGCGGAACCGGCAGCGACACCTACATCCTCGACCACGCAGGCGACGTCATCCAAGAGAGCAGCGCTGCCGACGGAGGCGTCGATACGGTCTATACCGCCGTGAGCCACGCCCTCGAGGCCTTTGTCGAGAACATGGTTGCGACTGGGTCGAATGCCATTACACTGACCGGCAACGGTTGGAACAACAATATTACCGGCAATGAAGCCGCGAACCAGATCTCGGGTGGCGGCGGCAACGACGTGTTGAGCGGGGCCGGCGGCAACGATGTGATGGACGGCGGTACCGGCGACGATGCCCTTTATGGCGGCATCGGCGATGATTCACTTTATGGCTCCGACGGCAACGACGCACTTTATGGATCGGACGGTAACGACATCCTCGATGGCGGTGCCGGCAATGACGTCCTGGATGGTGGTGTCGGCAATGACGTCCTAGCCGGAGGAGGCGGTGATGATAACCTGCAGGCAGGCAGCGGCGACGATAACCTGCAGGGTAACGATGGCAACGACGTGCTTTACGGAGCGGACGGCAACGACGCGCTCGACGGAGGCGCAGGAAACGACGTCCTCTATGGTGGCGCGGGTGCTGACAACCTGAAAGGCGGCCTCGGCGACGACGTGATCGACGGCCAAGGCGGCGCCGACACCATGGACGGCGGCGCAGGCAACGACACCTACTATATCGACGATGTGAACGACCTGGTTCAGGACAGCGGCGCCGGCGACGTGGATACGGTGGTCGTCTCGGTCAATTACGACCTCAACCGGCTTGTGGGCATCGAGAACATCACAGGCGTAGGCAGCGCCGCGATCACGCTCACGGGCAATGGCCTCAACAACGTCTTCATCGGCAATGATGGCGCCAACATCCTCTATGGTGGCGCCGGGAACGACCAGCTCAACGGCGGCGGCGGCAATGACCGGATCCACGGCGGTCTTGGCGCCGACCTGCTCACGGGCGGCACGGGCCGTGACATCTTCGTGTTCGACACGAACCCGAAGGCGAAGCGCAATGCCGACAAGATCACGGACTTCAACGTGAAGGACGATTCGATCTACCTGGAGAACAAGTACTTCAAGGTCGGATCGAAGGGCACGATCAAGAAGCCTGCCGCCCTGTCGAGCAAGATGTTCTATGCAGGCGCCAAGGCGCACGACAAGGACGACCGGATCATCTACGATAAGAAGAAGGGCGTCCTCTACTACGACGATGACGGCATCGGCTCGCACAAGGCCGTGGTCATCGCGACCCTTTCGAAGAATTTGAAGATGACCGCCAAGGACTTCTTCGTGATCTAATTGGTCACGACGAAGATTTCCCGTCGATGAGGGCGCCCTTGCGGGCGCCCTTTTTCGTGCGCGTCCTGCTGGCGGAAAGGCGCACCGGCGGTATGGCCCCGGTAGGAAACCCCTCTAACTTCTTCGCGGACGGGAGCGCTCGAGCGAGGACGATCATGCCCTACGAACTCTACTACTGGCCGGGAATTCAGGGACGGGGCGAGTTCGTGCGCCTTGCCCTCGAGGAGGCTGGCGCGGACTACGTGGATGTGGCCCGCGGGCCGGGCGGCATGTCCGCCATGACGCGCCTGATGGAGAAGGCGACTCATCCCCCCTTCGCGCCCCCCTTCCTGAAGGACGGTGAGACGCTCATCGGCCAGACGGCCGCGATCCTGCTCTATCTCGGCGCCCGCCACGGGCTTGCGCCCAAGGACCCGGAGGGCGGGCTCTGGACGCACCAGATTCAACTCACGCTCTCGGATCTGGTAGCGGAAGCGCACGACACCCATCACCCCATTGCGACCAGTCTCTATTACGAGGACCAGAAACAAGAAGCACGGCGCCGAGCGGAGGATTTCCGCCGCAACCGGATCCCGAAGTTCCTCGGCTGGTGCGAGACGATCCTCGCCCGCAACCCGGCCGGGGATGCGCATCTTGTCGGCGGCACGCTGACCTATGCGGACCTGTCCCTGTTCCAGGTGGTGGAGGGCCTCTCCTACGCGTTTCCCAAGGCCATGAAGCACCTTCTTAAGGACCTGCCGAAGGTGGCGGCTCTGCGCGAGGCCGTGGCGGCCCGGCCGCGGATCAGGGCCTATCTCGACAGCGACCGGCGCATCCCCTTCAACGAAGAGGGGATCTTCCGCCATTATCCGGAGCTGGATGGCTGACCGGGCCCTGATCTGCCGACCGGCGGCAACGATGCCTTAAGGGTCTCGTGCGCAATGTCGCCCCGCGGGCTGGCTGTCGGGCTGCCCGCGATGCGTGCGTGGAGTATTCCGATGAGCGACGAATCCGAGTCCGTGGTAGCCCGCCTCTGGCGCGACCGGGTGGGCCTGCGCGAGGCGGAGCGGGACGCGGCCCTTGCCCGGGCCCGCCGCGCCGAGGACAGGCTGGCGGAACTGATGGCCGAAAATGCCCGCCTCATGGCCGAGCTGGCGCGGTTGAGGATGCAGGCCGGATCGGAGGCCGCAGCACCGGCCCTGTCCGAGACCGAACTCCAGATGGAGGCCCTGCGGGGCGCTCTCCTGCCCCTGCTCTCCGACCAGGACCTCGCCCGCGACGCCGCCTGAGATCCGGGCGATGCCTCAGGCCGCCAGACGGCCCATGGTCTCGTTCAGGCATTGCACGGAAACCCCTGAGCCCGCACGGGCCAGGAGGCTGCATCCCTTGGGCACTTCCCGCCAGCCCATGGCCTTGTCGTCGATGGGCTCCGACACTACCAGGAGGTTACCGGCGTTTTCGCGGAAATAGAGGGTCGGCGGCTGCCCGTCGCAGGCCCAGCGATAGGCCCAGAGGCTTTCGCCATCCGTGACCGCAGCCGTGAACCGCAAGGGCTCGGCGATCCCGGCCTCCTCCATGAGACCGCGCACCTGCTTGAGCGTCTGCGCCATGGCCGTCACCGGATCGGCCGCGAGGCCGTTGGCCAGGGCCAGGAGGAAGATCGCCTCCGAATCCGTGGTGCCGAGCCGGGTGTCGTAGAGCGCGTCGGGAATCAGGGCTTCGAGGCGGCGCTTGATGCGCCCGTAGCCGCCGATCTGGCCATTATGCATGAAGAGATGGCGCCCGTGGGCGAAGGGGTGGCAATTGGCCCGGGTGGTCGAAGTGCCGGTCGAGGCGCGCACATGGGCGAAGAACAGTCCGGATCGCACCTGGTCGCACAGGCTCTTCAGGTTCTCGTCGGACCAGGCGGGCCGCACCTCCCGGTAGAGGCCCGGCTCGGACCGCTCGCCGTACCAGCCGATGCCGAACCCGTCGCCGTTGGTCCCGGTCTTGGCTTCCACCGCATGGAGGGACTGGTGAACCAGGGAATGCGCCGGGGCGCAGACGAGATCCGCGAGGAAGATCGGCTCTCCCCGATAGGCAAGGAAACGGCACATGGACGCCTCGACCCCCGAAAGACGCACCCCGAAGGGCTCGCCACCCTCTTATGAAACCTTGTTTAGTATTTTCTCGGCAGGGTGAACAGCCGGTTAACGGCCGGCGGCCGGCCTTTCCGGCTCCGGCCGCCCCAAAGCCGGTTCCCTCCTGCCTGCGAACATGCTCTAACCCTCCGGCCATCGCATAACGCCGGTCGAACCGGCGACAGGGGTATTCGCATGCTTCGTGTCCTGACCCTGGCGCTCGCCGCCGCGCTGACCGTCTCGCCGGACATGGCCTTCGCGGCGGAGCTCGACGGCCGCACCCTCGGCCTCGCCTGGGCCCTGCCGTTTGCCGGGATCCTGCTCTCCATCGCGCTCTTCCCGCTCCTCGCGCCCCATGCCTGGGAGCATCACCAGGGCAAGATCGCGGCGCTCTGGGGCCTGCTGGTCCTCGTGCCGATGGCTCTGCTCCTGGGCCCCACCACGGCCTTGCACAGCCTCGCCCACACGGCCTTCCTCGAATACATCCCCTTCATCCTGCTGCTCCTGGCCCTCTTCACGGTGGCGGGCGGAATCCTGGTGCGCGGCAACATCCACGGCGCTCCGG
>Ga0182741_1001476_pt1 | contig 30427 bp, 14 predicted proteins | sample eDN5th37CBELigOP_FD_128874 | JGI IMG/M metagenome (GOLD analysis project Ga0182741, IMG submission 128874) | Enriched Organic Plus compost microbial communities from Emeryville, California, USA - eDNA 5th pass 37_C BE-Lig OP (version 2) (version 2) ... | reverse complement strand
TCATCCTCATCTTCTTCATTGGAGCGTTTGCTACCTTCCTTGCTTGATTGGTTCGATTTGTGTCCGGCGGATGATGACAAGGCTGAAGCCTCCTGAGCAGGGGTGGCGGTGGGCGAAGAGCTGCTCTCATTCTTGTTGGTAGTCGAGCTGACCTCTTCTTCCGCTTTGGCAGCCGCCGCGGCAAGAGCCTTCAATCGGTTCTCTTCTTCAATCAAATCGCTTTCGTCGTCGAGACCACCAGAGGCCAAGTTGAATACAGGCACTGGCTCCTGCTTGATTTCATCAATCGCCTTCTTTCGACTCTCAGTCTCAGCAGGAACGGCACCAGGGTCAATCGCACGCAGTCGCGCTTCATCCTCCCGAGTATTCTTATCGAACTTGGATGCATATGCCAGGACTACACCTCCCACAGCAAGTGCAGTGATGAGATCCAAACCTGCGTGCATGGCAGGTGGCTGCTGCTGGGCATTCAACTTGGCCTGGCGAGCGAAGCCTGCCTTGTTCGCGAGAAAAACCCGTTTCAGCCCCTTAAGCCCACTGAAAAGCCTACTGGACATGTCTCGCTGTGCCTGTGTGCGGGCTATAGGTGAGAGTAAGGAATCGACAGTCCGAGTTGTGAATACGGTTTGAGGCATTTCGAGTCGGAATAGGTGAGAATGACCGGTCGTGATTCAGTGGAGATGTGGATCTACATGGGATGAATCAAGCATGTCAGTATCCAGCCGCCATCCGAGCGCGCTGCCTCGAAAGACACCCATTCGGATATTCATTCCGAGGCCCATCTCCCGGAATTCACATTGGCCGCATTCGCGCGGGATGTAGAGCGGGTGATGCAAGTCTGTCCACGAAGATCAATACTACTCATGACTAGCCACCTAGAAATACACATTTCTTCCCACAAGACCGACTCATATCCGCATACCACGACCCCAAACAGGTGAACGTTAAGAGGTTCAAACAGCTGAATTGCCCTCTCGGCTGGCCGCTATAAGCCATCCACCCTGCAAAAAAAATTGTACCGGCTTCGCTCGCCAGGCCAAGTTGAATGCCCAGCAGCAGCCGTCTCTCGCTTGGCTCAGTTCGGCTAGGACACCGATCGACTGGGTACCACACTGCACTCGCTGCTTGAGCATCGGAACAAGAGTGCTTCAAAGTGTATCCTGAGCCCTGGATGGGTACCGAAGCTACCCCCGCAGGTATTTTGAAGTGGAGTCCAATACTTCTGGTGCTTCTTATATCCCTGGTCATTTACTGACGAGGCATCCTGGTAAGTTCTGGTAAGTTCGACAAAACATGCCAGGGGCTTCGATGCTACGGTGAACTTGTTGTACTTCCAGGCCAAGCCCCAAAATCCCCCGTTTCTCTACTCAATGACTTTCATCTTACCTCTGATGAAATGGAGCGCCTCAGACCAGACTTGACTGGCTAGCAACTCAGGACGCGAGCCGTTGCTGGGATCCTCACTGGGTTCCAGGACAAGGGATTCACCGACCACCACCTACCTTGAACTCGAGCATAATTCGATCGGCAAATATGATTCAAGCGCCGTCGAAGGGTTCGTGTTATTCAATCAAGTCAGATGCCACCTCAATGACCTCAGAAAGCTCAGTCTCTCGAGAAACAGGCTTGCAGAGAGTCTTCAGCGTTCTTCAGTGGAACCAAACGCCTTTTGTGCAGAAGTGAGGGTGCAAGGTCTGACGACCCATGTATAGGCATGAAGCTTGATCGATTTCTTCCCGTTATCGCTCCATCTGCGCTTTCTTCTACCTATTTCCTCTGCTTACTAGTTTATGCCTAATGCGGCTCTTATCTCTACCGCTCTCATTCCAACTCCTCTATACTGTATACCTGTCGGAATCTCTTCGAGAAGAGCTGCATTCCTTGGTTTCTGCTTGGGGGTTGCGCAGGCTTGCTTTCTATACTTTGTCTTCACACTGTATCGCTTCAACCGTCTTATCGTCACAGGCTGTGAGCTTGTCACACCGTTCGGACCGGACTACTGTCGACTCGCTGCGGGAGTGGCCAGCTGATCCATTCGTGCATTCTCTACACACTGCGGCATAACATAACACACCTCCCCATAATGTATGTGATATGCTGCAACCGTTTCATTCATTCAAGCATTTGATTTCCAGCAGCACGTTGGTTACTACACCTGTGTATGTTTCGATCCCTAGTTCTGCATAGACGTTGACTACACCACGGAGGTCTAGTGGGGGGTTTCTGCAGTGACCAATACACCCCAGTACTCACAGTAAGCCCTCATCTATGTCTCTCGTACGCTAAAGCGAACCTCGCCCACGACCAGTGAGAGAGGAACTGGGTGGCTTTATCCGTCCTGGCCCGGATTCGGGTTCGAAGCGAAAATCTCTTGTGATCACCATACCTCAAGGGGTGGATTGCACAAGTGTTGACAGGTATATTATCTAATTATTAGTTTTGTACACTTGTACATAACTCGTTATTTGTACTGAAACCGCAAACAATCCCCAAGTGATCCATCAAATCCTTGTATGCACCTGAGCTGAGTAACGCATTGTCACTCCGCAGGGTAAATCCATGTCAGACCGATCGACTCCGCGTCTACCCGCTGCATCGGAGCGCGCAGAAGCGAAGAGCACGTCGGAAGCACTCGATGCTGTGCATCTTGGCGCACTCCGGCGTGGAGAGGACCAAGATTCGCGGCGGAATAAGAAAGAAACCGAGGAACAAGGCGAAGCCACTACGGCTGGCTCGCGTGGACGCGGCAATGGGACAAATGGAGGCAGTCAGAGTCAGACGGGGAGCCATGCCCCACCGCATGGCCACTCTGTCCCGAGCGACGTGGTCCGATCGGGCCACGATAATGATCCCCTCTGGGTACGACAGAACAATATCAAGAAAGTGAAAGGACCTCGGGTTCGCGTGGCCACGTTCAACACGGAGAACCTTGTTGCGCGCTACAAGTTCAGGGCCCAACAGCCTTCCTGTGATGATACGTTTACTCGTATTGATACTGCGTTTGACCTCCACGATGCTGCGCAGAAGAGACTCACAGCCGCACTGATCTGTGACGTCGATGCCGACGTGCTCTGCTTGATGGAAGTCGAGTCGCTGTCGACACTTGAGTATTTCAACGTCACGTACTTGAAGCCGCTCAATTACCATTTTTCGATGCTCATCGAGGCCCACGACCCGCGGTTCATTAATGTTGCGGTGCTCTCTCGCTACCCTATTGTCGCCTGTCGATCCCACAAGGACGATCTCGACAGTAACGGCAGCTATCTGCTGACCCGTAGCTGTCTTGAGGTAGATATTGATGTCTTTGGTGTGCCTTTGACCGTGTATCTCAACCATTTCCGTTCAATGCGTGGCTCTGAAGACGGTCGATGGGAGTCTGCTCAGCGCAGAATTCAACAGGCCGAGCGGGTTCGGGATATTGTGAACGCACGGTGGAGCAGCGTGCATTTCCATGGAAATTTCATTGTACTAGGCGACCTGAACGATAAAAATGACAAGCTGTCTGCCATTCGTGCACTCACACGCCATCCGCATCTTGTCAATGTCGTCGAGAGACTGCCTAAGGAAGAGCAATGGACACATCACTTTAAGGCCGAGGATACCTATTCTCAGCTGGACTATTTGCTCGTGTCCAAGACATTAGCCACAACTTCCTGCAATCTCAACACGAAACCAATCATTTTGCGTCATGGCCTTGCACGACGTGCCACGAGGTATACTGGATTCCGCTATCCAGCTGTTGGTCTTGATAGACCGAAAGCTTCCGATCATTGCCCAGTTTCCATCGACCTCCACCTCTTTATTCCGCACGTACACCCCCACATTTATCCTCATCCCAATCCACTCCCTCAACCCTACAAACCGTTGGTCCCTCTGTCTGCTAATTCGAGACGAGATGGACCATCTCTCATTCTCAAGGGAAGTCGGTACACTCCTCTCCTCGAAACGATTCTCCAAGTCCGTGGGCCAGCAACGTCCAATTCTGGACTTCAGAAATCTCCTGAGTTGGTTTCATCCCCAGGAGGAACCCGTCTAGGTTATGCTGAAGCTGCTCGCAAGCAAGGACACGCTGACTCATCAACGCTGGCACCCCGTGTAGGTGGTGGTAGCCTGACCCCTCGATTGGACCCGAGGCAAATCGCACGATCTCCAGCGACCAATAGTCGACCTATTGAGCCTGATAATCTGCCAGATCTGCTGTTGGAACAAAGTGCAGACCATCCCAAGCATATTCGCTACAAGTCTACTGATGCAACTACAGCAGACGTTGCGGCTTTGCAGAGTATGGGTCATCCGGATTTGAACAACTCCAACGTTGGTCAAGGCGTGTATTCCCGCTCCAATGGACCTCTTACCCCTACCCTCGCAGCGCTTGCCGCAAAGCACGGCAAGACTACAGTCGGAGGCCCCTATGGTAGTGTTGACGCAGACAAACTAATCCTACAGCACCAGCAGCAGGCCCTTAACAGCACGGCCCTGGCTCAACTAGGTACGATCTATAATGGCCGATCCTTTTTCCGTGGTCCAAGTTTAGATCCTGAGAGTGGTGCTGCCAAAGCATTGCCTCCTTCTATGTTCCCGAGGTTAATCACTGGCACACCGAATCAACCCAAGCCTAGTGCTAGCCGCACTATTGTGAACCCTTCCAGCCACTCTACAAAGAATGTGCCAAGAACAGATGCAGATGAAGACCTTCAACAGGAAGGCGAAGGACAGGCCCCCGAACCGCAACAGCCAACTATGCAGATGAAGTCACCTGATTCACGCGCGGGGCAAAGTTCCTTTCATCCATATCCGTTGTATCTCCCGCCACCTAGTCTCAACTATACCAATCAAGGCGCATCTGCCACTGGGCTCGCTGGTGTCGGAGCACCTCCACCCGCGGTACGTGATCATGTGGCTTACTTGATTTCTGAGGACGGTGATGCAATTAGTCGACGAAAAATGAAAAAGAAGATCAAGCAAAAACGGCGCCAACAGGAGCGTGCGGAGCAGGAAGCGAGACGCCGCAGGCAGCGCCTTGGACTTGATGACAGTGAAGAAGATGGAGAATTGTATCAGGAAGAAGGTGGCGATGAGGTAAGTTCGTATAACGAGTCTTATGATACTGACGATTCCTCGTTGTGGGAATCTGCCAGTGACACACATCCTAGTCAACATACTTACGACCGACCCCATCGTAAAGATTCCGCCACAAGATCACTATTTGAGCACGCACTGTCGACCCGTGAGCCGGCTGAAGACTCCAAGTCAGTTTCAAGCGAGACTCCCGTGTCTTCGAAGCGAAAGTCATACGTCCAAGCACTGCTCAAGGACAACCTCAACTCACCATCAAGTGTGCATTCTTCACCTGCGCTTCGCACTCCAAAAGGTGGAAAGGACCAGCTTTCGCACCAGCAACTGCCACAGCAGCAGTCCTATCCGAAAAAAGGCGCCCAACAGGAGCCTGAAGAGAGCGAGAATGGCGAGTCGAGCGAGGAGATGGACGAAGCTTTGCTCCGCCGAAGGGCTGAACAAATGCGGAAGTCTAAGGCTCGGCGCAAACGGTCCAATAAGTTCCGTGATGAGTTCGATGACGATGATGATGAAGATCAGTTCACTTTCATCAATGATTTCGCTCTCAATGGAAACAAAAAAGGAGGCCGAGCTGGCAAGATCAGTGCGCATCACAAGGGAGGGAATGCAGCTCAAGTTCGCTCCAGTTCACACTCTCGACCCATTCCTGAAGACCGTCCCCAGAGAGCTATGGGTTATGACGACCTCACTGATGTGACCACTGACGAGGAAGCCATTGGCGGTCGATCACGGAAGGGAAAGCATGGCAACAAGGCTCAACGGAATCGCGAGGCTAAGTTGGAGCGCGCTCGTAGGCTAGAAGAGAAGGAGCGCATGAAAAGTCAGACAGCAACTGGGGGCGGATTGCCGCGCTCTCAGTCGCAGTTCTTGCCCCATATCGTTTCAAGTGAACATTTCGGAGGTGTCTCTGCTCGAAATGATCTTGGAGCATTGTATGAAACAAGATCTGAGCAAGGCTTTGGTGAAGGCAAGCGAAATGATGCGGACTTGGGCTTGTTCTCTCCGCAACTTAGTACACGCATTTCCGACACAGGCAAGTCCACCAAGTCTGGTTCCTACATCGGATCAGACTCTGAGCCAGGCACACAGTCTCCTGACCGAAGCCAAAATGCAGCGCAAAGCCCACGAGACCGACCTCTGCAAGGCATTGAACCCATTCTGCTGGAGCAAGATCAAACACTTCCTGAGGACAATCCTACAATTTCACGTCATGCAAGCCCTGACGCAGAGCAACTCATGAGACGCCTCAATCGCTTTGGTCGGCGCGCCTCGCTGAGAGACCAGCTATTCGGAGGCGCTAGCCCTACATCTCCTAATGCTTATGAACAAATCCATCTCAGTGTTCCAGAAGAAGAGTATTTCAAAGCCAAAGACGCACAGAAACAGCGGCAAGCTGTGATTCTCACAGAACTCAGGAATGCCATTAATAACGTAATCTTCCTCCAGAATCTGTACACAGCGGAGTTTGGGGATCTTCCTGAGTCACATCTTCAAGCGCTTCGCGAACTCCAGAAGTTGGCGCCAAGTCAGACACAAGATACACTACGAATCACAGTCAGTGCACCATCCACGGTGCGACAGTCGCCAAGTGCTTCCGACTCTGCAGCCAGCAGCACACTTCCGCTACCCACTCCGCAATCGATCGATTCACAAGTTTCAGGAGGTGTTGATCTCCGTATCACAGTTGATTCGAAATCACCTGCGGTCCTGCAACCAAGCGCGGATTCAGGACCATCCCAGTCCACAATTGATCACATTAACTCCCCGTCTAATGTACCTCCGGCAACATTTGCTACAACAATATCCAAGCCAGAGGAACATGCCAACGATGCAATTCCTGAACTCGATAAATCGCTCATCGAGGCACAAGCGCAAGAGGCCGAACAGGCTGTGCTTGAGATTCTTCAGCCGCACCCGGAACGGCCCCAGCAAGCTGTCAGTGCCAGACCAATAAGACGCCATCGCAGAAGTCGATCTGATGGCCTATTCCGCTTCGAAGCGCACTATCCATTCTAGCGTCCCCTTTTCCGACGTGTTACTTGTAGTTAATACCCTAGTTTCGACTGCTTATGTAGCGTCGTTCATTTGCATTCTATTCTTCATACTTGTTTTTGGCACGACATGTAGCAGTGCAATCACACTAGTCACCTTTATTCTTACCGCACCCACAATCACTGCTCACCTCGGCTTTTATCTTTATGCATTCTGTGCTTCATCCGTTTACGGATCCTGCTTCGTCCTAGAGTGCCACTCCTGTGCATAAATTCTCCGGAAATGCTTTACGAGGTAAACTTACAACCGGTAGGTGTGTTTTATTGGAAGCCAATGAATCATGAAGCACTTGGACTAATGATTTATTGAGACACGGTCGCACCAGTCGTCGATGTCGTAATGGACTTTGGTCCAAAGAACTGTTTGACTAAGGAGGTCGCCTCAACAACGCTGTGATCGCTGTTGTCTTGGAATACTGACCGTCCTGATGATGCTAGCGTAGACGAAAGACCGAGTCGCTTCACTTCTTCGGGAGAGGCCGCACGGGCCTGAGCCTGAGGTAAGGGGTGCGCATGCAGTCCCGCGACAACATGTCGGTAAGGCAATCGGATATCCCGGACGGATCTTAGACTCACGGTTGGCTTAAATTCAAAGATTTCAGGCTCATTGGGATCGCTACTGTAGAGACGACCGCGGGAATCTAAGCTATCTGACGTGATTGTCCCGAAAGGAGCAGTCTGGAGAATACCAGAGCTCTTATGACCTGAATTGACTACAGAAAGTGGAGGCTTACGCTCACGAGTGCGAATCGGCTGCTGTTTGCCATAAGGGACAATTCCTCGTCCAGGCTCATTTGCAAGAGCCTCAACAACGCTACGCGGTGATGGATGATGCTCGGAGCCGGTTCCTGATTTCTGGGGTTTGCTTCGGTCTCGCACATTCACAGGGCGCGCGGAAAGAGCAAGTGTTGCCTCTTCCTCTACCTCACGTTGTCTGGCTTTGATCGCCTCTTGGATCACCTTACGCGATGTGTGCGCCTCTGCGTGGAGCTGTGCTGCGAGCCTCTTACCTTTGGGATCGTACTCGACCGGCTCCACCTCTCGCGATGCTGGCTTACAACTTGGTGAGCCTTGGTGCGATGCTTGCAGCCACACTGATGACCCAGGAGCCCGACGGTCTGAGCCAGCCTGCTGACTCGCATCGTCCATTGATGCTGCGATATCAGCGGCACCACTATGCGAATTCTGTTTCTCACTCTTAACCTGGGATGTGGATGAAGACATGGCTGATTTGCCGCTCGAGTTGTCGCTCGTACTTAAGGCTGAGCCTTGAGAAGCTGATGCGCTTGAACGGACCGCATCAGCACCGACGGATGACGTGTTAGTTGCAGTGGAAGCATGCAGGGGTAGTGGCGCCGCGGCGGGTGCCAATGACTGAATGTGGCTGAGGTACTGTGACCTAGTCATATTGGTATATGGCGAGGGAGCAGTCGAACCTCCTGCTGCAGGCACAGCTGGTGCGGTGGACTGTCGCTTGGGTCCGACTTTCACGACGGAACCCTGCTTCATTGTCACACCGGGAGCCGGCTGAAGCGTCTGCGAGAAAGATGGCTGAACCGCCGAAGCGTCGACCGATGCCGCAAGCATCTTAATAGCAGCAGCACTAGCTTGCATAGCAGCCGCAGCCATAGTATCCTTGACTTGGTTTTGGGAAGCCTCTGTTCGAGCGCCAAGCGTCGCAGCCCGTCGCATAGTAGAAAACGAATGAGAGCTCGTTCGCGCTTGCTGATTGGCTGGATTCTGAACCGAAACGTGTACAGTGGAAATAGTTGGGCAGGTCGATGGAATGGCTGCCGTTCCAGCATTGGATGGCACAGCGTCGTTGGCGCTTCGACTGCTGGTACTGCCGGGTGCGCCATGCAAGCGACTTGTTTTGGCTCCATTGGAAATCCCAGTTCCACCTGCTGTACCACCCTTGATCAGAACTACAGCACCAGTGCGACCTAGTGTGAACTCCTTGTCTCTAAGATCGGATCTAAATGCCGAAAACTTGGCAGCTTCACTGGCAAGACGACGATCCACCTCAGCTTGGATTGCCTTGAGTCGTTTTTCTTCGTTCAATGCCTTGAGTGCGATCTCACGCAAGCGCTCCTCTTCAAGTTTGTGCTGCGATACAACAGGCGCGCAGTGGAAGGGTTGGGGAACATTTGAGTGCTGTTGCTGTTGAGGTTGGTCCGACAATGCGACGGAGGCTCGTCGACGAATAACTGGGGGGTTTGACGGAGGAATGAGAGTCTCTCCGTCGGTTGATGTTTTCCAAAACAGGGGTGAATCTGATGGGAGATGACGTAGGTCGATATCTGTTCCCCGCAGAGAAGCAGACTGCAAGGATAAAGCATCCGCAACTGACGATGTTGTCCAAGACAAGGTAGATGCTTCCGAATTTTCTTGCGCTTGTCCTGCAGAGCCGTTTTCATGCTGTTGTTGTTGCGCCTGTCCGAGGGAGGAGGTGCCTGCAAGCGAAGCGCGTCGTCCGTGTCGTCCCGCACCACTCGTAGCAGTTGGACTCTGGGCTTGACTTTCCGCTGAAGTGGGAGTGGTTGCAGCACGAGAAGCCTGGGCAACTGCTGCTTCAAGCTGCTGCTTGCGCAGAAGAGTTTCCGAGAATTTGCTATTCAAGGCCTTGTAGTGAGAGCTGATGCTACCTTCGTGAATTGGCACAAGACCTCGTGACCATCGATCCTCTGCGCACGGCGGCGGCGGTGGCTCGCAAACCCAAGACTGCTGGGCGGTTGTTACAGGCTCTCGAGTACACTTCTTTTCTTCCTCGGCAACATACTCAGGTGACGCTTGACGCTGTAGTTCAGATTGCGTTGGCGCATCATCCCACAGCATGCGCAGGCGATTCATACGTGCCAAGCCTGGGTTCATGCACATCAGGTCATTTTCCTCACTCGCGCTGCTGTTGACGAAGGGGACGTGTGCTGCAGTTGTTGCAGGCGGGAATTTGGAGTCACGCTCGCCCACATCATGCTTAAGCAGGCAGAAACGTGTAGCTTCAAAAATAGCTCCAACTGTCTCCGTCGCCGTCCGATCGATGGCAATACGCTGAACGTGGTTGTCGAACAGTTTCTTAGCGCAGACATCAATGATGTGCTGGAGAGCGCTGCGAGCGATGACCTCCGACTGGGATTTGCCAATCGCTTCATCAATAAGGAGCTGGACATCCAAGGGCTTAGGACGCTTCGCTCGCTGCTTTGATGCGTTGCTGAGCTGCCCCTTGCCGCGTCCTTGCATAGTACCTCGGCTGGACCCGGGTGGCGGTGGGTCTCTGGGTTTCCTCGACATGGGATCTGGGGCGCTAAGATGTGTTTCAAGTATGAATTAAAGCTATCTAGCTTGGAATCTTGTCTTCTTCCCTCGTGCGGGACCACAGTTCGGTCTGACACAGAGGTCAATCGCTCGGTTTCTCAGCTTGAATGGCTCCGATGGGTAAAACGGGTGATGTGCGGTACCTCGGGGATGTACAACCTGGACAGAATAGGTAAACACCTGCTCAGGACTCCAACCCAATGCTTCGTTTGGTTACGCACTTAACCCCACCGTGTATATACACCGCTTCCAAATCCTCTTCGAAAGTAACGTTTCCGTCGAAATTTGCGGTCACGAAAAAATTCCACAAACCGTCTGAGCCGCCATTCAGTGCCTTCTGCTGGGGACGAGCGACCCAATTAAGCTGGCGGCTCCCACAATGACTCATCAGCACAGCCTCATTGCACACGCCACTGATCTCAACCGAGGTCCCGCTGCAAGTGGGGTAGCTCCTATAGCAATCCCCTGGGTGCTCGGTTTCCGAGAATTTTTTCGTCGACGCAAGTTTTGGGTAGATATTTCGCCATTGTTCACAAGTGAAAGCTACCTGAATACCGCGATGTGGATAAGTGATGCGTACATAGAGGAATTGATCTAGTAGAAAGCAATTGGGTGACCCAGATCACAAGATAATTCCAGGCAAATACCTTAGTCTATCCTGACCTTTTCCTTGCAAAAGACTCACACTCATCACAAATGACGATCAGGAACCACGTTTGACCCCGAATTGCCCCCTTTAGCAGTCACACACTCGCCGTTTCGACTGCAGTCAAGTTGTACACCAGGCGAAGCATCACCTCGCCTTGTCACTCCTGGCGAAGTTACTCCACTTTCCAACTACTTCAACCACTCAACTCTATCGAGGTTTGAGTGGGCTTTCGTCTCCCCCAGCCGCAGCCACTTGGTTTCGGACAAGGAGTACAGCGAATCATTGCTGACGCGATTTCCGAGCTTACCTGCACTTGCTGTTCCTCTGTGACCTAGAGATCCCAGCACCTAGGATCAGGTTGACAAGAAGTTCCAACCACCCAACACACGAATTCATATGTCTTTCCTGAAGAATCTGGGCAAGCAGAAAGCCCACTTTGACTACTCTATTCATGTTCAACTTGCAAAGGATGTCCCTATGCCCGGGGAGGGTCTGATGTGTCAGCTTCGTCGCAAAGATAAGAATATTCATACGCGAGTGGCAGTCGTTGCAGACGACGGCACAGTCACTTTCAATGAGCGCCTGGACTTTACGGGTGCCTTGTTTGCGAACAAGAAGGGTGTATACGACTCCAAGCTCTACACTATGGCGCTCACAACGCCTCAAGGCAACGACCTTTGGAAGGCTGACCTCGACCTGGCTGCATTTGTACAGCATGAGGGACAGGCTGAGGTTGGTCACACTCTCACACTCCAGGGCAAAAGCAGCGGGAAGCAACCTCAGCTGCGTCTTGTAATTTGGAGTTGCCATGAGGGCGTTCCAGAGTCGAAACGCACTTACCAACCCGGGCGACATTCGGTGGAAGAGGATAAGACAGATGACTCGCGCACCTCCTTTGCTTCTTCGAGCCTGGCCGCTGCCGCTGGTTCTTCTGGTGCGACAAGCGCGTTGCCGGCTGGGTCGTCTGCTGCTGCGGCATCTGTCACCACTGCACGTCCAAAGCATGCCAAGCAATCCGATCGCCAGCGTAAAATCTCGGTCATGTTCGGAAAAGTCGTCAGTGGCCAAGTTGGTGACAAGGGGCGAACTGGCAACCCTGGTGAGGACGATGATGACGACGACAGTGGATCCGATGTTGACATTCCACACGATGATATTGGCAACGAAGAAGACGATGACGATGATTTCGGAGCGCCCCATATTCAGCGACTCAGCGCAGAGGAGTCCGAGAAGGTTGCGGCATTCCGCCGAGATCGTAATCGTTTTGCGAGCGTTGATGCAACCAACATGGTCAAGACTAAAGCAAGCAGCCCTGACTTTGAGGCAGCTACTGCTGCTATGTCACAGTTCTCAATCGCTGAAGGTGAAGGTGAGGACGATGATGATGACCAGGATGGCACGGTTGCAAGCGCGCAAGCTGCATATACGAAGCAAACTCGAGATCGCGGCTTTGAGCGGTTCTTCCAGTAAGATTGTGCCGTAATGACTCGCAGACATCGCGTGATCGCCCATGTTTGCTTATGGTGTGTGTATTTAATCTGTCATACTCATCTTAACTGACGTTTGGTCGCATCTTAGTCATCTTGACATGCCTAATTTTCTAGAATGACGCAAGTTTGTCTGTCGCTGCCTACTTTTGCTCCCTCCACTTGTTTATTTCTGTCTACCAGTAGATCTGCACGAGTACATCGTCGCTAATACTACGCAAGCACATTTCTAGACTTGCTACGTTCACATCCTTCCTATGCACAATAATACTCACAACTCCCGGCGACCCATATCACGCTAGCCATGTGCATTCGCGCCTTCCCTCCATTCGTCATCGGCTAGAACTAGCTTGAGCCGAGTAACGTGTCATATTCAAAAATACAACCCACCATTTGCCCAGTTATGGGCTTGTATTCCACGTGGGCTTTTCACGACCGACGGTAATCGTTCAGACGACATCGATGTTCGGGCTCGGGATCAGACATCAGTAGGGTACACGTGTATTGATCAAATCCTCGCCGGCATCGCATGCGCCAAGCAGGGATAACAACAAACACAAATCAGAAGAAGCTTAGTTGATAAATAAGTATTCGTAACGATAAAGTAAGGATACATACTGTGGCACAAAGCATGTGAGCATACAAACGGTTAATAAATCAAATGGGTCGATGCAATTCGTAACAACTAGAAATCAGGGAAATCGATTTGGAGAGGACAGATTTACACGGGGACGGGTGAGGCGTAAATTCAATCCTTGGGGAAGGCAGGCCAAGATTGGGTGCGGTACCTAAGAGAAACGAGGATCGCCATCGAGCCAATGCTTGATTCCGATAGTTGGTCCATGAAGGAATGGAAGCACGATGATGGGAGGATGGGTGTTCTCCAGTTTCCTTCTCCACCGCCGGTAAGCTAACCAGCTCTCACGATCCCACAGGCACTGGAAAGGCTTGGCGGGCTCCTCGATGAAAGTTGACTCAAGAGGCTGGTTGTAAGAGTCGTTCTTGTAACTTGATATTCACAACTGTGCAACCATATTCATCGTAAGAATATGGAGCATGAAGATGAACAATGCAGATTTACCAATTGAAAGAAAGTTAGGACGAAAAGCAGTGTTGCGATTGAGGTATATAAAATAAAAGCCGTCACCTGGTAGTGAGGCAAGATTGGGACGAATGAGCCATTGCTCAAACGTATCACACGAGCTGTTGATTCATTAATGCTGCCAGACAAGCCTTGGACGGTCAGAGCATGGGGAAATCGGTGAGTACATGAAGTAACGCAGGCACTTCCATTAACGAGACTCAATTAGTGCCGATCTGAGATGATGGATCCCAGGGTGGGGACCCCGTGTTTTGCCAAAGAGGATAAACATCTCGAGTTAAAACAAATGAACAAAGCGACTGTTGACAAGCAAGACGTGGGCCGACAGAGTTGTTACTAAGGGTAGAGAGTTTCCGAGGTGCACACGGCGACCCGAAACGAACCCAAACGTCGTCCTGACACGAAGTAGCCAGGTTCCAATGCACTATAATTGGGACGCGACTCCCAAGTACGAGCGCTTGCGTTGTTGGCGAAGGGAATGAAGTGAGAGAAAACAAAGAGTATGCAAGTAAACAAACAAGAGTAAATAAGTGGAGGAAATAAACGATCATATAAAGGTGTGATGAAATGCATGAGAAACAAGAAGAAAAAAAGGAAACTAGAAGCAGTAATCCCACATCTTACACTCAATGAGAAGTTAGCCGATAATGTACCGTCGTTGAGAGACGATGAGATTCTCTGCCGTCATCGTCATCTTCTTGTACTCCTTCTTGCGCTTCTGATACTGCTCGGTGAGATGCATGCGCTGCTCGAGCGCGCGGTTGAACTGGATATTGGGGTTGGCAACAAAAGTAATGCTGTCTTCACAGATGGAGCGGAGTTCGAAGAAGTACTGGGCGTAAAGCGAGGGAGAGACGGTAAGCTTGAATTCCAGGAGCTCGAGTAACTTGCGCTCAAGGAAGTTGATGTCCTTTACGTTGAGAGGAGGGTAGAGGATGCTAAAGTCGGCATTAATGAGAGGTGTGTCATCCCATACTTTTTGAGCAATAACAAGGGATGAAATGGTAACGGGCTTCCAGTTGGATGGAGTGAGAGGCATTCCTGTAACACCAATCAGTCTGTTAATGTACACGAGGGCAATGACACAGCATTCCGGATGGAACTGACCAACGTCAAAGACACCTTTCAAGAACAAGTAGATATCCTGAACACTTGGAATGTCTGTTGCTGGCGCCGCGCCCGTGTAGACCTCTTCGTTGAAGTACATGAACTTGTTGCGCGCTGATGGATTCGCTACGGCATTTTCGCGATCACGCATCATCTGGCAATGCAACATGGTGGCGACTGAGGTAATTAGCTCGAGAATTCTTGGGCACGTGATGTTGCTAGTCATGAAAATTGAGCTCGTCGAGTTAGACTTGTGGTGCTGAATGCGAGCGAGCGGTCGCATTACACTGTGAATCGATGGCTGCTTCCAGGCGGATGACGGCCTGCCGTTGGGGCCGACAACAGTACTCGTCTGACCCTGAGGTTGCTGTTGTTGTGATTGGGGTTGCTGCTCCTGTGTGGGCTGGTGCGGGTGGGTATTGGGCGCACCATACACCTGCTGGGCGGGCTGTGGTTGCACGTGAACTTGCGTGGGTGCCTGCATCCCAGGCTGCGTTGACATGTGCGCCTGTGCAGGACCTCCGATCGTTTGGACGCCACCAGGTTGGATGACAGAAACGGTATGCGTGTTGGTTTGCACGACGTTACCACTCATTTGAGCGCCTCCAGTGTAATTCTGTGCAGGTATACCCTCGACGGGCTGGTAGCCCTGCGTAGAGCCTGTCGTATACCCAGCCGTGAGCGCCGTATTTCCGCCTGTCGTGACACTTTGGCTCACAGTTGGGGCTTTCGGCACGGCTTGCGCCAGGCCATGAGCCTGCATGGATGCATAACCAGGGTACATCTGCGCAGTTTGGTGCTGCGCGTACATATTCAGGTTTTGTGTCTGATTCATTTTACCCTAATACCCTATTTTTGCGAATAAAATGAACCTATCCCAACAAGTCAATCTCTGTATTTCAGCACCCCTGGTGCAGAAATCGGGGTGCCAAAGGATGAGAGGATGCGGAGCGAGACTGTCCCACTCGCAACATGCTGCGAGTCCACATCGTGCAAGTTCCACTGTCTGCTCAATTCCCGCCCTCTCTGGCTCATTGTAAAGCGTTGTGTTTGCGACTCTGCACATCACTGCACAGCTGTGATGATCCGCGTATTGCAAGCATCGGTTTGATGTCTTTTTATCCAGCCAGAGATCTTGCATCTGACATGCAAGATCTTCGCGATATCTGCTGCAATTACTCTTCCTGGGATTTGAATTCTCTGAGTGTACACTCCCCTGTGTGCATCTGGTAGGAGTACGGAGTACGCATCGAGGTGCAGTGCGCGTCTGGAGATCTGTGTCGAACCCTGAACTGTAGACTGCTCGTTGCATTGCATTTGCTCTTTCTCCACTGTTCTTCAGCTCATCAAGCGTCCGTCGAATGACTTGACCCTTAGATTGTTAGATTGTGAGGGTTCCTCCCACAGGCGAGACTACGTGGAGCAGACCAATAGAGGAGTCGTCTCTGCCAGTGAGCCCCCTACCCCTGAATACCACCACTTGCGCAGGAGCATCAGCAGGAGTCCATCTGGTGCTGGTGGCAGTCGCCTTGCGGTTTCATTGAAACGAACTAGTCCTAACGGATCCACCGTCCGAGGCGCTGGTCCATGAGTGAATCCAATCAAGCACATGCTGCAGCTGGTCAGGCTGCCGTCGCTGCAGTCCCCAGCGAGGACGACCTCCGCAGTGCAGTCAAGTCGCTCCCCATCATGCTTTGCTTAGAGCATGCCGCGACCCATTGGGACGAGTACCAGGACATCATTACAAGCTTTCGTGACAACCGGCTGAATCTGATTCGATTGGCATTCAAGTCGAGCCCCTTGATGGTGCGTGACTCGCTTACCCATCGCACTGCAGTGGCCTGCCTCTTAAATATCATCCGACAGCCTGAGAAGCTAAACAACCTTGAAACGGTTCGCGAGGCGCTGGATTGGCTGGAGGTAATATCGCCAGCGGAACACTTCCCTCGCGATGTGAACTCTGTTTTCTTCTTTATCGCCACAGAAATTAAAGTGCAGTCTATTCTCGCCTGTGCACAGGAGGACAAGAATGGGCTGGTCCCGTATTCTGAAGAGAAGTTCGCAAGCGCCATGTCTGCGTGGTTTGGCCGAATCTCGCCACCCGACCTGTTCTGCACTGATAGCACAGGCTTCCAAGAGAAGGTCAACGTTATGCGCACTATCCGCGGCGAAATCAAGAAATTCTGGTCTCACTTAGTGTCAGGCAACCTGCCCTCAGCAGCAGGAGATCTCAGCTCAAGCATGAGTGCAGATGCTACCCTGGCTCAACGAGAAATTGCGAAGCTCGAATGTGCCACATTCCTCAAGCGCCATTCGATACACGTGCTTGAGCAAACCATTCAAAACTATGGTATGTATACAGCTCGGGCCCTAGGATACTACTCCGAAGAATCATTACTTGACTTGCTTGTGCGCACCTATCTGCCGCAGTTCTTCCTCCAAAACCCGAGTCGTGTTTCCGAGATTGGCCTCGATTGGGCACGCAAGACCGCCGCAGCTGCAGGAGTTACTCAGGGACCTGAAGCAGCAAATCCTGAGATCTCCTCAGCGCCCACACAGGTGAACCTTGCGATCGGCTCAAAACGTGCAGCGGATGAACTTGCAAGCACTACAGACGAACTTCGCACCACTAAACGAGTTTCTGGCGTCATCGGGCCGTTCGATGAGGTCGCACCATTGGAGATCGACAAGCCTGCTCAACACGATTCAACCAGCGGAGCGTCGTCCGACCCGTCGCAAGGTCAGAGTTCCGACGAGAAAAAGAAGGAAACTGAAACCGCGATCTACAAGGCGCTCCTCAAAGCCTTACGCACAGTCGAGCTGAAAGACCTCGAGCGAGACAAGCAACTCAATGCTATTCGCAAGAGCGATGAGGCACTCCAGAACCTTTCAATCTCGGAACTCAGAGTCAGGCTCGACAAGATACAGAAGACCCCAGGCTTCGAATCCTTACTGAAGTCGCCACGAGGCTAGTCGGCATAGTGAAATATGAAGATGTGCTGCTACGATCTCAAAGTAGCATCACAATCCCACACCAGCAGTCAAGATCTTTGTGCTTTTCTCTTACAAATACAATATTGACACCACCATATGTAGTGGAATGCTTTATGATGTGCGCGCAACGCGACTTATTTCCACATTCGCTCATGCTCTGAATCACATCTGACGCAAATGATACTTCGGAAGCGGCTTTGACTGCAAATGATTCACAATAAAGTCGTCAACCTTGTCCGCATGACCGACATACGGTGAGCGCTGAACAAAGGCAGCGAGACCAGTGAGCAATTCCAAAAACTCACGATAGGTCAGTTCGGCTTTGACGGTCACAACGTCCTCATCGTCATTTGCGCCAGCTGGTCCATTGCCATCCAAGTTGCTGAGCGATGCTACTGAACCCCGTCGTCCCTTCGAGATTGTGCTGTCTGCACTGGGCTTTGTCGGCATCGCAACTGAAGAGAGCCGATTGAAGCTTGGAGCGGGGCTCTTAGGTGTTGGAGACTGTGCATCAGGAGCAGGGCTGCTAGCCTTGGCTTCGCCAGGAGCAGACTCTTGACTTGGTTCATCTGCATACATAAACAGATCGCTTTTGACATTGATCAGCAGCGTTTTGATGTCATGGGCAGTTGCGAATACGTTGAGAATACCATAGTCCTTTGTGAACTGCTTGAAATCAGCAACACCCATGAGTGAATTTTGTCGGCTGGCCAGTGCGTAGCGTTGATACAACTGCTGCAGGAACGCTCCACGTCGCGAGAAGACGTACTCCAGTTCCTCAGATATAAGTGTCTAGATTGTGAAAACAGTTGAGAGATTGATGTCATGAGACGGGAAGATGTAACGGTGGAGAGTGTGGACTCAACAAATGATACATGTGCAGTGCCATATAGGAAACAAAACGTACCTGCATGTAGGCGGAACTTGTTGCGGAGTGGGATGCATTGGGAAGGACATATTGGGCAAGGAACAGTTGTAACTTTGCGGCAACAGATTCTGCCGCATGTTCAGCTTCGGCAAATTCGACGTCGTTTGAGGGGACAGAGGAACCGGCCTGCGGCTCTGGAGCCGGTGCTTCTTGTACTGCAGGACCTGACGTGGTAACCTCAGAAGCGAGTACAGGTTCACCACTTCCATCAATAGGGCCTTCTATCTGCCCAGCGTTCGCACCAGAAGCACCAGCATCTGGTGGTGGTGCTGGGGTCAGCTTCATGAGTGGTCCAGCAAACTTCAGCAGAGCGAGACGTAGTAGAACCTCATGGAAATGTGTAAGGGTGAGATCAGCTAACGCTAATCCTGTCGTGGTTGACGTGTTGGGTCCCGTTATTACTGGAGTTAAACCACCAACCTCAGGGCTGCCCATAGCTGGGGCTACTCCACCCTCCGGAATGGCCACAGAAGCTGGAGCACTTGGTCCAGATCTTCGCATCAGAACACGATGTACAATCTGGTCGATTAGTTTTGATGATCGGATACCAAGCTTACAGTCACGAACAAATCTCCAGAACTTGGCGTGGCTCATTGTCAGTGGCCTTGTTGCACGGTTGACATTTGGCTCCTGTGCTGGACTTGCATTCAGGCCTGGGACGCTAGGGGAAGCTGCTCCAGTTGCTGGACTCACGTCCTCGGCCGGATTTAACGACGAACCTGAGCGGATCGATCTTGCATAGTGGAAGAAAATGGTACGTAGTGTCCGGCTGCATCGTGAGAAGACATGCTCAATACGGCGAATAGCCGGATGAACCTCCTTCACAGAATACTTTGTGGGATCGCGACGGCAAGCATATTCCAGATACGGGCGAGAATTAACACGTGCGAGCGCTGGAATGTCCGCAATTAGGTTCGCTGAGCACCTAAACTTGAATGAGGCTGGAATACCTGGGACGGCGACGTCTAGTGCCGCCTCCTGAGCACGAATCTGTGCTCCGAGGATGGCGACGAGGTCATTTCGCAACTCCTCGCGGAAAAGATCAGTTTGTCTTCGCGATTGATGAACGAGATCGTGAAGTCTTCGAACTGCATATATTGCAGAATGCAGAGAGTCGACAACAATAGAATGTTGTGAATCGCTTGCGAGCATGCCCATGGCTGTGAGAATTGACAGGCCACGGTCCGTAGCCACAGTATTCTCGATCTTCGCTAACCCTGCCTCAACAAGTGGATAACGAAAGCTCTGGGAAGGTGTCGTGACTGGGGTTGGCGCTCGCGACGCAAACTGCTTGAATGCACCAAGAATTCGCATTTTCCGCGTAGTTGCGCGCATAAGTAATCGTTCTCTCACAAGCGTATCGCGTTCTGGATTCGGCGTAAAAATCATTTGCTTGTCGACAACTTCACGTTTCGAGCCACGTTGGGCTGTATCCTCTCGTAACTTCCGCTCATGCGATCGAGGAAGCACAGTTGTAGCGGTCGATGAATCAGGTTGTGTAGCTTTCTCAGCTTGTACAGACGCATCTGCAGATCGCATTCGCCGCTCCGTTTCATCCACATACAAGAGCTCGGAGTCGTCCTGGAAGGTCATATACTGAGTAACATCGAGGAGCGTGTTCAAGTGTGGTCGCTCATGCGGCAGCCAGCGCTCGGTGGCGGGGAGGTTCGTTGCAGCACCAAGGAAGTCGTCCGCGCAAAACAGAGCAACGAGAACTGAAATCAGCGCAGTCGGATCGGGGTCGTCGGGTAGCCGGCTCAATGCAGCCAGTGGGGTAGGGTAGAGAGCTTCCATGTCAATTCCAAGGTCGTGGAAGGGATCATAAGCTAGGCTCGACGCAGAGTCATTGGTTGTAATGCTTGCAAGTTCCGCTGCCAACTCTGGCAAAGACTCCGATGATATGGCGATACTGTCAGGCTCTTCATTGCTGATATCGTCGTCAAATGAGTTGAAAACTTCGCGTTTTGGAGTCTCACCTGAATCACCTTCTGCGAGGCGATTCTGCGTCATCACGTTTCGCATTCGAGCATGATCTTGTAACTGTTTCTGGCGCGCACGCCTACCTTCTGCGCGAGCGATCGCGAATGCAGCAAGATTGAGCATAATCGAATTGTGCAGGAGCATCCGTTGTGCCGGGATGCGGAGTTCGGCGAGTCCAACCTCAGACGAGCTCATGTCATACAAAGACGGCTTGGGCGCATCTGTCTGCGGATCAACAGTCTGATCGTCGAAAGTAAGCTCGGGATCCGATAGCAAGGCCTCTGGTGGGGCAGATTCTCGTCCACCGCTTTGGAGACGAAAAGCAAGAGCGATGTGACGATTGCACCATCGTCGAAGCTGTTGCTCCGCAGTAGCTTCAATTGTGAAGCCGGGTCCAAGACCACTGCCTGAGTCACTTCCAAATTGGCTATGCAGGGTACCACCCGCTCGACTGCTGGAGGTAGCACGATAAGTCGTAGGTAGGGGAGGCTGCTGGGGATGGGCAAGAGCGAAAGGTGAAATGACCGTGGCTCGACTTGATTGAGACCCAGCTTGCACATTGCCATCTGAAAGACGCCTTTGAGCCCGAGTCGGACCATGTATAGGTAAACTGTCGTCAACCACTTCGGAATTGTGCCCCAGAGCGTCACTGCGACCAGTTCCTGGTCGGTTACTGGCTCCTGACTCAGTCCCCACTGCCACAACAGGTGGTGCTTCAACTCCGTGCTTACTACGCTGCTCAACTTGCTGAACAAGCTGCGCAGCTTGAGATGATAGCTTGGTGAGGATCTTCGCAAATCCGGGTTTGATCACCTCATCAAAGAGCGCATTTTGCAAGGCACCAATGGCTTCGCACCAATGAAGCTCATGCATTACAGCAAACCGGCGACTTGATTCTGGGTCACAATCAGTAGGCCCAGTCTCTCCTGAAAGAGGTCTATCTAGGGCTGCTGCTGTCGCAGAGCGCTGCGTTGCACTACTTCCTGGCCGCGAAGGTACAGAGGAAGATGCCGACGACGATCGATAGCTTGCAGTTTGGTCGTTAGAGGCATGATTTAGTGCATGATATGTAATTGCGGGGATGTGTAAACCTTGGTCGGCGGTAATTGAGTCAGGGTGATTGTTATCCGTCTTCGAATCGTTGGGCTTTCCATCTCTGCTGCCAGTGCTCAGAAGCATGGGGGGGAGGTAGTCCTGCTCGTATTCTGACTTCAGGAGAAGTTGGAGTGAGGGAATAATTGTCTCCATAGGATTGCTTAGGAGATGCACCTGTTCTGTCATTTCAACAAGGCTCTCCGCGAGAGATGGGGCAAAGGTCGCTTGGAGCTCTCGGGCCTGGAAAAGCCCACGTAACGCTAGGTCAGCTGCTTTGCGAGCGATTCGCACGGCACGTTCTTCCTCAGCGAGTTCTGAGGTGAGCTGAATGAGTTCCAGGGTAAGCTTCTCGACGGACTGCTCTTTCTCTTCTAGCTCTGTAAGTACCGTGGTTGATTCCGAATCAGTAATACGTGTCATCAGTTCCTCTTCGTAGATAGCCTGTTCCGCCCTTTTGCGAGCAGACATAGCAGCGCCAAGCCTCCATACTGTGAAAGCATCTCGCAGACGATGGCCATGCGCACGAGCAAGCCATGAGCGGAGGATCTCCTGCGAACGCCGCACAATTTCAGCTCTTGCTGGGCTCCGAGCTCGCGTCACATCTTCCTTCCATAGGTGCGTGACAAGGCCCAGAACTCGTCGGTGGCCAGTGGTTACCAGGCGTTCAACTACGATGCGATGCAAGAATGCTTGACGCGCAGCACGGTCGAGTCCGGCATTCATCTCTGCTCGTGAGAACGCAGCAGCAAAGTTAAGTCGGTTATGCAGGTCGGTGAGAACTGTGCTCCAGGGAACCCGCTTCAGATCCGAGATAATATGTTCGTCGCTGAGGTACTTCATATACCAACCGGTTTCGCGACACTTCGATGGATCCTCCTCTCCCGATTGATCGACATAGATGGCATCTCGAAGAGCCTTAAAGATATGGGCCCACTCCTGAAGTACGTGTGGAGGGAGCTGGGCAGACACAACGAGTTTGGACAGGAGTGAGAATGAGGCTGCAATTTCCAAGGGACGAGGACCATTGATCAGGCTCCTCTTGGTATCGACTACGCCGCTCGTCGAGGAGAACGACAAATCGACAAGTCCGCTCCCTACAAGCTCTTTGGCCATTACAGAAGCTTTGGAGGCATCAGCGGCAGCATCCAACGCCTCTGCTACTCTTAAGGGCTCTTCAAGCTCTGCCAACCGTACCTCACACATATTCGCGGACGAGGCAAATCCAGTAGTTTGCGAGGAAAGATAACGGTCAAGCCATCTTTCTTCGCCTTCGGTCAAAGGAAGTGGAAGCATGCTGATTGAAGTATCGTATTCACTCAGCGCCTGATGCTTTTGTACCAGTTCCACTGAGGACATGGCTTTAGCAACTGGGAGGCTAGGGACTTCCCATGGCACCTTCGTAATCGTAGTCGAGGGTCGACTCTCTTCCTGATTAAGGAAAGCTCTACTGCTGATGCTGGGGCTCTCGCTAGCGTTTGACTCATCGATGAACTCTGGCCCAGCAAGATCAGGAAACGCTGCCTTTGATAAGACTGAGCCTTCCAAGTCTCGCACCTCTCGTTGATACTGCTCGAAGACGTTCAGCAAATCCTGTTTGTCCTTGGCATGGGTATACGAGAGACCTCTCCGAGACGTTGCTTTATCAGCCGATGTCACGTCCTTTCGTAAATTACCTGACAGCTGACTATCACGTACCATAGTGGATGGGTCGCCCATGCGCAGAGCTTTCCTCGCTGATTCCTTTAGCAGTGAAGACGACGACGAAACCGAAGCGCTAGGGTTGTCAAGGAGTTTCCGACCAAGCTCGACAGGTTGCCTAGTGCGGCGGCTGTGGCCGCGTGAGCTGCTGCCAGATACTCTTTCCAACGTTTCGCTGCATCGACTTCCACCAGCAAACTGAGCACTTGCACTCTGTTCTGCACCGAAGTCACGAGCATGATCTGAACCAATTCGGGCCCACCAGTATGTACGCTCTAGACCAGCCTGCGACATTGATCCCGGTTGGACAGCAGCGTCCCATGGCACATCATCATCGAGGGAAGTTACGCGATAGCTGGGATGCGCAGTCTCACTAGGCATGCCGTCCAGCAGCGCCTCAAGAGGCTCGTCTGGAATGAGCAGCTCATGGGCTGAACCTAAAATGGAGGCTTGCGCTGGGAAGCCCGTGGGTTGCTCGCCCGACATGGCACGCTAGTGATTTATATCGAGGAGCTGCAGTCGACACGCGCGTTGGCACGACCCCGTGGACAAAGGACCTCCGTCAAGGGTGTCCCTATGACACTTAAACTGTACGGTTCTTCTTAGGATCGGATTTTGGGAGTGGTTTCTGTGGATTAGCTGGGCAGTGCGCGCAGCGTGAGCGCGTTGTATCGGTTCGTATAGTAATGTTACGTGTTATAAATCGATTTTCTAACACGTTCACAATACGACTACCCGAATCCCAATAAGACAGCAAATGAGAAAAACGGCCAAAAACGGTTAAACCCGTGGTTCTGTATGAGGCACAGTATGGCATCCACGGGCTCGTGTGGTCGTTAGATCTAGCCCGCTGTGTCTATGCTAACTCCAGGGAACCAGACCCAGGCCCCCTCTGCAGGCCTCGAAAACGCCGAAAAACCAGCAGTTGGAGAGGCTAAGTTCCCATATTGACGTAGTATCCGAATATCGTGGGTGGCACGTGGAGGATTGAAACAAACCTGGGTGGATGATTTGTACTGAAAATTCAAGTCGATTCACGCGGTTGTCTAATCCATCTGTCTCCTTAGATCCACCGATATACCCGCCTCACATCCTCCCACTCAAAGCCCGTTTCCCGCGAGTCCTCGTGCGCGTCGCCTTCTCGCGCGCCCAGCTCCGAGCCACCCTATGGACCTCACGTTCTCCGTTGCTGAGCTGCTCGACGATGAGAATGAGCCCCCAATGGTACGACATTGACTCAGGATACACTGAAATTGGCCTGCAAAGAGCTCCAATCCGAAGCTCACAGAGAATCTTCTCCCTCACTCATGACTTGATATATCCATCCTGACACAATAATCTTTAGCACCCAACTGAGAAACGCGTCGCAGCCTTGATTGCAAACCTACCCCAGACCAAAATCTGTACGTATGATCAGGGATACATAACGCAACCTGTGTTCATGTGTCGCACCTGCGCCAATGTCAAGAAGATGAAGCTCCAAAACGACCCCAGGTATGCCTCGGAGTATAGTGAACGCGCGACGTACTTTGGCTTTTGCTTAGGCTGCTCACTCAACTGCCACGCTGACCACGATGTCGTTGAACTCGGCGATCGAGCCAGATTCCGATGCGACTGTGGGAATGCCAAGTGCCCGCTTCAATCTGAGGTGCTTGCTGCACAGACTGCAACGTTCCAGAGTGAGCTAGGCTTGTTTTCACAGATCGTCCGAGATAGTGAGGGTAGTCCGACTTCATCTGGCTCGCCCAATACCATCAAGAATAATATCGCTATGGACTCGATTTGTGTCTTGCAACCGTACAAGGACCTGTACAATGCCAAGAATGTGTACAACCATAACTTCAAGGGCGTGTTTTGTCGCTGCAGGCAGCCCTACGATCCTAAGCGGGGTATGAGAGGATGTGCAGTCTGTCATGACTACTATCATGACGACTGCCTGAACCTGATGCCACTCCCGCTCTCTCCAGGCGTCCTCCCTCCACGAATAGCCGCGCTTCTCAAGCAGTGCGTTTCCAATCCTCCCCCGGAGTGTGCAAGTATCCCGCCACTTACAAAGATAACGGATGAGAATGGTGTCCTACTCGCAGAAGACACTGTGCGCAAGGCATCACTCAGCAATGAGGCCAAGGAAGCCGCGCAAGAGCACGCTGTAAAATACTTTGAGAAGCTTACCCAAGCTTTGAATGATCCCGAATCGCACGTTTTTCTCTGCGCAGAGTGTGCTGCGAAATGCCCTGGTATGCTGGATTATACATTGGCACATTCAGGTGCTCTGGCCGAGAACATTTCTTCCTGCACACGACGCATTGTGGCAAGGGCAAATGGACTGCGTAAGCGGTTCCAGGCTCGTAATATCGATTCACACGAGGACAAGTGTGCTACTGGTCCTACACTGTGTTGTTTAATCGGTAACGACTATGCGTATCACTGCCAACTCGTCGCAACATGCCTTACATGTCCAGACACCAATCTCAGAGCTATGGGTGCATGCTCTGAGTGCGTGGCTGCCGCAGAATCCATCACGAAGGATCCAAGCAAGGAACAAAATGGCACAGCACCGCGACAAACCTCCCGGGATATATGTGTTGCTTGTGCCTTCAACTGTCATGTCGGGCATAATCTAGTCAATTGGCGTGTTGAACCCGCCGCAATATGTGACTGCTCGCTAGACGGTTTGCAATCTTGCGCATTTGAGAATGATTCACTCGACCTACCGGACGTAAGTGATGAAGCAGATCGCTGCTTTAAACCAACGGGTGAGCCTGGCTACCAGCTTGTCGATGCTGCACAGGTATTGCAAATGGAGGAGGCAAAGTCAAGCCGAGGGAAGATATTTGTGCCGCGAGGACCCGGTGCTTCTACTGCGTCTTCCATTCCAAAGGATGGATTCGACTTTGCCTTGTGCATCGCATGGAAACAGCGTTTCTGCCGATGCGCAAGATGCAAGTCAGAAATGCTCGAGCAAGGATTCGAGCATGCAGTTGAAGACCCAGAGGTCTCTGAAGTCACCCAAAAAATCAATGAGCTAGAAGCAGATCCTGTTGCACTTGTTACTAGTGAGGATTTCCTGCGACCTGCAGACGCATCCAGCCATATGGAGAGCAACCAGAACACAGCAGATACAGAATCCTCAAGGATGCCCGGTGGTAGCATGATCACATCAAATCCTCTACCTCCGCCGCTTCTAGGAGTGAAGCGTTCTTCTGTGGATATGGGCACTGCATCCCCACTGTCGTCGACGTCGATAGCGATTGACAACGCGGTGAAGCGAGTCTCCTTAAGCTTGATCGAATCTGGACCCCATATGGAAACAGAAGAGTCTGCGTTTTTGCAGCACTGGGCCAGAGCACTACCGGCGTTAATTGCGGATGAGCTGAAAGGATGTCTGGGCGAGAGCACCTGTGTGACAAAAGAGATTATGGAGGAGGCTCTGGCCAAGGTCAAGGCGAGGTACAGGGAAATCGTTGATGCTCAGAAGGAAGAGCTGCAGGCAAGAAAAGAAGATGAAGACGATGAACAAGAGGAGGAAGAAGCAAACAATGACGACTAAGGCACAGGTAGCAATAGCTCCCTGCGCTAATAATTCGCTTATGATTTTATGCTTGGCGCTGTGACTAGGGTCTTCAGGTTCAAAATGATTACAAAGAGTTAAGCAGTTGTTCGATAGTAAGCACGTCGAATCTGTAAGCCTCAAGTCCACGCTATAACTGTGGCAGCTAGGGTATCCCCAAGTGAGGTTTATTTTTGGTGATCGTTCTAGACGGAGAGCTCGGCTCGCTAGGTACAGCTACTGTGATCCGGTCCTGCCAGGACCGCAATACAACCCTTCTAAAGCCTCACCACATTGTTGATGCTGCATCTTTCTTCGCAGACCTCGCCACAGGCCGCACCGAGCTCAATTGCGCATCATACCTCACGCACCACACATCGCCAGCCGACTCACTCACTTGGCTCACCAGGTCTCGTGGTCGGCTTAATATTATAGCCGCATCCGGCCAAAGTGGAGATTTTCGGATTAGTGAGACACTCTGATTACAACTCGAAATGTCAGCATCGTGCGGTTGTGCAGCGTGGATTTTCCACGAAGATGGTACAGACCAGTTCGCAATGCATCAAGGTAACCCCGTTCAGTACGTTAACCACGAGCAACTCGCGGATTTGGGTGTTTTGTACTTCAACATGCCCGAATTGGACAAAGATCCCAAGCTCGATGCACTGCGTAAGGAGCGAGGCTACACTAACTTCGATTATGTCAACTTGACGAAGGAAACCCCTATGCAAAAGCTTGTTGAATTCTTCCAAGAGCATATCCATGAAGACGAGGAGATCAGACTCTGCATCGAGGGCTCTGGCTTCTTTGACGTGCGTAGCATGAAGAAGGACAAGTGGATTCGAATCCACTGCCGCCCCGGTGATCTGTTGATTATTCCCGCAGGCCTCTACCACCGATTCACCTTGGATGAGAACCGATACATTCGAGCCATGCGTCTTTTTACCAGCGCACCCAAGTGGATTCCAATTTACCGAACGGACATTGAGAAGGAACAGGCGGGTAAACCTGCACCCACAGGTGCGGGCACTCCGATCATCCTCAACGAAGGCCCCAGGTCCTTGGCGAACTACCCCCACGCACGCGTCTTCAATGGACTTGTTTACCTCTCTGGATTCTCTTCGCGACGTGAGGATAACACTCATCGCGGTGCCACCTGGAATGAAGAGACCAAATCGTGGGATCTAGACATCGCAGAGCAAACCCGAGGTGTGATTCAGAATATGCGCAATGCACTTCGGGCCGCTGGTTCCGACCTTAACCACTTGATTGATATCACTGTATTCCTGATCGACATGCAGTACTATAAGGGCTTCAATGAGGTCTATGATGAGTACTTTACGGCGAACGAGGGACCGACTCGCACTACCGTCGCGGTCAAGCAGTTACCACATCCCAATCTGTTGATTGAGATCAAGGGTGTGGCAGCACTACCACAGCCTGCAAGTGCTAAACCTGAATCCGAGTGAAGGACGGATTAGCAGCAGCTTTCTACGTATGGATGCATGTTAACCTTACTTTGATGAAAGTGGCGAGAGTACACGCTCGATCCACGACTGAATAAATCCAAAAGTAGGATTAAACCTGTAGTTGTATTGTTGATAGCAAACTCGTCAATTTGATTGTACAGTAGCGAATAAGGGGGATGCTGTAGTAATGAGCTGTTAGTTTGTGATAACTTGTAGAGTACTGGGACGATGCCTCGCGCCTTCTCAGCTGATGGTCCTTAGTCCAGCTCTGGATCCACGCCATCGCCTGCAGACGCAATCGTCTTGTAACTCTCATCGTCCGAGTCGCATTCGACGATCTCTTGCATGAAGGAGGAGGTCGCAACGGGAGAGTAGTGCGTGGGCGTCTGCGCCGATGACTCGGGATCGACAGGATAGCGACGAAGCTCGCCAAATGCCTTTACGAACTCTTCGTAAGGCGACTTGCTCATCACATCTAGCAATTGAATCTTTACAGTCATAGGCTTGCCATATGGTGGAATGGCCGTGTCGGCACCGTAGACGATAACGCCAGGCTGACGTGGAAGCGTCTGCGCTCCTGGACGTGGCATATGTGCATAGTGTGGCGAATCATGCAAGAGCTGCTCGAAGCGTGGTTCAGCCAGTAAAGCTTCGTAGGTGTCAGGAGAAATCGCAGCGAAGCGCAAGATCAAGTTGATGAACATGTCCATGACGACCCACTTGGTTCGATGCGGCTGAATCACTTCGAACAACTTCGACGCCATCAAGCGTAGGCGTGGCTTGACGAACGCATCTTTGAGCTTGGCGAGCGGGAAGTACATACGGAAAAGTGCACGAATTTCGGTGAGAGTATCTCGCACGAGAGCAACTGGACCTTGCGAACGTACGAATCCCGTCCAGATCTGCACTGCGTTAAGCGAGTAGATGTAGTTATTGAATGAGAAATGTGCATCAGGTGCCTGCAGCTGAAGTGCTTGAGCACGAGTATGTAGGTAGCGATCCATCATCAAGCGCAAGTAGGTGCTGACACATGGGGCAGCATCGACGGTGTGCGCATAGCAGTTCTCATGCCCAGGTACCAGCGTTGGAGGCAGGCATACTGTCCTAGCTTGGGCTTCATCGTCCTGCTCATTGAAGTGAATGTTGAAGAGCAACGTGTCATACTCGCGTTGAATACGCTCTTGTATAGCAGTTGCCTCTGCCTTGGTCGCAGCGTTGGTAGCATTATCATCCTCCAACAGCTCACCTTGTGCCCGACGTGTGGCGCGATCATGCTGAGCGGCAAATCCTTCTGGGTCCGCGCGCATGGCCTTGAACTTCTTCAGCATGGTTCGGCGGTTATGGGGTGGTGCTCGCACAGCCAGGTGCGCAATGAGACTGATCATGTAGTGTACATCAATTCCAGTGAGCTTTTCACGTCGACCGTGCTTGAGCGGGATGTCTGATTTGGAGAAGAGTGGCGATTGGTCACCAATATAGAGGTCGCAAGCGCGTGCGAGCATGTTCGACTGGTTAGCAAGATCTGCGCAGACTGGGTGCAGAACAACAATGTTCTGAAGGACCAAGAAGTATTCGCGCGAGTTGCGCCAGGTGAAGCCAATTTCACGGAAGTTATCAATCATCCACAGGGCAAGTGCCAGGCCCGGTGCATCCTGCTCGGTTTCGCGCAGATCTCGTTCAATCTCCGCGAGGAAACGATCACGAACGCTAGTATCAGGTGGGGTAGCGGCTTCGGCTGCATCCAGCGTTCGATGGAACTCTTCCAGCCATGCCTCTTCTGCGTCACTCTCCGGTTGGACAATTCCGTTGGCCAAGTTTCGCTTGCGAATGAGCTCAACCGCTGCCTTCCATTGACCCAACTCGTGTGGAAGCACCGCTTTCAGAGCCGCGTCGACAACGGCTGCGAATGCCTGACGCAGCTCTCCGGTT